>Ga0310915_10001131_pt1 | contig 13577 bp, 13 predicted proteins | sample GREbulkMGAN111_FD_202508 | JGI IMG/M metagenome (GOLD analysis project Ga0310915, IMG submission 202508) | Lab enrichment of tropical soil microbial communities from Luquillo Experimental Forest, Puerto Rico - GRE.bulkMG.AN111 | ecosystem: Environmental > Terrestrial > Soil > Tropical forest >...
CGTAATTGACAATTTCATCAAGCCCTTATTGATCGGCGTTGGCGTGGCGATGCCGATGAGCCTGACGATCCTGGGCGTGTTTGGCGGCTTTGTCGCGTTTGGCTTCCTCGGCCTGTTCATCGGCCCGACACTGATCGCCATCGCGTTCACCCTCCTCGAGGCCTGGCGCGGCGCGCCCGCCGCGACGCTAGAAGACAAAACCTGACGCTTGGCACCTCGCGCCGAGGTCGGTGCGGGGTGGAAAGCGGTCCGTCTCTAGGCGGCGCTCATCAGGCGTCCGCCGCAGTGTTGTTGAAGGCGATTCACCGAACAGCGAGCGGTAGGCAACAGAAAAGCGGCCGAATTCCCAGAACCCGTAATCGGAGGCGATCTCCGTAACAGTCGTGCCCTCTGCGTCCGCCCTCCGCAGTGCCCGGCGTGCCAGATGCATACGCCGCAGCCACAGATACCGCTTTGGGCTCATGCGCAGATACTCCAGGCAACAGTCACGCAGTGTCCAATAGGACGCTCCGACTTTTGCGCTGAGTTCCGCCATGTGTAGAGGTTTCTCGGGGTTCGCCCTCAGCACCTCTTCCAGGCGCTGCATCACTTTCATGCGATGGCGGTGGACATTGCGGACATCATTGGAATGGCCGTCGGCCAGGCAGAAAACCATCACCTCCACCAGAGCTTGCTCGATCGCTCGCGCTACCTCGGGCCTTACGAGGATGTCGGGGGCAGTTTTCGCGAGATGGCCGGCCGCTTCGTGCAGCGTCCGCAAGCGCGACAGAGCGTTCACGGGAGGCGTGAGGCTGCCGACAAAAGTAGGCTGCACCAACTCGCGCCCGATAATGGTTTCGCCCGCGGCGGCGAGATCCTCGCGCGCCAAAGACATTGTCCCCCATTCACAGGGCGCCGAGGATCGATGGTACCAATCCTGATCTAGCCCGAACTTCGCAATTTGATTTTGTGACGTTTCGACACCATTGGCCTGCATCGTTGGCTGCTCGGGGTCGATCGCGAAAAGAATCCCTGCACGCGTCCCGCTAGGCGTGACCTTCATGACTCTAGGAAGGCTTTCGTCGAAGCGGTACATCCACAACCGGTGCAGGTCGATACGCGTCGACACGGCGCGGAACTCACCGCGCCCCGCGACAAATCCGTCTATCTGCAGGTTCCGTATCCCCGCAAAATATGCGTCCGGGTCGGTAAATGTCTGGACGGCGGTCGAAGGCATCCCACCTCCGTGAGCCAGGCTCGCACGCGAAGAATAGCCCACCACTACGATGGTAGGTTGATTTGGGTCAATCGGCGCATTGTTGACGGCGCGGCATCTTCGACGTTGCGCGCAACATTGCTATCAGCCTGACGAAGAAGAACTCACCCCGAACTTAGGCCGGTTCCTCCCCTAGCACCCGCCTGACCGTTAGGGTGGCAAGCCGCTACTGCCTCGCGATCTGACGAGAAGACCAATCCGGACGTTCCTACCACCCGCCGGATCACCTTTACTGGCTGCCGACACTTTCGGCTTCGGCTTCATCGGCTCGGCGTAGGGCTCGATCCCAACCTCGCGGGCACGCTCGAACAATGGGCCCATTTGCTGGCTGAGGCGCGCGACCTCGTCGACCTGACCGAGGCGTATCAAAGCTTCGATCGCTTCCCGCTTATACTGGATATCGTGCAATAGCTCGGTGCGCTTGCCGCACCAGTGGCGGCGTGTGTTGGGGTAATGCCGCCCGAGGTCGACAACGGCGCCATCGCGCACGAGCCCGCGCAACGCCCGCCGCGCCGCGCTCATCTGCGCTGTGCTGATCAGACGCAGGCCGTCCTCGTCGGCCTTCACATCGAAGGCGTCCGCGACCAGGGTGTAGGTCTCGAAGACCCGGTCCTCGGCGTTTAGAATCGCCAAAAGCCTGCGCTGAAGCGCGCCATATCCCAGCCTTCTGAGTGACAACGTCATGGGAGGCTTGGTGGGGTGATCATGAAGGGGGTGAGCTTTGGCCTGATCGGCAATATCGTGGTCGGCGTTATCGGCTCGCTGATCGGCGGCCGGTTCTTTGGGCTATTGGGTATCGCTGCTGGTGGACTGATCGGATCAATCATAGCCGCGGTCGTAGGTGTGATCATCCTCCTCGTCATTGTCGGGTTGATCAAGCGAGCGTAGCGCCGAAGCTTACCGGGCGGTCGGCGGGCAGATACCTCTACGGTTCTCGTGGCCTTACTAAAGCTACACGGCATGCGTTCCTCCGTTATTTCGCCCGGGGAGATCGTCCCTAGGGCGCCATGTTACTGATCTGTCGCTCTTTCTCGACCGAAGCGAGCAACATCAGCCGGGTGTTGAGAAGGGGGCGCAGCGCCCACCCTCCCATGCGGCGTGACGACCGGACCGCGGCGCGACTGCGATCAGGCGCTTCTTTGCCAGCTCAAGTTATAGGCGCAACGCCCGAGCACCTGACCGCTGAGGACATTCCGGTTATCGATCTGTCCTTGGAACGTTTGACCGACACCCGAACTCATCGCCAATCCGCCTTGCGGCGTAACGTACCCCTGGAAGGTGAGACCAATCGCCTGGAACTGTGCGAGACCGTTGGAGATGGTCACTGGCGGTAGCGAAGATACAGTATAGTTCGGGCAGTTTACCGAAGCCGTACTGGCCCCAGGGGTAATCGAACCCCCAGCCACGTTCTGTACGGTAAGAGGTGTGTACGTCCCGTCGAAGCTACGCGTCGTGTTCGCGGGTGAGCCCAACGCGTAGCTGACCGGCGTTATGGGTTGTCCGGGGACGGCAGGTGGCGGGGATGGTGGGGAGCAAGCAGCGACGGCGAGAAGCGACATCCCCAACAGCAATAGCTGTTTCATTTGGTCCTCCTTGTTAAACAGGTGGAGAGTGCCTGCACCGGGCCGACGGGTCTTGGCAAAGCAGCCGGCAACAGCCCCGCGGCGAACTCACCGAACGGTCGATTGAAATAGTGTCGCATCATCGATCTGCTCGATCGGTTGCACGTGATCCTCGCTAGGATCTTTATAATCAGTGATTGAAGCAACGCCGATTGCAGCGCCTTGCGGTTTTGATTTTAGATTCTTGCCAAAATGCCGTCAGCTCATGGTGCCCATAGGAGAGGTGGGCCAAACAGGCCGCTACCCGATTTCGGCAAATAGATGCCGCGGCTAATCGGCCGGCCGACGAAGCGTAGCAGACCAGGACCAGCGTTTCATCAACTCGTGCTGCGCCGCGCCACGCTGTTCTCGCGCAATGCCGCTTGAAGCTCATCCAGCTCGCTGAAAAGCGACATGACACTGCCCGGCATTTTTTACCAAGCTGTCCGGCCCGAGTTTCGATATCCTCCCACGATTGCGAGGGACCAGCGCTTCGGCTATCCAATTTCGGCAGAAGGACCTGCGACGGCCGCCCATATGCTCGCCATCATAAAGGTCGGGGCCTAATACGTGCCGATCAGGTTCAGTAATCTCGGCGACGCGATCGACCGGTTCGGCGATCCCGACGCATTGGCGGTGATCGATCTCGGCGGCAGCCCGGTCCGGCGTTTTTACAGCTATCGCGACATCGACACGCTCGCCGACGCGACGGCGCGCGGGCTTCTCGCGAGAGGCCTTCGCCACGGCGAGCGCGTCGTGATCTTGTCGGCCAACCGTGGCGAGTTTCTCATCGCTTTCCTTGGAATCATGCGGGCCGGGCTGGTCGCAGTGCCGGTCAATTGGAAATTGCCGGCCGTGACCGTCGAGTTCATTTTACGCGACTGTGGCGCAAAGCTTGTGTTATGCGACCGGGCGCGCCTGCCGCTGTGTCCAGCCGGTCTGCAGCGCTTCGTCTTCGAGGAGAATTTCGCAGCATTGCTCGATTGCGGCCCTTTCACGGCGATCACGCCGCAGCCGGCAGACCCGGCGATGTTTCTCTACACTTCCGGCTCCAGTGGCCGGCCCAAGGGTGTGGTGCTGTCGCATCACAGCCATCTCTGGGTGATCGACATGCGCCGCCGGACCGGCGGTTTCGGAGAAAACCGGGTGCTGGTCGCGGCGCCGCTCTACCACATGAACGCGCTCGCGGTGTCGCAGGCGGCCTTCGCTCAGCACGACACGGTCATCCTGCTGCCGGGCTTTACGGTGCAGAGCTATATCGAGGCGGCCGGCACCTATCGGGCTACGATTCTGACCTCGGTGCCGACGATGATCGCGATGGTATTGCGCGAGACGGCGTTACTGGAAAAGACCGATCTATCATCGGTCACGACGGTGCGGATGGGCTCGGCGCCGGTTTCGCAGGGGCTAATGGACGCGGCGCAGCGTGCCTTCCCTCATGCCGTCATCACCAACGGCTATGGCACGACCGAGGCCGGACCGATCGTCTTCGCCGCGCACCCCGACGGCCGGCCGACCCCCGATCTTTCGGCCGGGGTGAGCCACCCCCATGTCGAGCTACGGTTTGTTGCGGATCACGGCGGCGCGGCGAGCGAGGGCGTGTTGCAGATGCGCTGTCCGGCGCTGATGACCGGATATCACAACCTGCCCGCGGCAACTGCGGAGGCGCTGACCCCGGACAGCTTTTATATCACCGGTGACGTGTTCCGCCGCGATACCGAGGGTTTCTATTATTTCGTCGGGCGCAGCGACGACATGTTCGTCAGCGGCGGCGAGAACGTCTATCCCGGTGAGATCGAGGCAATGTTGGAGCGGCACCCGGACATCCACCAGGCGGTGGTGGTGCCGGTCGATGACGAGCTTAAGTTCAAGAAGCCGGTCGCCTTTGTCGTGACGCGACCCGGCGCCGCTCCCAGCGAAGCGGCGGTCAAGGCGTTCGCGCTCGCCAATGCCGCACCCTATCTGCACCCGCGCCGCGTGTGGTTCTTGCCGGAGATGCCGCTCGCCGGCACCAACAAGATCGACCGGCGGACCCTGGCGCACCGCGCCACCGAACTGCTGTCTCGAGCCGGAGCGTGATGCCGACGGTTTCGTTTACCCGCGCGCTGGAGCGCTTTCTGCCGGCACCCCCGACCGCGGTCGAGGGCGCCACGGTGGGTGCCGCACTTGCCGCCGTGTTCGCGTCCCGGCCGGCATTGCGCGGCTATGTCCTCAACGACCAGGGCGCCTTACGCCGGCATGTCGCGATTTATGTCAACGGCCGGCTGGTCAACGACCGCATCGGGTTGACCGACCCGGTCGGCCCGCGCGACGAAATCTATGTCTTCCAGGCATTGTCGGGCGGCTGATGGAGGAAGGGGATGGCAGATCGGCTGCATGTCGCGACCCGCAAGGGTCTCTTCGAGCTGGAGCGGAACCACGAAATGTGGGAGGTCGCCGATGTGCAGTTTCTCGGCGACCCAGTCTCGGCGATGCTGGCCGAAGCCGACGGCACTGTTTATGCCGCACTCGATCTCGGCCATTTCGGCGCCAAGCTGTGGCGCCGCAACTCCGCCGGTACCTGGCAGGAGCTGGCCGCACCCGTGTTTCCGCCAAAGCCGGCCGACCGCGAGGACGATCCCCATCCCTGGTCACTGGGCAAGATCTGGGTGCTGGAAGCAGGCGGCGTCGCCGGGCGCCTTTGGGCGGGGACGATGCCCGGCGGGCTCTTTCGCTCGGACGACGGCGGCCGATCCTGGTCGCTGAACGCGGCGCTGTGGCATATGCCGGAGCGGCAGCGGTGGGCGGGGGTAGCGGGCGGCGAGCAGCCGGGCATCGCCTCTGTGCTAGTCGACCCCCGCAATCCTGCCGACATCCGCATCGGGGTATCGACTGCGGGGGTGTGGGCCAGCACCGATACCGGGCTTTCGTGGCGCAACATCAACCGCGGCATGTATGCCGAATACATGCCGCCGGAGCTTCGTGAGGAGCCGATCGCCCAAGATGTCCATCGCCTCGCGCGCTGCGCGGCTCATCCGGAAATTGTGTGGTGCCAGCACCACAACGGAGTCTTCCGCTCGCAGGATGCGGGCGCCACCTGGCACGAGCTGACGGCGATCCGCCCGTCGAAGTTCGGCTTTGCCGTCGCCGCCCATCCGCGTGACCCGGACACCGCGTGGTTCATCCCGGCGGTCAAGGACGAGCGGCGCATCCCGGTCGACGGCAAGGTCGTCGTCGCCCGCACCCGCGACGGCGGCCGCAGCTTCGAGGTGTTGCGGAACGGTCTGCCGCAGCAACACGCCTATGACTTGGTATGGCGCCATGCGCTCGCGGTCGATGAGAGCGGCGAGCGTCTCGCCTTTGGCTCGACCAGCGGCGGGCTGTGGATCTCCGAGGATAGCGGCGATTCCTGGACGATGCCCGAGGCCCGCCTGCCGCCGATTGCTGCGGTGCGCTTCGCGCCGGGCTGAGGACCGACCGCGCCCTGAACGCTTCCGGTTCGGCTACTCGCGCCGTAAAGTCACGACCAACACGTCGCGATAGGCCGGAAGCCGCGGATCGATCGCGGTTACCGCAGTAACGCCGTGATAAACCCGGCTGTCGTCGACCAGCGCTGAATCGAGCGGCGCCGTCAGGGTGAAACTGCCGAGCGGGCGCTTTACCAGATCGTAGATCGTCGTTTCGCCGCTTGCGATGTTTTCGCGGCGGACCATCAGCACCAACACCCAGTCGACCCCGTCGCGGTGCATCCCTTCCGGGGTCGGGCGGCCCGCCTCGCCCGGCCCCGCCTCGATGCGAAACTGGTGTAGCTCGACATGCCAGGCCGCCGGCCGAACCGCGGCAGGCGTCATCTGGTCGAATAACGCCTGGCTGGTGTGCAAGATCGCAGTCAGCGCCGGGTGGCGGGCGGCCGCTTCGGTGACCGGTTCGAACCAACGTTCGATCCCACCGTTGAGCTGGTTGTAGTCGCGGCTCTGATAATGTGGCTGATGCGGCTTGCGCACGATCCCGGCCGATGAGGCTCGGAAGGCGGCAAAGCGGCGCCGGCGGTAGCGGCCACCATCAGCCATGTAGGTGTCGATGCCGAGATCGTCCCAGCTGGCGGCAAACGACCCCCAATCACGCAGTCCGGCGGCCTCCAACGCGGCATGCATTTCCGGCGCCCGCACAAAGGCGAAGCCGTCACGGCCGATCGTGTCGGTGATTGCAGCAAAGAAGTCGGTCATCGGCGCTTCCCGGATCCAGGCCCGCTCTATGTGGTCATTTCTTGTGCAATTCCACCCGGGAGCCGAACCGGTCCTCGAAATCGACGCACGGGTGTGAGGTGGGTCACATGAGGACGCTACAACTTGGGATAAATGCAATGCACACTGTTGGTTAAAAACGAGCACGTTTTGCTTGCAAAATTCGTGTTCATACGCTATTAACTATGTTTGGTTGTGTCGATGGTTAATTTTTTGCAAAAAGGGGGCGGTCATGAAGACGACATTGGCGAAGCGCTCTCGCCTCACGTCCACGATGGCGGCAGTCGCAGGCAGGGCCCCAACGGTGATCCTTGCGATCATCCTACTGGGGGTTGTGGCCTCCCCGGCCCGCGCCGATTGCAATCCGGCCGACCGGATCGATGCGCGCTGCTATCCCGATTTGCAGAGCGCCACCGCGGCAGCGCTCGCTGCCGATGTACCCTTATGGTTGCCGGCCGGCACCTACACGCTGCCAAGCACCCTTTTCATCGATTACACACCGCTCGCCAATACCGGGTTTACCGTCATCAGTGACGGCGCGATCCTTGACGCGCGCGCCAGCCACCAGCCCGCTGTCGAGGTCCAATGTCAGCGCGATTGCTTCTACTTCCACCTGTCAGGCACGCTCACCGTATGGGCTGACGTTGCCGACGTCGCCTTCCAAGTCGGCCAAGTTGACTACCGAGACCCGCAGAACAGCATAAAGATCGACCACCTAATCGTGAACAACGCGAGCCCTAATGGGGAAGCGGTGCGGCTGAACTATGTGCTGAATGCCGATATCTCCGTCTATGCCGTGTCGGCCGGATGGGTCGGACTCTGGCTGCGCCAAACCCAATTCAGCACGATCCGCGGCGCCATGACGGGCGAGGCCTGGGCCGGCATATGGATGAGTGATGGGTACTCGTTCGCCAATACGTTTTCCGGCATCGACGTGGAGGCAAGCGTTGTTGGGCTGGCGGTCTGGTCCCCTTACGCCAAACGCAACACGTTTGTCTCGCCATATTTTAACTGTCAAATCCCAATCCAGGGATGGGCTGGCGACAGCAACATGTTGCTGAACGCGAGCTATGGTGCAGCGCAGCCACCTGTCCCCGGATCGCAAACCGGCATCCTGACCCTCCCCTGACCGCGCCCGCGCGGGTTTCACAACACCGTTTCGGCGACGACGCGCAATGTCTCCGAAGTGGCGCCGGTCAACACCAGGCTGCCGATCCGATGGCCCTTTGCGATCTCTTTCCAGGCCTGCAGACGATCGCGGATCCGGTCCTTCGGTCCGACCAGCGAGATCTCGTCGATCAGCGCGTCGGGCACCGCCGCTTCAGCCTCCTTGCGCCGGCCCGCGAGGAAGTGGTCCTGGATTTCGACCGCCGCAGCCTCGTAGCCCAGACGCTTGGTCAAGTCGTTGTAATAATTCTTCAACCGCGCGCCCATTCCGCCGATGTAAAGGGCGAGCTGGGGCCGGACCGCATCGCGGCAGGCCGCGAGATCCTCGCCCATGCTGACACGGACGTAGGGTGCCAAATCGAAATCGGCGAGGGTCTTCCCGCCGCCCGCTTTTGCGATCCCTTCCTGCACAGGCGTAGTGATCGTCTCCGCCTTCTCGGGCGACATAAAGATCGGCAATGTTCCGTCGGCCACCTCGCCGGCGGTGCGCAGCCCGGCCGGCGCGATCGCCGCGGTGTAGATCTTCAAGCCAGGATCGCCGTGGATGATGCTCCTCAGCGGCTTGCCGAGCCCGGTGCTGCGCGGCCCGGTATAGGGGATCTGATAATGCTCGCCGTCAAATTCGAGCGGCGCCTTGCGCTCGAGGATCTGGCGGATGATCGCAATGTACTCCCGAGTGCGCAGCAGCGGCTTGCCGAAGGGCACGCCGTGCCAGCCCTCGACGACTTGCGGACCGGAGGGGCCGACGCCGCATAGAAAGCGGTTGCCCGACATCGCCTGCAGGGTCATCGCGGTCATCGCCGCGCAGGCCGGGGTGCGCGCCGGGATTTGCATGATGCTGGTGCCGGCCTTGATGTTCTTGGTCTGCGCCAACACCCAGGCGACCGGTGTGACCGCGTCGTTGCCGTAGGCTTCGCCGCACCACACGGCGTCGTAGCCGAGCCGCTCGGCCTCCCATACGAGATCCATGTCGACCCCGGAGGTGGGCGAGAACTTAAGGGTCATGGTCAATTTCATGTTCGGACTCCCTCTGCCGCCCGAGCTGTCCGCTCGACGGCGCGCAGCCAGTCGTCGAGCGCCCGCTCGGCGGGCTCGACCAGAATGTGACCGACACCGGCTTCGGCATAGGCAGCGAGCCGAGCGGCGAGCGCGCCGTCGTCCTTGCCGTTCCAGCTGCCGCGCAACGAAATCGTGAATTCTGGTTCCGGACGCTTTTCACGCAGACGTCGCACGATCGGCGCAGCGCTTCTGGCGACAGCCGCGAGCCGTGCCAGCCGTCGAGGCGCAGAGCGCGGTTAAGTGCCGCCTCCGAGCTGCCGCCGATCCAGATCGGGATCGGTTTGACCGGCTGCGGCAGCATACGCATGTCGTCGATGACCGCCGGAATATGGCGCGCCGGAAAGCTGACCGGGTCCTCGCTCCACACCGCCCGCATCATCGCGATCCCCTCGTCCATGCGTCGGCCGCGCTCGCGGAACGGCACGCCGAGTGCCGCGAACTCGTCTTCGAGCCAGCCGACTCCAGCGCCGAGGATCAGCCGCCCCTCGGCGAGGTTCTGCAATGTCGCCAATTCCTTGGCGAGCGGCAATGGATGGCGCATTGGCAACACCAGCACGCTGGTGCCGAGCCCGATCCGCTTCGTGAAGGCTGCCGCCCAGGTCAGGGTCAGGACGGGGTCATAGAAAAGCGCGGAGGGCGGGTAGGGTGCGCCCTTCGGAATGATGATGTGCTCGCTCGACCAGGCATCGGCAAAGCCCAGCTCCTCGGCCTGGATCGCGGCGCGCCGGATTGCCTCCGGCCCGGCCTTGCGCCCGATATGCGGCAAGTGAATCCCGACCCGCATCATCGTCCCTCCCGGGCATTGACCCGCCGGCAAGGTGACGCGAGGCGATGGCGCGCGCAAGCTGGGCGTGCGGCCTCTCGCGAAGCCGACGCCGCAGCGGAGGTCAGTTCGTTAGATAGGCTTTGGCCTCGGCGAGCTCGGGGCGCTCGGGTCCGGCGGGTTTGCTCAGCGCCACCAGTTTCTGATAGGCGTCGTGCGCGGCGGCCGCATCACCCGATTGCTTGGCGGCACGGGCCTCGCCAAGGATGCTGCGGAAGCGGTTGGGGTCGGTGCGCAGCACCTCTCTGTACTCCACCAGCGCCTTATCCGGCTGGTTGAGTTCGAGCAGCAAATCGGCGAGCAATTCGCGAGCCGGGAGCACCGAGGCCGGGGTGGCCGGGTGCTTGTCCATCGTCGCGTCGAGATCGGCCGCGGAGCGTACCAGCTCGACTGCTTTCGTATCGTCGCCCTGGACATGGGCGAGGATGCCGGCCGCCCCCAGGCGCAGGACTTCGACCTGATTGGCCCAGTAGGCATCCTTGGCCTCCCGCAAGCTGTCTCCGGACGACTTGATGTTGGCGATTTCCGCCTCGGCGCCGGCAGTGTCCCCGGTCCGCGCCAAGCCAAGCGATCGGGCGAACGAGATCATCGCCTCGGCCCAAGGAAAGCGTTCGAGCGGGTACCCGATCTGTGGCGGGGACAGCGAGGCGGCGGTTTGCCAATCGCGGCGTTCGAGGGCAAAGCGCACCGGGATCGCCGCGACGGCATAGGACATCCCAAGGTTCGGGTTGTCGCCATGGCGGAAGCTTAGCAGCTCGTCAACGACCTGTTTGGCCTGATGGTCCTGGGCGGTCTGCAGATAGGCGTATTCGAGATAATCCATGGTGTGAACGGTTTCGCCGTCGTAGGCTCCTGGCGCCGAGGTCTTGCGGACATAAGCGATCGCTGCGGCATGGGCGGCGACGTTCGAGTCAATCGATTGCTGCCAAAGTCCTAGCCGGGTAAAGATGTGCGAGGGCATGTGCAGCGCATGCGGCACCTCGGGCGCGATCTTGGGGTAGCAGATCGCCGCATCCAGCCCCGCCCGGGCGAACTTTGCCGAATCGTCGCTATGGATCAGGTAATGGACGACGCCGGGATGGTTCGGCTGTTCCTTCCAGACCTTGTCAAGGATCTCCGCCGCCTTGCGTTTGTTGGCAAAGGTCTTGTCGGTGGGCAGCGCGGTTGCATTTAGCGCCAGCGCATAGAACACGCCGGCCTCGCGATCGTCGGGATATTTCACATAGACCTGCTCCATCGCCTTCTCGTAGGCGACGGCCCGGGTGCGATGGTCGAGCTTGTCATTGTCGCGGTAGAAGGCAGCAATCGCCACGATGTAGTCCTTTTCGCGTTCGGTCTTAGTCGGCGCCGCCATTGCCTTCTCGACGGCCTCCGAGCCCGCCTTCAGCGCTGCCGGGCTCGGCGGATACCACAGCGGATACCAATGGCTCATTGCGATGCCCCAATAGCCGATCGCGCAGCCGGGCTCGGCTTCGGTGACCGCCGTGAAATCCTTCAGCGCCTCGGGATACCAGAACGAGTGCAAGGTCCACACCGCGTGCTTGAACCTTTGCTGCACGGCGGGACTGCAGGAAGTCGCGAAATCGACTTCTTCCACGATTTTTGCCCCGGTATCCGCCCGCGCACTGGGCTGCATCGGCAACGCAAGCAGTGCAGCAGCGGCGAAACCCATGGAAATTCGACGGTGCGCCATGGCAATACCCTCCCCGAAGCAGCTCCTTAGGCCGCTCGACCGTAAGGGCCCGAACAGCCCGGATGTGTGAAGTAGTTCACACTCGGCGAAGAAAAATTACAGGAGCCTTACACCCGCCAGCTTTGCCGGCAAGCCCCATGCTCTCCCAAGCGGCGCTTGCCGTGAGCCTATCGGCGGTTCATTCTCGCAGGCGGGATAACACTGGGTGAAGCGATGCCGGAGGACCTTCCGCGCGATGGGTTGGTGGCGGTCGTCAAGCGCGATTGCCCGACTTGCGTGCTGACGGCGCCGGTGTTGGGCGATCTGGCGCGCAATAGCGGGCTGACCGTTTACACGCAAGACGACCCTACGTTTCCCGAGACCGTACCGGGGCGGATCGACGACACCGCGCTCGACATCTCGCATCGGCTCAAGATCGAAATCGTGCCGACTCTGATCCGGTTTGCGGCCGGCCGCGAGGTTGACCGCACCTATGGCTGGGACCGTGGCGAGTGGCAGCGGCTGACCGGCATCGCGGGGCTCGGCCGCGATCTGCCCGAGACGCGCCCCGGCTGCGGCGCCAAGAATGTCGAGCCCGGTGTCATCGAGCGCCTCAAGGTCCGCTTCAACGAAACCGGGCTTCGATCGCGCCGTATCGAGATCGGCGTGGACGAGGACGAGCAGGAGGCAATGTACGCGCGCGGCTGGTCCGACGGGCTTCCCCTCGTGCCGCCGACCGAGGAGCGGGTGCTGCGCATGCTCGACGGGACGACGCGCGACCCGCAGGAGGTCGTAGGGCTGGTGCCGCCGGCCCTTGCCGCAGCGACCGTCGAGAAGATCGCGGTCAATGCCGTAATGGCCGGCTGCAAGCCGGAATATCTGCCGGTCGTGCTCGCCGCGGTCGAAGCGGTGCTCGACGAAAGCTTTGCGATGCACGGCGTGCTGGCGACGACGATGTTCGTCGGACCGGTGGTCATCGTCAACGGCCCAGTCCGCCGCCGGATCGGCATGAACGCCAAAGGCAACGCGCTAGGCCAGGGCAACCGCGCAAATTCCGCCATCGGCCGCGCCCTGCAGCTCGTGATCCGCAACGTTGGCGAGGGCCGGCCGCAGGAGGTCGACCGGGCCACGCTCGGCAATCCCGGCAAGCTCACCTACTGCTTCGCCGAAGACGAGGAGGGGTCGAGCTGGGAGCCGCTGTCGGTCGAGCGCGGTCTGAAGCCCGGCCAATCGGCAGTGACGGTGTTCGCCGGCTATGGCTTGCAGGGTATCGTCGATCAGAAATCGCGCGACCCCGAGAGCCTGGCGCGCAGCTTCGCCGGTTCGCTGAAGGCATTGAGCAACGTCAAGCATGCCCCCTCCTGCGATGCGATTTTAGTGGTCTCCCCCGAGCATCACCGCACCTTCAAGAACGCCGGCTGGCCCAAGGCCCGGCTCTACGAGGAGCTCTACCGGCTGTGTGAGATCCCGGGCGCCGACCTCGCCGCCCGTGCCGAAGACATCGCCGAAGGCGGGCCTCCAGCGCTCACCGGTAGAACCGTCAACAAATTCCGACCCGGAGGGATTATGATCGTGCGCGCCGGCGGCGATGCCGGGATGTTTTCGGGCATCATCGGCGGCTGGTCCGCGGGCGGTCCCCGCGGCAGTCTTCCCGTAACCAAGGAGGTGAGAAATTGACCGTCCTTCTCGATCCGACCTCGGAACGAAGTCCGACCATCCGGCCGCGCCTGCCCCGGCCGGAGCGGCTCGACGGGCTGACGATCGGCATTCTCGACAT
>Ga0310915_10001132_pt1 | contig 13575 bp, 9 predicted proteins | sample GREbulkMGAN111_FD_202508 | JGI IMG/M metagenome (GOLD analysis project Ga0310915, IMG submission 202508) | Lab enrichment of tropical soil microbial communities from Luquillo Experimental Forest, Puerto Rico - GRE.bulkMG.AN111 | ecosystem: Environmental > Terrestrial > Soil > Tropical forest >...
TATCCGGCCTATGATCCGGCGGTCCATCGGATTGTGCTGCTGAACCCCAATGCCTCGGAACTGCTGCCGCAGCGCCGCTGGCCCCAGGGGCATTTCGCCGCTTTGGGCAATATGGTGCTGACCAAGTGCGAGAACGTGATCATCCTGATCACCGGCTCGCCGGACGAGGATTTCGGCGCGGAAAAGCTCAAGACCCGCACCGATCATCCGCGCATCGTCAATTTCGCCGGCAAGGTCAAGCTGAACGAGCTGCCGCTGCTTTACGAAATCGCCGCCCTGATGGTCACCAACGATTCCGGCCCCGGCCATTTCGCCGCGGTGACCGATATGCCGACCATCGTGCTGTTCGGGCCGGAAACGCCGGCACTTTACGGGCCGCTGGGCAATACCGAATGCATCACAGCGCAGCTGGCCTGCTCGCCTTGCGTCTCGGCCGCCAATCATCGCAAGACCGCCTGCACCGATCCGCTTTGCATGCAGGCGATCCCGCCTGAGCGGGTGATGGACAGCATCGAAGCGGTGTTGGAGCAGGGCCTGCTGCCGAACCACCGGCACCTGGCCTAAATTCAGTCCAAGTGCCGGATCGAGGCGATGCGGACCTTGCGGTCCGACAGCTGCGCCTCGCCCACCGCGACTTCGACCTGGAAATGATTGCCGTCGGGTCGGGTGAGTTCCACCTTGCCGCCCTTGCCGGCGATCGCTTTGGCTAAAGACGGGAACAGCTGATCGGCTGTCCGGCCCAGCATCTCCTCTGTCGTCCGGCCCGCCAGCCATTCGAAGGCGGGATTGACGGTTTCCACCGATCCATCCTCGTCCAGTGTCAGCACGCCGTCGGATGCCACATCCACCACCGCCTTCAGCCGCAATTGGCTGTCGCGCAGCTCCAGCCGGGCGCGGCGGCGCTCGGTGACGATCGAGCCCAGCAACAGGCAGGTCAAGCTGAGCGCCAGCAGGAAGAACTGTACTTCGGTCAGGGATTCGGCATCCAGATGCGCCTCCTCGATGGCGACGACCATGCCGACCTGGGTGGCGAACAGGGCGATGGTTACCCCTTGCAACCCATGCCAGGCCCCGACCCAGACCAGCGGCACGAACAGCGGATAATAAAGCTGCGGATGCTGCGCCAGATCGCCGCCGAACACGCTCCATAAAGCCAGCAGGATGCCGACGCCCTGGGCGATGCTGACCGCCAGACTGGTCTTGGTCTTCAGATTGGGGTTCAGCTGGCGCTGGCCGATGGTCAGGAACAGCGGCGTGAAAATGGCGACGCCGATCATGTCGCCGATCCAGAAGCGCAGCCAGGTGGTGGCGAAATCGTCGGCGGGAATCACGCCGGTCAGGTAATAGCTCCAGTTGAAGCCGCTGGCGGTGATCAGGCTGATACCGAAGGTGACCGCCAGCAGCCGCTCGACATCGCGGATATTGGGCAGCCGGGGATCGATCGGCCAAAGCTTGGTCAGGATCCAGGCGGCGGCGACATAACCGCTGCATTCAATGGCGTCGGCGGCCAGGGTCGGCAGGATCGGGGCGGCGAAATGACGGACGATGCCGTCGCTCAAGATCGCGGCCAGATAGCTTAAAGGCGCGAAGCGCAGGCCCCGGCGCAGCAGATAGGCCAAGGTCAGGGCCGGCGGCGGATTCCAAGGCGTGATGTCCAGCCCGCCATAGGGCTGAATCCAGCTGAGCCAGTCCAGGATGATATAGACGGCCAGATAGCCCGCCGCCCATAAGGCCTCTTCCATCCAGTCGCGACGCTGCTGCATTGGCCGATCCCCGAAGATTCTGTCCTTACCAAACCTGGGGAGCATACATCCCTACTCCCGTCCGGACGAGACTTCGCTTAGGATGCCCGATCATGAGCGACTGGAAAAGACATCCCCTGCCGGAATCCTTCTTCTTAGCCCGCCTGATCCATCAGGCGGCGTCTCTGCCGATTCGCTATAAGGTGATCGGCTGGCTGTTCCTGTTCATCATCGCTTATCGCGCGGGTCTGCCAGTGATCTATTCCGCGGCTCTGGCGGCGGTTCCCTGGCTTTTGCTGCCGGAAAAGCGGAAATAAAGGGAGGGGGCTAAAGCCCCAGCCAGATCATCAATCCGCCGACCAGCAGCCGATAAAGGGCGAAGGGCAACAGCCCGCCCCGATGCAGCCAGACGCTTGCCAGCACCAGGGCCAGCCAGGACAGGCCGAAGCTGAAGACGAAACCCAGGGCATCGCCGCCGCCAGGGCCGACACCCTGCAGGCCATAGCTGATGCCGCTGTGAATGGTGCCGACCAGCAACACCGGCACGGTCGCCAGCATGACGAAGCGATAGGCGGCGGGGCGCTCCAGCCCGATCACTCGCGCCACCGTCAAGGAGGCCGGCAGCCGCCCGACGCCGGGCAGCAGGGCGGCGATCTGCACCAGACCGATGGCGAAGGAACCCAGCGGCGACAGATGTTCGATCCGCTTGACCGTCATGCTCATGGCGTCGATGGCGCCCATCACCAGGGCCGACAGAATGGTCAGCACACCAATCAGCGCCAGGGGAATCGCCGGCTGGCCCAGCCAGCTGTCCAGAATGATCCAGGGCAGCGAGGCGACCAGGGCCTTGATCAGCAGGCGGGTGCCCGGCTCCATCCGGCCTTTGCGCAATTTCCACAGGCCCTGGCCGATGAAGATCATGTCGCGCCACAGCCATAACAGCACGGCCAACAATGCGCCGGCTTGGATGGCGACCGAGATCGAGCCGGCCTGCCAGCCGCTGACGGCGGCATGCAGCGCCCGATGGGCGCTCTCGTCCAACGGCAATATCCCTGCGACCCCTTCGATCAGGGCGAGAATGACGACGTCTACAAATTCTAGTGGATGCACAGTCCTGAACCCCCTGGCTGTTGGCTTATAGCACAAAGGATGGGCGCTGTTAACGGCCCCGAAATAGGTCCGATATGATACCTATTTTATGGAGACCCAGACAAGAATGCGGGGCGGACCTCGAAGCTGAGCCGCTATATAAGTCAGTAATAATGACCTAATATCATTTTTTCCCTGGATTCATGCGGATCATCGCGCTATCAATTTGGTCCCCCGAACTCTGCGGGGGCTGTTGCGTTCTTTTAGGGATACCGGCCATGGCGTCGAAAATGCTGCAATTCACCCATCTGTCTCAGTCCATGCCGGCCAAGCGCAAGCCCGCCGACCGCAAGACCGACTTCGGTGAAATCTATCAGGGCTTCGTGCCCGAGCAGGCTTCGACCCAGGCCTCGCGCTGCGAACAATGCGGCATTCCCTTCTGCCAGATCCACTGTCCGGTGGGGAACAACATCCCCGACTGGCTGATGCTGACGGCGACTGGTCGGTTGGAAGAGGCCTATGCCATGTCCTCGGCCACCAACAATTTCCCCGAGATCACGGGCCGCATCTGCCCCCAGGACCGCCTGTGCGAAGGCTCCTGCGTGTTGGAGCAGAGCAAGCATAATTCGGTGACCATCGGCTCGGTCGAGAAATACATCACCGACGCCGCCTTCCAGGAAGGTTGGGTCAAGCCGGTGCGCCCGGTGCGCGAACGCTCCGAATCGGTGGCGATCATCGGTTCCGGTCCGGCTGGTTTGGCCGCTGCCGACCAGCTGCGCCGCCAGGGTTATCAGGTGCATGTCTATGAACGCCAGGACCGCGCCGGCGGTCTGCTGATTTATGGCATTCCCGGCTTCAAGCTGGAGAAGGACGTGGTCGAGCGCCGCACCAAGCTGCTGGCCGAGGGTGGCGTGCATTTCCATCTGAACTTTGCCGTGGGCCGCGATGCTTCCCTCGACGAGCTGCGCCATAAGCATGCTGCCGTGCTGATCGCCACCGGCGTCTATAAGGCGCGTGAGCTGGGCATTCCCGGCGACAGCCAAAAGGGCGTGTTCGCCGCGCTGGACTACCTGATCGCCAACAACAAGGTCGGGCTGGGCGACAAGGTTGCCGCCTATGACGACGGCACCTTGAACGCCAAGGGCAAGGATGTGGTGGTCATCGGCGGCGGCGACACCGCCATGGACTGCGTGCGCACCGCCATCCGCCAGGGCGCCAAGTCGGTGAAGTGCCTCTATCGCCGCGACCGCGCCAACATGCCGGGTTCGCAGCGCGAAGTCGCCCATGCCGAGGAAGAAGGCGTCGAATTCGTCTGGCAGGTGGCCCCCGAAGCCGTGCTGGGCAATGGTCAGGCCGCCGCTGTCCGCTGCGTGCGCATGCATCTGGGCACCGCCGACGCTTCCGGCCGTCAGGTTCCCACCAAGGTCGAGGGCTCGGAATTCGAGCTGAAGGCCGACATGGTGATCAAGGCGCTGGGCTTCGACCCCGAGGACGTGCCGGCCCTGTTCGGCAACCGCGACCTGGGCGTGACCCGTTGGGGCACCGTCAAGGTGGATCACAAGACCCAGATGACCACCATTCCCGGCGTGTTCGCCGCCGGCGATATCGCTCGTGGCGCTTCGCTGGTGGTCTGGGCGATCCGCGATGGCCGTGACGCCGCCGCCGCCATCCATGATTACGTCCAGGCCGGGGACAAGATCCCCGCCGCCGGCCAGCGCGCCGCGCGGGCCTGACACTCATGGGAGAGGTCGCCATGCTGACGCTCTATGACGATCCCTTGTCGCGGAACGGCTACAAGATCCGGCTGCTGCTGGCCGAGCTTGGCCTGCCGGTCAAGGTGGTGCATCGGAACATTCTGACCGGCGAAACCCGCCAGCCGGAGTTTCTGACCAAGAATATCGCCGGACGCATCCCGGTGCTGGAGCTGGAAGACGGCGGCTGTCTGCCGGAATCGAATGCCATTCTGCTGTATCTGGCCGAAGGCTCGGCTCTGCTGCCCGCCGACAGGCTGGCCCGCGCCCATGTCCTGCGCTGGATGTTCTTCGAGCAGAATATGATCGAATGCACCATCGGCACCGCCCGCTTCTTCAAGAAGATGGGCAAGGATGTCACCCATCCCGACGTCTATGCCAACCGGATGGACAATGCCAAGGACGGCCTTGCAGCACTTGAGCGCCATCTGGCCGAGGGCCGCGACTGGCTGGCCGGGGATTTCTCGGTCGCCGATATCGCGCTCTATGGCTATGTCAGCGTCGGGGCGGAAGCCGGCATCGATATGACCGCCTATCCCAAACTGGCGGACTGGCTGAAACGGGTGGAAGCCCGACCGGCCCATGTCGGACCCGATCACGGTTTCGCGGCCTGACCGCCGCAGTTTCAATCAAGACCCAATGTCAGGGGGCAAGACCCCCCAGCACTTTAAGGAGAGTCCCATGACCCAGAACAACGGCGAAAAGTTCGTAGCCGAGTATCTGGAAAACGCCAAGCTGCTGGAAGCCGCCGGCATCGACACCGCGCCGCATGACGCTTGCGGCGTCGGTCTGGTCGCGGCGCTGGACGGCAAGCCCCGCCGCTCGGTGGTGGTGGCCGGCATCGAGGCGCTGAAGGTGCTGTTCCATCGCGGCGCCGTCGATGCCGACGGCAAGACCGGCGATGGCGCCGGCATCCATGTGGAAATTCCCCAGGACTTCTTCAAAGACCATATCCGCCATCAGGGCCACGAGCCGGTTCCCGGCCGTCTGGCGGTGGGCATGTGCTTCCTGCCCAAGACCGATCTGTCGGCTCAGGAGCGTTGTCGTTCCATCGTCGAAACGGAAATCCTGAAGTTCGGCTACACCATCTATGGCTGGCGTCAGGTGCCGGTGAACGTCTCGGTGATCGGCGAGAAGGCCAATGCCACCCGCCCCGAGATCGAGCAGATCATGGTGGCCAACAGCCGCAATGTCGATGAGCAGACCTTCGAGACCGAGCTGTTCATCATCCGTCGCCGCATCGAAAAGGCGGTGCTGGCCGAGCATATCGGCGACTTCTACATTTGCTCGCTGTCCTGCCGTTCGGTGATCTACAAGGGCATGTTCCTGGCCGAGCAGCTGTCGGTGTTCTATCCCGATCTGCTGGACGAGCGTTTCGTCTCGTCTTTCGCCATCTATCACCAGCGCTATTCCACCAACACCTTCCCCACCTGGCGTCTGGCACAGCCGTTCCGCATGCTTGCCCATAACGGCGAGATCAACACGCTGAACGGCAATCTGAACTGGATGAAGAGCCACGAGACCCGGCTGGCCAGCCAGGCCTTGGGGGCCAATATCGCCGACATCAAGCCGGTGGTGCAGGCCGGCGGCTCCGACTCCGCCGCTCTCGACAATGTGTTCGAGCTGATGGTCCGTTCGGGCCGCGATGCGCCGATGGTCAAGTCGATGCTGGTGCCGGAATCCCTGGGCGCCAACGCCACCATGCCCCAGCTGCATCGCGAGTTCTTCGCCTATTGCAACTGCGTGATGGAACCGTGGGACGGCCCGGCTGCCCTCTGCGCCACCGATGGCCGCTGGGTGGTGGCCGGCATGGACCGCAACGGCCTGCGCCCGATGCGCTACACCATCACTGGGGACGGCCTGCTGATCGTCGGCTCCGAGACCGGCATGGTCCGCGTCGAGGAAAGCAACATCGTCGAGAAGGGTCGCGTCGGTCCCGGTCAGATGCTGGGCGTCGACCTCAAGGCCGGCAAGTTCTTCAAGGACGAAGCCCTGAAGGACCATCTGGCCGGTCGTCAGCCTTATGGCAAGTGGGTGCAGAAGTCGACCCAACTCGACAGCCTGATCCGCGAAGGCTCGGAAGAGCCGGCCCAGCTGCCTATCGAAGAGCTGCGCCGCCGCCAGTTCGGCTATGGCGTGACCATGGAAGATCTGGAGCTGATCCTGCAGCCGATGGCCGAGGACGGCAAGGAAGCCGTGGGCTCGATGGGCGACGATGCGCCGCTGGCGGTGCTGTCGGCCCAGTATCGCGGCCTGCATCACTATTTCCGCCAGACCTTCAGCCAGGTCACCAATCCGCCGATCGACTCACTTCGCGAAAGCCGGGTGATGAGCCTGAAGACCCGTTTGGGCAATCTGGGCAACATCCTGGATGAAGACCAGAGCCAGTGCGAGCTGCTGCAGCTGGAAAGCCCGGTGCTGTCGAACGCCGAATTCCGCGCCATGCGCAAATATATGGGCGACACGGCGGCCGAGATCGACTGCAGCTTCGACCCCGAAGGCGGCGATCATGCCCTGGCCGACGCCCTGCGCCGCATCCAGCGCGAGGCCGAAGACGCCGTGCGCGGCGGCTGCACCCATGTGATCCTGTCGGACGAGAAGACCGGCCCGGGCCGCGCTCCGATCCCGATGATCCTGGCCGCCGGCGGCGTGCATACCTATCTGGTCCGCCAGCAGCTGCGCACCTTCACCTCGCTGAACGTGCGGTCGGGCGAATGTCTGGATGTCCAGTATTTCGCCGTCTTGATCGGCGTCGGCGCCACTACGGTGAACGCCTATATCGCCCAGGAAGCCATTGCGGACCGTCATCGTCGCGGCCTGTTCGCGGGTCTGTCGCTGGAAGAATGCATCGAGAACTACAAGCATGCCGTCGATCAGGGTCTTTTGAAGATCATGTCGAAGATGGGCATCTCGGTGATCAGCAGCTATCGCGGCGGCTATTGCTTCGAGGCGGTGGGCCTGTCCCGCGCCCTGGTGGCCGAATTCTTCCCCGGCATGAGCTCGCGCATCTCGGGTCTGGGCCTGACCGGCATCCAGCATAAGATGATCGAGATTCATCGCAAGGCCTGGTCAGAAGACGTGGTCACCCTGCCGGTGGGCAGCTTCTATCGCGTGCGTCGGGGCGGCGAGACCCACAGCTTCGACGGCTCCCTGATCCACGTCTTGCAGACGGCGGTCAGCACCGACAGCTACACCACTTATAAGCGGTACTCCGAAGGCCTGCGCCGCCTGCCGCCGATCTCCTTGCGCGATCTGCTGGAATATCGCCCGGATGGTGCTCCGATCTCCACCGACGAAGTGGAAAGTGTCACCGAGCTGCGCAAGCGCTTCATCACGCCGGGCATGAGCCTGGGCGCGCTGTCGCCGGAAGCCCATGGCACGCTGAACATCGCCATGAACCGCATCGGCTCGAAGTCGGTGTCGGGCGAGGGCGGCGAGGATCCCAGCCGCTATAAGCCGGCTCCGAACGGCGACAACGCCAATTCGGCCATCAAGCAGGTGGCCTCGGGCCGCTTCGGCGTCACCGCCGAATATCTGAAGAACTGCCGTGAGATCGAGATCAAGGTGGCCCAGGGCGCCAAGCCCGGCGAAGGCGGCCAGCTGCCCGGCTTCAAGGTGACGGTGGAAATCGCCAAGCTGCGCCACTCGACCCCCGGCGTCATGCTGATCAGCCCGCCGCCGCATCACGATATCTATTCCATCGAAGATCTGGCCCAGCTGATCTACGACCTGAAGCAGATCAACCCGGAAGCCAAGGTTTGCGTCAAGCTGGTCAGCCGTTCCGGTATCGGTACGATTGCTGCCGGCGTCGCCAAGGCCAAGGCCGACATCATCCTGGTGTCGGGCAATGTCGGCGGTACCGGCGCTTCGCCCCAGACCTCGATCAAGTTCGCCGGCCTGCCTTGGGAAATGGGCCTGTCGGAAGTGCATCAGGTGCTGACCCTGAACCGTCTGCGCCATCGCGTGAAGCTGCGCACCGACGGCGGCATCAAGACCGGCCGCGACATCGTCATCGCCGCCATGCTGGGCGCCGAGGAATTCGGCATCGGCACCACCTCGCTGGTGGCGCTGGGCTGCATCATGGTCCGCCAGTGCCATTCCAACACCTGCCCGGTGGGCGTCTGCACCCAGGACAAGGCGCTGCGTGAGAAGTTCACCGGCACGCCGGAGAAGGTGGTCAATCTGTTCAGCTTCGTCGCCGAGGAAGTGCGCGAGATTCTCGCCGGTCTGGGCGTGAAGAAGCTGGAGGACATCATCGGTCGTTCCGATCTGCTGGCGCAGGTCAGCCGCGGCTCGGCCCATCTCGACGACTTGGACCTCAACCCGCTGCTGGCCCAGGCCGACACCGGCGGGCTGCCGCGTTACTGCACCCAGGTCGAGCGCAATGAAGTGCCCGAGACCCTGGACGCCCAGATGATCGCCGACGCCCAGCCGGCGCTGGAAGACGGCGAGAAGATGCAGCTCAGCTACACCGTGCGGAACACCCACCGCGCCGTGGGCACCAAGCTCAGCCATATGATCACCAAGCGGTACGGCATGTTTGGTTTGCAACCAGGCCATATCACCGTGCGTCTGCGCGGTTCCGCCGGTCAGAGCCTGGGCGCTTTTGCGGTGCAGGGTCTGAAGCTGGAAGTCTTCGGCGACTCCAACGACTATGTCGGCAAGGGTCTGTCGGGCGGCATGATCGTGGTGCGTCCGGCTGTCTCCAGCCCCTTGAAGACCAACGAGAACACCATCATCGGCAACACCGTCCTTTACGGCGCCACCGCCGGCAAGCTGTTCGCCGCCGGTCAGGCCGGTGAGCGGTTCGCCGTGCGCAATTCCGGCGCCGATGTGGTGGTCGAGGGCTGCGGTTCCAACGGCTGCGAGTATATGACCGGCGGTACGGCGGTGATTCTCGGGGCCGTGGGGGCTAATTTCGCAGCCGGTATGACCGGCGGCATGGCCTTCGTCTATGACTCGGACGGCAATTTCGAGCATCGCGTGAACTCCGAGACGGTGGTTCATCAGCGCATCGAAGTGCTGCATTGGGAAGAGCAGCTGCTGGAGCTGATCACCGAGCATGCCCACGAGACCGGCTCGGCTCACGCCAAGGAAATCCTGGCTCACTGGCACCGTGAAAAGGGCCGGTTCTGGCAGGTTGTCCCGCGCGAGATGCTGACCCGTCTGGCGCATCCGGTGACGCAGCAGGCGGCGGAGTAACGTCGGCTGGAACTCTTGCGCCTGTCCCCCCTCTCCCGAAATCGGGAGAGGGGGTTAGGGGGTGAGGGAAAACATGCATCGGTCTGAGGGAATCAGGTGATTCCTGCAATCATTTGACTGTTTGAGGCGCTTCCTTGTCCCCTCCCCCCAAACCCCTCTCCCGATTTCGGGAGAGGGGCTTATGCTTATCACCCCCGGATCAAGTCCGGGGGTGACGGTGTTTTAAAAGCTCGGACCCAGCATGACTTCCGCCTTCGGCATTTATATCCACTGGCCCTTCTGCATTTCGAAGTGCCCCTATTGCGACTTCAACAGCCATGTGGCGGCGTCGATCGACCAGCCGGGCTGGCGGGATGCTTATCTGCGCGAGCTGTCGCATTTCGCCGGTCAAACCCAGGGGCGCGAGGTCACCAGCATCTTCTTCGGCGGCGGCACCCCGTCTTTGATGGAGCCCGCCACCACTGGCGCGGTGCTGGATCAGATCGCCAAGCTCTGGCCATTGGCTCCAGGGGTCGAGATCACCTTGGAGGCCAATCCCGGCACCATCGATGCCGAGCGGTTCCGCGACTTCCGCGCCGCCGGAGTGAATCGCCTGTCGATGGGCTTGCAATCCCTGGACGATGCCCAGCTGAAATTCCTCGGCCGCCGTCATGATGTCGCCCAGGCGGTCAAGGCGGTGGAACTGGCCCGCGCCATCTTCCCCCGCATCTCCTTCGACCTGATCTATGCCCGCCCCGGCCAGACCGAGGCGGCTTGGCGCACCGAACTGGCCCAGGCGATTGCCCTGGCCGCCGATCATCTGTCGCTCTATCAGCTGACCATCGAGCCCGGCACCGCTTTCCACCCCGCTCATGCCCGAGGCGACTTCGCCTTGCCGGAAGACGATGATGCCGTGCGGCTGTTCGAGGTGACGCAAGACATGACCGAGGCCGCCGGCCTGCCGGCCTACGAGGTCTCGAACCATGCCCGCCCCGGAGCGGAATGCCGCCATAACCTGCTCTATTGGCAGGGCGACGACTATGTCGGGGTGGGGCCGGGGGCGCATGGCCGGCTGACCGATGGGGCGGGAACCGTTCATGCCCTGCGGCAGTTCAAGACCCCCGATAAATGGCTGACCGAGGTGGCTCAATCCGGCCACGGCACCCAGGAACGTCTGGCGCTGGAACCGCAGGAGCGCATCGAGGAACTGGTGATGATGGGCCTTCGCCTGACCGATGGCTTGGATCAGACCCGCTTCCTCCGCCAGACCGGCAAGGATCTGGCCGAGGCGCTTGATCAATCCGGTTTGGCAACGATGGTTGAAGAGGGGCTGATCTCCTGGCGCGGCGATCGTCTGCTGGCGACGCCCCAGGGTCGGCTGTTGCTTAATTCGGTCATATCCGCGCTGTTGCCATAAGCGGCCCGGGCGGGCATAAGAGGTTTCGACCCTGCTCCCCACAAGGGGGAGGGAAAGCGCAGATAAAGGGAACGCAAGGATCATGGACAAGATCGGCATCGTCGGCGCCGGAGCCTGGGGCACCGCCTTGGCCGTTACCGCCGTGCGCGCCGGCCGTCAGGCGACGTTGTGGGCGCATGAGCCGGAGGTCGCCGAATCCATCCGCCGCGACCGCACCAATCCGGTTTATCTGCCCGGCGTGATCCTGGAGCGCTTCGTGGTCACCAGCCGGCTGGAAGAACTGGCCGAGTCCGACGCCCTGCTGCTGGTGGTGCCATCGCAATTCCTGCGCCCGGTTTGCCGCCAGCTGAAATCCATCATTCGCCCCGGCCTGCCGGTGGTGGTCTGCGCCAAGGGCATCGAGGCCGGCAGCTTCGCGGTGATGAGCGAGTTGGTGGCCGAGGAATTGCCGGCAGCGCCGCTGGCGGTGCTGTCGGGCCCCACCTTCGCCATCGAGGTCGCCCGCGGCCAGCCCACCGCCATCACCATGGCCTGCGCCGATCACGATATCGGCGAACGGCTGGTGCAGGCGCTGGGCACCAAGACCTTCCGCCCCTACCTCACCGACGACGTCATCGGCGCCGAGATGGGGGGTGCGGTGAAGAACGTGCTGGCGATTGCCTGCGGCGTGGTCGAAGGCCGGGGTCTGGGCGACAATGCCCGCGCCGCCCTGATCACCCGGGGCATGGCCGAGCTGATGCGCCTTGCCATCGCCAAGGGTGCCCGCCCGGAAACCTGCATGGGCCTGTCGGGGCTGGGCGATCTGATGCTGACCGCGTCTTCGTCGCAGTCACGCAATTATTCGCTGGGCTTTGCTTTGGGTGAAGGTCAGACGCTGGAGGCGATTCTGGCCTCGCGTCGGGCGGTGACCGAGGGTGTGGCGACTGCCGCCTCGGTGATCGGTCTGGCCGCCAAGCTGGGCATCGAAATGCCGATCTGCGCCGCCGTCGAGGGCTTGCTGTACCGCGGCGTCTCGGTCGAGGATACCATCAAGGGCCTGCTGGCCCGTCCCTTCACGTCCGAACTGGGCTTTTCCAAGGAGTAGTTCCCATGCCGTTCATCGTCCATTGCACCGACAAGCCCGGCCATCAGGACGTCCGTCTGGCCAACCGCGCCGAGCATCTGGAGCATCTGAAGTCGGTGCTGGACAAGGTGCTGATGGCCGGCCCGACCCTGTCGGACGACGGTCAGAGCATGACCGGCAGCCTGCTGGTGCTGAACTTCGAGACCAAGGCCGAAGTCGAAGCCTTCTGCGCCGCCGATCCCTATGCCAAGGCCGGCCTGTTCGAGAAGGTGGTGATCCAGAACTACAAGAAGGTTCTGCCGTAAGGCAGAGTCCCCCCGCAGCCCGGCCCTCTCCGCAAGGGAGAGGGCGGCCTGCAAATAGGATCAATAGGTCTTTTCGTCGTTCCACATCTTCGGGTCGAAGCGCACGACCCGGTTGCGGCCACTTTCCTTGGCCTGATAGAGGGCGACGTCGGCGAACTTCACCGCCTGCCAGAAGGTCTCGCTGTCGGTGGGGAAGTCCGAGATGCCGATCGAGATGGTCTTCTTCAAACGCACGTTGCCGGTCTGCACCTCGAGCTTTTCCACCGAGGAGCGGATGGTCTCGGCGATCTGGTCGGCGTTCTCGGCGGTGGTGTCCTGCAGCACGATCATGAACTCTTCGCCGCCATAGCGGATCACCAGATCCGAGGCGCGGACCGACTGGCGCAGCACCTTCGACAGGGCCTTCAGCACGGCGTCGCCGGCATCGTGGCCATAGGTGTCGTTGACCATTTTGAAATAATCGAGATCCAGCATCATGATCGACAGGCCCGACTTGCGCCGGTGCACATTGGCGACCAGGGTCTCGACATATTCTTCCAGGAAGCGGCGGTTGTTTAGTCCGGTCATCGGATCGCTGAGGCTGGATTCCCGCAAAGTCTCCATCAGGCGCTTGGTCTCCAGCACCGGAGCCGCTTCGCGTAAGTAAACATTGATATAGGGAATCTGCGACAGCAGAACCTCTTTCTCGGTCGCCTTGGCCACCAGTTGCAGCACATTGCCGACCGAGCCCGACTGGATGATCGGCAGGCAGTAATGCACGCGATCACCGGCATCTTCCGGCGGCTGGAAGGCATAGCAGAGGCCGGGATTGCGGATACCGTCCACTTCATGGCCGGTGCGGCGCACGCGGCAGCCTTCGCTGCGCACCAGAATCTGCGGATCGCACCAGCGGCAGGAGGCGCCCATCTGGCCATCGACGAACAGCGGCGTCAGATGGTTCTTGTTGGTCACCGCCTCGTACATCGACAGTTCGGTGATGCCGAATTCCGACTTCAGGTTATGAGCCAGACGTTGATGGATTTCCGTC
>Ga0310915_10001133_pt1 | contig 13573 bp, 28 predicted proteins | sample GREbulkMGAN111_FD_202508 | JGI IMG/M metagenome (GOLD analysis project Ga0310915, IMG submission 202508) | Lab enrichment of tropical soil microbial communities from Luquillo Experimental Forest, Puerto Rico - GRE.bulkMG.AN111 | ecosystem: Environmental > Terrestrial > Soil > Tropical forest >...
GTACGATGTGACGGTCACTCCCAAGCTACTCCCCGCCACAGGCTCACCGATTCACCCGCTTGCTCTACCACCTAAACCACCACCAAACCAAAAATTCCAAGTACCGTCACACTTCGATGCCGTGACGGTGCTGGTGCTTGACAAGCCAGCGCAGACCATGTACCTGTGCTGGAGTGTCGATTGCGTACCGTAGAGAGTGAGGTGACACATGGACTCGCAAGTTAAGATAACGCGCGTCAGCGACCAGGTTGGCTTCAACCCTCAGACTCTCGCGCCGCTGACAAACAAGATCGTGACGTTCACGGTAGGGGAGCATGGGCCGTTTAACGTGACGCTGGGCCAGCATGAGTTCACACCAGAAAAGGTGAACGAAGCGATAGACTCGCACGTGAACACACTGCGCCAGATCGGCGCTATTAGGTAAGCGGAGGCGGCGCATGTCGAACGGCTTTGATGAAGGTGGCGGCATAGACTTCGGCGGTCTGCTTGGCGGCATAGAGGCAGAGTTGGCGGCCGCTATCTCTGCAATCATTCAGTTCTTGAATGACCTGGTGACGGCGCTGGTTAATGCGTTCAACCTTGTACAAGGTGAGATAGTTGGTGTCTTTAACTTCACGTTCGACGGTCTCACGAGCATCTACAAAGGCCTTAAGAACATCATGGACCAGGTGTTCAAGGTGTGGGTGCTCAACGGGCTGAAACATCTTTGGGACTTGTACCAGAAGCTAGCGGCATGGGCGCGCAAGCTTAAGGCGTGGCTCGACCGTCTCCACAAGATACAACAGCAGTTTGTGTTACAGGTGCTCAGGCGCTACATCAACCTGATTCAGCGCATTCGTAAAATCCTTGTGTTGTTCCGCCTGCTTCACATCGGCATAGCGAAGAAGCTTGACGCCTTCCTTGGTGGGCTAGAGGGCAGGCTTATATCGCGCGTGTTCTCGGTGTTCAAGAAACAGAATGAGATCATCCGATGGATTAACCTTGTTGCCGACCCACGCGGACTACTGCACCCAGGCGGCCAGCTCGCCACACTAGGCCAGATATGGAAAGCGGCGACGGATGCCGTCAGCGTGTTCAAGCCTGGAGGGTTTCTCTGTGTGCCAGGTCAGCAGACAGGACCAGGGACGCCAGTGCTGCCCTGGGTGAACGTACGGCAGACGTTGATTGCAGAGAGTAAGGCGAACAACGGTGCGACTGCCGCTATCCGCGCGCAGTTCCAAGCGCAGCGCCAAATGTGGGCGCTCGACCTGGGCGACAGTGACAAACTTAGAGCGTAGGGGTGTAGCGAGTGGCCACGCCAGGTCTACCACCTGAGATCATTGCAGCTGCAAGTGACGCTGCATCACGCGCAGCCTCGCTTGCTGACTTCTTCCGTATACTGCTTACCCCACCCGACCCGCCACCACGCGCAGTAAAGGCCTTTGACCATCCGAAGGAAGCGGCACAACAGACGTTCAGTGGCATGTTCTGGGCGCTGTACGATATGGGCGTGCCGCAACCCTTGGCGTACCTCGGTGCGCTGATCGCCGCGCTTATCGTCGCTATGGGTGGCGTACTGGGTAACGTGTTGTTCTGGTTGCTGAAGAACGTAGGCGCGGCGTTTGCCGAGGACGTGCTAGAGCTGGTGGACGACGCGCGGAAAGAGCTTGACCCGACAGTAGCAAACATAAGCGTGAACGTGCTGAATGAACTACTCGGTACGGACTACGAAGACCAGCACCTCGCTACTGGTGAAGATGTAGCGGCGCACCGCGCACGTGCAGGGGAGATCGGTTCGTTGTTCCACAACACACTCATGTCAGAGTTTCAGTCGGAGGGCGACGTTACACCCGAAGCAGGCCGCGCGGCCGCGCAGCGCATGAGTGGGTTCCTCATCAACTTTGGCGTAGCTACCGCGCTTATCAGTGTTGTGGGAGACCTGGTGTCGTTCGGCAAGTTCGAGACTTTCCGTGAGCTAGGTGTGGAGGTAGCTCGCAACCTTGGACTAGGCCGCCTGAATCGAGAGGCTATGCGGCCGTTGGTGCATACGCTCATCGCAACACCGTACCAATGGTGGTTGAACCAACAGTTTCACCCCACGCAGTTCAGGCTAGCGGACCTGGTCAACCCGTTCGCACAAGAATTGATGGACCATGAGACAGTGTTCAAAGCGCTCGACCTAGAGGGGTACAGTGAGGACAAGATCGAGAAGCTTATCAAGCTTCACTCGAAGAAGATGCCGCTTGAGGACATTGAACTGTATGACAGGTGGGGTGTTTCCTCAAGAGAGGCCAGTCTTAGCTTGATGCTTGAGTTAGGATACCCTGCTGACATAGCGACGATAATCCTGCAAGGCATCGACCTAAAGCGAGCTGACGCAGCCGTGCGCAGCCTGGTTGATGCTGCTGAGATTTCCGTTGTTGACGGTCACACTACTGCTGACGAGTTCTCTGCACTGCTCGACACGCTCCCCCTCGGCTTCTATGAGAAGAAATATCGGCTCATGGTCTTACAGTACAAAACGAAGGCTCCACACAAGCAGATAACGTTCGCGCAGCTTCAGAAGGCCTTCGAAGAGGGGCTGATTGACGATAGCGAGCTGCGCGACCGTCTCTCCCGCGAGGGATACTCTGCCGAGGATGTGGACATCCTAGAGGTGCTCACGCTACTCGCGCTCGCCAAAGCAGAGGCGGCCGCAAAGGCAAAGGCAGCGGCCGCCGCAAAGAAAGCCGGGAAAACAGCCAGCTCGACGGCGCCGGCGACGCCGCCGGCAGCTTAGTGTGTGTGTGTGTGTGTTGTGGCGATCGTAGGTAGTACTACTTTTATACGTAGATACCTGCGTTTTTGGATCCTCCGGCCGGAAGATCTTCTCCGATGCGAACATTAGGCGAATACGTACAGGGGAAGCGCTAGGCACGCTTTTTTGGCATTCATGGCGTGTTTGGCTGGCAACGTGCGCAAAAAGCGGTCTACGGGGCTGAGAATTGCACCGTTTGGCATCGTAAAGGGCAATTTCGGGCGGCAGATCGGAAACCAGGTGCCAGGATAGCCTTTTCGCCTTGTATTCTCCCTCTTAGCCCCCTGCCGTATTTATAATTTTTCAATTTTGCGATGTGCAACTTTCGCGGCCACGAGGCGTGGCCGCCGCGCGTTGGCTTTACCGTCGACGGCGGCCGCAGTTCTCAACGAATTTGATGGAATGCAGGCGAGGTGACTACCGGAGGCGAGCGGGAGCGAGCGAGCTGAAGTCAACGTCAACCTGGGCGAGCTGGATACCAGATGCCTGCGACACGCCAAGGATATGCTGGCTTATGTCGTTGAACACTAGCACCAGCTTAGGGGCAGGGCCAGTAGGGAACTGATCGACCCACAAATGCTTGTAGGTGAGTAGTTGGCCGATGTTGTTGGGCGCAGCCCTGCGCTTCACTTCGAATATAGTGGGCTGCGAGCCTTGCCACCCAACGGCGTCAACGCGCAGAGAGTTAATTGCGATGGCCGCCTTACGAATGTTGGGAGGGAAGTCAGGGCCAGGGTCAACGTTTGTACCCAACCGCACGTTGTAGTCGAACCTCTCGTACTCAGTCTGGTGTTGCATCAACCAGGCCTGCCACACAAGTATCTCGTCAACCTGCATTGCGGGGTACTTCGCCCGCTCGCTCTCAAGTCTTGAGGCTGGAGTCGTCATCTGTGCGCCCGCCTGGCCAATCTACTTCACGCATCATAACCCTAACCGTTTTAGCCAGGTTGTCATACGCCTTCTTAACCCTGTCACTGTCTACAAGCCACGCGCGACAGCTTGTTACAGGGACAAGAGCTAGGCCCAAGTCTCTCAACTGGTCTATCGCGTTTGTCACTAGGTCATGCCGCTGTGTAGGCGTAAGCATGTTTCGCTATGCCACAGCAGGCCCGGACCCCATGTCGCGCTTCTCTGCTTCGAGCATACGCTCGTCAGCAGGGTACTTCGCCATGAAATAGTGAAGCGCTGGCCGTAGCGGCTCGTAGTTGTCAGCGTCAGCCCGCATGCACGCATAGAGCAACAGTTCGAGGAAGCTACCGCAACGTGTACCTAGCGGGTTAAGCTTGGCGTTGACGTAGTGCAGCTCGTCTGGGTACTGCTGTAAGATCATCCCCCACCCCCTTCAGCAGGCTCAGGCTCCACCAGGCGCAGCCGAGTACGTGCCTCGCAAATGAAAATAGCTACAGGTGTGCCGTCTGGTCCTAACAGGGATACATCGTCTGCATGCTGGTTGACCTGTGTAGCACTCAGCATTATGGCACCTACCTCAACCACACTGCCATCAACGAGGGTACGTTCGAGCGAGTAGAGGCGCTGGACGGTGGCCGTCATCTGTCTACCCCTGAGTGGCGCACAGCGGCGCGCTGGCTTGCGTTGAGCTGCACACCCACGGCGCGTGCCCACCCAACAAGGTACTCTACCTTGGAGTCGCCGTCCACGGGCAACGCGCGCAGGAAGGCCATTACTTGTGTCAGCGCACCAGGCCGCATCAACTCTTCCGGTATGACGCCAGTTGGTGACTTAGCCATGAGTCTAGGGAACCAGTCCGCGCGATCTTAATTCGACCATCTCCACACGCGCTCGGTAAGCATACGCAAGAGCCATATCAGCCGCGCTATAGGCACTAGACAGCCATGCCCTGAGCATGCGCTGCGACTCTTCTGTACCCGTTAGCGCACTCTCTCTAGCAAGCAGACCTTTTGTGCGCTCTAGCATCTCTACGGCACCGTTAAGCTCAGCTTCCATCTACGCACCCCACCATTCGATTATCAGTAGTCCGTTAGGACGGTCATCGCGGTACGCGATGGGTTGCACGTCAGCAGTGAACGCCACACAATGCACTAGGAGTGCAAGACCCGCGTGCTCAAGGTCACGTGTGAGTATCGCAACGGCGCGACCGAACTGGTGCAGTTGTGAGTAGTAAGGGGCACCCGCGCGGTCGCCTCGCCCGAATACGACGACCATGTCCTCACCGAATGCGAGCTTATGCAGCATGCCGAGGTGGGCAACCAGAGAGAGTAAGTGCGGGTCAACACCATCAAGTACCACGTCATTGTTTTCAAGGCTAACCCCTGGTGGTAGGCTCATAGGTCTCTCCCCCTTGTGTCAGGGTCGGCTCTAACTCTTCCTCAAAGCTGTGTTGCAGTTCATCCCCTTCACGATACCAATAGCGCCACTTGTCGCCAGGTTGCACATGGCTACGGTGGATTACGCGGACTTGCTGGCCAGTTGCTTTAACGCGCACTATCTGGGCGATCTCGTAGTTAGGCCCTCTCATGGTTTACTCGGACGTTGCGGGGTAGGTTCGCGCAGCACCTTACCTGCGCGGGTTTGGATGGAGCCGTTAGGGTGACGTATGAACAACGGGAGAGTCGATACCTTGCCAAGCGCAGTCTTCACGGTCTCCACTGCTTCAGCATGACCAGAGGCCAACGCCTGCACGCGCGTTATGTCGTTAACGTCACCCGCCACGGCTCACTTGCCTTTCTTCTTTGGTGGAAGCGCTTCGCCCTCACGCCAAGAGGCGTACACATCAAAGCGGCATCGGCTGCCTTGCGCTGTTAGCGGCACCTGAGTAATCCAGCGCTTGACCTTGGATGCGACGGCCTTAGCAAGCTTGTCACGATCATCAAACTTGCGTACGGTCTCTGGAAGACCTACTTCCTGCTTACCATCTACGTACAGCACAACGTTTAGTTGCACTCACTCCTCCTTGTTTGCTGCAGGCGCGGCCGCCGTCCGTGTCCAGAGCGGCGAGCGCGCGCCTGCACCTTGTTTGCTGGTACTAACTCTGTAGGCCCACACCACACAGAGCACCAAACCAGCAATACCGTAGAAGATCATGGCCGAGACCCACACCCACACCCAACCGGAGTGGTCTCGCGTGGCAATCTCAATACCCACTAGTGAGTGCGTCATACACAGACACCAGAGCAGGAATTTCATGCGCCCCCCCTCTTGCGACGACGGCTCCACCAGTCAATTAGGCTGTCTATGCACAGACCCACTGCTAAGAGGGCGACCACTCCAACGGCCAGCCACTCAAGGTCTTGGCTCATTCAGCACCACGCTTCTTAGGCTCCGCTTGCCCTACGTAATCGAAGTCTATGCGGCAACGACGGCAGCGGTACGTGTCCATGCCGCGCGCGCTCTTGTGTGCCTTGCCGCGACAGCGCGGGCACTTCACGATTGGCGGCAGCTCTTTGAACAGTTTGCTCTGTACCGCTGCGTTCATCCCTCTTGCTTCCGTTCCTTCGCCCACTTGTACAACCACCACGGCGGTAGGCATATCAGCGACAATACCCACGTACTCGCAATTAGCTTTGCGCCTACCGTAGGCGGCGACGGCAGCACGCTCACCACGCATGAGCCTACCACTGCAATGAGCAGCCACACAACTATCTTCCCGCCCTGGTTGCGCAGCACAAATAAAAGCATCTTGCAGAAGAGTGCAAAGACGAGCAGGACAACAATCAGAATGAAGGTCATCGAGCACCTCGCATCTACCACGGCCGCCGTTGTGAGTCCCCGAGAGTTTCATCAACCCTGCTCTCACGTAAGCGGCCGTGGCTTCCATCACCGTCCAGCTCCACGAGTTCGAGGTTCGTATTGAGCTGGAGCGCGTGAAGATCATCGGGAGCCGCGACGGCGTTTAGCCCGTTTCCCGTTTGCACGGTTTATTTCGCCACTCGCCGCGCGCGGCTCTTGCACTTGTCCATCCCCAGACACCGATTTGTTCCACTCATGGCCGCATCTTCGGCACCACCAAACGCGGTCTGTCTTGCGAAACATCACTTGACGCGAACCGCATTCGGTGCAGCGAATATGTGCAAGATTGGAAGCACGGTCTTGAGATGGTTTCATTACGGCGGAGCATAACACACACACACACACACAAGTCAAGAGCGGATTTAACTCGAAGACGGCGGGAGCACTTCTTGGAGCCACAATATAAACCCGGAAGGGTACACCAGCTCAACGAAGCGCTTCCCGTTGACGGTCTGAAACACTTGCGACGTGCGGCCGTCATCTTCGCGCGTGGGTTCAGGCTCTACAGGCGTGAGCGCCGCGCTCGGCTTCGGAACTGCAGCCCACTTAGCCATGCAAGATCGTAACCGGACCAGGCTCAGTATAGAACGACAAACCGCACCAGCCGCACACGTGCGCGGTCCACTCGACAGGGTACGGGTATGTGGTGTGGCACTCTGGGCAGGGCAACCACTTAAAGTTAGTCACACCCATTAAGAGTAGCAACGCCTTATGTTGCTCTACGCTGCGCTCTCGTGAGGTAATCGGGTACGGCGCGTTTGTGTCGTTGTCCATCACTTCGGCACCAGCTTGTAGCCGAGACGCTCAGCAAGCGCTACGAGTCGCTCAAGATTCTCCTCAAAAATATTGCCGCACTCACCCTCTAACACCCACGATAGCGTGTCGTGGACAGCGTGTTGCATAAGGTGTTCTGCTGGACTCACCAGTATATTGACTTCCTGGGTGACGAACGCGTGCAGTATGTCGTGTGCGCGCTGTACTTCTGAGGGTGTCCTCATCGCTACTTCCCTTGCGCTACCGCTGGCTTGTGCAGGTTGTGAACGCCAAACTGCTCGATCACGGCCATTAAGTCTTTCTGGTGGTACCAGTGTACCCACACTTGCCGTAAGTGTTGAGGCTCTACACCCTCTTTGCACCAGACGCAGGCTGGTGGTTCCTCTACGACTGGTTGCGTGGCCAGCTCTGGCGTGTTGAGGTGCAGTGCGCCTTGCGCCGTGGCCTCTTGCTGCGATTGGTTGAACACCATCTGGTGCAACGTGCGTATGTTCGCGCCATGTGTCACAGCCTGGTCCAGTAGGTACAGACGGAACGGCTCATCCTTAGCGCGTAGTATCTGCTTCGCCTGCCCCAGGTTGATAGCGCGCGACTGCACAGCCTGGGTGACGCGCGGGTCGCACTTCACCAGATCAACGCGCTCGTTGATGTAGTTCTCGCTCCGCTTGAACCTGCGTTGCAAGTCTTCCATCGACCACTCGTGCTTATTGGCCAGCTCCACAAAAAGGAAACCCTCTTCTACTGGCGTCAGTTCCTCACGCACCACGTTCTCGTGGAGCATGATGTAGTACCGCGACTCTTCCGTGTTCTCGAACACCATGCACGGCACATCATGTAGCTGTGCGATGCCGGCGGCCGTGAACCTGCGATGCCCTGCACGAATTTCGTAGCGGCTGACTACCTTGCCCACCTCACCTAGAGCACTGTCGGGAGTGGGCACCTGCTGACACTCGTGGTCTTGGTACCACGGCACCACGAGCAACGGCTCCAAGATCGTGCCCGCTTTGATGGAAGACACTAAGTCTTCCATGCCTTCGTCGCTCATTTCGAAGCGTGCAGGCGTATCAGGCGGCACGAGCTGGGCGAGTGGTATGCGCTTGTACTCAGGCTCTAGCATTTGCTTTGGGGGGGGACGGCGGGAGTTCGTCAACCGTAAAACCGCTTACGGGCAGAACGTCATCCGGCGAGATCACTCGAAAAGTCACAAACGGCTTATGCACGCGTACGAGAACCTGGTCATTCGCGCGCGCTCCCAAAATTTGCATGAGCCACTTGTGGATGGGGAAGACCATCGAATTTCCGACACGCCAGATACGCGCGGTATAGACTGCGTTGGAACTGCCCTTCTGCTTGTCGCGCGCGAATCCTGACAAAGACCACCGTAAAGAAACTCTAGCTACGCAGGGACGTGAATACCATAACTCGCGCGCGAAGGCAAGATGTTAAAAGCGTGTGCGCACGCGCGCGTAAGAGCAATTAACTCAGGTGGAAATAGTGTTAATTAGTACACCAAAACTTGTTAAAAACCTGTTGACGCGAGGGGTTTTCCCCTCTTAAGAATCTCCCCATTCCCGTCTACCTCGGTTTGATTTGTAGTAATACTTACAGTTGTTGTCACAACAGCAACCTTGACCCTCTGACTTACGCAGACTAAAAACGCAGCCAGCATGAGCGTACGCGCTCAAACCACCTGGAGGCGTTCATGGCCATCAAAGTCAAAGACCCCAGCACCGTTGCAGCGAAGTGGACTACGCGCGCGTCTGCGGCCGTTAACGACTACAAGGCGGGTGCAGCTTCACCAAAGGCATCGCAGTCACAGTCAGCGATTGCCGCAGCTCCACTGTGGCAGCAAGCCGTAACTAGTCCTGCGGCGATGAATGCGTTTCAGTCTGGTCTACGTACCGCTGGTGACCAGGGCTGGCTTAACGGCGTGAACAATAAGGGCGCAGCTCGTTACCCCCAAGGCATTGCCGCTGGACAGCAGAAGTTCCAGAACAACATCACGCCTTTCCTTCAGGTCATTGCTGGCCTGAACCTTCCGCAGAAGGGCTTGCGTGGTTCTGCACAGAACTTACAGCGCGTGGCTACTGTCGCTCAGGCTCTCCACACTGCGAAGCTACAGCGCACTGGTGCGCCCGCTGGCTCTTGAGACAGTTCTGTCTCATCTTCTATAGGGAGCTAACGTATGTCTCCACAAATTGAGCAAGATTTTCCGCCAGGACACCCCGCCCGATTCGACTACAAGCCGGACTCTCCAGAGGCTAAAGAGTGGGCGAGGCGCAACGTATCACCGCTTGGTGAGCGTGACTTTCCTGTAGATCACGCAAAAGCTGCGGACACGCCAGGAAACACCAACCACCTGAAATACGAAGCAGGTGTTGACCCACTCAACCCGCACAGAGAGGCGTTCACTGGTCGCACTCCATCGCAAGTTGAGGGTGTGAAGCGGCTGAGCGAAGCTGCTAGCAAGGCAGCCATCGAATCCCCGGCACTGCGTCCCATTGACGCGCTCGTAGTGAATAAGATGTTAGATGCGCGTCGGTCAGAGCTGAAGCGTGACATGCTCACACCGGACGAGTATGAAGAGGTGCTGCGCAAGTACCACGCACAACGCGAAGCGCAAGAGGAAGCGGATAGGGTTGAGCTAGATGGGAAGTACCGCGAAGAAGCCATCAATTTTCTCGTGTCTCGCAAATACAGTGAGACTGAGGCGAATGAGACCGTGGACAAAGAGGGTGCGCTTAACATTCTCCGAGCTGCGGGTATCAGGTAACAGGAGGGTTAGCACATGGGCCGTGCACTCGAAGTAGTTGCCGGGTTTGCCACCAACCCTGGTGCAACGTTCACCACGCTCACTGCGAGCACCGGGCAGAGTTTTACGGTTAGAGGTACGGACCAAACAAAGAACACTTGGCTCATGTCGAGCTGGTCGTTCAACGCAACGGCGGGCGAGCTGCGTATCCGTTCTCCTAGGTTGCATGACTTTTTTAGCGGCATACGCAACCGCGTAACCTCTAACCTCACAGCTCCGCTGTACCTAGACCCTACAGCGGCTAGCTACGCGCAGCGCTTGTACGCTCAGGACAATCTCACCGTTGAGCTGACTGGTGGAGGCGCTGAGATCGACACGGCTTCCTTGTTGATTGGGTACGAAGACCTGGGCGGCATCGCAGGCCGCTTTATTGACATACCCACGCTAAAGAAGATCGGCCTTAACGTCGTCACCGTTGAGGTGACTGTGACGGCAGTGACGAGCGGAAACTTCGGCGGCGCGGTAGCAGTCAACAGCTCCATAGATAACCTTATCGCCAATACTGACTATGCGGTACTTGGCGGCATGACAGATACGCGCGGCGATTCCATTGGAATCACCGGGGTAGACTTCGGCAACTTGCGCGTTGGCTTTCCTGCCGAGCCGTCACTTCGTCAGTTCTGCACCAATTGGTTCGAAAAACTTGCATTTGCCTTTAATGGTGCATGGATACCTGTATTTAACTCTGCGAACAAGACGCAGACAACGGTGGACGTGCAGACGAACGGCGCAGGTGGTACGTACATTATCAACTTGGAACTCGTACAGCTATTGCCAGGTCAGGTTCCAGGCGGCGCTACTGGTGCAGCCGTGCAAGCTGGCAGTGGTGGTGCTCCAACAAGTGCGGGCCAGCCTTCATAGAAACTACTAAGCCCTGGTGAGACGAAACTGTCTCACCAGGCATTTTTACTAGCCAAGTAAGGTGAACGTAGTGCGGTGCGCAACGCGTGGAGGGCCGGGGTTGATACGTACACCCCGGCCCTTCCATTAAAGGACAAAGATGGGTAGCAGTGTACTACTTCCGGCACCAGGTCAGCCGACTACGGGTGTAGACCCAAATTTCACGCAAGCAGCCGTACCACAGCGCGTGGCGTTCGCGTTTACAGACATAGACCCACCCACAGGCGTTTACATCCAGCGCGACGACATACTGCTCATCCTCATAAACAGTTTTGTGGGCGGTAGCGTGTTTGTGTCCGCGCGTCTTTTGCTAGCTGCGCAAGGTCAGCCAGGTCAACCAGACCAGCAACCACCAGCAGACGCTATACCCTCTGGTGTGCTCAGTCCTATAGTCACTGTTAACAAACAGTGCGTACTCCAAGCGGGTACTGGAGTTCAAGTGTTCACGCTGGAGTTGCAGGAAGGCTATCTGCTCTCCATCCGTGCTAGTGCCGATTCGTCCAGCTCAACGCGCGGTCAGACATTTGTCCGTGTCCTACTCAACCGTGGTTCTGTTGGTGGTGGTGTTGGCGCGGCTGTGCTCATGTCGGACTATGCGTACCCACAGCAGCAAGTAGGATTCCCTTACGGGACAATCCGTGCTCCACAAGAGGGACCGGGCGATGTGCGGTCAATCCAGCAGGCTAACCCAGCGGCCGGGGCTGACTGGACGTTTGTGTGTACCGCAAACACTAGGCTCTACGTGCGCAGCTTTTCTTCGCAGTTTGTCGCTAGCGCAGGTGTGGCCAATCGACAGGTGGAGGTAATTGTTGACGATGGAACCAACACAGTATGGCGCACGTCAGCATCGGCGAACATCACGGCTGGTCAGACGGCGTTTGTAAGCGGCACGAGCGAGCAGTCACCTACGGGAGTCATAACGACCACCATCAATGTCGTCATACCTGATGACTTGCGCCTTGTGAACGGCTGGCGCTTGCGGGTGCTGACCACTGGTATCCAAGCTGGTGACCAGTGGAGTAACATCTGGGTCAACGTGGAGAGGTGGCTGGACAATGTCTAGCGGCAATGGTGCAGAGCATGAAGGCGCTAACGGTGCGCGTACCAAGATGGTCAGTCGCGTGGTGTTGGAGTTCGACCACGAGACCTGTTTGGTTACGCTCGATGCGGGGAAGATGGGGTTAGGGCTTGCGCAGATGATCTTGCATGAGGGAGTGTTACAGTTAGAGGAACAACGGAGGCAAGCGGCTGCGCTCGAGCTGCGCCAACGGTTGCAACAGGCAGAGCACGACGCGCGTATAGCAACGGAACTGCGTAAAGGTAGGTGACAGATGGGGTACAGACTTGCCAGCAGTGGCAGCACGACAATCTTAGGTAGTCCGATTGTCACCAACGCAGAGACCGTCATCTGTACCACTGGTTTCATTATCCTTCCAGTGGACAACACCCCAGTCATTCTGCTGTGGCGCTGGAGCATTACCACGGCGGCGGCTACGACTAGCTTCCAAACACGCTTACGGGTTGGCACCACCACGGCGGGTACACAAGTCAACCAGACTGACATTATGGTACCCACTGCTGCACAAACGAACGCTACAGGTGGAGGGTACCTGCACCAGCCGGGCATAGCGGGACCGTTGCAGTACTCCATTAGCGTGCAATCGACGGCAGCGGGTGCGAACCACACGGTTGTAGATGTGTGTTTAATTGCTATGGTGCTGTAGAGTGCGAGCTGGCAGGTGAGCAATGGGTCAAGCTCGTGCCCAACAGTAACGTTTCCGTTCGGTCTGTTTGCAGCAACCAACACAATACAACCTCTCGACCCTTCCGATTTTCCTTCTGCTGACCCACCACCAGGTTTCGAGCAGTTCGTGCTCGACACCCTGGGCAACGCAGCAACTCCCGATGATGGGTTTGACCAGGTAGCCACGGAAGCTGCAAGCATCGTGGATGCGCTCGACTCAGCTCTAGGGACACTCGATGCATTGCTCGGTGACGCATTCACAGAGGCGGACACGATAGACCCAACACCTGTAGGTGACACCGTCAGTGGGTACGTAGGCTCTCTACAAGTCTCGAGCACTGCCGTTGATGCCCTGGGCAACACGCTCGCGGCCGTCACGTCAACACCAGGCGGCACAAGCGGTGGTGGTGGTGGTGTGCAGCAATCGGGGTGCGGTACAGGTGCGTTGAGCACGCTGGGTGCGTTCACTGGCCAGCACTGTGACGAGAAGTCTAACTTCCGCGTGCAGAGTGTTGCCGCTGGCCCATGCTATTTCAAAGCACCGACCACGCCAACGATAGGGCACACGAATTTTCCAGTGATAAAAAGCTTCACGCTGCAAAGCGGCGACCCGGACGTGTGGCGGCTTGGGTTTCACACAGAAAAGGCCAGCGATGGTACAGTGGTATACTGGTACGATGTGACGGTCACTCCCAAGCTACTCCCCGCCACAGGCTCACCGATTCACCCGCTTGCTCTACCACCTAAACCACCACCAAACCAAAAATTCCAAGTACCGTCACACTTCGATGCCGTGACG
>Ga0310915_10001134_pt1 | contig 13573 bp, 10 predicted proteins | sample GREbulkMGAN111_FD_202508 | JGI IMG/M metagenome (GOLD analysis project Ga0310915, IMG submission 202508) | Lab enrichment of tropical soil microbial communities from Luquillo Experimental Forest, Puerto Rico - GRE.bulkMG.AN111 | ecosystem: Environmental > Terrestrial > Soil > Tropical forest >...
GGGAGAGTACTCTTCATGGTTAGGAACGCCATGCTTTCAAAAGAGCACTCCAATGCTCAGGTTGACTTGGCCGGCGGCATCGGAGTTCCCAAGGATCGAGAAGGTCCGTAAGCGGCGATATTCTGCGGAAAAGAGCAGGTTGGACCGCGGTCGGTAAATGAAATTCAAAAGTGAGCTACGGTTGCGCGCCAGAGAGGGATCGAAGTAACTCTGCAGCGCAGCGGGGAAAAAGCGAAGGTCCCGCGCTAGAGCATTGTCCTCTCCAAAGGCTCCATTCCATTCGAACTTCTCGGTCTGCCGGAATTTTAGCTGTGCCCAGCCTCCGGTTGCATTCAAGCCTCTTACTTGAGTAGCCGGATTCGTGATTGGGCCGCTGAATAAGACGCTTCGTCCGATTCCACCGCCCAGTCCGCCCAGCGCCCGGCCCCGATAGAATTCTCCCGAGAGTTCCCACCGGTTGCTTAGGGGGACGGTCCAGTCTGTAGTGCCTGCCCAGCCGTCCACCATTCGATGGAAGCCCCAGTTTTGACGGCTATAAAAGCCTCCGATTCCGAGCGTGAGATCGCGCCCGAAGACACGGTGACTCCAGGCCATGCGCGTGCCGTAGGCGGGCTGCTTGGATGCTTCTCCTGCCTGTGGCGCCCGCAAAAATTGCGAAGAAGGAGGTTCACCTGTTAAGGGATCCAAGATTCCTCCTTGAAGCAGGATACTGGAGTTTTCCGAAATGTTAAGCCGATGCTCAATGCGGACTTGAGGTGTCCAGTTCCACAGATTGCCCGCGTAGGAGAATGCCGGAACGGCAAGAGATGCCAAAGAACTCGGGGAAAGCGGAGAAAAAAAAGGGACATCCTGACCTGCCATAAGGGTTGTGTTAGGCCATGCCATGCGCACCGTTCCGGTGCGAAGTCGGGCTAAACCGAAACTCACACCATTGAGGGCATTCGGAAATCCACCTGCAAAATCAAATTGCACGTCGGCGCTGACCTTGGCTCCCCTGACTTCCGGGCCAAATACTTCGAAACTCAACAGCGACTGTCGCAAACTCCCGCCAAAGCTGCCGCCGGACTCGATTGGATGATCCGGAGGGACAAGGGCAGGGAAGTCTAGGTTGTCCACTTCACCGCGGTTGGCAAAGAGGTTTAGAAGCACAATCCCGGAAAGCCGGACGCGGTATTTGGAGGCGCTTGCGACCCTTGTTTGATATAGCTCACCGAGCTTTGCATTCGTCAGCTGCTGATCTTCTTCCAGCTTCTTGAGGGCTTCTTCGGTGCCCTGACTCGCCGATGCCGCTGCGCCGGCGTCTACTCGGGCCTGCTCTCCAACTGTAGCCGGAGCGGCTTTCGGTTGCGTTGCGACCGCGGCGACTTGGCGACGAGTCGCCTCTAAGTCCTTGCGCAGCTCAAGCATTTCCGTACGGGACTGGACCAGCTCCCGGCGCATTTCCTCCAAGGAGGACTTCAGTTCGAGCATTTGGTTCTGCAAGTCGCGCACGCTGTTATCGGTAGTCTCCAAGCCTGTTGGCGGAGTTGGCTTCCCCGCTTCCTGGCCCCTCCCTCGCGGAGAGCCGATGCAGAGAACTAGAATCACGGCGCACAGCTTTGCCGTTCCTGGGATTAAATTCACAAGACGCACGGAGCACCCCCGAAAAAGCCGGTGTAGAAAGAGGTCGTTCAGGCGGCGATGCTAAGTCGCTAGCACTCCATCCTCGGGGACGCCAACGGGTAGCACGAGTTTGAAAACTGTCTTTCCGGCTCCGGTGCTCTCCAGACAAGCGCTGCCCCCATGATCCCGAAAAATCTTCTGGCAAATCGCAAGCCCCAGTCCAATTCCATTGCGCTTTCCATAGCTGGTGAACGGTTGGAACAACTTGGCCCGAACCGGCTCGGCGATGCCAGGCCCGTTATCCTCAATACGAATCTCGATGGCGTATTCGCTCTCACAAAGGCTAACCTCGATTTTTCCGGAGTCTGGCGGCACCACCTCGCAAGCATTCAGCAGCATGTTCGCAAAGACCCGCTCAATTTTCTTTTGGTCAAACCAGGTTTCGCATCGCCCCTCGCGGCACACGGAGATATTTACGCATTGAAACTCGGGCCGCGCACGCACGGTATGGATAGCCCGTTCCACCGCAACCTCGACAGGGCCGAACACACGTCGCAAGGACTCCCGTGCCTGGGAGAATTCGAGAAGGGAGTCAACAAGGTCAGTAAGCTGATCAACCGCCACGCGAATTTCCCTGTACAGCTCTTCGCGCTGGCGGGGATCAAGATGTTTTTCGCACAAGAACTCAGCGTTGGCGACGACAGCGGTTAGCGGATGTCGCAGATCGTGAGAAATGGAGCTGGCCATTCGACCGATGGTGGCAAGGCGCTCCGCCCCTAGCAGTTCTTGCTGCGTACGCTGGAGACTGGCGCGCATTCTTTCAAAAGCGGCAGTCAGTTCCGCCACTTCGTCACCGCTGCGATTCGCGACGGGATAGGCAAAGTCCCCCTTCTCGAGCGCACGCACTCCTGCTACTAAATTCGCCAACGGCTTCGTAAACGTTCTCGAGATAAGAAAGACGAGAACGCCTCCCCCCAAAATCGCAATTGCGCCAAGCGCCAGAAGCAGACGATTCAAAGCATCTAGAAAAACGGCGGCTTTGTCGAACGACTTCAGCACGGTAAGACGTACAAATGGAGCAACGCTCGGGGCTAACTCAACCGTCGTAGCGAGAAACTCCTCCTCCCCTAACCCAACCTCCTTGGGACCCGACAGCGAGGGGCCCGATGGATCCGGTATGAAGCGCGCCAAGTCAGATTCCTGCTCTCGCTGTAACGTGCTCACCACTAGAACATTGCCGTAATAGAATGCCACTTGGCTTGACGCGATGCGGCTGAGGTCAGCAGCAACCGCGTCCGAGATTTCATAGCCCACGCCGAGCACCCCGAGCACGTTGCGGTCTTTCGGCGATCCGAAATAAATGGGTTGCAGGAACACTTCATAGAGACGCCCCGCCCCATACCACCAAAAGCTTCGTTGATCGCCGCCTAGAGAATTCCTAAGCAAGTCTTGGGCGGCGCCGCGCGTGATTCCGGGAAATGCCGTGTGAATTGCCAACACTTTGCCGGTCGGGCTGGCAAGGAGAAACAGGTCGCTCGGTGCAAGACGCCAAATGTCTGCCGATGCATCTTGGATTGTTGCTGGATCCTGGGTGGTCATCAGGGCCCTGAGGCTTGGGAGGTTCGCCAGCAGTTCCGCGGAGTGGGTTAGGTTGACTTCTCGCTGGCGCTGTACGTTGCGAAATATGGCCACCGAACTGCGAAGGTCTTCCGCAATTTCCTTGCGTAATTGGATGCGAACGCTTCGTCGAACCATCCAAAGCGTTGCACAGGTAAGGCCAGAGGACACAAGAGCGAGTGAGAATAGAAGTTTTGTTCGCAGCTGGAGCCTAATAACTCTTCCTCGGCGGTTCTTTTCCGCGAGCATCGCTTCAGCCTAAGGTACGAACTTGTACCCCGAGCCGTGGACGGTCTGGAAGTGGACGGGGTCGCTGGGGTGGTCTTCCAGTTTTAGCCGAAGCCGCCAGATATGATTGTCGACCGTCCGGGTGGAAGGGTAATTCTCGTATCCCCAGACCTCATTTAGGAGCTCCGAACGGGAGATAACGCGCCCAGGATTCTGCGAAAAGAATTTCAGCACTTTGAATTCTTGCGTGGTCATCGGAACTTGCTGCCCGTCCCGCGTCAGCTCCATCTTTGCAAAGTCCACGGAGATGCGGTCGAAGACAAACACCCCCTCGCCATCCACGCGGCTAGCCCGGCGTACTACTGCGTGCACGCGGGCAAGCAGTTCCCGCGGACTGAAGGGTTTGGTGACATAAGCGTCTGCGCCAGTTTCTAGGAGTAGCACCTTATCCGCCACATCGGTCTTCGCGCTCAAGACAATCACTGGCAGCGAAGGGGCCTTCTTCTTGATCTCGCGGCACACGTCGCTGCCGGGGATTCCCGGCAATCGAAGGTCCAGAACAACCACTGACGGAGGGGAAGAATGAAATGCGTCAAGACCCGCCTTTCCGTTTGGTGTGAGCTCCACGAGGTAATTCTCTGACTCAAAGAGCCTCTTTAGCGCCCTTTGAACGGCGCGATCATCTTCGACGATCAAAACCTTCTCCATCGCTAAACCCACGATCCCACCAATGTCCCGCACGCGTTCCTGGTTCGCCTGGCCTCTTACAGGTTCCGAGGTCACGGCCACGCTTCTCAAACTACCAAAGCCTGGGCCAGAAATAAATCACCTGCGAGCCCCCCGTTGGACATTTCATGTTAAAACCGAGAGACACTCAGGAGACAATTCCGTGACAATTCCCGTTAGGCTGGATACACCGTCGAGCAGCGCCTGTCTGGGCGGAAGTTCAAGACGGAAAATGGACGTAGCGCAGAAAAATTCCGGGACAACCCCAGTCCCTTCATTCGCTTAGCTTCCGTTCTCAATAAGGATTGCGTTGTTGCAGTCCCCGCGACGCAGTTCCTCTCGACGAGAACAACAACTCATCAAGGTCAGCCACACCATGCCCGGCGGCATCGCAGCAAGCTATGGCACCATGTTGTCTTAGAGCCGACTCGAGGTGCAATCCGCGTTGGTTACCCCTAAAGCCCTGTCGCCAGCTGGCTACCTAAAGACGAACTCTACATTCTTCTCTTCCTTGGGGCCGATCGTCACTTTCTGAGTTGACGTGCCGAGCTTTTCCTGCCACGCCGTGATTGTGTAGGTGCCCGGGGGAATGCCCTTTATGACAAACTCTCCGTCCTTGCCGGTGACGGCGAAGTACGGATGCTTGAACACGGCAATATAGCCCTTCATCCACGGATGTATGTTGCACTTCACGGGGATAGCAATTTCCTCTCTGCCGAAAGTTGCTTCTATCGCGACCCCCTGTGGCTGAGACCGGTTCCACTCGCGATTATTGGCTGGGATCGGGTGAATATTGTGTGAGGTCGCGTCGCTGTTCTCTACTCGAAGCTTCTGGCCAGCTTCGATTGCAACTACGTGCCCCTGATACTGACATCCCTTTTGTTCCATCACTACCGGTTCTTTTGGCGGATCAAAGCTTTGCGTTCCGAGCCCTTCGGATATGTAGATGATTACATTTGCCAATGCGTTTGCCGCCCCCACCACAACCTCCTCGCTGGTGACTGGTCCAGCATGTGACTTCGCGCACTCCGGGTCTGCGGCCATGTTGATGGTATGATTTCTTGGCGCTTGGCCGGCAAGGGTAACCGTTCCGAGCAATTCACCTTCCGTCGCTGCGTCGCCCGAAGAAGATTTGGCTCGGCCCAATGGTGGCTCTGAAGCTTTTGCCGTGAGGTCCTGCTGTTCAAAATGCGCCGCTGAATGAATTAGGGCTGCGGCTGTTGCAATAACTAGATACGTCGATCTCATACGTATTCCCCTTCCGCCACACTGCTGAAAATTTGCTAGGCAGTTCCGAATAGGTTATGCCCAGAAAAAGGTCTTGCCCTGCTTCTTGCTTTTTGTGACCACCCTTCTTTGTGTGTGAATTTTTGACCTTCGTGCCAGAATCCATTCCGAAGGTGCGGACGTAGCGGAGCTGGCCCCGGGCCGGCTCCGGATTTGGCGAATTTGAGAATGACGCCATCGGTGACACTCTGAGTCGCGTCACGAGAACCCTGTTATCCACGCCTGAAAAATCAAAACCATGCGCCGTGATCGTCTTCTCGGTGGGTGGGCTGCTGGCGTTGCCGGGACTTGAACGACTTGTCCACAATTGTTGGGCTTAGGCCAGGCCTCGTGGCACGCCGAGCAGGGAAGGTCGTAGTTTCGAGCGAATGCCAGAGCGGGTTGCCCAGAGCCGTCAAGCGCAGCGAAGAACACGATTCCCCAACCCGCGAGTGCTGCGCCTAGGCCTAAAATAGATGCCCTTCGCGTGAATAAGCTCAGGAAGTTCATGACCTCCCCGTGTTCCTCGGAAGAAAATCAGTCAGAAAACGCCCGAAAATGATCCCTAAACTCGCTTCATTCGTGCGCTTTTTTTTCGTGCGAATTCGCTTGGTTGCCTTGCTTGGTCAGGAAGCGCGCACTACACCAGGCTAACTGAGAGGTACTTCTGTCGTTGTCACGCGAATGTCAGCCAATCGTAATTTTTCCGTCTATCCGACTTGGTCAACTGTTCCGTAGTTCGGTTGAAGGAGCAAATAGGCCGCCCTCTATCGATGAATGCGAGAAGAAAGGTGACCGGTTCGATCTCCGCTTTGGAGGTGGGCATTATGGATCAAAAGGGTTGTCGTCTTCGCTGGCCGACTGCACAATCACCCCCCCCTGGTTCGCGGGACGGCCCTAATGATTTTCGGGACGGGAGCTGTCCCGGGTGGGGCACTGGCTGGTTTGCGGCGGCCTTCCGGTGTCCTGGTTTTGCAGGCTACTTGCGGTGGCGCATGGACAGGCAGGAGCCAATGGCGTATCTACGACCTACGGGCAGAGGCATGGAATCGGAGGGGTCGAATGGTCCATGAAATTGAGCACTTGCGCGACGAGGTGCGTTGCCGCATTGGGATCGACTTGGCCGAACTTGCAAACGACCACAGCGTGACGCGCGATGGATGGATTCGCTGTATCCGTGCCGCTAGCGATTTTGAGGACGCGGTCCATGCGATCCTGAACGAAGCATGGATACCCAACACCTTGCCGCAGCTTACCGCGTCCCTTATTCGCATCACGGACAACATCCGCAAAACGCGGGCCGATGCCGATTTCACACGCGATCTTGCTCTAGCAGGCGCTTCTGATACGTGGTTCTGCGTGTATATGGCCCTCAATTTTGAAAGGCTGCTCGAAATGCAGCGTGAGGTTCTGATGGATACGGTAATTAAGCTCTCGCCGCGAGCTAGGTGGGCGAACTAATGGAATCGGGCACAAGCAGAGCTACACAAGGAACTCGCGCGAAGGCCGAAGCCCTGCCGCTTGGTCAGGAGCTTGAACTGCGCGAGCGTGCTTGGGTTTGGTTCTTCCCGAAACACGCCTGAATCCATCACGGTCTCTGCCGGAATTCCCATCCGATGCTTGTACGGACCTTGGCCAAGGTTCTCCGGCTCGAGCGGTGTGAACCCCCTATGCTCGTGTTTAGCGGCGAATGGCTTTCCCATTCCTACTACTGGATGCGCATCGCAGCAAAGGCCAAGCGCCAGGTGCGGTGTTGGATCTCAAACGCGATGCCAGTGACTGGCCCACGACATAGCCCTTCAACTATCTCCTATCCAAATTCCGGTCCCAGAATCGCGCAGACCAGCTCAGGCCGTCCCGGATACTCATTTCGCCCGCGAAACATTCTCGCGAGCGGTCGCGAGTACTCGAACCCTCGAGCCTGTACAATCCTCCTTATGAACGGGTTTGCCTTACTGCAATCCGTCAGCACAATTCCTCTAGAGGATTGCGCAAGAAATCTGTCGAGAATTCTTTGGCCCGTCCCCTCATCCATTGCGATCCACGGCCCAAGGTGATCCGCAAACGAACCGCGCCTTCCGAACGCGTAGCCTTCTATACGGCCCATATTCCACACGCTATCCGTGAAATGCGGCCGAGCGCGATCGACCGCTCTCAATATTGCGCTTCGGTCGGCGCCAAACGCTTCGCGATCGGCCTGCAAAACGCGTTCTAGCAGAGGCGCGGGCATGGACTCGTCCGGATCCATTTGACGTCGATCTGGTAAATCGTCTTTCCTTCTCTTCAACGTCCACCTCTCGAGTTCATATTCGCTTGTAAAGCCGAGCTTTTCATAAATTGGTTTTCCGAGCGGGGTCGCGTCCAGTTTGATGCACGGCACTCGAATGGAATCGAGATACTCAATGCATTTGTTCAAAAGCGTTGTTCCGATCCCCTGGCCTCGATATTCCGGATCCACCAGTACCATGCCCACCCACGCAAAACGACCTCCATATACGATCGTCGCCGCCGTTCCGCGCACGATGCCATCTACTTCTGCCACAAAACATCCATTGCGGCCAGCGTTCAGAAATATCCGCCAGTCCGCCTCTGTCTGGTTCCATCCTGCGATGTCCTTCAATCGCATTCCCGCAGGAATATCCGTCTCCGTCATGGTCCGAATCTGCATCGGCCGCTGCCTGCCTTAACGCGACGCAGTTTCACAAAAGTCGCGGCAAAGCGAGAAAAGGATTTTGCTGCATTCCGGCAAATGCCGCTAATGTTTCTTTGTCCATTCGAGTACAATTCCGCCGCGGAATGCTTGCAGGCGGGAAACGCGCGTGATTTCACACAGCGAAAAGCCAATCGCCGGCGTTGACGAGCTCGAGCTTCTCCTCAGCAACCCCTCTGAGTCCACCGTCCGCGCGCTCGCCCTGCTCCCCGGGGACGTTCTCGTTCTTGGTGCGGGCGGCAAGATGGGACCAACTCTCGCGCGCATGGCCAAAAGCGCCTCGGACCTGGCGGCCACTCCTCGACGTATCATCGCCGTTTCTCGCTTTTCCTCTTCGCAGCTTCCACGGCGTTTGCAGTCCTGGGACATTGAAACCATCAGCTGCGATCTGCTCGATCCGGCATCGCTCGCCAATCTACCCGATGCGCCGAATGTCATGTACATGGCCGGAATGAAATTCGGCTGTACCGGCAACGAATCGCTCACTTGGGCTATGAATTCCCTGTTGCCCGGGCTTGTCGCCGACCGGTTCCGCCATAGCCGGATTGCTGCGTTTTCCACCGGGAACATTTACGGACTGACTCCCGTTTCTCGCGGCGGCTCGCTCGAAACTGATGCGCCGAATCCCGTCGGCGAATACGCCATGAGTTGTCTCGGCCGCGAACGCATCTTGGAGCATTTCAGCCGCACTGCAAAAACCAAAGTCTCCATCCTCCGCCTCAACTATGCCACGGAGCTTCGCTACGGTGTTCTCGTGGATATCGCCCAGCGGGTTTATTCCGGCAAGCCAGTCGCGATTTCCATGGGCTATCTCAACGCCATCTGGCAGGCCGACGCTTCGGCCGTCGCACTGGCATCGTTGCTGCATGCCTCCTCACCCGCATTTGTTGTCAACATCACCGGCCCAGAAGTGCTCAGCGTACGCCGGGTAGCCGAAGATTTTGGCAAGCGCTTCGGCACGCGCGTGGAGTTCGATGGAGAGGAGGCGCCCGACGCGCTGCTCAGCAACGCGGCAAAGGCGTTTCAACTCTTCGGCAAACCACGCGTCTCATATGAACAGATGACCACTTGGGTCGCAGATTGGATCGAACGCGGCGGCGAGACGCTGGCGAAGCCAACTCATTTTGAAGAGCGTCGAGGCCGTTTTTAGTTGCTTGCTCGAGTCGCGAGAAAGGTGTCATCCCGAGAGCGTTGTGAGATCTGTTTTTGGAAGGAATTCATTCGGAAACTATGCCTGTGCCACTACGACCCGATCTTCACGGACTCCTCGGCCGGGGCACCGTTATCCCAGCGCATCCTCTCGCGCTTGATTCCCTTCGCCGCCTGGACGAACGCCGCCAGCGTACCCTTACTCGCTACTACATTGCGGCGGGCGCGGGCGGCCTAGCCATCGGCGTTCACACCACGCAATTCGCCATCCGCGAGCCGCGCATCGGTCTCTTCGAACCCGTCTTGAAAATCGCCGCGGAAGAAATGGATCGTGCTGATCGCCGCCGTTCTGTTCCTCTGTTGCGCATCGGTGGAATCTGCGGAGACACATCGCAAGCTACTTGCGAAGCCGGCATCCTCGCTGAACTTGGCTACCACGCAGGCCTTTTGAGCCTCGCCGCTCTCGAGGATGCGAGCGACGTACAGCTTCTCTCTCATTCCCGCGCTGTGGCGCAAATCCTGCCGGTTGTTGGTTTCTATTTGCAGCGTGCCGTCGGCGGCCGCGTGCTCTCCTACAAATTCTGGCGCCAATTCGCAGAGATCGAAAACGTCGTTGCCATCAAAATCGCACCTTTCAACCGCTACCAAACCCTCGATGTCGTGCGTGCTGTCGCCGAATCCGGTCGCGACATCGCCTTATATACCGGCAACGATGACAACATCGTGATGGATTTGCTCACTCCCTTTGTTTTCCGGTCGAACGGCCGCGTCATCGAACGCCGCATCGTCGGCGGCCTTCTCGGTCATTGGGCTATCTGGACTCGCAAGGCAGTGGAACTCCTCAACGAATGCCACAGAGCGGTCGGCGCTCAAGCCGGTATTCCACCGGAGCTTCTTCGCAGGGGTGTCGAAGTTACGGACGCAAACGCAGCGGTGTTCGACGCCGCTAATCGTTTTTCCGGCTGCACCGCCGGTCTGCACGAAGTCCTCCGCCGCCAGGGATTGCTCGAAGGCATCTGGTGCCTTGATCCCCAGGAAACCCTCAGTCGCGGGCAGTCCGAGGAAATCGCCCGGGTTTATGCCGCGTATCCTCATCTCAACGATGATAGCTTCGTCCGCGAGCATCTCGACTCCTGGCTCACTCGGTGAAGATGATGATGAACACGAGGACGGGTCAAAAGGCGTCGTTGCGACCGGTACTGTTTATGCCGTGCTCCAAATCGGTGCGAGATTTGGATCGTTTAGCCAAAGCAATTGTTGGGGTGCATCCGGCGAGGAGCATGCAACCCGACTTCCGGCCTACCATCTTGAGCCGATTTGTCTCTCCCGGCTCGCACATTGTTTCGCCAGAAGCCTGGAATCCTCTCTCATTCCTCATTGCCTTGTTTTGGGGAATCCTGGCTCGCTTTGTCACAGCTTGTCTGCTTTTTCTACTTTTGATGCCGCCCGGGGTCTTCGCCCAGGAGTGGCGAAGCTACGGAGGGGATCTCGGCGGGACGCGTTTCTCTACGCTCCGACAGATTAACCGCAGCAACATCGGCAGATTGAAAAGAGCGTGGACTTATCACATGGGAGAAATGGATCGTGGCGGCAATGAAACCGACGGGCACCACGCCGCCCCGTTCGAATCCACTCCGCTGGTGATTGATGGCGTGTTGTACTTCTCTACTCCTTCGAACCGCGTGATTGCGCTCGACGCGGAAAGTGGCACAGAGATTTGGCAGTTTGATCCTCAGGCCGGGCCTACCGGACAACGCCGGTACTTCCAGCATCGCGGGGTTGCGTACTGGCAGAACACGGGGGGAGACGATCGGAGAATCCTATTCGGTACTTTTGACGGGCGCTTGATCGCACTGGATGCAAAAACGGGAAAGCGTTGCCGCAACTTTGGAGAAAAGGGGGAGATCAATTTGCGCACGGGAGTTGCAGACGCTTTTCCCAACGCAGAATATGCCGTAACTTCGCCTCCGACAATTTATCGGGATCTGGTTATTAGCGGGGCCGCCGTTCCCGAGTATCCCTCGAAGGGCCCTAGCGGGGCGGTGCGCGCCTTCGATGTCCGCTCGGGCAAGCTGGTTTGGATTTTTCACACCATTCCGGAACCAGGAGAAGCGGGACACGAGAGTTGGAAGGAAGATGCGTGGAAGGATCGCACCGGGACAAATGTGTGGTCGCTCATGAGTGTGGACACGGAGCGCCGTCTGGTCTTTCTTCCCGTGGGGTCAGCCTCTTACGATTTCTATGGAGCAGATCGCAAAGGACTTGACCTGTTCAGCAATTCCTTAGTCGCGCTAGATGCTGCCACCGGGAAGCTCGTCTGGTACTACCAAATGGTGCACCACGACATTTGGGATTACGACATGCCGGCGCAGCCTGTATTAATCAGCTTGCGGCGCCATGGAAAGGAAATTCCTGCGGTCGCGCAAGTGACGAAGATGGGATTCGTGTTCATACTCGACCGGCTTACAGGGAAACCGCTGTTCCCGGTAGAAGAGCGCCGCGTTCCCGAGAGCAATGTCCCTGGCGAAGTGGCCTGGTCGACGCAGCCGTTTCCGGTCCAACCGCCGCCTCTTGTTCGGCAGTCGGTGGAGGAAGCGGACATCAGAACATCGGAATCGAATCGGTATTGCACGGAGCTGTTTCATGCGCTCGAGAATCATGGGATGTACACGCCTTACGGCGTCGAACTGACGTTAGTGATGCCCGGCACGCTGGGCGGAGGAAACTGGTCGGGAGGCTCGTTTGACAAGGGCTCGGGCTATTTGTTTGTGAATGCGAACGAGCTCGGGGCCGTCGGAGCGATGCGGCCGCAAGCGGATGACGCGCCGGAACGATTTCGGCGAGCCGCCAAAGGCGGCGAGTATGCGAGATTTTGGGACGAAAACGAGTGGCCGTGCCAAAAGCCACCGTGGGGAACGCTGACTGCCGTGGACGTGAACAAGGGAGAGATCGTGTGGAAGGTGGCGCTCGGGAGAGTGGATGAGTTGAAAACCACGACGGGCACACCCAATCTCGGCGGATCGATTGTCACCGCGGGCGGGGTGGTATTTATCGGAGCCACAACGGACAGCCGCTTCCGCGCGTTCGATGCAAGAACCGGAGAGCAACTGTGGGTCACCGACCTCGAAGCCAGCGCACACGCCACTCCCGTGACCTACCTGGGCAAGAAAACCGGCAAACAGTTTGTGGTGATCGCCGCCGGAGGAGGCGGATATTTTAGAGGCAAAGTATCCGATACACTTGCGGCGTTTTCCCTTGCAGATAAATAGAGCATATTCATTTGTGAATTGAAGTGATGTCCGTGGAACGATAGAGTGTGCTTCCGAGGTCTTTCGAGAGAGTGGAGGGTTCGGCGTGTTTCGGCCATCGATGGCATTGCCGTTCCGCAAGGGCGGTAGAACCCTGTCCAGCAAAACGGCTCAAGCTTGTTGTTGGATCCTTCTTTCGCTCGCAGCTAAGTTTTCAGCTACTGCGCAAACCAATGTCGTGGTGGTCCGGCCCAAGGCGATCCATACTGTGCTCGTGAATCCCGGTATGGGCATCACGACGTTTCAAAGGTTCAATGGGCAGGATCTGAATCCGCCTTTGAAGTGGTCCGAAGTAGGACCAGTGACAAAACTGCCGCAAGCGGCCACGAAGCCGGACTTCCCCGAGGCGGCTGTTTCCTATTGCCGCTGGTATTGGAACGTTCTCGAACCGGCGCCCGGGAAGTTCCGCTGGGAGATTGTGGACCTTGCGTTGGAACAGGCGCGGGCGCACGGACAAACCCTTGCGATTCGCCTGATGCCGTATTCGAACCAGGATCCTCTCCCGGAGTGGTATCGGAACTCGGGAGCGCGGCGCGCCAACAAACCCACGGACAAGGACGGCGAGATCTGGCAGCCGGATTTCAGTGATCCGCTGTACCTGAGGTATTGGGGCGAACTTGTCGCGGAAGCCGGAAAACGCTACGACGGTAACCCTTATCTCGACAGCGCGGATATTTCCTCGGTGGGCTATTGGGGAGAAGGTTGGAGCCCTTACATGCCTGCCTTTCCCTATCAGAAGCAGTTGATTGACATTTGGCTCGAAGCTTTTCCCCGAACCACCCTGCTGATGAATTTCGATGAGCAGCAGGCGCTTACCTACGGGACGCAACATGGCACGGGCTGGAGACTCGATTGCCTCGGAGACATGCGAACGAGCTCCACGAATCCCTACTTTCCGGCGGAGATGTTGGAGATTTATCCACAGCAAATCGTGCGCGCGGGGATTCAAGAGGTCTGGCAGCACCAG
>Ga0310915_10001142_pt1 | contig 13538 bp, 10 predicted proteins | sample GREbulkMGAN111_FD_202508 | JGI IMG/M metagenome (GOLD analysis project Ga0310915, IMG submission 202508) | Lab enrichment of tropical soil microbial communities from Luquillo Experimental Forest, Puerto Rico - GRE.bulkMG.AN111 | ecosystem: Environmental > Terrestrial > Soil > Tropical forest >...
CACCGATCCGAAATAGCAGGCCAGGAAGGTGACGGGCATCGTGACGAGCGTCGGTGGATCCAGCGAAACAACAGGCGCGCCGAACCCGAAGACCTTGACCCATACCGCCGGGCCGAGCACGGTCATGATCACGGATAGCACCAAGCCGGTACAGCCTCCCGCGATAACGCCGATGGTCGTGAGTCGCGGCCAGTAAAGAGCAAGCATCAGAATTGGGAAGTTTGCCGAGGCGGCAATGGAAAACGACAGGCCCAATAGATATGCGACGTTCTGATCCTGAAAGGCGAGGGCCAGGAGGGTTGCGATTGTTCCGAGGATGAGCGTCACGGCGCGGGTGGTGAACAACCCGCGGGTGCTGTTACCTTCCGAAACCGGGTCCGTGGTTCTCAACAGGTCATGGGCTATTGTCGAGGCGCCGGTCAGCGTGAGGCCGGCGACGACGGCAATGATGGTCGCAAACGCCACAGCGCATACAAATGCCATCAAGAAGTCGCCACCGACTGCGTGCGACAGATGGATGCTGACCGTGTTGGCGCCCCCCAGGAGCGCGCCATTCGCTTGATGGTATGCGGGATCGTTGAATATCAGTGCGATCGCGCCGTAGCCGATCGGAAACAACAGCAGAAAGAAGAAGCCGATAAAGCCCGTCGCCCAGACCGCCGAAAGCCTCGCATCCTTTCCGTCCTTCACTGTAAAAAAACGGATCAGGATATGCGGAAGTCCGGCTGTGCCGAACACCAGGGCCAAGCCAAGCGAGATGCCCGACAGCGGATCTTTCGGAAGCATCTGCGAAGCGAGAATGGCGGAGCGCTTCGGGTGAACGGAAATCGCCTTTTCGACCAGCGCCGAAAAATCGTATCCGAACGCTCGCCAGGTGAGGAATGCTATGAGCACTCCAGTGAAGAGCAGCAACACCGCTTTCACCATCTGGACCCATGTTGTCGCGATCATCCCGCCGATCATGACGCAGAAGATCATCAGGGCGCCGACCAGCACGACTGCGGCGGCATAACTCAGGCCGAACATCAACTGGATGACCTGGCCCGCGCCGACCATTTGCGCAATCAGGTAACAGACGACGAGGACAAGAGAAATCACGGCGATCAGGGGACGTATTTTTCGTTCGTCGAAGCGGTAGCTCAGCGCGTCGGCCATCGTATAACGGCCGAGATTGCGTAGCGGGTCTGCGACGAGAAACATGACGATCGGCCAGCTTGCGATGTATCCGATCGCGTAGATGAATCCGTCGAATCCCGAACTGAATATCAGCGCGGAAAGGCCCAGGAACGCGCCGGCGGACATGAAGTCTCCGGCAAGCGCCAACCCATTTTGAAATGGGGTAATTCTTCCTCCGGCTGCGAGAAAATCGCTGGTGGACTTTGTGGATCGCGCTGCAGCCACGGTGATTCCGATCGCGCCCGCGACGATCAGCAAGAACAGGCCGGTGGTGGCCGGATTTGAGCTCAACATTGTCTGCTCCGACTCACGATCGATCCGCGGACACGGTGTACAGGCCCGTCATCGCGATCGAGCCAGCGATGATTGCGGCCCCCAACCACATCGCAACGCTGGTCGGACTGTTGCTCGAGACATGAGCCGCCATCCGTTCCGGCAGGTACGCGCACATGAGAAAGAAAGCGAAGTACACAGCGAGCAAGATGCCGCTGTAGATCACGCGTAAGCGCCAGCGCCTGTCATCCATGGAATCCCCCGATGTCCAACGAAACTGGTGAGCGCCGCACTCCGCTCCAGTGTCGATAAGTTAACGATCGTTCACCCTGACATTGGTTCGCCGTCGATTGAAAACGCATTATTCCGATCTCAACTATCTGCGGCAGCGATTGCTCGAAAGCGATGCAGTCGTTGACGTCGCATTAATCAGCGATGCCATCGTCGCGAGCGATGTCGTCGATCTGGAAAACTCATTTCAGCCGAAACCATACTTGGCCTATGTCTCGGCGCGAGGTCTTCGGCGCGAGCGGATCGGTCGGCCACGCAGCACCCCTGACGCACGGGAGAGGGATTATGCTTCAGCAAGAAATTGATCAGCCCATCATTGGGGCGTGGGGACCCGCTGAGTCGCGATCTTCATCGCCGGGAGCGGAGCCGGCAGTCAAACAGATCGCCCGGTTTGTCAGCCGTGCCGATTTCGGATCGATCGGCGGGGACACGAAGTTGGCTCTCAAGCGAACGGTGCTCGACACGATCGCATGCGCGGTTGCCGCATTGGGGGGCGAGCCTGCAAAAATGCTGCGCGAGCAATTCAAGGAGTATGGTGGAAATGCTTTGTGCACGCTGATCGGCGGAGGCAGGACATCGCCGGATCAGGCGGCGCTTCTGAATTCGGTACTTGTCCGCTATGTCGACATTCTCGACACCTACATGTCTCCGGGCGGGCTCTGCCATCCCAGCGACAACTTTGGCGCCGTTCTCGCAGCAGCCGAGATGTCAAACCGCAGCGGCCGGGATTTCCTGCTCGCCCTTGCGATCGCCTATGAGGTGCAGTGCCGGTTTACCGAAGTTGTGCCTGTGATGTTTCGCGGGCTCAATCATGCCCTGCAGCTTTCGATGTCGGTTGCCGCGGCCGCGTCGCGTTTGCTCGATTTAACGCCCGACCAGACTGCGAATGCCATTGCCATCGCGGCCGCAGATAACGTGTCCCTCGCAGTTGTGCATGTCGAGCCCGTCTCGCATTGGAAAGGCATTTCTCCCGGTTGGACCGGCATGAGGGCGCTTTACGGAACGTCCATGGCGAAGAAGGGGTTTACGGGGCCGCTTGGCCTGTTCGAGGGCCCCAACGGACTGAACCGGCTCTTCGATCAAACGATATCGATAGACTGGACGAATCCGGGACTCGGCGCTTCGCGCAAGACCGTCTTCAAGAAATATTCTGCGCTGGTCCATGGGCAGCCCGTGATCGAGACCGTGCTTGCGCTTCGAAGCCAACATCGTTTCAACCCCGAAGACGTCGCCGAAGTCGTCGCGGAAGTATTTCAGTTCGCCTACGAAATTGCAGGAGGCGGCCATTTCGGCAGCAAGGACCGGCCGCAGACCAAGGAACAGGCGGACTACAATCTCAAGTATTTGATCTCGGCAGCGCTTCTCGATGGTGAAGTTGGGCCGGCCCAGCTTGAGGCCGATCGCATCTTGCGAACAGACGCCCAGCAGCTCTTGCAGAGGGTTACTGTGAAGCCCTGTGACGAGTTTACGCGACGCTATCCCCAACAACTGGGGTGCCGGATCACGATCAAGCTTCGCGACGGAGGGACGTTCACTCGCGAGCAGACGGACTTCGAGGGCTCTGCGACACAACCGCTCTCATGGGAAAGGGTCGTGGAAAAATTTCATTGGTTGTGCGAACCGTTTGCCGGCGACCTGCTCAGAGACCAGATCGTGTCCGCGATCGCGCACCTCGACGAAATCCAGACAACCGAACTCACGGCGCTTCTTGGCCGTGTTCGTCCGGAGGCGTTTCAGCCCCGGACTAGGAAATCGCTCTAGTCTGGGAGAGGGTCTCGAGCCGAAAATTCTGATCGGGTATCAGCGAATGGACCGACACCGTTGAGGTTTTGTCGCTGGTTTCATCGGGCTGCCAATTCTTCATGTACTCGACGAGGTATTTGGCCGAGCTCGAATAGAAGCCGTCGGTGCGCCTGATGAAAACCGTATCGACGCAGCAAGCATCCGGACGCAGCGGTTGCGCCGAAATTCGGCCTTCGGACGCGGCCCGTCTGACGACCATTTTCGGCAGCAAGGAGATGCCGACCCCTGCTGACACCAGGCCGATGATCGCCTCGATGGTGCCCAGCTCCAGGATCCGGAAGTTCAGAACTCCGCGTGCCGCCAGGATCGCCTCGAGCTGGTTGCGATATGAACAGCCGGATTTAAGGACGAGCAGTTCCACGGGCCCGGAGCCGGTCAGCGCCTCGAGTGGCGGCGTGGAGTACGCACCGATCAGCACGAGCTCTTCCGGAAACATCACCTCTTCGGTCAGTTCCGGATGGTCTGCATGGCCTGCGACGAACGCGCCCTCAAGTTTGTGCTGAAGAACCGCTTCGATGAGTTCTTGCGTCGTGCCTGTCCGGATGACGATGTCGACATCAGGGAAATCTTCCCGATAGCGGATCAGAATCGGCGGCAACCGCATGGCCGCCGTGGTCTCCAGGATGCCAAAAGCAAGCTTGCCCTGCGGAGTGGCCGTTTCGCTCACCGCCGAGCGCGCCTCCGCAAGAAGCTGAGCGAAACGCAAAGCGTAGGGCAGGAGTCTCTGACCCGCGATCGTCGGGGTGACGCCGCGTGCGTGTCTGTGGAGCAGCAATACGCCGAGCTCTTCTTCCAGTGAGCGAATGCGAGCGGTTACGTTCGACTGTACGGTATTAAGCAGTGCCGAGGCCCTCGTGATGTTTCCAACACGCACAACCGCTTCGAACACGCGCAGATCCGAGGCATCCATGGTGAAACCGTTAAAGGAGAGGCCACTGACATCAAATTGCAATATGGGGGCTCTGGCAATAGTTCTGTTTTTTTGATTGCTTCGTTCTCTCGACGCGATGGCTCAGGACTGCGAGTGGCCGCTCAAACGGTGCGTTGCAGGCCGCGCGCCGCGAAAGCTGGCTCCACAGCAGGATCCCGGAGACGTTCAATAAGTGCCGCCGCTGCCGAGGAATGGCTCGAAGCAGTGCTTATCCCTGCCGAAAGGACCGCATATTTCTGCACGGCCGGCGGAAAAACGCCGGCGAGTTCGACCCCTGGAACAGGCATGATTTCGCTCACCAACTGAACCGCGAGCTGGGCGTCGCCTCTGGCGGCGATCTGCGCCGCATATCCGCCCGACGTGTCGAGCTTGAGCTTGGGTCTGATCCGCTCGGCAATGCCAAGTTCGGCGAGCACGTCCATGAAATAAAAGCCCGCAAGTCCGTTGCCGCTTGATGCAATCGAGTCCGCCTCCAGCAGCGTTCGCTTCAGGCTGTCCACGGTGCCGATGTCTGGCTTCGGGGCATTCTGGCGCACTGCGAGACCCAGGCCGGAACGCGCGACATCGAAGACGGAGGAAGGCACAATGTCTCCGCTCGCGACGAGATCCTCGACAATGGACCTTGTCAGTATGGCGACATCAAAGTCGGCGCCCTCCTTAATCTTTTCTTTGAACATGATCGCAACGCCGAAAGAGACGTCGATCGCCGTCCCCGTGTATTGCTCGAGGGTCGAAGCAAGCGCGGTAAATGCGTCTTGTATTCCGATCGTGCAGAGAGCTTTCAATGTCATATCCGGGTGCCCAGCTCTTGCAAGGTTTGCGCTGAATCATGACGCCTACTCAGGCAGGCTGAGGCCGAAAAGCATTTTTTATTGATAGCTTCGATCGCAATAAATGATGCGGCGCGCGGGCGCCGCGGCTACTTTGTGCCGAACATCCGGTCGCCGGCGTCGCCGAGGCCCGGCAGGATATAGCCGTGATCGTTCAGCCGCTCGTCGACCGCCGCCGTCCAGACCGGCACGTCGGCATGCAGCTTCTGGAACTGCGCAATGCCTTCAGGGGCTGCAAGCAGGCAGACGAACCTGATATCGCGGGCGCCGCGTGCTTTCAGAAGCTTCGCTGCGGCGCAGGCGGAATTTCCGGTCGCGAGCATCGGGTCCATCATGATCACCGTTCGATCCGACAGATCCTGCGGCGCCTTGAAATAGTATTCGACGGCTTCCAGGGTTTCGGGGTCGCGGTAAAGGCCGATATGGGCGACCCGCGCGGATGGTACCAGCGCCAGCATGCCGTCGAGAAAGCCGACGCCTGCGCGCAGGATCGGCGCAAAGGTCAGCTTTTTGCCGGCGATCTTGGGCGCCCGCATTGGCGCAAGCGGCGTCTCGATGTCGACCAGTTCGAGCGGCAGGTCTCGCGTCACTTCGTAGCAGAGCAGCATGCCGATCTCGTTGAGAAGCTCGCGAAAGCTTTTGATCGAGCGATCCCGTTCGCGCATCAGCGAGAGCTTGTGCTGAACCAGCGGGTGGTTGACGAGATGAACGTTAGCGGTTGCCATGCGGAGCGTTATCCTTCGAGCGTTCCCGGAGGTTTTCTCTACACCAGTTTTGAAGCAAACTGGAGTGTTGGCGGGGACGAAACGAGGCGATTTGGGCGCCTGATCAGTTGACGCGCGATCGACGGATCCGGCTGACCGCAGAAACCACATCGCTCCAGGCCGGCTTGTCGGGCGCGAATTGCCGCCGCAGATAAGAGACGAGTTCGGCGATCTGCATGTCGTTCATGCTGTCCTTGAAAGCCGGCATGTAGCCGAGATCGCTCGACGGCGGTTCAGCGATCCCGTGCAGTATCACCTGGATGAGATTGTCGGGCACGTGGCTGTGCAGGTTGCTGTTCAGCGCAAGCGATGGCCGGCTGCCGAACAGCGGTAGGCCGCCCACTTCATGGCAGACCGCACAGGCGCCTTGATAGAGCCGCGCGCCGGTCGACGAAGCGAGTGTCGTGCGCGTGCTGTCTTCGAGTTGTTTTGCCAGCGCCTGCTTTGTGGACTCCTTGGTCTCGTCGCCGAAGGAAGCGAGATAAACCGCCATCGCGCGAACATCCTCGTCGGGCAGCGCCGCGAGATCCCTGACGATCGGTGCCATCGGTCCGGCGGCTGTGCCGTGAAAGCGGGACTCGCCGGTGCGCAAGTAGGCATAGAGCTCGTCTTCGTCCCAAGGGATCGGTGCCAGCGAAAGCGAGGCGAGAGGAGGGGCTTCCCAGCCTTCGGCGAAGCCGCCGGCGAGATACGCGTTCGATACCTCCGCGCCCAGCGCATTGCGCGGCGAGTGGCACGCGCTGCAATGACCGAGAGCCTCGACGAGATAGGCACCGCGATTCCAGACGTCGGATCTTGCCGGATCGGGTTTGAACGAATTGTCGCCATGGAACAGCGCGTTCCAGCCGGCGAGCAGCGGACGAAAATTGAACGGAAATCGGAGCTCGTTTGCCGGCGCTTTGGCGCGCGCGGAAGGCTGAGCTATGAGGTAGGCGTAAAGCGCCTGCAGATCGGCATCGCTCGCTCTTGCAAAATGCGTGTAGGGAAACGCCGGATAAAGGTGTCGACCGTCCCGGTGAATGCCTTCGCGCATCGCGCGCTCGAAGGCCGGATAGGACCAGGCGCCAATCCCGGTTTCGACGTCGGGGGTGATGTTGGTGCTGTAGATGACCCCGAATGGCGTCTCGATCGGGCGGCCTCCGGCATTTACCGCGCCGCGGGCGTTGGTGTGGCAGACCGCACAATTGCCGAGTGCGGCAAGTTGGGCGCCGCGCGCAATCGTCGCGGCACTGAAGACCGAGGCATCCGGCCGCGCGATCGGCGCCATGGCGCGCCACGGCAACAGCGCCATGCCGACGCCGATCGCGGCCGTACACAGCGCGACCATGCTGGCGAACGCGCCACGCCGCCTGGCAAACGGACTCCAGCTATCCCGCGTCGGCGCTAGCGTAGATGCAGGTGCGGGCAGGGCGCCCGAAGCCGCGACGTCTTCGCCATGCAGCCCCTTCAGAATACGTTCTGGCGTGAACGGCGGTTCGCGGAAGCGCACGCCCGTGGCGTCGAAAATGGCGTTGGCAATCGCGGCCGCGCTCGGCACCGATGCCGATTCGCCGACGCCAAGCGGCGGCTGGTCCTGCCGCGGCAGCATCAGGACGTCGATATCAGGCAGATCGGGAAAGCCGATGATGGGGTAGGCGCCCCATTCACGCGTTGTCACGGAGGTTCGGTCGAACGCAACTTCCTCCATCAGCGCGCGGCTGGTGGATTGGATGACGTTACCCTCGATCTGGTGCCGTACGCCATCCGGGTTGATCATCAGCCCGGAGTCCTGGCCCGCGACGACGCGCGTGACGCTGACACCGCCCGTCTTTGTGTTGACAGCGACGTCGGCGATCCAGGCCGACCATGCCGCACCGTAACCCGGAAATTTGCTGTGGACGTAAAGCGCATAGGCAAAGCCGCGACCGCGCAGGACGTCGTCTTCGGCAGCTTTCATTTCGCGAATCGGACGTGGTTTCCAGCCGGCACGCTCGGCGACGGCGTTGACGAGGTCGATCGCGCGCTTGTCCTTCAGATAGCGCAGCCGATATTCGATCGGGTCGACGTCGGCGTCGGTTGCAAGCTCGTCGATATAGGATTCATGCGCAAAGGTATTCGGCAGCGCCGAGACGCCGCGCAGCCAGGCCGCGCGCACGATCGGTGGCGTGTCGTTGACGACGACGCGCAGGTTTTCGTAGTCGTAGGGCGGGATCGCGGTGCGATCGCCCATCTCGAAGACTTCGGGGACAGGCGCGACCCGGCCGGTGAGGAGCAGCGCCAGCGTCGGTGCGCCGTTTGAGGGATAGCGTGTGGCGAAATCGTAAGCGGCAACCGTGCCGTCCGCGTTCAGCCCGCCATTGACCTCCATCAGTTGCGCGGCGCCTTTCGGTTCCCAGGCGTGCTCCTGCTCGCGCGTCAACTGCACGCGAACGGGACGACCGACGGCACGCGACAACAGGAGCGCATCGGCAGTCACGTCGTCGGCGCAGTTGCGGCCATAGCAGCCGGCAGCTTCCAGTCGGATCACCTCGATCTCGGCCTCCGGACGCTCCATCAGGAGGGCGAGGTCGCTGCGCAACAGATGCGGATTTTGTGTGCCGGACCACACCCTGATCTGACCGTCCCCATAGTCGGCGACCGCGCAGGAGGGACCAATCGAGGCGTGCATCTGGTAAGGCCAGACGTAGGTGCGTTGCATCGGCCTTGCCGCACTTCCGATCGCGGCATCCACATTGCCCTTGTCGATCAGGGTTCGCGGCGTCGACGGATTGGCGCGCAGCGCCGTCTCGATGTCCTTGAGATCGGGCAGTGTCGGCGTCAGTTTCCAGCTCAATTTGAGCTGGGCGGCGGCCTTCACGGCGTTTTCCTCGCGCTCTGCGACGACGCCGACGAAATCGCCGATCCTGACCACGGCGACCATGCCGGGGATATGACGTACTGAGGCTTCATCGACGGCAATCAGGCTGGTGCCGACAAAAGGGCCGGCATCGACGCCGGCGTAGGGTGGGCGCACCACGCGGCCGTGCAGCATGCCGGGCACGCGGACGTCGTGAACATAGACGAGTTCGCCCGTGGCTTTCGCCGGGAGATCGACGCGAGGCACCGATTTCCCGACAATGGAGTAGCCGTCGACGGCTTTCACGGGAACGTCGTCGGCAAGTTCGAGGCGGATCGTGTCGTCGCCGATCAACTCGCCATAGGTGACGCTGCGGTTGTTCGGACCGCGCACGAGCCCATCCTCGATCGACAGATCGTCGACACCAACTTCAAGCCGTTCCGCAGCGCGCGCGATCAGGAACTGCCGGGCCTGCGCCGCGGCCTTGCGCAACGGCACGGCCGTGATCTGGATGGTTTCGCTCGCGATCGTTGCGCCCTGGTCGGGCACCTGCGCTGTATCTCCGAGCACCACAACGACGCGCGCAAAGGAGACATCGAGCTCTTCGGCGACGATTTGTCCGAGCGCGGTGCGGATCCCCGTACCAAGATCGACATGCCCGTTGTAGGCGGTGACCGAACCCTCGGCTGTGATCTTGATAAAGGCCTCGAAGCTTGTTGCCGTGCCGGCGGACTGCACGACGGACAGCGATCCCTGCGGAACTTGCACCATCAATCCCGGGCCTCGGCCAGCCGACCCGACGCCCGCATCGCCGCGCGGATGATTTCGACATGCGCGCCGCAGCGGCAAAGATTATAGCGGAGCGCTTCGACGATTTCGGCCTCGGTCGGGTGCGGATTGGTTTTGAGCAGCGCTTTCGTCGTCATGATCATGCCGTTGAGGCAATAGCCGCATTGCGCGGCCTGTTCCTTGATGAAGGCGTCCTGCACGGGATCGGGACGTTCGCGTGTGCCGAGTCCTTCCAGCGTCATGATGTCGCGGTCGATGCAGCCCGAGATCGGGATCACGCAGGAGCGCGCCGCAACTCCGTCGATCAGCACGGTACAGGTGCCGCATTCGCCGAGCCCGCAGCCATATTTCGGCCCGTTCAATGCGAGGTCGTTGCGCAGCACATAGAGCAGCGCCGTGTCGGGAGCGGCAACAACGTCATGGATCCTGCCATTCACGGTCAGGCGGATCATGCTTTGCGTCATCCTGTTCTGGTTCCGACGATCGCGACGGCAGGCGGCACGAAAAGACTACCGTTTGTATACAAACGTGCAAGCACCGCATGACGCGCCGCAACCGTTTGCCCGGTTTATGAACAGCCGGCCTGGGCAATTGAGCTATTATTCGGCAGCGGCAGCTTTTCGCGCACGGCACTGCTTGACAGGCGTGGACTTCGCGCGCAGGATCATTCGTATACGAACAATAAGTCGGTCGTTGCCGATTAGCCGTCGTTCGATAGTCGATGCTGAGTTGCAAGGCTTTGACATGGTGACTGATGCGACGAGCGCCTCGAGCGGGGACAAGATCCGCTGCGATGCGTGTCCGGTGATGTGCTACATCAAGCCGGGCGCTGCGGGCGCCTGCGACCGCTACGCCAATCACGACGGCAAGCTGGTTCGTGTCGATCCCCACATCGTGCTCGAGCGCACCATGTCGCACGGTGGACGCGTCGTTCCATTCCAGGCGACCGGCGACTGGGACGGCAAGATCGTCCACCAGAGCGACATCGTCGTCACCGCGATCGGAGCGGGCACGACATATCCCGACTACAAGCCCGCGCCGTTCATCGTCTCCTCCGAGATCGACGGCGTCGACATGGTCACGGTCGTGACCGAAGGCATCTTCTCCTACTGCGGCGTCAAGGTGAAGATCGACACCGACCGCTATCTTGGCCCCGAGACTGCGACGGTGCGCGCGCAAGGCGAAGCGGTCGGCCATGTCACGACCAGCGAATATGGTTCGCAGATGCTGTCGCTCGGCGGCGTGCATCACCTGACCGGCGGCTCGAAGAAGGAGGGCCGCGTCACCTGCGACACGCTGATGGACCTGAGCAATTGCAAGCCGGTCGAGCTCACGATCGACGGGGGCGCGAAGGTGGTGGTGCAGGCCGGCCGGCCGCCGATCGTCAACGGCGTCACCGAAGAACGGATGCGGGTCGGCTGCGGCTCGGCGACCATCGGCATGTTCGCCAAGCAGTGGCATGGCAAGGTCGACGAGGTCGTCGTGGTCGACGACCACATCACCGGCGTACTTTCCGAGCATCAGGCCGGCAAGCTGCTCGACATCGCCGACACCGGCATCAAGATGAAGGGCCGCCGGTCGACGCCCGGCCGTTATTTTCAGGTTGCCGATCCCGGAACGGGATGGGGTGGCACCAATATCTCGGATCCGTTGTCTATCCTCGGTCCGTTCGACGCCAGGGAGGCGCGACCGGGCCTGAGCATGCTGATGGTATCGACGACCGGCGAGCACGCCGGCTATTACGTGCTGGATGACGCGCTGCGGCCGGTCGCGCAGGACATGCCGCTCGACCTGAAACTGTCGGTCGAGCGCATCCAGGAAAATTGCGAGCCGGCGCTGTGCACGGTTCTGTTCATGGGCGGGGCCGGCGGATCGCTGCGCGCCGGCGTCACCGACAATCCGGTACGGCTGACGCGATCGGTCAAGGACGCGCTGACGCGCGTCACCAGCGGCGGGGCGCCGGTCTATGTCTGGCCGGGCGGCGGTATTACCTTCATGGTCGACGTCACGCAGATGCCGGCCGGCGCCTTCGGCTACGTGCCGACGCCTGCGCTCGTCGCGCCGATCGAGTTCACGATGCGGCTGTCGGATTATGCGGCCCTGGGCGGCCATATGGATTATGTGCGCCCGCTGGTTTCTTTGAAGGACAGCGCAGAAATCCGTCCGATGCCGTACATTCCGGGACGACGCGCATGAGGCGACTGCCGCAAATCGCCCTTCTCCAGGACGGCAAGCGACTGCATTTGCAGGATGGTCCGATCGACCTGATCGTCGAGGCAAAGGGCGAGGACGCCGCCGTTCGTGCGGCCTACGACGCGGCGGCGCGGCGATTTGACGGCCTGCTCGACGAGCTCTGCGCGGAACTGGTTGAGCTGCGCAAGGCGGCACACCCGAAGCATTGCGCGCTCGAGGGCATCGTCGCGCGCCGTATGCATGCTGCTGTCGCGCCGTTTGCCGCCGATCGCTTTATCACGCCGATGGCGGCGGTCGCCGGCAGCGTGGCGGAAGAGATTCTGGGCGCCATGCAGAGCGTGGCGCCGCTGAAACGCGCCTATGTCAACAATGGCGGCGATATCGCGCTGCACCTCGAAGATGACGAGCAGTTTTGTGTCGGCCTGATGGATCGGCCCGACCGGCAGGGCGTGATGCGGACCATGATCGTCGATGCTGCCGATCCCTCGCGCGGTGTGGCGACCAGCGGGCGTCATGGCCGAAGCTTTTCGCTCGGGATCGCCGACGCCGTCACGGTTCTGGCAAGGACCGCGTCGCAAGCGGACGCCGCGGCCACGATCATCGCGAACGCGGTCGACCTGCCTGGACATCCCGCCGTTCTCCGTTGTCCGGCGAATGAGTTGCAGCCCGACACGGATCTCGGCCCGCGCCTGGTCACCCGCGACGTCGGCGAGCTCTCGGAATATGAGATTCACGCAGCGCTCGCTGCGGGCGAAACTGTCGCGCGACAGCTCCTTGCGGCAGGACGGATCGACGGCGCCGTGCTGTTTCTCCTTGGCCAAACGGCCGTCGTCGGAACGCGCGGGCTCGATGCGCGTCAGCCAGAAGCGCGCGCTGCGCTGCAATTTGCGTAAGCAACAGGGCGGAAACCGATGAGTGCCATCATTCGCAAGATCGTCACGGTCGTCGAGGAAACCCATATCGAGATGGGACAAAGGGTTTCGCCGCCGACACGACGTGCCGCCGCGATCGCGGTCATCGAAAACCCCTTTGCCGGGCGTTATGTCGAGGATCTCTCGCCGCTGATCGCCATCGGCGAGGAACTCGGCGAATTGCTCGCGAAGAAGGCGGTCGCAGCACTCGGCATCGATGGTGCGAAGGCGCAAAGCTACGGCAAGGCTGCGGCCGTCGGGGAAAATGGCGAGCTCGAGCACGCGGCGGCGATCTTGCATCCGAAGATGGGCGCGCCTGTCCGCAAGGTGCTGAGCAAAGGTGCTGCCCTGATCCCGTCGTCGAAGAAGCGCAGCGGTCCCGGCACGACGCTCGACATTCCGCTCGGCCACAAGGACGCCGCCTTCGTGCGGAGCCATTTTGACGGCATGGAAGTGCAGATCAATGATGCGCCGCGCGCCAACGAGATCATGGTGGCGGTCGCCGTCACCGATAGTGGGCGGCCGCTGCCGCGGGTCGGCGGTCTGACCGTTGCCGAAGTCAAGGGCGAAGACGGTTTGCGCTAGTTTCTTCAACAGTGGAGGCAAGGGATGCGACGGAGACATTTTCTGGGAGTGAGCCTGGCGATCGTGGTCGCCGGCATGGCGAACTCGGCCATCGCCCAGAGCGAGATCAAGATCGGCGAGATCAACAGCTACTCGCTTTTGCCGGCCTTCACCGATCCCTATCGCAAGGGCTGGCAA
>Ga0310915_10001143_pt1 | contig 13537 bp, 8 predicted proteins | sample GREbulkMGAN111_FD_202508 | JGI IMG/M metagenome (GOLD analysis project Ga0310915, IMG submission 202508) | Lab enrichment of tropical soil microbial communities from Luquillo Experimental Forest, Puerto Rico - GRE.bulkMG.AN111 | ecosystem: Environmental > Terrestrial > Soil > Tropical forest >...
GTGAGATGATCGAAGGTGGCGATCTTGCGCGCCATCAGGGTCGGCGCGACGAAGCCCGGCCGGTGCGCCACCAGGTAGCCGAGCCGCCTGGTGTGGGCGGCGGCATGCAGCGCAACCAGGAAGCCTTCGGCGGAGGAGGACGAATAGCCGACAAGCGCCAGGTCGAAGCCGGCGTCATCATGCGCGCGGGCAAATTCCGTCAGATAGCCGGGCGAAAGGCCGCCTTCGATGACATGCAGCGTCGCGTCGCCGGCCGGCGGAGCAACCCCGATCATTCCGACGATCCGGACCGGCATGGCCAGGCAACGCTCCTGTCGCGTTCAATTGAAGCGCGGCGACTTGTTGAGATAGAACTTTTGCATCGCGCCCCGGTACTTTTCCATTTCCGCGCGATTGAGGTCGATCGACGGCTGTACGTCGGGCGGCAGCAGCGCGAAATAGGGAGTCTTTGCCGACTCCTCCAGAAACTCGACCCGCGCGCTCGCCAGCGCATCCGGCGTCGTCATCAGGTCGATGATCGATGCCGCAAGCACCTTCGCACCCGTGACCTGTCCCTTATGGGAGATGGGGCCGACCGGCGTGATGGCGGCATGCCATTCGTGGTACTCGATGCCCGGCACCGAGGATGGAAAGTTGAAGATGCCGGCCGGCACGACCCAGGAGACGTCGCCGTTGTCGTTTGACGAGGTCGACTGCGCGCGGCTGCCGAGCGCCATCGGCTCCGTGCGCAGGCCCACGACCGGCCGCTCGGCGGATTTCTGAAAATCGCGGGCGAAACGCTGGTCCTCGTCGGTCCATTTCGGCATGCCGACCAGCCCGATGTTGCGCTGGATCGCCTCGGCGATTGCCTTGTTGCCGAGCTGCGGCCAGGCGGAGGCTGCGTATTTGACGTCCCAGCCGGTGCCGGTCATCAGCGCGGCGCCCTCGGCGATCTTGACGAGCTTGTCGTAGGTTTCCTTGGCAGCTGGCATCGAGGCATCGCGCACGAACCACCAGATCTGGCCGGTGTCGGCGATGATGTTCGGCTGGATGCCGCCATTGGTGATGGTGCGGTGCGCCCGATAGCTCGGCCGCAGATGCTCGCGCAACTTGTCAAATCCGATGTCCATGAGCTCGACCGCATCAACGGCATCCCGGCCGTCCCACGGATTGACCGCGCCGTGCGCCGTCTTGCCGTGGAACGTGAAGATCGAGCTGATGGCCGCATAATTCTGCAAGCCGTAGCCGGTCGCGAGCCAGGGGCCGATGTGGAGGTAGATGACCGCGTCGACATCCTTGAAATACCCGGCGCGCACCAGGAACGGGCGCGACGCCAGCTGCTCCTCCGCCGGTCCGAACGAGATCGCGATCGTGCCGGCGATGTGATCGCGCGCCATCACCTCTTTGACGGCAAACGCCGCCATCGAGGCCACGCCGCCATGGGTGTTGTGACCTTCCATGTGGCCGGGCGCGCCGGCGAGGAGCGGCTTGCGCTCGAACTCGCCAGGCGTCTGCGATCCGCCGGGCAGCGCATCGACCTCGGTCACGATTGCGATCTTGGGACGGCCCGAGCCCCACTCCGCCCAGAGATTGGTCGGCATGCCTGCGCCGCCAAGCTCCACCTTGAACCCGGCCGCCTCCAGCGTCTGCTTGAGCAGCCTGGTGCTTTCGAGCTCCTGCATTCCGAGCTCGCCGAGATAGAAGATGGAATCGCTGATCAGCGCCATCTGCTCGGCATTGCGATCGACGACCTCGAAAGCGAGTTGCTTGCGTTCGTCGCCGGCGGCCGCCTGGCAGCAGAGCGCGAGGAGAAGCGCAAGGATTGCAGGAGCGCCGATCTGACGCTGATTTTTGCGGACCATCTCGCTTTCCCCTCGTCTTCTCTCAAGGCGGCGCAGGACGATTTTCGGCCACCCGCCTGATGTGTCAATAGATGGCGCCGGCCGAGCCTCGTTGAGAACGCCAAGCAGCAGACCGGGCTGGAAAGTCCATGCGATGGCCCGCATAATGCATCCATGACCCGCCCCATGAAGAGACTAACGGCCCCGCTGGCACTCTTGCTGCTTTTGCTGGCAATGCGTGAAGCGCCGGCGGACCCCGACTATCTGATGTGGTGCATTGCGCACCAGCGCATGCTGGCGAAGTGGAGATATGCGGAACCCCGCTGCGGCTGGACGGTCGGGGGCAACACCTGCTTATCCCGTGCCGGCAAGCGCAGCTCGCGAGCCGCATATTCCGCCGTGCGCGCCCACCGCTCGTGATGGCCTTACTGCGCCGGGATTTCGAGATCTTCGGCTATCCCGGCTGGCCGGGGCGTCCCCGACGTGGCGGTGAAGGCCGATTAAACATCGTTAATTTGCAACCTTGACCGCGTCCGCGTCCTGGAGTGCCGCGATTTCGGCGTCCAAACGAGCCAGCTCGCTTGTCGATTGCGGGAGCCTGTTGACAAGTGCGGCCATGATGTCTCTTGCCTTGTGCAGTTCGACGAGAGCCACGGCCTGATTGCCCAGATGCTTCTCGGTCTCGGCAATGATGGCATGCGTTATGGCCAATTCGTGCTGCCACCGGATGTTGTCGGCCATGATTCCTTGCGCGATGCCGAGACTTTCACGATAGCTCACGAGTGCCCCCGCAAGGTCGCCTTGGCTGCTTAGGGCATCGCCGGCGCGCAGCGTGGCCGTCGCAAGGTCATGTCGGAATAGTGGGTTTCCCGGATCGGCGCTGGAAACCTCGTCAAAAATCTTTCTGGCGATCTCAAACTCGTGTCGAGCCTCAGCGAATTTCTTGCGCGCTCAAGACTGTTGCAAGGTTACCATGCGCGCCGCCGAGCTCGTATCGCCACAGCAGATTTTCGGAATCGCGTGCTGACAGGCTTTCCCTGATTGCCAGGCTCAAGCTGTAATTTTCAAGCGCCTGCAACAATGTTTGCTCGGCACTGGCTGCCTTCGCACTGCCATCAAGCGGTGCAGATGAAACTGCCCGCCTGCCGAGCATCGTGCCGATTTGATCATAGATCACTGCGAGATCCCGTTGCCAGTCGGTGTTGCTGGCGTCGGACGCAGCCAAAGGCTTGAGGATTGCGATGGCCGAACGGAAGCTTTCTTCGGCTTCCCCAAACTTTCCCTGATCATTCAGCAGGGTACCGATGCCGGCCTTGCAGGCGGCGAGATCACGCTTCCATAGGGCGTTATTCGCATCCTGTCGGTTCAATTCTTCGGTCAGCTCAAAGCTCTTGTGGTAGCCGTCGAGCGCAGCAGCGATTTCTCCTCGGTCATGACGAATATCCGCGAGCTTGCGATAGTTCAGAGCCAGGTTTCGCCGCCAATCGTTGTTGTCCCCATCAATGGCGTAGAAATGCGCCACAATGCGAATCGACTGCTCCTCGCTCTCCAGCGCTCCGCTCCAGTTTCCCTGGGCGCGCTGGATGTCGCTGAGGCGGTCATAGGTGGAGGCCAGATCGCGCTGCAGACGGGGATTGTCAGAATCAGCGGCCGCGAGCCGGTTACGGATGGCAAGGCTTGCGGCGTAGCTCGTCTGCGCCGAATCGAGATTTCCGAGGCCCTTCCATGCATCGCCTATTTTGTCATGGGCCAGCGAAAGCGCGCTCTGCCATTCGGTCTTACTGGGGTCTACGGCCGTAAAAGCCTTGGAAAGGTCCAGGCTCCTTCGATACCAGTCGAGCGCGACGCCCCAGCGGTCCAGGGAGGACAAACTGTTGCCAATTTTTTGAAACGCGACGGACAGATGATACTGCAGGTCGGAACTGCCGGGCTGTGCGATGCCCGTCAGCTTCTGATATGCAACCGATAAAAAGTGTCGCCACCAGCCGTCTTGGACCGTTTGTGCAATGAGATCGTTTACCATTTCGCTTGCACGCTTCGCACGACTAAGCGCTTCCTGGCTCCTGCCGAGGGTCTGGTAGCCATCTGAAAAAATGATAAGGGTCTGTGCTCTGATGTAGCGCAGCCTGGGTGTATCGATTGTTGTCCCTGCTGTGCGTTTCTCCTGATCCGCAAGATCCGAGAGAAGAACCCGGACCGGAGCCTCGCCACGCGCGGCCTTTTGCTCAATATTTTTGTTGAGGCCGTTGGCCCATTCGATGAGCTGATCGTGGCCTTGCTCGTTCAGGATCCATAGCTCGAATGCGGCCGCAAAAAGAAGCAGAAAGCTGCATGCAAGGCTGATCCGAATCCTGTTGCCACGCTTGCGTGCGCGCTCGGCACGCCGCACCACCTCATCGAGAGGCAACCCGATGAGCCCGGCGACCACCTTGAGCTTGGCGAGTTCTCTCCCGTCTCCCGGTGCCCGCGCATCAGCCGCGATCGGCTCTTCCCGCACATTCGTGAGTTCGCCGTCGCTTCCAATCCTGAAACGCAATGCCGGAGGAAAGCATTCACGCTCGGCGTCGTTAGGCTCGCCATCGATAATAAGGGGAATGATACGATCCGAACGGCCCATGGCCTTGAATTGCCGGATCTCCTCATTGACGTACTTGCTCCTGGCTGCCTTCGGCGAGCAGATCACGATCAGAAACTCGGACGCCATCAGCGCAGCGACTGTCTGCTCCGTCAGCGAATGCCCGGCCGAGAAGTCATTACGGTCGCAAAAGATCGGCCGCAGGCTCTTGGGCACGTTGCCGGCTCTGGTTGGGCGACCGACCAGATCCCTGTCGACCCGAAAAGCCTCAAGCCGCGCGTGCAACTATCTCGCCCACGACCCGTCGTCGTGGCTGTAGCTCAGGAAGGCCCGGTATTTGATCGCAACTGTATCCGCCACGCTGTGCCTTCCCGAGAGCAGCCAAACCGGACGGCAGCGGGAACCTAACCCAGGCGAGGCCGCTTGGCCAGCAATTGTAGCGCAAGCGTACTACCGTGGAGCTTGAAGTGGATGGCTGGAATGACGCTAGGGTTATGACGTTGGCTCGGATAGATACCGAAGCCAAGGTCTAAGCGAAGAGCGTGGAAGCTTGGGCGCAGATCGAGGTGTGCGTAGCCGGCAGCGGGGCAGCCCGGGACGCCCTCACGTGCCGGCTGTGAGTGTCAACAGGACATCCTTGGAGGAGCTGGCGAGCTGGACATATTGTCGGTAGACCCACTCGAACCGTGCCCAAAACGTGACAATTACAAAAATTCCACGCGCAGCCTGTGCATAGTTTGAATCCGGCCTTGCGGGCGCGGCAATCCGTGTACCAACTGGTCCGAACTCTTGCCGCCCACGCACGGGAGCGAAAATGCGCGCGGTTCTGGCAGCCGGATTTGCCTTGGCGGCGTTGACCTCGTCAGCCGGTCCGCTTTGCGCGCAGCAGAGACAGGGTCAGCAACCGGCCACGACCTGGAGCGGCGGCCAGATCGGAGGTTTTGGCGGCGTAAGCAACTTGGGCGGCAACTTTGTCGAACCAGGAGCGCACTTTTGCGCGTTTGGCTTTGCCGCCGCATGCCCGGAAGTGCCGTTCTCCTTTGGTGGCAGCCGCATAAGCGCGACCGGCGGCGGTTTCATCGGATACAGCATACCCTGGGGCAGCTATATCATTGGCATTGAAGCCGATATCGCGGCGAAGAGTGGGGGAAGTTTCAGCACGCAGTCGAATACGCACGCTTCACCAGGTGGGCCTACGTCCGAAACGTTCACCGGCGCTTTAAGCCAGCGCTGGGACGGTTCCGTGCGCGCACGTTTTGGCCTTCCTCTCTATTCGACGAGCATGATCTACGCCACGGGCGGCGTGGCCTTTGGCCAAATGAGCGGCTCGTTCGCTTACAATACGGCGCCCCTCTGCGTCACTACTTTTGTCCCCGCTCTGGATGTATTTGTTACGACATGCAATGCTGGTGGCGGGGCTTTGAGCTGGAGCGATACACGCGCCGGCGTTACCGGGGGTGCGGGCATGGAGTGGGTTTATCTCCGCAACATCAAGCTCAGGGTCGAGTACCGCTACACCGACTTCGGTAGCTTCTCGAAGGACGTGCCGCTCGCGCTCACAGCTGGCACCTGCATTGCTTCCGGCTGTATTGCCAACGGCAATGCGCACGTCGACATGCGCGCGAGCTTCCACACCCTCCGATTGGGGATCGGCTTCGGGTTTTGACTCTATTTAAAAATCGGTTTTATCAATCGATCAAGCCGACGCGGAATTAAGCAAAATCGGTTGCCACTTCTGCGAGGCATGCTTAGCCCACGATGGGGGTGAGCGGCCGCTGGCGGCGAGACTTGAGCCAAGCCTCATTCTCCGTCAATGACAGGCTGCCGAGCTCATAAACGAGAGCACGCGCCTTCTCGATGTCCGCCGGCGCACCCGTTACAGGATCGGCCCCCTCGGCGAGATAGCGTTCGGCGCGTTCGAACCTTGCTCTGGCGTCCCGGTATTCGAGCGCCTCCGCTTCAATATTGTGTCTTTCGGTAGAATAGCGCCAAGCTCCCGCCACGGCCGAAAGCACAACAACGAAAACTGTTGCCACGTGCTTCACGGTTACATAGCGCGGCTCCAGCGCGTCCATATTTTCAACTACTCCGGACCACTTCGCTATGAAGGGACCAGCATCAATAATAGCAAGCGCAATAGCCAAGGCGACCATTGCTCCGGCAGCAAGCGTAAGGAGCCCAGCAGCAAAGTCGTTCCGAATATCATGGTTCAAGATTCGGAAAAGAAGCACAAGCAGTGCCAACAGCAGCCAGAAGGGGACGCCCACCCAAGGGAGCACCCGGATGTACGCGATGCGCTCGCAAAATGTCATGACCTGCGGAAAAGCAATCCAGATCCATAGTATCAATGCAAGCCAGCCCGATGCGACGAACAGGCACCAGCTCCCCGCTTCGGTGAGATGAACCCACCTCTCGCGTTTTTCGGTCTGGGTTGTAAAATACCAGAGCTGGCTTCCTATCCAGTCCCTTGGCGGTTTCTCATCCCTGGAAAACTCTCTCGGCCGTGTTGCAGTGCCGCGCACATTGGGCCAATCGACCGCCGAATTTTTCCAATCGTGGAGCAACTCAATCCAGCCGATGATCGTCTTCGCGCAATCCCGGATTGGAGCAAGATCGTGATGCACGCCCTGTAGATGCTCCCTGTCGGCACGGAACCTGAGGCCCGCGGACCACCACGCACGTTGAACACGCAGAATTTCTGCGACGGCACGATAGTCTTCGGCAACAGATTCCAATACTCGGTACCGCGTGTACCAAACGCAGCCCCCAATGGCCGCCAAGAAAAATAGATAAATTCCAAGCGGTACCCAGTTTTCGTTGAAAAGATCGCCGAAAATTTCAAAAAACAAAACCGCTGCTAGGAACATCGCGGCCATGAGGTTGATAAGTCGTTTCACTTGAGCGTTGATCTTGCCTTGCCGTGCGCTGATGGCGGAGCCGGCTGAGTCCAGCTCGTCGGTCGGAAGCGCGTGGCTTGCAAGGTCTATAGATGTTCCCGAGCCCAATTCACGATGATAGCGATCGAAAGCACTCGCGAGAACAAGGCTCCCTTTCGGGATTGGTGACCCGCCGCCCGAGCGCGCAATTCGCGCATCAAACCAATTGACAATCCAGCGCAAGGGTCCTGCATGGGCCTCAGGTTCCATCGACATATCGTGCCCTGGAAGCCCTGCATAGATCCTGTCCACGGGACGGTCGATCAGAGGCGGAAGCACCTTGATCGGGTATTCTCCGGTATCATCGCGTTCCTTGGGATCCATCAACCAAACAAATCCGGCCGGCGGCAGCAGTACGTCCGACCATCCGTTACGCAGGATCTGACTGCGGCAGGCGACGTCCGTTCCAACAGCATCGCATCGGCCGGCGCGGCGGTAGGCGACAATCCGTGCTGTGCTGCCGTTTGCTTCGGACGTTTCCGCTCGCTGATCACCGCTCATAACCGCAATCAGGATCGTGGAGAGCTCGGCAATAAATTGTCCGACCTGTTCGTAATGATTGTCTCGGAGCGTCTTGTCGTAAGCCGGCCTGCGCCTCGTAAGTCGATCAAAGCTGACAGGCTCGCCACTGTGCACGGCAAGCTTGGGCAGCTCGCGGACGAGGACCCGAGAGCTGGGGGTGTCCGTGGAACCGACAACTTGATTGAATGTCCGGGCATGCTCCGCATATCGATCGCGCCATGCGGGATCGCTTTCTTCCTGTGGCGGATCAAAATCCTCCTCGAAAAGCACACGACCAAATGGAAGCACGGCCACGACCGCCCAGTCATCACCCCTTTCGAGTGCCGTCTCTGCCGCAATGAGATCGGCGCCAAAGGCTGCGCCCGTGAGCAGAACCTTTGGGGTCCGGGGAAAAGCCTGATCGAGGTTCTTGAACAAAGTTCGAAAGCGATGGACCAGCGCAGCAGAAATTTCAGAATCCGCCTTCGCGCTTTCAGTACTAAAAAATCGTTTTCCGGAAATGCCGATGAGCATCGGAAAGCGCTGCAGCGTAGATCGATTCGCAACAAGGTTATGCTGGGTCGGGAGAGGCTGCGGCCGCGAAGCATCGGGTGATGAATTGATCTTGCCCATGGAAGCTCACTTATCGCCCAAAAATTATCTGAGCGCATGCAACTTATTTTCCACTTTATCCCGCGCCAACGGAAGGCGCTTCTGCGGCATTCTATCCGTTCTGGTACTTCGCAACCGAGGGCGGAGCAGCGATTGCATGGGGTGCACGAAAGGTTAGACATCGCAGGGGCTGAGAGTCTTTAATTTGGCGAAGACAACAAAGCCACATCACGTGCAAAGGGATCGCATCGGAACGTGGAGGTCTCGAGTCTGGCCGCCGTGATTGCGTGCAACGTTCGGCATACTCAGCTGATCGCCGCCAGAGGTCCACGGACTTAGTATGCCCTGTTATCGGGTAGTGTTGGTTGATGGGATCCGCCATGAGGCGCCACTTTTGTCTCGTGCTGGTGAAGCCATCGCATCTACGACGATGATGGCTACGTCGAGCTAAGCGAGACTGGGTCGGGTATCCACCCCGCCCGGCCGCCGTCGCTACGCAGCGCAGGCAAGTTTCCGCAGCCTGCGTAAACTTGGCTGCGTGCGGCCACCCTCCCCTGCGGGGGCCCTGCGAGGAGGGATTGGAGTCCGTGGGGGACCCTGGCCTTCCCCTTCGGGGAGAGTGAAGCTCGCTGCGAGAACCGTTGCGCTAACCATTCGAGAAGAGCGCGCACCGCCGGCATTTGAACCGGCTTGCCTGCCGGCGCGACAAATGAACTGGCAGCCTTGTGAGCTGTCGGCCTTCTGAACTGACAGCCTTGGCGAACAATCGCATTGTCGGCCCGGCAGGGGCCGGAATATGGGGGTGCACAGGTACAGCCTTGTTGGCTTGACCACGATCTTTCCCCGCTTGCGGCAGCCATGGTCGATATCGGGCTGTTGCAGTTGTCGCGTCTGGCGCGCCTGAGCCGTCTCGCCGCCCGACGCAATACGGTTTTCTCCCAATCCTTGCAGGCCCCATGGAAACTGTCCTCGTCAAGATGTTTGCCACCGCGCTTGCGCTCAGTCAGGTGACGACGGCGCCCGACGACATTGCGACCCGGTTCGACCGCGACGCCGATCGGGGCGCAGTGGCGCAGCTTCTGCGCGCCGGCTGCACCCATATGCGCAAGGCCTTCGACATCGAGGACATCAATCTCGACGACCTGATCGCGACCGCCATGGACGATCCGCAGGCGATCGCCGGCGAGAGCAAGGCCTTCCGCGGTATCGATTTTGCCGATCTCGCGACCGCCTACCGCCAGTTCTGCAAGAACGAGACGGTCGCGCAGCCCGCCGTCGATCTCGCCGACGTCATCGATTTCTACAACAAGGCGCTCACCGACCTGCCCGACCACAACCGGCTCAAGGGCCTCAAGCTGCCGGGGGCGAGCGTGGTGCTCGACCGCAAGGGCGAGCCCTTTGCCGAGATCTTCGAGGAGAACGAGCGCCGGGTCTGGGTAGTGCTCTCCGACATTCCCGAGCAGGTGCGCAACGCGTTCCTGGCGGCGGAGGACAAGCGCTTCTACGAGCATCACGGCATCGACGAGCGCGGGATCATCCGCGCCTTCATCAGCAATCTCGCGCATTCCGGCCGCCCCGCGGGCGGCTCGACCATCACCCAGCAGCTGGTGAAGAATCTCCTGGTCGGTGAAGACCTTACCTACGAGCGCAAGATCCGCGAGATGGTGGTGGCCACGCGGGTGGAGCACGCGCTGAGCAAGGCTGAGATTCTCGAGCTCTATCTCAACTCGGTCTATCTCGGGCGCAGCTCCTGGGGCATCGAGCTTGCGGCGCGCAGCTATTTCGGCAAGCCGGCAAAAGAGCTCACGCTGGAGGAAGGCGCGCTGCTTGCCGGCCTGGTCAAGGGTCCGAACTTCTATTCACCCGACCGCCATTCCGGCCGCGCGCAGGAGCGGCTCGCCTATGTGCTCAGCCGTCTGCGCGAGGACGGGGTCATTCCCGGCGGCGAGCAGGCGAGCCGGGGACTGCCGGCATTGCCCACGATGGTCGCCTATGAGCGCCCGCACCGCGACATCGGCTTTCATTTCGTGGACCAGGTGGCGCGCGAGGCGAGGTCGGTTGCCGGCATCGACGCGATCACGGCCAACTCCTACAAGGTGCGTTCCACCATCAGCCTGCCGCTGCAGCGCGCGGTGGAGGAGGCCTTGCAGGAGGGGCTGTGGCGCTATGAGCGCAATGCGGGGCGCCTGCAATTCCGCGGCCCGGAGGCGAGCCTCGCCAAGGCGGTGGCGAAGATCGAGGCGGAGCGCAAGGCATCCGACAGGACGCCGGCCTGGCAACAGGCGCTCGCGAATGCACGGCTGCCGCTCTACGACGTGCACTGGACGCCGGCAGTAGTAGTGGAGAACTCCTCCGGCAAAAAGGGCGAGGGCTGGAAGGTGGGGCTCGCTGACGGGCGCATCGTGCCGCTCTCGCTTGACGGCTCCGCGCAGAAGAACCTCACGCTTTACGACGCGGTGTTTGTGCATCTCGGCGAAGGCGGCGGCAAAGGCCGCGAAGGCGGCGGTAAAGCCCACGAAGGCGGCGGCAAAACAAATGAAGGCGGCGGCAAGGGCAAAGGCAGTGCGCGCGCGGAGCTGCGCGTGCGTCCGGGTGTGCAGGGCATGGTGCTGGTCCTGGAGAACAAGAGCGGGCGCATCCTGGCCATGACGGGAGGCTTCTCCTACCCGTTGAGCCAGCTCAACCGCGCCACCCAGTCGGTGCGCCAGCCAGGCTCCACCATCAAGCCGCTGAGCTATCTGGCGGCGCTGGGCCGCGGGCTCCAGCCCAACACGCTGATTTCCGACGCGCCGATCACGCTGCCGCCCATCGGCGGCCGGCGCTCGCGCGAGCACGAATCCTGGACGCCGAAGAACTACGACGGCGGCGCCGGCGGCATCATGACGCTGCGCCATGCGCTGGAGAACTCGCGCAATCTTGCAACCGTGCATCTTCTCAGCGGCGGCATCGAGAAGAAGCCCGAAGCCAGCCTCAATCGGCTTTGCGACCTCGCGCTGGAAGCGCAGATTTATCACGAATGCGTGCACTTCTATCCGTTCGTGCTCGGCGCCGAGCCGGTGCGCCCGGTCGACCTCGCCGCATTCTATGCGGCCATCGCCAACGAAGGCATGCGTCCGGCGCCGTATGTCGTGGAATCCATCGAACGCAATGGAGCCCCCATCTATCGCCATGAGCCGGCGCCGGTTGAGATCACATCCGTCGATCATGCCGCCTTCTATCAGCTCAAGAGCATGATGCAGGGCGTGGTGGCGCGCGGCACCGCGCGTTCCATCGCTCATCTTTCATCCTACGTCGCCGGCAAGACCGGCACCTCCGATGACGAGAACGATGCCTGGTTCGTGGGCTTCAGCAACGAAGTGACGGTTGCGGTCTGGCTCGGCTACGACAACGCCGGCGGCAAGCGGCGCACGCTCGGCGGCGGCGCAACCGGCGGCGGCGTTGCGGTTCCGATCTTCGAGCCGGTGATGAAGGCGGCGTGGGCCAATGTCGCGCCCAGGACCGCGCTCGCTCCGCCTTCTCCCGAGGCAAAGCGCCAGCTCTCCTGCCGGTCCAGCGGGGATTTCGGTGGCACGCAACGCTCCCGGCGGGCGATCACGGAGTGCTTCCGCGTCGGCCGCCGCGCTGAAATCATCGATACGCAGTATCGTCTGATATCTCGCGAGGGCGCCGATGCCCGCCAGCTTACCGAGGACGGGCTGTGGCGCGGCGGCACGGCGCGAGCGGCGGTCGCGCCGCGGCAGCAATGGGGCTGGCATTCGGACTATGGGCAACGCGTGCAGGTACAGCGCGCGTGGCAGGGGTTCTCACTCTTCGGTTGGTGAACGCACCCGGGCGAGTTGAATGACTCACGCGGACTTGCGGCTGGCGTCACCTCTCCCCGGAGGGGAGAGGTCGGATCGCGCTTGCGCGATCCGGGTGAGGGGGCCCCTGTCCCGACGGTGATTCCGGGCCCCCCTCACCCGAAATGTGCGCGCGAGGCGCGCCCATTCCGACCTCTCCCCTCCGTGGAGAGGTAAAGAGCCCCCGTGTCAGCCTTATCGAAAAGTGGTCTAGCCTTCAGCCGAAATTGGCGCGCGCCAGGCGGTCGATGATCTCGCTTAATTGCGGGTGCTTGACCGTCCTGGCAGCGCGCTGAGCGGACAGCCAGCGCAGCTGGCGCTCCTCTTTCTCCGGCCATCGCTTGTCCTGACGGTCCACCTTGAGCGGGAACACGAGCACCTTGCAGGTGACGACGCCGCCGTTCTTCAGACGCTTATGATGTGAAAACGACCCGATGGAACGCCGGCCGACCGCGCCGGTGACGCCCGCCTCCTCGAATGCCTCGCGCGCGGCGGAACGATGCGGCGCCTTGTCCTTGTCCTTGTGCGGCCAACCTTTTGGAATGATCCAGCGTCTTGTCTGTCTCGAAGTAATGAGCAGAACTTCCGTTCGCGCGCCGGCGTTCACCCGGTAAGGCAGCGCCGCGTATTGAATCCTTTTTTCGGCAGGCGCTTTTTTCGAGCTCCGATGCATGGCGAATCCCCCGCGCTGCAAGCTGTTGCGCGTAGTGCGCGCGCATGTCCAAACAACGGCGCCGCGGTGTCGCCAATCTCGCTTTTGCGTGTCCGGATATGGGCAGCGATCGATGCGCTAAGCATTTTACGATAAGGCTGACACAGCCGCGCTTCACCTCTCCCCGCCGGGGAGAGGTCGGAATGGGCGCGCTTCGCGCGGCCATTCCGGGTGAGGGGGGCCAGAATTCACTCATGTTCGTCAAACCCGATCACCGGCATCGCCGCCTGCTGCGCGCGCCCCAAGCGGCCAAGCCGCCGCGCCGCCGAGAAGTGTGATGAACTGACGGCGCCTCATTCGATGACCTCGTCGGCCAGTGCGAGCAGCTTGTCCGGCACGGTCAGACCTAGCGCCTTGGCGGTGGTCAGATTGATGACGAGATCAAACTTGGTAGGCTGCTCCACCGGAAGGTCGGCCGGCTTCGTTCCGCGGAGAATCCTGTCGACATAGTCGGCGGAGCGCCGAAACAGGTCTGGGTAGTTTGGCCCATAGGACACAAGACCTCCCGATGCCGCGTGCTCCCGAGGGCCGTGCATCGTCGG
>Ga0310915_10001156_pt1 | contig 13488 bp, 13 predicted proteins | sample GREbulkMGAN111_FD_202508 | JGI IMG/M metagenome (GOLD analysis project Ga0310915, IMG submission 202508) | Lab enrichment of tropical soil microbial communities from Luquillo Experimental Forest, Puerto Rico - GRE.bulkMG.AN111 | ecosystem: Environmental > Terrestrial > Soil > Tropical forest >...
GCCGACCTTCTCGTCTGGCTTCCCGCGCGTGAAGCCCTTCGCCGCGGTGGGCACGAGGAAGGCGGTGATCCCCTTGTGGCCCTTGCTGCGATCGGTCATCGCGAAGACCAGCACCACGTCGGCTTGCGGGCCGTTGGTGATGAAGTTCTTCGTGCCGGAGAGCACGTACTCGTCGCCGCGCGCCACGGCGAGCGTGCGCATCTCGGCGGCGTCCGAGCCGCTCATCGGCTCGGTGAGCGCGAACGCTCCCAGCTTCTCGCCGCGCGCGAACGGCTGCAGGAACTCGCGCTTCTGCTCGTCCGTGCCGTACTTCAGGACCGGGTCGCAGTAGAGCGAGTTGTTGACGCTCATGATGACGCCGGTCCCGGCGCAGCCACGCGAGATCTCCTCCATCGCGACCGCGTAGCTGACCGAGTCCATGCCGGCGCCGCCCCACTCCGCCGGCACCGCCACCCCGAGCAGCCCCATCTCGCCCAGCTTCTGCACCGCCTGGCGCGGGAAGGCGTGCTCCGCGTCCCAGCGGCGCGCGTGCGGCTTCAGCTCCGCGTCCGCGAACTCGCGGCACAGGTCCCGGACCTGCCGCTGCTCCTCGCTCAGCTCGATGTCCATGGTGCGACCCCTAGGTGCCCTTGAAGTTCGCTGCGCGCTTCTCGATGAACGCCCCCATGCCCTCTCGTGCGTCATCGGTGGCGAAGGCGGCCGAGAACGCCTGGCGCTCCAGCTCGTTCGCGACGGGCAGCGCGACGTCGGCGCCCGCCACCACCGCGCGCTTCGCCTGCGCCACCGCGAGCGGTCCCTTGCCGGCGATCTTGCGCGCCTGCTCCGTCACGAACGCGAGCAGCCGGTCGGGCGGGAGGACCTCCAGCACGAGCCCCATCTCCTTCGCGCGAGCGGCGTCGTAGTGGTCGCCCGTCATGATCATCTCGAGGGCGCGCATCGCCCCGACCCGGCGCGCGAGCCGCTGCGTTCCGCCGAAGCCCGGGATGATGCCGAGGTTCACCTCGGGCTGCCCGAAGCGCGCGCGATCGCTCGCGTAGACGAGATCGCAGGCGAGCGCCACCTCGCACCCGCCGCCGAGCGCGAACCCGTTCACGGCCGCGAGCGTCGGCACGGGCAGCTGCTCGAGCCTCGCCAGCACGCCGTGCGCGCGCTCCGCGAACCGCCGCGCCGCCGCCGGCGTCATCTGCGACATGGCGCCGATGTCGGCGCCCGCCACGAACGCCTTCTCGCCCGCGCCGGTGAGGACGAGCGCGCGCGCCGCCCCGGCCTCGACCTCGGCGACCACCTGCGACAGCTCCTCGATCGTCCGCGCGTCGAGGGCGTTGAGCACCTTGGGCCGATCGAAGGTGGCGAGCCCGACGCCGTCCTCGACGTGCCAGCGGATGTTGTGGAGCTCCATGATCGCTCCCTCGCGGCGGCCGCCGCTCTCAGGGGTACGTGTAGAAGCCGCGCCCGGTCTTGCGGCCCAGCCATCCCGCCGCCACGTACTGCCGGAGGATGGGCGCGGGCCGGTACTTGTCGTCCCCCAGCTCGCGGTGCAGGACCTCGGCGATGTAGAGGCAGGTGTCGAGGCCGATGAAGTCGGCGAGGGTGAGCGGGCCCATCGGATGGTTGAGCCCGAGCTTCACGCCCGTGTCGATGTCCTCAGCGGTGGCGAGCCCCTCCTCCAGCGCGAAGCAAGCCTCGTTGAGGAGCGGGATGAGGATCCGGTTCACCACGAAGCCCGGCCGGTCCTTCGAGGTGACGGTGGTCTTCCCGAAGCGCTTCGCCAGCTCGAGCACGGCCTTGTAGGTCGGGTCGCTCGTCTGAAGCCCGCGGACGATCTCGATGAGCTGCATCACCGGCGGCGGATTCATGAAGTGCATGCCGATGAAGCGCTCGGCGCGCCGGGTGGACGCCGCGAGCGCCGTGATGGAGACGCTGGAGGTGTTGGAGGCGAGGATGGCCTCCGCGGGCAGGAGCGCGTCGGCGCGGCGGAAGAGCTCCTTCTTCACGCCCTCGTTCTCGACGATGGCCTCGATGAGCAGCTGAGCGCGCGCGCAGTCCTCGAACCGCTCGGCGGGCCTCACCCGCGCCAGGAGCGCGGTCCGATCGCCGGCGCTCATCTTCCCCTTCTCGACGAGCCTCTCGAGCGAGCCGGCCATGCGCGTCAGGCCCTTCTGCGCGAGCTCCGGGGTCGCGTCCGCCAGCACCACCTCGATGCCCGCTTGCGCCGCCACCTGCGCGATGCCGGCCCCCATCTGGCCGGCGCCGACGACGGCCATCCGCTCGATCACCATGCGTGCGCCTCCCGTGCTCCACCTGTATGAGTGTCCCGCGGGCTTGTCAACGCAGCACGGCAGTGGGAACATCATGGAGATGGGCCAGCGGTGGGACGCCGCGCGACGCGGGCGCTCGACGCTCGATCGGGCGTTCGACGCGGTCGTGCGCGACGCCGCGGGCATCGCCGGGGTGGCGCTGGTGGAGCTGCTCGTGGCGCGCCAGGGCGAGGGCGGCGCGCGCTGGGAGAGCGCCGCCTTCTCCGCCCCGCGGCTCGCGCGCACCCGCCGGAACGAGCTCGCGCGCGAGCTGGCCCGCTCACCGGCGGTCGCCGACCTGCCCGAGCCCCGGCGCCGCGCCGGGCATCGCCTGGCCCCCTGCGAGCCAGCGCTGGCGCGCCTCCTCGGGGAGAACGGGCTGCAGCAGGTGTTCCTCCCGGTCGGCGGCGAGCGGTCGGTGCTGGGGTGGTTGCGGGTGGTACGCGACGGGCGGCCCACCCGCGCCGCGCTCGCCACCTACCGCGCGCTCGCGCGCCAGATCTCGGGCCGGCTCGAGGCGGAGGCGCTCCGCCGGGAGCTGGCGGCGCGCCACCGGGTGACGGCGCGCGACGTGGACCGCGAGAAGCGCGCCCTCGCCACGGCCTCGCGGGCGAAGGACACGCTGGCGGCGCTCAACCTGGCCGGCATGCACCTCATGGTCGAGACGGAGGCGCAGGCGATCCACGCGGTCATCTGCCGCGAGCTGCTCCGCATCGGCTTCCACGCGGCGGTGCTGGCCCGCGAGGAAGGGATGGACGAGCCGCGCCCCCGGTTCCGCTGGGCGGTGAGCACCTTCAGCCCTCCGCTCCAGGCGGCGGTGGAGCGGGTCCTCTGCGTGCCGCTCTCCTCCCTCCGCGTCGACCCACGCGCGGCGCCGCTCGTGGCGCGGGTGCTGCGCGAAGGGCGCACCGTCCACAGCGGACAGGCGCGGGCGGCGGCGCGGCAGCTCTTCGGCGGGCTGGAGGCGGCGCAGCTGCGCAAGCTGGCGTGGCTGCTCGCGTTCCGCCACGTGGTGCTCGCCCCCTTGCGCTGCCAGGGGCGGGTGGCGGGCGTGCTGGTCGTGGCGCGCGAGCGGGTCCACCGCAGCGATCCCGCGGCGATCGACGCCTTCGCCCTGCAGGCGTCCATCGCCCTCGAGAAGGCGCGGCTCTTCTCGGAGCTGCGGCTGCACCAGGCTCGGCTCGAGTCGGAGGTGGAGCGGCGCACCCGCGAGCTGACCCGGGCGGTGGCGGCGCTGCAGGAGCTCGATCGGCGAAAGGACAACTTCCTCGCCAACGTCTCTCACGAGCTGCGCACTCCACTCGTGACCGTGCTCGGCTACACCGATCTTCTCCTCTCCGAGAAGCTGGGGCCGCTCCCGGCGCAGCAGCGCGAGATCCTGCGGGTGGTGGCCTCGAGCGGCAAGCGGCTCCGGAGCTTCATCGACGAACTGCTCGAGCTGTCGCGCTGGGAGCTCACCCGCGACCGCCTCGCGCGCGCCCCCGCCGACCTGGGGGAGCTCGCGCGGCAGGCGGCGCTCTCGGTGGCACCTCGCTTCGAGGAGCGCGGCGCGAAGTTGCGGGTCCGCACCGGCCCCCGCACGCCGCTCGTCCTCGCCGATCGCGACCGCGTGCTGCAGGTCCTGACGAACCTCCTCCTGAACGCGGCGCGGTACGTCGCGCCGGGCGGCTGCGTGCGCGTCGCGGTCGCCGGCGGCGCCCGCGGCGAGGTGGCCGCCTCCGTCGTCGACGACGGGCAGGGCATCCCGCCCGAGCACCTCCAGCGGATCTTCGACCGGCTCTACCAGGTGGGCGACGCCGTGCGGCCGCGCGACCGCGGCGACGGGCTCGGCCTCGGCCTCGCGATCGTGAAGGCGATCGTCGAGGCCCACGGCGGCAGCATCGGCGTGAGCTCGAGGGTGGGGCGCGGGACCCGCTTCCGCTTCTCGCTGCCGGCGGCGGGAGCGCCGCCCGGCGCGCCGCCGGCGGCCGCGGCGAGGGAGCCGGCCGTCACGACCCCACCGGGATGACGATCGTCCCGCTCTCGCTCACGGCGAAGGTGCGCTCCACCAGCCGGGGCCGCCCGTCCTCGAGGACGCGGACGCGCACCACGTAATCGCCGTCGGGGAGCCGCACCCGGTGGCTCGCCTGGCCATCGACCCCGACGCGCAGCTCGGCCCGGCGCATCACCTCGCCCCCGCGCGAGATCTCCACCTCCACCGCGCGCGCGCCGCGGCCGGCGAGCCCGTACACGAGCGTCACCTCGTGCGGGTTCGCGCGGAAGAGAAAGAGCCCGAGCGCGACCGCGCCCGCGAGCAGGACGAGGCGAGCCCCCTTCACTCCTCGCCGCTCTCCTCGCCCTTGTGGCGCTGACCGACGCGTGGCTTCACGCTCCCCACCTTGACGTGGGGGGCCATCTTCCCGTGATGGTCCGGCTTGAGGCGAAATTCGGCGTGGACCTCGATCGACATCGACGAGAGGAGGCGCAGGAACTCGCGCCGGAGCGCCTCGGACTCGAAGAACTTCCGGACCTCCTCGCTCACGACCCGGACGATCTCGTCCTTGGCGCTCCCCGCCTGGCCGGCGATGTAGCCCACGATCTCCTTCGGCAGCTTCCAGTCGCGGGCGACCTTGCGCGCCCCCTCCTCCGTGAGGAAGACCGCGCCCAGGCCGGTCAGGACGGCCTTGCGCACCGTGTCGGTGAAGGCGCGGCGCGCGCCGCCATCTCCCGCCTCGGCGGACGCGTCCTCCGGCGTTCCCACTTGGGGCAGGTTGACGTCGTCCTCCGGGCCGGGCGGCATGGCGATCTCCTCCCCGATCAGGCGCGCGGCTGCGCCCCGATCACGGGGAGCTTGGGCGCCCTCATATTTTGGACCGAGATGGCGCCCGCGACCTGCTGCGCCGCCGCCAGAAATCCCTTCGCCTGGGGTCCGTCGGGCTGACCCGCGGTCACGGGCATGCCGTGGTCGCCGCCCTCTCGCACCGCCAGATCGAGCGGAATCTCGCCCAGGAAGCGCATCCCGAGCTTGTCCGCCGCCGCGCGCACGCCACCGTGATCGAAGATGGCCGTCTCCTGCCGGCAGTGCGGGCACACGAAGGTGGACATGTTCTCGACGATCCCGAGCACCGGGATGTTCACCTTGTCGAACATGAGCTTGGCGCGGACGACGTCGGCCAGCGCCACGTCCTGCGGCGTCGAGACCAGCACCACGCCCGCGGCGCGAACGTTCTGCGCCAGCGTCAGCGGCACGTCGCCGGTGCCGGGCGGGAGATCGAGGACGAGGTAGTCCAGCTCGCCCCAGTTCACGTCCCGCAGCAGCTGGATGAGCGCCCCCGTCACCATCGGCCCGCGCCACACCAGCGCCTGGTCCGGGTCGATGAGGTAGCCGATCGACATCGTCTTGAGGCCGTGCGCCTCGATGGGCTCGAGGCGCTTGCCGTCCTTCGAGTTCGGGCGGGAGGTGGTGCCGGTCATGATCGGCAGCGACGGTCCGTAGATGTCGGCGTCGAGGATGCCGACCTTGGCGCCCATGCGCGAGAGCGCCACGGCGAGGTTGAGGGCGACGGTGCTCTTGCCGACGCCGCCCTTCCCGGCGCCGACGAGCACGATGTTCTTCACGCCGGGGGTGAGGGCCGCGTCCGACACGCCGGGCGCCGAGCGCACCTGCGCGCCCCAGGTCAGATCGACGCGCCTCGCGCCGATCCCGCGCAGCGCAGCCTCGACGTCCTTCGCGATCGTCTCCTTGAGCGGGCAGGCCGGGGTGGTGAGCTCCACCTGGAGCGAGACGGCGTCGCCGTCGACGGCGAGGTTCTTCACCATCCCGAGGCTCACGATGTCGCGCCGGAGCTCCGGGTCCTGCACCTTCTTCAGCGCGTCGAGCGCGGTCTTCGGGTCGAGAGCCATGTGCGCTGGCTTATATCCGGAGGGCCATCTCCTTTCCACCTCGGGGTCCTCAGCTCGCCGGGAGCGGCAGGACCTCGGCGCCACCCCCCGGCGGCTCCACCCGCACCTCGCCCTCCTCGCCCACCTTGCCGAACACCGCCACCTCGACGTCGAGGAACCGGTTCACCACGTCGGCGTTCGTGAGCAGGTGCTGCGTCACCTCGGACACCGTGTAACGGGTGGCCGGGACGATGCCGGGAGGCGGCGGGAGGAGCCCCGCCGCGACGAGCGCCGCCGGCACCACGAGCTGGTCCCCGAGGTGAGGATCCACGGCGGCGCCCGCCTCGAGGAAGTGCGCGCACGAGGTGACCACCTCGTCGGCGGCGCGGTCGGGCGTCTGGCCGCGGTCGCCCAGCGCGCCGAATCCGGCACGGGTGCGCTCGAAGTGCGCCACGAGCAGGAGGTGGCTCCCCGCCGAGCGCCGGGCCGGGACGGGGACGCGGGTGGCGTCCGCCGCCACGCCGATGTCGCGCAGCCGGCGCAAGGCCCGGTCGGCGAGGCGCTCGGCCACGACGAACGGGAGGCCCGCCACCATCGCGACCACCTCCACCTCGGCCAGCGTCCCCCGGTGGCGCAGGTCGAGCGGGGGCATGGGATGAGCGGGCTCGATCACCGCCGCCATCTCGCCGCCGCCCTCGGGGTAGAAGCCGGCCGCCTGCAGCGACAGATCGAACCTGAAGCCGAGCCTCGCCACCGCCGGCGCCCACACCAGCGCCAGGTCGTGGAACGTGGGGCTGTGCTGCTGGTGGGTGCCGCCCCGCAGCGTGAGGTGCGACCGCCCGCCTGCGAGCGCCAGGGGCCAGCAGACGGTCTGGAACAGGAGCGGCGCGGAGCCCGCCGTCCCGAGGTCGAGGACGTGCTCGCCGGTGGCGACGGGGGCGCGCGGGCGAAAGGTGATCCGGTCGGACGCGACCTCCGCCCCCTCCACCTCGGCCTGGCACAGCCGGGCGGTCGCCAGGGCGGCGGCGCGGTGCTGCGGCCGCAACCCGGGCTTGAGCCGGTGGGCCCGCACGCGATCGATCGAGAACGGCTTGCCCGTGATGGCGGAGAGCGCGAGCGCGGTGCGGAGGATCTGCCCGCCGCCCTCCCCGGCACTCCCGTCGAGCACGATGTGGGGCTCGGACATCGGGCGGAGCGTGCTATATCGCGCGCGCCTGCTCAACACCCCCGTGAAGCCCATCGGGGCCTGTCTGTCATGACCGCTTCCCTCCTGGTGTTCGGGGCCACTTACGTCGCCATCGCCGCCGGAGGCGTCCCGTACCTGTCGCTCGACCGCCCGGCCGCGGCGCTCCTCGGGGCGGTGCTCATGGTGGCGGTCGGCGTCCTCACGCCGAGTCAGGCCGGCGCGGCGGTGAACGGCGACACCATCGGCCTCTTGCTGGGGATGATGGTGCTCGCCGCCTATCTCACCGAGGCCGGCTTCTTCCGCTGGGCGAGCTGGAAGGTCGTCACGTCCGTCCGTACGCCGCGGGCCTTGCTGTGGGGGCTCGTCCTGACGGCGGGTGGCCTCTCGGCCTTCCTCGTCAACGACACCGTCTGCCTGATGATGACGCCGCTGGTGCTGCGCATCGTCGACGACGCCGAGCTGCCGCCGATCCCGTTCCTGCTCGCGGTTGCGTTCGGCTCGAATGCCGGCTCCGTCGCCACGCTCACGGGCAACCCCCAGAACATGATCGTGGGCACGCTCTCCGGGATCCCGTACACCCGGTTCGCCGCCGCGCTGGGGCTCCCCGCGGCCGCGTCTCTCATCACGGTCGCGTTCCTACTGGAGCGGATGTTCCGCGCGGTACTGCCTCGCCGCGCGCTGGCCGAGGCGGGACGGCTGCCGCGGCCGGTGCTCGACCGCGCGCTCCTGGTCAAGGCCCTCTCGGCGACCGCGCTCGTACTGGCCGGGTTCCTGGCCGGCCTCCCGCTCGCGTGGACCGCGCTGGCCGGGGCGGCGCTGTGCACGGCGGTGGGCGGGCGGGCACCCCGCGAGGCGCTCATGCGCGTCGACTGGCCGCTGCTGCTCTTCTTCGCCGGGCTGTTCGTGGTCGTAGCCGGCGTCGGCCGCGCCGGAGCGGCCGATCGCATGCACGACGGGATCGCGCCGCTGCTCGGAGCCGGCGCGTCGAGGCAGACCGTACTCTTCTCGATGTTCTCGGTGGTCGGCTCGCAGCTCGTGTCGAACGTGCCATTCGTGCTGCTGGCCGGAAACTGGATCCCGCGCATGTCGGAGCCGTCGCTGCTCTGGCTCGCCACCGCGCTCGCCTCCACCCTGGCCGGCAACCTGACCGTCGTAGGGTCGGTGGCGAACCTCATCGTGCTCGAGCTGGCGGGCGAGCGCGGCCGCATCGGGTTCTGGCGGTTCATGCGGTACGGCTCCGCGGTGACGGGCGCCACCCTCGTGATATCGCTAGCGATTCTGCTCGTGGAACGCGCGCTCGGCTGGACGGGGTGACGCCGGGCGGGCAGCGAAATAAACATCGGGTGGGCCCGTACCCCCAGGTATGGTCGGCGTGATGGCGCTCGGGGCGTGCGACGGGGCCATCCCGGACGAGGGGTGGCGGACGGTGACGGATGAGCGGCCGGTCGAGGCGCCGCTGGTGCGGCAGGCGGTGCGCGGCGACCGCGCCGCCTTCGCGCGCCTCGTCGACCTCCACCAGCGGGCCGTCTTCGGCCTCTGCCTGCGCCTGCTGCAGGAGCGGGAGGAGGCGCGCGACGCCGCCCAGGAGACCTTCGTCCGCGCCTGGGGCGCGCTCGCCACCTACGACCCGTCGAACCCGTTCGCCCCCTGGTTGCTCCGTATCGCCCGCAACCACTGCATCGACCTCGTGCGGCGCCGGCTGCCGTCGGGGCGCCGGGTCGAGCTCGACGCGCCGCGCGCCGGCGATCGCGAGCAGCCCTCGGAGCTGGCTGACGGCGCGGCGCGCCCCGCGGACGAGCAGCTCGCCGAAGCGCAGCAGGCGAGCGCGGTGGGCGCCGCGGTGGCGGCGCTGCCCCGCAACTACCGCGAGGTGATCCACCTCTTCCACGTCGAGCACATGAGCTACAAGGAGATCGCGGCCACGATGGAGGTGCCCATCGGCACCGTGATGACGTGGCTGCACCGCGCCCGGGCCCGCCTGCGGGAGCGGATGGCGGAGGAGGAGCGGCTGCCATGACGAGGCACCTCACCGACGAGCTGGCCCAGAGGTACGTCGACCGCGCGCTGCCCGAGGACGAGCGCGCGACGTGGGCCACCCACCTCGACGAGTGCGCGGAGTGTGGCCTGCTGGTGGACTCGTACCGCGCGCTCTCGGCCGCGCTCGACGACCTCGAGGCACCGGCGGCGCCGCCTGGCTTCACCGCCGCCGTGATGCAGCGGATCGACCTGTCCGAGCGGCAGCGCGCGTGGGATCGGCGGCTCGCCCTCGGCATCCTGGGCGTCGCCACGTTCCTCGCGCTCCTCCTGCTGGGTTTCGCGGGCAGCGCCGGCTGGGCCCCTGCCCTGTCCGGCGCCGCGGACGCGTTCGCGCGCGCCGCCGCCGCCGCTTCGCTGACCTTCGACGTCGCGGCGCCGCTCGTCCGGGCGCTGCGGCTCCAGATCGCGATCGGCTGCGCCGCGCTCGCCCTGCCGATCCTGTTCGCCCTGTCGAGGCTCGTGCCGCGCGCGACCGCGGCGACCGCCTGACGCGGGCGACACCGAGACCACCATGTTCCTCCCCACCCTCCTCGCGCTCCTCCTCGCCTCTCCGGTGACGCCGCCGCGTGCGCCGGCGCCGCCCCCGCCGAGCGAGGCCCCGGCTCCGGGGAGCGCGAAGCGGATCGGTGACTGGCCAGCGACCCCGAGCGGCAAGATCGTCGCCCTCCCGGACGAGAGCGTCACGCTCGACGACGCGCTGCAGAAGATCGCCGACGCGGCCGGCTGGAGCCTCGTCGTCCACACCGGCGACCTCGGCGAGCAGGAGCTGCGGCTGCGCCTGCGCGACGTCCCGGTGGAGGAGGCGCTCGACGCCGTCCTCGAGGGCACGCCGCTCGTCGCCAGCCGCCACGGACGCGTCGTCACGGTGGCGCCCGGCCGCGCGCCGGCCGCCGAGCCCCCGATCCTGTCCGGCTTCGACCGGCCGACCGGCAAGCGGTTCACGGGCGACTTCACGGAGGCGCCGGTCACCGAGGCGCTCACCCGGGTCGCCGACGCCGCGGGCCTCTCACTCGTCCTGCCGCCCGGGTTGCGGGGTGCGGTGAGCGGCCACTTCCGCGATGCGCCGGTCGAGGACGTGCTGCGGGCGCTGCTGGCGCAGGCCGGGCTCAACGGGCGGCGCGAGGGCAGCGTCGTCGTGGTGGCGCGCGCGGCCGGGCCGAGCCTCGTCATCCGCGGCGGCAAGCGGGGCTTCAGCTTCGATCTCGATACCCCCGACGAGCTCGGGTCCGAGGTCGCCGACTCGGTGCGCGATGCCCAGCGCGAGGCGAAGCAGGCTCTGCGCGAGGCGCGCCGCGCGCCCGGGCACGGCGGCAGCTCGCAGGTGACGCGCGGCGACAAGGTGATCGGCCCGGGCGAGCGCGCTGGCGAGGTGGTGGCGCTAACGGGCAGCGTCCGGCTGGGCGAGGGAGCCACCGCCGAGCAGGTGGTGGCCGTGCTCGGCTCGGTCGAGCTGGCGCCAGGCGCGAACGTCGACGGCGAGGTGGTGGCGGTCGGCGGCGACATCCACGTGGCGCCCGGCGCTCACGTCGGCGGAGAGGCCGTCTCGGTGGGCGGCAAGATCGTCATCGCGCCGGGGGGTGCGGTCGAGGGCGAGCAGGTGAGCATCGACGTGCCGGGGCTGGGCAGCACCCTGGCGCTGTTCGGCTCGCGGCCATGGACCGGCGGACAGCGCACGCCCCTCGTGACCGTCGCCCATGCGCTCATCCAGTTCGCGGTGTTCTTCGGGCTCGGCCTGCTCCTGCTGGTCGTCTTCCCTCGGCGGGTGGACGCGCTCGCCGCGGCGGTGTCGCAGGAACCGCTGAAGGCCGTCTTGACGGGCATCCTCGGCACGCTGGCGCTGCCCGTCCTCGCGCTGCTCCTCGTCGTCACGATCGTCGGGATCCCGCTCGTGGCGGTGCTCGTGCTCGGCGTGCTGGTGGCCGCGATGGTGGGGTACACGGCGCTCGCGCTCCACCTCGGCCGGGTCGTGCCGTTCTACTTCGAGCGCGGGGCCCCCATCCTGCAGCTCGCCATCGGGACGGCACTGCTCGTCGCGATCGGCCAGTTCCCCGTGCTCGGGCCGCTGGCCTGGATGGCGGGCTGGCTGTTCGTGTTCGGGATCGTGCTGCGGACGCGCTTCGGGCGGCCGCCGACCGCAGCACCCCCCGTCTACGGCACCACCGTCGCGCCGCCGCCTCAGCCCCCGCCGCCCCCTCCGCCGCCGGCGACGGGCACCGAAGGACGGTGAGCCCGGCGCCGAGGAGCTGCGGATGAGACCGCCCTCGCTGCGCCAGGCGCACCGTCCCCGTTTCGCCTCCGCACCGCTCTCGGAGGGCTGTCAGCGGCAGGGCGTAGCGACGTCCACGATCCGCCCCTGCGACGCATACAGCAGGACGTGCTGCCGCCTCGTGAAGTCGAGCACCGCGTCGAACTCATCGCCGCCGATGGGCTGTACGTTCGACACCTTCACGCCGAGCTTCGGCAGGCCCTGCAGGACGCCGAAGTTCACCGTCGCGCGGTAGCTGCGCGCCGGATCGAGCGGTTTGCCGTGGATGTACGCCGCCACGACCCTCGCGCCAGCAGTCCGTTTGGAGTCGAACACATACCTCATGCCGGAGACCTGCAGCGACAGGTCGTCGACGCCCGCGGCGAGCGTCGTCTCGATAGCGGCCGGGAGATCGGCGCCGGTGATGTCGAGGGCGTAGAGGGGGGAGCCGCCGAACGGCTTTCCCGCCATCACCGCCGAGGGATCGAAGCCGTCACCGACCATGCGGAAGACGTCGATGCCGACGACGGGGCCGCGGGCGATCCCATCGGGGATGAGCCCACTCACGGTGAACGCGAGCTCGGTCTTGTGCGGGCCCGCGTCGCGTCCGTCACCAGGTTGCCAGCTCCCGTATCGCGCATGCACGCGACAGGACCCGGTGCGTTCGAGACGCCGAAGGGCGCGAACGCGACGCGCGCATGACGTCGCCGAAGAGATCGCCGACGGCTTGCTCGACCTGCTGAATCGCGGGCGCGAACTGCGGGAACGGCGCGACCGCCGCGTCGACCGGCAGGAGCTCCGATCTACCGCGATCGGCGGCCCTGGCGCGGGCGGGGGTCGCGCTCCTGCCGCGGCGCGGAGGGTCGGGCCGGCGACGGCTTCGGCTCGGGCGACCCCGGGGGCGGCGGTGGCCCATGGCCATGCCGCCGCGCCGCCTTGGGCATCGGACGGCGCATCACCGCCGCGGCGTCGCTCTCACGGGGGCCGCCGTCGAGGCCGACCGCTCGGCGCATCACCGCGAGCTCCTCGGCCGCGAGCGGGCGGAACCTCCCGGGCCGTAGCCCCTCGACCGAGACCCCTCCGAACTCGGGCCGGAAGAGACGGAGGACCTGGAGCCCGACCGCCTCGCAGAGCCGCTTCACGAGGTGGTAGCGCCCCTCGCCCACGACGATGCGGATCCAGGTGTTCTTCTCCGCCTGCTCGTGGACGGCGACGTCGAGCGCCTTGGCCGGCCCGTCCTCCAGGCGCAGCCCCGACTTCATCCGCTCGAGCTGCTCCGGCTCGGGCTCGCCCTTCACCTTGGCGAGGTAGACGCGCCGGTGCCCGTAGCGCGGATGGGCGAGCCGGTTCGCCAGCTCACCGTCCGTCGTGAAGAGCACCGCGCCCTCGGCGTCGTAGTCGAGCCGCCCCACAGGGAACACCCGCTCCTTCACCCCGGCCAGGTAGGCCGCGGCGGTGGGCCGCCCCTGCGGGTCGGAGAGGGTCGTCACGCAGCCGGACGGCTTGTAGAGGAGCAGGTACCGGTGCTCCTCCGGCCCCGAGACGAGCCTCCCGTCGACGGCGACGAGGTCCTTCGCTGGATCGACCTTCGTGCCGAGCTCGGTCACGCGCTGCGAGTTGACGGTGACCCGGCCCGCCACGATGAGCTCCTCCGCCTTGCGGCGGGAGGCGACCCCCGCGGAGGCGAGGAACTTCTGCAAGCGCTCGGTCACGGTACCTCGCCGCCCTCTCTCTCGCCCGGAGACGGAGAGGGGTGCGCTCGCTGTTCCTCCCTCTCCCCTGGAGGGGGAGAGGGCTGGGGAGCGGAGGAGGCGTCCATCGAGGTCGCTTCCGCGGTCGGGCTCGCGGTCTCGGTCGGGCTC
>Ga0310915_10001162_pt1 | contig 13461 bp, 16 predicted proteins | sample GREbulkMGAN111_FD_202508 | JGI IMG/M metagenome (GOLD analysis project Ga0310915, IMG submission 202508) | Lab enrichment of tropical soil microbial communities from Luquillo Experimental Forest, Puerto Rico - GRE.bulkMG.AN111 | ecosystem: Environmental > Terrestrial > Soil > Tropical forest >...
GCCTCGGGCGAGGCCTTGGCCAGTTCCAGCAAGGGGGGCAGGCTGTCCAGATCATGCTGGCCGTCGGCATCCACCTGCACCGCATGGGTGAAACCGGCGGCATGGGCCTGGGCGAAGCCTTCGACCACCACCACGCCCTTGCCTCGGTTGACGTCATGGCGCGTCACCCGCACGCCCCGTTCGGGATCATGCAGTGCGGCGATGGCCGAGCGGGCCGGCTCGGCGCTGCCGTCATCGATGATGAAGACCGGCAGACCGGCCTCGACCAAACGATCCACGACGCCGCCCAGGGCGGTCCAGTGGTTATGGCTGGGAACGACGGCGCAGGGCTTGATCACCGGGTCGCCTCCAGCTTGATGCGTCCGGTCGAGGCGACCTCGCCGCTCTGGCGATATTCAAAGGACAGACTGGCCTTGGCGGTGTCATGGCGCAGCGACAGCTCTAGCGCCGTACCCGGCTGGATGACTCGGCGGAACTTCACCTGGAAATCGGTGGCGGCCTCGCAGCCGGTGTCCAGCAGTTCGGCCCCAAGACGCACCGCCCAATGGGTCTGCACTACGCCGGGCAAGATCGGCTGGCCGGGGAAATGACCGGCGAAGGCGGGATGATCCGCCGGCAGGTCCAGAACCAGCTCGGCTCGGCCCGGTTCGGGGCGGCTGACGGAATGAACAAGCGGCGCGGTCATTCGGCAGGTTCCTCGGCAAATAGGGCACGCAAGGCGGCATTGTTGCTTTTGCCCAGCGGATGATGGGGCAGCTCGGCGACGAAACGCCAGCGCTTCGGCAAGGCGGCGCTGTCCAGGCTGGCGGCGAGCTGTCGGCGCAGGTCGCGGCTCAAGCGGAAGGCTCCGATCTTCGCCAGTTGGCTGCGGCCCTCGAACGTCAGAACGGCGGCGGCGGCAAGGCTTTCGTCGGGCAACACCACGGCGGCGGCGGCGTGGATCGAGGGCAGGGCCGCCAGGGCGCTTTCCACCTCGGCCAGTCCGACCCGCTTGCCGGCGATCTTGGCGATGCGGTCGCCGCGCCCCAGGAAGCGGAAGCCGCCGTCGCAGGGCTCTATCTGGTCGGCGGTGGCGATTTCCTGTCCGTCATAGGGGTTGATCAGCCGCAGCAGTCCTTCGTCGTGATCCAGCAGGCGATGGCCGGGCAGCAGGCTCCAGGGCTGGTCTTCCTCGGCCTGACGGCGGAAGGCGACGGCGCCGGTTTCGGTGCTGCCGAAAATCTCGGTGGGGCGGCGATGCAGGATCGCCTCGGCCTGACGCGAGGCTTCGAAGGGCAAGGGCGCTCCCGCCGACAGCACCGCCGAGGGGACGTGACTCGGCGTCAGCGGCGTCAGCCCGCCCATGCGCGACAGATGCGCCGGACTGACCACCAGCATGGCTTGGGGCGGCATGGCCTCCAGCAGGCTTTCCCAGACTTCATGCGTGCCGGCATGGAAGGGTCGCCCGAAGGCCAGGGGGCAGAGGATCTTGAAGGTCAGGCCATACAGATGCTGATGGCTGACCATCGACAACACCGGACTGGCGGCGTGGGTTTGGTCCCACAGGCTTTCCAGCACCTGCGCCTCGCGCTCCAGCATGGCAAGGCTGCGGCTGATCTGCTTCGGCTGCCCGGTCGAGCCCGAGGTGAAGAAGCGGATGGCGGCGTCATGGGGGATTGGCGGCAGCTCGCCCTGACCGAGTGGAGCATTCCAGACGGCGCGGTCATCGATGACGCGCTCGACTTCGCCGGTCAAGGTCTCCAGGGTTGCGGGGCGGCTGTTGGGCGGCAGGACGATATCCGCACCGGCATGCAGCAGAGCGAACAGGCCGATGGCGAAGGCGGCGCTGTCCTCGCAGACCAGAGCCGCCGAGCGGCAGCCCTTCAGGCTCTGGCACAATCCGGCCACCCGTTGGCGGAAACGGGCATGGGACAAGGCCTCGACGCTGCCGAACGAGACCACGGCATCCATCGGGCGGCGACCATCCAGCAGATCGAACAGCGGACGCGGGATCATGCCGCCCTCCGCAGGCGTCGGCGCACCAGGAATTCGCCGGCGAACAGGCTGCCCATGGCAAGGTAGCTGAGCAGGCCGTTCCACAGGGTCCAGGCCTCGATGCTGCCCCAGAGGGCGGTGACGGCCGAGACGGCGGCGTTGCCGAGCAGAAAGCCGACCCAAACCATGGTCACTCGGCGGGTATAGGCCACGCCCTCGGGCGGCAGGTCGGGTTCGCTCAGGCGGGCAATGCGTTCGATCACCGTGGGCGGGAAGCGTAAGGACAAGGCGAAGACAGCCGCCACCGACAGGCTGACGGCGATGGGATAGGCCTTCACCGCCAATTCGGGGCGCAGGGCCAGCAACGCGATCAGGCCCAGGGCGGCGATGGCGAGGGCAACCAGCCAGCACCTGCCCTCGGCCATGCGGCGCAGCCCCAGCATGCGCAGGCCGATCAGCAGCAATCCCGCCACCACCAGCAGCGCCGGGGGGATCGAGCCCAAACAGAAATAAACCAGGAAAGGATAGCCCAGACCGCCGATGACGGTCAGGGCCAGCCAGGGGTCAGGCTTCGGGCGCGTCATCCGTCGCCAGCAAGGCCTCGACGCAATCGACCACGTCGCCGACAGTGCGGACCGACTTGAAGTTTTCCGGCCTGATGCGCCGGCCGGTCAGTTCCTGCAGCTTGACCACCAGATCGACGGCATCGATGGAATCAAGGTCCAGTTCTTCGAACAGCTTGGCCTCGGGCGTGATCTGCTCACGCGGGATTTCGAACAGCTCCTCGAGATAATCGGTCAATTTCTCAAGGATTTCCTCGCGCCCCAACATGTTACTCCCCCTTCTGCGCGGCAATGAATTTGGCCAAGGCGCTCACACTGGCGAAGTGAGCACGCACTTCTTCGCTGACGGCTTCGATCTTGATGCCGTAGCGCTGGCGGATGGCGACACCCAGTTCCAGGGCGTCGATGGAATCGAGACCCAACCCGTCGCCGAACAGTGCTTCGTCGCTGTCGATATCCTCGATGGCGATGTCTTCCAGCTTCAGCGCGTCGATGATCAGGGCTTTCAGTTCAAGTTCCAGCTCAGGCATATCCCAATTTTTCCGCGTAATAACGTTCCAAAGACTGCACCAGCTTGCGCGCTGCCAAGCTGCGGTGAGGGTATCCCAGGTAGCTGTCGGCGTCCAGGCGCTCGCCTACCACGAGGCGGAACACCGGACGCACCGGCGGCACCTTCCACCAGGGCTCGCCCTTGATCAGGGTGGGCGGCGTGCAGGTGATGGTCACCAACTGCATCTCGGCCTTGGCCAGGGTCGCCAGATTGGCGAAGCCGCGCCGGAATTTCGGAGCCTGTCCCGGTTCGCTGCGGGTTCCTTCGGGGAAGATGATCAGGCTTTGCCCCTTGGCCAGCGATTCCTGGCAGGCGGCCAGCAGGTCCTCGGGTTCCAGATCATTGCGGATATAGCCGGCCCGGCGCATCAAGGGGCCCAGGAAACGGTGATTCCACAGCTGATTCTTGACGATGCATTGGGCGTTCGGCAGCAGGGACATCAGCATCACCACATCCAGCAAGGAGGGGTGATTGGCGATGATCAGCCGCCCGCCCGGAGCTTTGAGCAGTTCGGGATTCTCGAACTCGACGGTGATGATCTTCAGTTTGGTGACGCAGACCAGATAAAAGCGGAAGATGGCGTGAAGCACCAGTTGCACCCGCTCGCGCTGGCGGGTCCGCATCAGCAGCACCGCCGGCAGCACCAGCGACGCCAGCACGCCGCCGCCGAAGAAGATGAATGCCAGGGCGGCGCCGGTGCCCAGGATTCGCCAGGCATGATCAAGCCGCTGCATGGATCTGTTCCCCCAAATCCTCGATGGTCCAGCACAAGCGTTCGCCGGTCAGCGTCAGAGCCGGGACGTCACCCGCCAGCAGACGCGCCAGCTCTTGCGCCGGGCAGAGGCAAAGCGGGCTTTCTTTCGCCGCAGGCCTCCAACTCAGGCGATAGCGATGTCCATCGGGGCGCAGGCCAATGACCAGGGCCGCGGTCTCTTCACCCTCGGCGTTGAAATGGTCATAGGGAGCCGGCAGCGGCTCGTCGTAATGGGCCAGCAGGATGGGCCGTTCGGGCTGCTCGGCCTGACAGGCGGCGGCTTCCAGCAGGGCGGTGAACAGGCTTTCCCGCCCGGCGGCGATGGCCGTATGGCCTTCGGTATTCTTGGCGGCGATGGACAGAAGCCCGGCCAGAGCATGATGCACCGACAAGGTAAAGTCGGCGGGCGAAACCTCGGTGCCGGCGGTGATGCTGTCCATGATCGACAGGGTGCGGGCGAACTCGCCATGACGGGACGAGAAGATCAGGCGGGCGCGGTCCTTCTCCGGCTGATCCCAGGCGGCGCGCAGGGCCTGCTGGCCCAACCGGCTGACGCGGCGGCGCAAGGCCATCGGCGCGGCGGCTTCAGGCCGGGCCGAGCCAAGCCAGCAGTCGCCACCGTCGGCTCCCGGGGTCCAGACCGCCCAGGATTTCACGGAAAACACAATCGATGTCATACTCAACGCCCAGCCCGATAGGAAACGGTGCCCAGTCCCGTTTTTCGTGCGCCGGGAAACTAACATAAGGTGCAGGAGTTGTTGAGGTGAAACTGACGCTGGCGACCCTGGCGCATAATAATTTTATGGGAAAGGACTTCGTCGCCCGCTGGGCTTTGGATGAGGATCGGGTTCTTGCCGCCAGCCGAGGCGTCGGGGCCGAGCGGACCCTGGCGGCGCGGGCTCTGCTCAGGGCGTTGCTGTTCCGTCAGGCCGGCGATCAAGATTGGCGCTTGCAAGCCGATGATCGCGGCAAGCCCTCTTTGATCGCCAGGGACGGAACGGCGGGGCCGTCCGTCTCGCTCAGCCATAGCGGGGCGATGGTGGCGGCGGCTTTGGGGCCGGTGGGGGCGTCTTTGGGGGTCGATCTTGAGGCGCATAAACAGCGCGATGTTCAGGCCCTGGCGGCCCATGCCTTCGGCCCGGCGGAACGACAAAGGGTGGCGGCTGGCGGAGCGGCGGTTTTCTTTCGCTTATGGACTTTGCGCGAAGCCATGGGCAAGGCCACCGGCCAAGGTCTGTCGCTGGCGGCGGACGGGCAGGATCATCTGGGCGAGGATGGGCCGCATGAGGGCTGGTGGCGGCAGCCGGGATGGTTCCTGGGCCATGTCACGCCCTGTCCCGGATACAGTCTGGCGGCAGCCTTGATGAGCCCTGAAGATGGGATGGTCGAAGTGGAAATCATTTCGGAAGACGACCTTCCGCATCTGCCAAGGCATCAGCCGATCACATAGCTCCGCTTGACAGCGTTCCCATCATGGGCACTCTTCCGGCAACCGAAATCTTGGCCGGGCGTCGGCTGGAGTTTGACATGAGTAAAAGTTACTTCCCCAAATGGGAGTTGAAGAGCGGCGGCATGGTCGCCCCCGACGAGCGGCTGTCCTGGGGACATACCATTCTGCTGGGCGTCCAGCATGTGGTCGCCATGTTCGGCGCCACCGCCCTGGCTCCCATCATCATGGGCTTCGATCCCAATGTTTCGATCTTCTTTTCCGGCATCGGCACGCTGATCTTCTTCTTCGTGACCGGGGGACGGGTGCCCAGCTATCTGGGCTCCAGCTTTGCCTTTATCGCCGTGGTGATGGCCGTGACCGGCTATTCCGGCGTTGGTCCCAACGTCAATATCCCGCTGGCCTTGGGCGGCATCATCGGCGCCGGCGCGCTTTATGCCGTGATCGGTCTGGTGGTGTCGTTCGTCGGTTATGGCTGGGTGGAAAAACTGATGCCGCCGGTGGTGACCGGCGCGGTGGTGGCGGCCATCGGCCTCAATCTGGCGCCGCTGGCGGTCAAGGGCGTCAGCGCCTCGGGCTTCGATATCGTCATCGGCCTGGGCACCGTGCTGATGGTCGGTCTGGTGGCGGTGCGGGCTCCCGGCTCGGCTCGGCGTCTGCCGATTCTGCTGGGCGGTCTGGGCGGTTATGCGCTTTATCTGATCGCCGCCAATATCTTCGGTCTGGCCAAGCCGATCGACTTCTCGGGCGTGATCGCCGCCGACTGGTTCGGTCTGCCGCATTTCGTCTCGCCGGTCTTCAGCGGCTCGGCGATCAGCATCGTGGCTCCGGTGGCAATCATCCTGGTGGCCGAGAATCTGGGCCATATCAAGGCGATCGGCGGCATGAGCGGCCGGAACCTCGACCCCTATATCGGCCGCGCCTTCATCGGCGACGGCATCGCCACCATCGTCTCGGCCTTTGGCGGCGGCACTGGTGTCACTACCTATGCCGAGAATATGGGCGTGATGGCGGCGACCCGCATCTTCTCGACCCTGTTGTTCGTGGTGGCGGCGCTGTTCGCCATTCTGCTGGGCTTCTCGCCTAAGTTCGGCATGCTGATCCTGACCATTCCCGGCCCGGTGATCGGCGGACTGGAACTGGTGGTGTTCGGCCTGATCGCCGCCACCGCCGGCCATATCTGGGTCGAAAACAAGGTGGACTTCGCCAAGCCCCGCAACCTGTTGACCGTCGGCATCACCCTGACGGCGGGGGCCGGCAATCTGGTGGTCAATCTGGGCCCTCTGACCCTGGGCGGCATCGGCACCGCCACCTTCGGGGCCATCCTGCTGTACCAACTGCTGCGCGAGAAGGAGGCCTGAGAGATGAGCCTGCAAGACCGTTTTCCCAATCTGCATGTGCTGAATCATCCGCTGATCCTGCATAAGCTGACCCATATGCGGAACAAGGACACTTCGACCAAGACCTTCCGCCAGCTGCTGCGGGAAATCTCGCAGCTGATGGGCTATGAGATCACCCGCCATCTGCCGCTGTCGCTGGAAGAGGTTGAGACGCCGCTGACCAAGTTCATGGCCCCGGTGATCGCCGGCAAGAAGCTGGCGGTGGTGCCGATCCTGCGAGCCGGCGTCGGCATGGCCGATGGTCTTTTGGACCTACTGCCCTCGGCCCGCGTCGGCCATGTCGGGCTCTATCGCGACCACGAAACCCACCGTCCGGTGGAATATCTGGTCAAGCTGCCCGAGCCGGAAGGCCGTCTGTTCATCCTGACCGATCCGATGCTGGCGACCGGCTATTCCGCCGTCTATGCGGTGGATGCCCTGATCAAGCGCGGCATCAAGGTGGAGAACATTCAGCTGATGGCCCTGGTGGCGGCTCCCGAGGGGTTGGAGGTGTTCTTCGAACATCACCCGGATGTGCAGGTGTTCGTCGCTTCGGTGGACGACTGTCTGAACGAGAACGCCTATATCGTTCCCGGTCTGGGCGATGCCGGCGACCGGCTGTTCGGCACCAAATAGGGGGTCAGCGCGCTTTCTCGCACAGCGTCTTGACCAACTGCGAGAACGAGACCAGGTCGATGGGTTTGGTGACGAATCCATCGGCTCCGGCCCGCAAGGCTTCCGCCTCGCTGAGGGGAGCCGAGGCGGCGGTGCAGATCAGGCAGGGCAGGCCAGGCTGTGCCTGCTTGATCCGAGCCACCAGTTCGCTGCCGCTCATTTCGTCCATGGTCTGGTCGGTGATCAGCAGATCCCAGGCATCTGGGTCTTCGGCCACCACCTCCAGAGCCTGGGTCGGGTCGTCGCAGATCGAGACCTGATAGCCCAGCCGCTCCAGCCCGATCGACAACATATCGCTGAAATGCAGATTGTCCTCGACCAGCAGGATCGAGCCCTGATGGCCGGCGGCGGCGATCCCAGAGGGAATTTCGTTCGGCAGGATGACATCCTCGGCCATGGGCAGAAAGACGCGGAAACGGCTTCCTTGTCCAGGCTTGGTGCTGATCAGGATGCCGCCATGGCGGCGTAAAACAATGCCATGAACCACCGCCAGCCCCAGTCCGGTGCCGCCGCTATGGCGCTTGGTGGTGAAAAAAGGGCCAAAGGCCTTGCCGGCGATTTCGGCGGTCATGCCGCAGCCGGTATCGAAGACGCCAAGGCAGGCATAGGGCAGATCGTCTTCCAGCATGCCGGCGGCGATGTGATGCCAACCCTGTTCGTCGGTCCAGCTGTCCATCTCGGCCGAGCTGCCGGCAAAGGCCGTTTCGGGGAAGAGGAAACGCTGGATTTCGGGCAGATCCTGGTTCCGTTCTCCGGTCTGGATGGTGATCTCGCCCGGATGGCTGCCCAGGGCTTCGGCGGCGTTGATCACCAGATTGGTGAGCAGCTGGGTCATCTCGCTACGGGCGGCGAAGACGATGGCTGGCTGGCTTTGTCCATGGTCGTGCCGCAAATGGGCGTTGTCCCCCGCCACGGCATGCAGGATATGCATGGTTTCCTCGACCATGGCCGGCAGGTCGATGGGTTGAGGCTCGGCATTGCGATGGCGCGAGAAGGCAAGAATCTGCTCGATCAGCGATTTGGCCTGCTGGCCGGCGGTGGTGATGTGCTGGGCATAGCGATGCAGGGGTGAAGCGTTCTCGGTGTCATCGACGATAAACTGGGCAAAGCCCAGGATGGCCCCCAGCAGATTGTTGAAGTCATGAACGACGCCGCCGGCCAGTTTTCCCAGCGCCTCCAGCTTGCGAGCTTCTTCCAGCTGGCTCTCCAGGCGGCGGCGCTCGGCGTCGCGGCGCTGGGCTTCGGTGATGTCGCGGATGATGCTGACCCGCCCGCCATAGGGCAGCCGGCGCATGCGCACCACGATCTGACGCCCACTTTCGATGCCGGGCGGATGGAGGGTGATCTCTCCTTGCCAGCTGCCGGTGCGGGCCAGTTCTTCAAGAGCGGTGCGGCGATAGTCGGGAAGCGGGGCGATCGTGCCTGAATCGCTCAGGTCCTGGAAAGTTCGCCCATGCATGCTCTGTGGCGCCGAGGCGCCGAACATGGCCGCCGCAGCCTGGTTGGCGTAGGTCACCACTTCGTCGGCGTCATAAAGGATGACACCGTCGGCGGCGATATCCACGCCGGCGATGATGTCGCGCAGGGATCGGATGCTGCTTTGCAACTCCTCGGCCATCAGCTCTGTCGCATGATGGGTCAGTTTGTCATTGCGGTCATGCTGGTGATAGGCAGCGCCGACCAGGTCCAGCAGCGACCGGGCCGCCGCACTCTCGGGAACGAAGCCGGACTGGCGCAATTGCCGTTCCAGCAACGGATGCCATTCCGGGAAAGAAGCAGGCGGATCGTCCGGTTCGCTCATGACGCCAAGCTCGAATTCTGGTCTAGATCAGGTTTTGGCGCACGGCATCCAGCAGTTGTTCGGCGGTAAAGGGCTTTTTCAACACGGTGCGCGCGCCCAGCCGGCTGATGATGCCCGAAAACGGCTCGAAATGCCCTCTCATTCCGCCGGTCATGGCGATCATCGGGATGTCATAGCCCCAAAGATTGGCTTCGGACGCCAGCTGGAAGCCGTCCATGCCGGGCATGAAAATGTCGGTGATGATCAGATTGATATCGCCGTTCCCCAGTTGCGCCAGGCAGGCGGCGCCGTTCTCGACGGTCACGACTTCATAGCCTGCGCGCTCCAGGATGGTGGCGATCAGTTCCAGATGCAGCGGCTCGTCGTCGGCGACAATGATCCTTGTCATGAGCTGTCCAGGAAAGGAGGCGCGATTATCCTGAAAGGCTAGGGCAAACGGGTGTTTCTCCACATCCCGGCAGGCGGATATTCACAGACGGCAAAGGTATACGGCATAGGTATCCGACAAAAGTATGAAGTCTTTGTCCAGGGGAACGCATACTGAGGCGTGTCTTGTTTGCGCTTCCTTAAGTGAAGGATAATGCCACGTATTGTTGCGGGAATAGGGGGCGGCATCTTGCATATTTTGATCGCAGATGATCATCCGCTGTATTTGGCTGCAGTGCGGGATCAGATGGGGCGACTTTTCCCCGAAGCCTTGATCGAAGACGGGAAAAGCTTGGACGATGTTACCCAAAGTCTGGACCGCGAGAGCGGCTATGACTTGATTCTTCTCGACTATTCCATGCCGGGCATGAGTGGTCCGGTTTCGGTGCGCGCGGTCGTCGATGCCGCCCGGGGTGCGCCGGTGGTGGTGATGTCGGGGATCGCCCGGGCTCAGGACGTCAGCCAATGCATCGGCTGCGGCGCCAAGGGCTTCCTGCCTAAAACCCTCGACGGCAAGATTTTCGCCTCGGCACTGAACGTGGTGCTGGGCGGCGGTTCCTATCTGCCGGCGGAAATGTTCGCCATGCCGGTGTGCGAACCGGAGGTCAGGCGCGAAGCCCAGGCGATGTCCGCTCCTCTCTCCGTTCCCGCCGAGGATGGCGAGACGCCGGACGCACAATTCAGCGAACGCGAGCGGGCCATCATGGGAATGGTGGTGGCGGGCAAGTCCAACAAGGAAATCGCCCGTGTGCTCAATCTGCGGGAAGTGACCATCAAGGTCCAGCTGACCCACATCTACCGCAAGCTGGGAGCCAAGAATCGAGCCCAGGCGGCGACGCTGGTCAGTCTGGGGGGCGGACGCGGTGCCGTCTCCCACCACGGTCTGGCGGCGATGCCATAGGGCTTGGTCGGCCCGATATACCTTTGCCGCAAGTCGATAGACCTTCGCCGGCTCACGCGCTAATGGCGATTTGCTTAGTCTGAAATAAGATGAATAGGAGTAAACGGTATGGCGAAAACCATCCTCTGCGTCGACGATTCCGCGAGTGTCCGGCAGATGGTGAAGCTCACCCTGGCTGGCGCCGGCTACGACGTTTCCGAGGCCACCGACGGCAAGGATGCGTTGGGCAAGGCCGGGACGGGGGCCTACAACATGGTGGTTACCGACCTTAATATGCCGAACATGGACGGGCTGTCTTTGATCCGCGAGTTGCGCAAACTGCCGACCTATCGCGGCGTACCGATCATCTTCCTGACCACCGAGTCCGACGAGGGCAAGAAGGCCGAGGCCAAGCAGTCCGGAGCCACCGCCTGGATCACCAAGCCATTCAAGCAAGATCAGCTGCTGGCGGTGGTCAAGAAGGTGCTGGGCTGAGCTTTAGCCCCTGACCATTCATCACCACCGCCGGGTCAGGGATGGAGACGCCGATGACCGATCCAGAAGAAGGCCTTGAACGCCTCAGCCGCTCGGACTTCGCAAGGGTTGCGGACTTCATCAATCGCAACACCGGCATCCGGCTGCCGCCGGTTAAGAAGACCATGCTGGAAGGCCGCCTGCGCCGCCGCATGCGGGCCTTGGGGCTAGAGACGCTGTCGGCTTATTGCAACGCCTTCTTCGATGGTGGGGCGATGGCCAGCGAGTCGGTGCATCTGATCGACGCGGTCACCACCAACAAGACCGACTTCTTCCGGGAACGCCAGCATTTCTCTTATCTGACAGAAACCCTCTTGCCCCAGCTACGGGCCCAGGGGCGCGGCTGCAAGCTGTGGAGCGCCGCCTGCTCGATCGGGGCCGAGCCCTATACCCTGGCCATGGTGTTGAGCGAGTTCGTTCAGCATAACCCCGGCTTCGGTTTTTCGATCACCGCCAGCGATATCTCGACCGATGTGCTGGGCAAGGCGCGCCGCGCCATTTACCCCGAAGACATGATCGAGCCGGTGCCGATGATCCTGCGCCAGCGCTATCTGCTGCGCTCGAAGGAGGCCAGCCGAGGGTTGGTGCGGATGGGGCCGGAACTGCGGGCGTTGGTCAGCTTCAAGCAGATCAATCTGATTTCGGACAAATATCCGGTGGATCGCGATCACGACATCATCTTCTGCCGGAATTTGCTGATCTATTTCGAAAAGCCCACCCAAGAAGCGGTGGTGAACCGGCTTTGCCAATATCTGCGGCCGGGCGGTTATCTGTTCCTGGGGCATGCGGACAGCATCACCGGCATGAGCACGCCTTTGGAATGGTTGGGCAACTCCATCTATCGGCTGAAAAACAATGACGAAAAAAATCAAGGTGCTGGTCGTTGATGATTCGGCCAGCGTGCGTCAGACCCTGGTCTCTATTCTAGAGACGGATCCCGCCATCGAGGTGATCGGTTCGGCGATGGATCCTTATGCCGCCGCCCGGATCATTTCTCACGAGGCTCCGGACGTCATCACGCTTGATATCGAGATGCCGCGCATGGATGGCATCACCTTTCTGCGCAAGCTGATGACCCAGCATCCGATCCCGGTGGTGATCTGCTCGTCCCTGCCCGAAGAGGGTTCGGACACGCTGATGCAGGCGCTGGAGGCCGGCGCGGTCGAAGTGATCTTGAAGCCCAAAGTGGGGACGCGGGAGTTCCTAGAGGAATCGTCCCAGACCATTCTCGATGCGGTCAAAGCTGCCGCCCACGCCAAATTGCAGAAGCTGCCCTTGCGTGCCTCCAGTCACAGCGCCGCCCGATCCGGCCCCCGCGAAAAGCTGAGCGCCGACGTGATGATGCCGGCTCCGAAGGTCGGCGGGCGGGCGATGGCGCGCACCACCGAGATCGTCATCTGTGTCGGCGCCTCGACCGGCGGGACCGAGTCCCTTCGCGAAGTGCTTGAAGCTCTGCCCATGGATTGCCCCGGCATCGTGGTCGTGCAGCATATGCCGGAAAAGTTCACCGCCGCCTTCGCCCAACGGCTGAACTCGCTCTGTCAGGTATCGGTGAAGGAGGCGGCGGACGGCGATCCGGTTCTGCGCGGCCATGTGCTGATCGCGCCCGGCAACCGCCACACCATGCTGCAGCGAAGCGGGGCCCGCTATTACGTCTCGGTCAAGGACGGCCCGCTGGTATCGCGCCATCGGCCATCGGTGGATGTGCTGTTCCGTTCGGCGGCGCAGTTCGCTGGCTCGAACGCGGTCGGCATCATCATGACCGGCATGGGCGATGACGGCGCCAACGGTTTGTTGGAGATGCATCAGGCCGGCGCGCTGACCGTCGCCCAGAACGAAGAGACCTGCGTCGTCTTCGGCATGCCCAAGGAAGCCATCGCCCGAGGGGCGGCCGATCGGATCGTGCCCTTGGGACTAATAGCTTCCGAAATTCGTCGCGCGGACATGACATGATGCCAGTACCACCCCCTCTCTCGCCGCAAAACAGCCCGCAGACCGCGGTCGTCATCGACGACAGCCCCAGCGCCGTGGAGTTCATGCTTCAGTTGCTGGAGATGATCGAGGGCTGCCAGGCGCGGGGCTTCACCAATTCCGCCGAAGCTCTGGACTGGTGCCTCGCCAACCAGGTGGATCTGGTGATCATCGATTACGAGATGCCGGCTCCCAACGGTATCGAGGTGATCGAGGCAATTCGCGCGGTGACGGCCAAGGCAGCGGTGCCGCTGGTGATGGTGACCTCGACCGGCGACCGAGAGGTGCGTTATATGGCCTTGCAGGTGGGGGCGACGGATTTTCTCACCAAGCCCATCGACCCCATCGAATTCACCGCCCGCATGCAAAACCTGCTGACCGCCTGTCGGGCCCATAAGACCTTGGCCGAGCTGTCGCACTGGCTGACCGACGAGGTCCGCAAGGTCTCGATGGTGGTTCGGCAAAGCCCGGTTTCGGTGGTGATCACCGACCTCGATGGGCGGGTCG
>Ga0310915_10001172_pt1 | contig 13394 bp, 28 predicted proteins | sample GREbulkMGAN111_FD_202508 | JGI IMG/M metagenome (GOLD analysis project Ga0310915, IMG submission 202508) | Lab enrichment of tropical soil microbial communities from Luquillo Experimental Forest, Puerto Rico - GRE.bulkMG.AN111 | ecosystem: Environmental > Terrestrial > Soil > Tropical forest >...
CCAGGCGCCGAGCATTATATGCGATTGATTCGATGATTGAGTTTATTAAGCCCTGCCGTTACTTCTTGGTGCTGTGGCAGTAGTGGAAGTGTTACGGGGCCACTATGGCAACAGCAGGGCCTATAACGCAAGCCAGGCGCTAGCAGCACGTATCCTGCGCATTGCCTGCATGTCATTCTGGCGATTCGCGCACGATGCGCAGGCCAGTGAAGTCCGCATCCTGCACGTCAACGGTAATGCCGTAGGATGCTGCCACGGCCATCATGTCTGCACTAAGCTGGTTAACAACCATGCGTAATAGCGGCTCTTGCTCAGCCGTGTTTGCGGCCATCCAAAGCACCTTGTATGTCAGTAGCTGCCCGATAGCCACTGGATGTGCTCTGTACTTTACCTCTACGATCTCCGCACGGCTGCCCTTGCGCACCAGGGCATCAATGCGGTACTGGCTATTAAGTATCGCGCCACGCCTGGCAGCATTGTCGAATCCCGGCCCCGGATCAACGCCTGCACCAACACGCACATTGAAGGTTGCGCTATCGTACTGTGAGCCATTGGCGCGCCACCATGCCTCAAAGATGCGCGTTTCCTGTGGCAGCATGCCGGGCAGCTTCAGCCGTGCTGCCTGCGTAAGTATGGCATCATTTGGAATCGTTATTCCGTTGCTGGACATATTGCCTTCTCCATTCTGCCTGCTCTGGCGTACCTGCCTCGCGTATCCATCTACGCACAAGGTAGCTATATCGCCACACTAGCAGCATTCTTGTGGGTGCTACGATGGTAAACGTTATAGCCGTGGCCGCAATGGTTGCCAGCGGGTTATGCTTTGCCAGCAACCATCGCACAAGGCGCACGGGCCATACTATCTTAATCGGTCTGTCTACAATGAGCGTCATACTGCTGCATTCCTACTTGATGCAGAACAGGTTGTTTATCGGCGTGCGTGGGCATCCACTCTGCCGATGGTTCGTAGCGTGAAGCAACGCTAGCAGCATTGCGATAATGAAGGCTATACGTGCCATGTGTTAATTGTCCTTTCTTGTGTTAGGGATTGACTTACAAACACACTTACTTCTGTACACTTTGGCAAGACGCGTGGCGTTAGGATTGCACGCCGGGCAAAGGCGCGTCTGTGATCGATAGGAACGCTTCAGGTCTGATTCTGCGTTCCCGCCGCCATCAAATGTGCGCACAACCGTAACACTGCACCCTGCTTGAACTGCTGCACGCACCAGACCCGAACCATTGCCAGCTATGTGCCTGCTCACGCGCTTATTGATGCAACGCGCATAGCCAAGGTAATGCCGCGCGTGCTTACATGGTGGCTCAAAGTGCAATAGGTATAACGGCATTACCTATGCCCCCCTTTTGCATTTGGCGTATCGTGCTTCCCTTTGTGGTGGCTTTGGCGGCACGCGCACAAAGCCAGTGCCACCACAGGCGCACGTATCGGGATGGCTGCATGGCCTGCCGAGCTCTGGCGCTGGTGCATACTCAAGCAGGTCCGCTGCTTGAGGGAAGAAACGGCATTGCAGGCGCGCGCGGTTTACCGCGTCAGTGAATTTAGTCACACCCATTTGCTTGCACACTTGCATCCAATCGTCAAAGTATGCATCGCGTTCGCGCGGCGACATCTTTGTGTGTGGATAGCGCAGCATTGTATCACTGAAAAGATTATCAACGGCACTCAGTATGGCATCACTCGGCATGGCCGTAACCTCGTGCGCCTATCAGCAGCGCAGTGCGCCCGCGTGGCGTGATCCAGTACTGCTTGCCCCATGTTGTGTGCTGCGTTGGATTGTGGCGGACTATAAAGCCGCGTTGCATGAGCGCATCCGCCAGGCCAGTGCTCTTGATCTCGCATGGTCCGTCTGTTGCGTCTGCAAGCCTTTCCAGAGTGCGCAGCATGGCTGGCGTTAGCCTGGTAGCGCGTTCCTGTTCCATAGGTTGGCTCACTTTATAGTCTCACTTTCCAGCGGAGCGGGATTGTAGCCTTCCAGTTGATACCGCACATTCCAGCCGCGCCCGCGTACCTCTAGCACATGTGTGTTGCATACTCACCCGTAACCCAACAATACACACCATCTGCGGTGCATTGCCTACGGCCACCTTCGGGACATTTGTTGTATTCTTGGCACCTTGGCGTACGCTTGCGCTCTTTGGTTTTATCATCCATGCTCTCACCTTCTAGCCTCGCCTTGCGGCTGGCTTGTTTCGACAAATACAACGTCCTGATACTTCAGGCGCACATTGACGCTACGCGCCCAACTAAAGAAGTACTCACGCTTGATGTACCCTGGTAACGGCTGGCGCACTAAGAACGCCATTACGTCTTGCAGCTTGTCTGCGTACATCAATGACTCTGGTATAAAGTCTGTAGGTGAATCCATAGCCTTCAATCCTTCACTTGCATAATCTCGCCCATAAACAGCAGCATTGCTTCCATGCTCATCCCGCCATCATGCCCTAGCACCCAACAGAGCACAGATAGCAGCAGTCGAAATTCATGCAGAGTGGCACCAGTCATGCCAACGCGCTGTAAAACCTTGACCATTGCCTCAAGCGTGTCGTGGGCCTGTTTGATCTCTACCTCTGTCCTCACAGTTCGTCCTCGCCTTCAATGATTGCAACAACAGCCACGGCATAACCGGCATGCTGCCATTGCATCCTATGCTCTGCACATAGGTAAGTGCGCCGTACGCTCTGCCGGCCTTCTATCTCGCAACTGAGTGCAGGCTTTGCACAAATGCGCGTGCCAAATGCAACAGGCAACGGGTGCACACACCGGCCAACAGCCTTGCTATCGTCTGTCATGGCTTGGTCACTCCCTGCATGGGTGAATGCCTCACGGTGTCATGCACGGCGCACCCTGCATTATGGTGCGCAACCGCGTGAATATGGCACAGCTCAATATTGTGGCCATGGCAATACCACTGTGCAGACTGGCCGCATTCTTTGCACCAGCCTCTTAACCCGTACCATGCTCCACGGGTCAAGGGCTGCTGCTGTTGTTTCGCCTTCAGCTTCTTTACCTGTGGCAGAAACGATGCAACGGCTAGCACTACCCCTAGCACGCTGAAGATGATTGAGCCAAGGCCAGCGAGAGGCACTGCCCACCATTTAGCCAGATACAGCAGCAGCCACGATATGAACAGGACAAACGCAAAGCATGACATGCTAAGTAGAAACATAACCACACGTATCAGAGTCATTACGCTTCCTCCCCTACATCGCTGCCATTACGCAGCGCGTTAACCACTTGTTTCAAGCAATCCTTATGCACCTTCACATGAACCATGTTCCACGGTGCAGTGTTGCGCTCACACAGTGCGCAATCATCAATAACCACGCCAGGCATTACCGCGTCCGGTGTTGGCTCTGGTGCGCCTGCCTCTATCGGTCCATCAGGCAATCCCATTTTTCGGAAGTCGCGCAGCCATTGTTCCACCACGCGGATTGGTGGCGTGCTGTCAATCACCGTGGCGAGATATTGAGCACGGTATCTATCAGGAAAGCGATTGAGCACCAGCGCATGCCCTAAGTTGATTTCATTGGCGCGTAGTGCTTCATATACGGCCTGATCGCCGTCAAATAGACTGATGCGCTTATTGATCCAATCTTCACTTTGCCCGGTGATCCTACACATCTGCTCTAAGTCCATATTCAACTTATGGCGCAGATCGTGCAGATAGTCCGCCATGTCGGCATCGCTTACATCTTCCCTGTAGAAGTTCTCACCAAACTTGATAGCCTCATCCGGCAAATCGGAGCCCGTGTAATCCTTTGACTCGATCTCGGCGTAATTTAACATCTTGCAGGCCACAAAACGTCTGTGGCCTGCGATGATATAGAACCTACCATTACGCGCGCGAATCTCTATAGCGTTCCTCAATCCGTTACGCTGTATGTCTTGCGCAAGCTCTGCAAGCCTGCCATCGTCCATCTTTGAACGCATGGCAAGGTCTGGCGGGTCTATAAGGTGCATGGATACAAGTTTAGCTTTCAGCACTTGATCCATCCTTGTGGGATTCATCGGTGCCCTTGCGCTTGCGGTGTCTGCCAGCGTTGGCAGCAACAGCGCGCGCGCTCCTGTCTGGCTTCGCGTGTTTCTTGATGTACAGGCGAAGCCGCTTGATCTCCGCCATTACTTCAGTGAAGCCGCACACCTTTGCAATGCGCATTACCAAGGCTTCCTCTTTTGCACCTCGGAACGCAAGCTCTCTCATTACCGCTTGCGCATCGTTGTACGTTGCGGCGTCAATAGTAACGCCTTCACCCTTAGCACGTTTAGTTGCCATATAACGTTAATCCTCCGCGTAGTTAAATGCTGGTGAGCACAATATAAGCACGCACCAGGGTAGCTCGATAGTGCATGCATGGCGCATGCAGTTAGTGTGTTGATGGTTACGCCAAGGCAATGCCGACCTCTTGCTTGACGGTAATGTTTGCCGCGTCCGATGTGGAAACGTAGTTAAGTTTTACCTCACACCTCCATTCATCCGTTGGATAACTTGAGCACATGCTCTCCACTTGCACGGCAAGGCCAGCGCGGAACGGATACTGCTCTAGTTCCTTATCCGCCATAATCTTGCTTGCAAGCACTTCAGGTGTCCCGATGTACGCCTTGCATATAGTCATCTATTCGCGTCCTTTCACGGTTGCACCTAGTGGCTGCAAGTAGCCTGCTAGGTGGTAATAGTCAATAAGTGTGTTGCTGGCAGTGTGTAGCCAGTTCATCTGCGTTTCGTTGGCTTGCATCACGGTGTGGGCCCATGCTCTCACAAAGGGTGTGTGTGATCCTCTTCCTTGCTCGATCTCGGCGGCAATGGTGCGCACATCCTGCTTGGTTAGTGTGTTGACTGGCATGGTGGTATTACTCCATAGAAGGATGCACACGGCCAACATAGCAACCATCCGTAACCACGCGCATCATTGAAAAGGCCATAGGCAAGCGTTGCACAGGTTGCATCGTGCATCTCGCAGTATGCCCAGCGGGGCTCACAGGTGTTTACATGCTGCACGCACACAATAGGCTCACGCGGGTGTCTGCCACGGCGGTTATGGTCGCCATCATGGAAAGGCTCTAAGCCACATTCGGGAAAGCCACACTTATCGTCTACCGGCTTGCGCGTGGCAATGCTCACCACTGCTTCGAGTATTTGCCGCTTGTCAGCGGGCTGTTTGCTCTTGCTCATTCTTCTTCCTCAGGAGTGGTGCCTTTGGTAATGAGACACGCTGGAATACCAGGCAGCCATCGACGATTGCAGGCTGCAATAGATCGTACTTATTCCATCCAAGCAACTCTGCAAGCGGCTTGCTGATTGGCACTGCCAACCCGTTACCACTGGCGCGCATGTTCACTGCTCTAAACGGTTGCACTTTCGGCATTGTTAACCTACCAGGGCCATGCACGCGCTGTGTGGCCTCACCCATTGCCGGCACAGCGCATAACCGCTTCGCAGGGGGTGCGCTTTGCGTTCGGATGAACGGTAGCGATTCGCGGTTCGCATGGCGGGAACATTTTACGCTTCTACTGTTATTAATTGCAATAAATAAAATAAGTACATAAAAACAGCAGTAGCAGTAGATGCCTGTGGAAACGGCGGATTTTCGCGGTCCCTCACTTAGTACGCGTTCCTATTTATTAAGGGCTAAAAACGGGCCTGGTGAAAACGGTGGAAATTCTTACCCTCTATTGTGGATCATTGTGGACGGTCTAGGGCAGCCCCAGATCGGCAGCCTTTTTTCCACGCTTTACACAATCCATACACAGGAAAATCACAGGTGTTTTGCACATCTGTGGAAAGGTGAGCTAAGTGAATATCAAATCAGGTGATGCGATAGCAAAGAAGTGGTCTGCAAGGGCGAACGCAGCCGCGCCAGATTACACAACCGGCGTGCAAAACCCTGCGGTCCAATGGGCTGCTCCAACTGCTGAGGCCGCTGACACGTGGGCACAGGGTGTGCAACAGGCAGTTGCAGACAAGCGTTTTCAGAGCGGCGTAGCCAACGCGGGTGACAATGCATGGCGCGCTGGTGCAGTGAACAAAGGCAGCCAGCGTTACGGCCAGGGCGTGCAAGGCGCAACTGCAAAGTTCCAAAGCGGCTTTGAGAAGTTTCGCACTGCGCTTGCAGGTTTCACCCTGCCAAAGAAGTTCCCGCGTGGCGATCCATCCAACAACTTGCGCAGCACGGCAGTGCAGACACTGTTGCGCAACGTGAAACTTGGCAAGGCTTAACCGCACTGACATACCAGGAAAGCAGGTGAACCATGGAACGCGATTACCCGATTGGCCATCCAGCAGCGGCGGATTACAACGGTGCTCCGTATCATCCAACAACCGCACCGTTCGGAGAGGACTATCCGCCTGAGCATCTAGCGCGTGGTGGTAAGAACATTGACGCGCTAAGCTCGCCAGATGGTATGCATGCACGCACTGTGCAAGAGTGGCAGGATAACGCAGATCGTACGGCACGCACTGTGCAACCTGCCAGCGATGCGCCACAGGTGCAAGCGCAAGCAGATACAGTGCAGGCAACAACATCCATAACCTTCACAGGCGACGTACGCACGACGTAGCCAGAAAGCAGAGTTAGACCATGGGTCTAGGACTGGAAACAATCAGCGGCTTTGTTACGGCACCAGGCGCAGCATTTACGCCTTGGACCATGGCCGCTGGTAACTCACTCACGATACGGAGCGCACTCGCCACAGCAAAGATATGGCTGATTGAAGCCAACGCCTTTAACCAGGTGGCCGGGGTGTTGCGTGTGCGCTCTCCGCGCCTGCATGACAATGTGCAAGGCATCCGTATGCGCGTTCCTGCTGCCAACACAGACGCAATGTATCCGAATGTTGGCGATGGTGGCTTTAATCAGTACCTCATCACGCAAGATACACTCACGGTAGAACAGACAGGCAGTGCCGTAGCAGGCCAGATCGAATCAGGCGCACTGTGGGTCTACTATGAGGACTTGCCCGGTATTGGTGCAAGGCTCATTGACGTTGCAACGCTGGACAAAGCAGGCATCAACATTATCGGGCAGGAAATCAGCATCGCAACCGGCGTTGCTGGCGGGTTCAGTGGGCAGGTAACTATCACGCAAGGTGGCACCATTGACAACTTCAAAGCCAACACGGATTATGCGCTGCTTGGCATAATGGTGGATACCCGCGTTGGAGTGGTGCGCATTCAGGGTGTTGATGTCGGCAACCTTGGCATTGGCGTGCCTGGTGAGCCAACACAGCGGCATGTGTATGCAAACTTCTTTGAGCGTCTATCAAATGCCACTGGCAAGCCTTGCATCCCTGTATTCAACTCTGCAAACAAGGCTGGCATCCTCGTGGATGCAACCGGCAATCAGGCTGCAATCACCACGGTTGCAACGCTCTGGATGGTGGAACTACAACCCGGCGCAGTACCGCTGGCCAAGTCTGGCATATAAACCATGTAGCGGGTGAGCACAGTCTCACCCGCACATTTATGAAAGGGAGCTATGGCAGCAGCAGACACGCCAGTATTTGAATCGCTAACAAGGCCACCAGCTACCAAGCTGCTAACCACCAACATACCAGCGCCCACCAACCTGTATGTAACAGCGAATGATTTCTTGCGCGTGGTGTCACAGACTACAAACCAGACTCAGCCATTCAATGTTACCTATAAGCTGTTACTAGCGGACGGGGGAGCGATCGCCATAGAGTCTACGCTAGTTGTTAATCCTACCGATGGCAGCTTGCAGACGAAGGACATCCCACTAGCGGAAGGTTTCCTTTTGTCGGCATCCGTGTTCCCCGCTCAGGGTGGTACTTCATTCCGTGGTACATGCTTTGTATCTTTGCAGCTTGGAACGGGCAGCAACGTTGCGCCACAGTCATTACAGACGCTAGGCCAAGACTACATATCGTCAAGCTATGGCATCTCATGGCCTGGTGCTCCAATACGTAGCAGCCTAGAAGGGCCAGGCATTGTGCAGAATGCAGTCACCGCTAATCCTGGGGCGGGTAATGACTTCGCAATAGTGCTACCGGCGGGCCAAAGGTGGAAGCTCATGAACCTATGGGCCACTCTAACCACCAACGTAACGGTAGCTAACAGACTTGTAGCGTTTGGACTCAAGCTCGGCCTTAACTTCCAATGGCTGCATCAAATGCCATTCTTTCAGACTGCATCACAGGCATTCACGTATTCATACGGGCCCGGATTGCAGACTGATGCCGGCATAGTGGCCGATAACTCTCTAGCAAGTCCTAACCCCACCATTATGAGCCATACAGTTGGCAACACTAGCTTGCAGTCGAGCACGTCTGGCTTACAGGCTGGCGATGCGTGGACAAATATCATATCGTGGTGGGAGCAATGGATAGAAAACTAAATCGAGTGTTGCAACAATCACAGCCGCGCAACGCGGCCACAAGGAGAGTAACAAATGAACGCAGACAATCCACAACCTTCAAGCTCACAGCAACCCCCAAAGCCTGCAACAGCAGCCACGGGAATCAAGCAAACCGTGCTTGAGCATCCACAGCTACCAGCAGGCGCAACGCTGCTTGAGCGCATCCTGCTGCCAGCCGTGTTTAGTACCGTTGTCGGCGTGGTGAGGAACCCCGGCCACGCGGCAGAGCTGGAGCAATACATGCTGGCTATCCGCGATGCTATCAACGCGGCTTATCCAGACGCGGAGTAACATGCTGCCCCGGTACAAGGGGGGACTGAGAGGCAGAATGGAAGTCGCGCTAAAGAACGTAAGGCTTACCTACACATTGCGTGAGGTAATTATCCTGCTCACATTCATCGGTGGCCTGGTGGCTCATGCCATCCGCACTGAGGTACTGTATGCAGACGTGAGCAGCAAACTAACGGTAATGCAGCAACAGCTAGCGGACTGCGAAGCCAAGCTAAAGAGTGTTGATGGCAGGCACAACGACAATTAACGGCACACACTTTGCGCGTGCGGTACGTTCGCAATCCTCCGCGCAAGCGGCGCAGCAGGCGGCAGGTGGACTGGCATCTGCTTTGCCTGCTGTGGCTGATCTGGTGCCGGTGCTTATCCCGCGTTTGACGGATGCAGACCTTGTGAACTCGCCCATGCAATCCAGCTTCCTCCAGTTTGTGAGTGATAACCTAGGCAATGAAGGCTCACCCGATGATGGCTTTGATCTGATATTGCAAGACGCTGTACTTGGGTTTGATGACGACACAGAAGGCGTTGCGGGCATGCTTTCAGACGTGATGGATGCTGACTTTATAGGCGGTGACGTTGCGGCCACTACCTTTGCGCCTATCACTCAATCCATAAATGACTTTCTTCCCGCTGGTGACAAGATACTAGGCGACTTCAACAACACTGTGCAGCCTGCCAGCCCGCCTGACACTGGCGGTGGTGGTGGCACTGGTGGCGGTGGTGGTGGCACTGGTGGCGGTGGTGGTGGCACTGGCGATGGTGGTGACACCGGCACAGGCAGCACGCCAGCGGAAGGCCCACCAGGTGAGCAACGCTGTACGGTTGTGGTTGATCCACGCACAAATCAAGTGACAGGCACAGAGTGCCATACAATAGGCGGCGGCCCCATTCCGGTACATGTGCCGCTTCAGGAGTAGGAAACCAGAGGATGCTTATGAATACGAACGTTGTGTACCTCAATTATGGTGAAGTACCAACCACAGGCCCGCGCGGCAACCTAACGAACGTGCTGCGCGTAACCATCAAAGTTGGTGACTTCGGTCCCTTCACTAAGGACTTCTCAAAAGATACCAGCGCCGATGTGGTTAAGCAATGGGCCGCGCAAAAGCAAGCAGACGTAGTGGCAACGTGTGGGTGCAGCTAACCTGTGGGCTTTCTAGGCGACATACTAGGCGCGCTCGGATCGCTGGCGAGTGAGATTGGGCAGATACTTGTCTATATCTTCAACCTGGTGATTGCTATTGCGCAATTCATATGGAATGGTTTGCTGTTGGTGGCGCAGTATGCGCTGGATGGCCTAAAGGCCGTTGGCGGGTTCTTCCGCCACCTGTGGGATGGTTTCTTTAAGGGCATCTTTCAGAACATCTGGAAAGGTATCCTTAAGGTGCATGACTGGCTAGAGTCGCATCTGCGCCCACTCATAGACTTCCTAAAGAAAGTTCAGAAGTATATTGACAAGATATACAAGACGTATGTGCGTCCATTCATCATTGCAATCCAGCGCATCCGCCGTGTGATCTCTATACTTCGCCTGCTACACATCCACATTGCGGACGGGCTAGACAAGATACTTGCGCAGGTGCAGCGCGACATACAGGGCACGTTCCTGCAAATCAGAGGCATACTCAATACCACCATCGACCTGCTAAACATTGTGGCTGATCCAACCAAGCTACTGCGACGGCCAACGCTTATATTGTCGCTGCGCCGTGTGTGGCATAGCTACATCAGGCAGTTTACCGGGCTACCACCAGCGTACTTCTTTCCCTCGCCACGCAAGAGTGCGCCAAGGGGCTTGGGCATACTGCCTGCCAACTTTGACGCTAACAACCCAGAGCACAACCCGCCACCTAGTTACTATCTGGGGCTAGATAGTGATGTGCCAACCTTCGACTTCTTAGGCGATGGTGACGTAATAGGCGATGGATCAACGGACGATGTTGCTATGTGGGATTACTTCAATGCAGAGGCTTACGGTGATCCTGATTGTTTAGACCCAAGGGCGTGTATGGTGTCAGCGCTCGACAAGCTGTTAAATGCGCAGGGAAGGAGCTAGGGCTATGGCAGACAGAGACAAGGCGCAGCAGGTAGCAACAGACGCGGCAAACGATGTTAGGGACGCGCTACGTTCCTTTCTGGGGCGCGGCGTAGGCGCGGATACAGTCACTAACCTGATTGCTTCGATAGTGGCAGCATCCGTTACTCTGGTGGTGGCCATACTAAGCGCAATCTTTCTGATAGGCGCAGACATTGTGGCATTGTTCCTAGAGACGCTTGAGTCGGCGCGGGAACAAAACTTTGATGCCATCAACAAAGTGATTGCTGCTGCTATGGGTGATCTCTTGAGCATTGACATAAACCCGGCAGACCTGCCACGGCCAGGTGAAGGCTCTGCACAGGTGGACCGTGTACAGAAGCTAGGCGCCGCATTGCATGACACGTTCTATGCAGTGCTTGGGGCTGGTGATCCTGGTGAGATTGGCCCTGGTGAGCGTGCAGCGCGTGCTCTGACTGGCTTCAACCTATCGTATGCGGCCAACGCTGCATTGACTGCAATTATTCCAGAGATGGAGTCACTAGGCTTCTTCAAAGAGTTTAGCCAGATTGGTGAAGAGATAGGCAGCAGCATTGCGCTAGGCCGGATACTGCGCATTGCTGTGAAGCCGCTATTCGATGCATTCATATCCACGCCACTCAAGCAGGAGATGGCCGCTAAGTTCCCGCGTGAATTGCTGCCAGTGGCCAGCCTGGTGCAGATGTTTAACGCGGGCCTGCTCGACGATGATCCATTCAATCAGCAGATGCACGCGCATGGCTTTAGCGATGACAACATTGCGCGCCTGATCTCAGTGCATACCAAGCCTGTGCAGTTGCCTACACTCGAACGCGCGTTAGCTTCAGGCTTGATCGTGAAAGGTATTGCACTGGCAAACCTGCAAGCGCAAGGGTACAGCCTGGAGACGGCAGAGCTATTGCTACAATCACTCACGCTGCAACGGCAGGACTCTCTACGCGGCAACGTGGTAAGCGATGCGTTTGCCATGGCACGCGATAGGCACATGTCCGATACAGAGTTTAAAACAGTGCTGGACTCAATACAGGTGCCACAAGATGAGCAAGCGTTATGGATGCAGAGGCTGACGTTGTATCTGGATCACCCACACAAGAGGCTATCTATTGGCGAGATAATCTATTTACTTGAGCGTAATCAGCTAACGAGCGATTACTTGCACCAGTGGGCTATAGACTCCGGGTATAGCGAGGATGACGCCTTCACGCTTGAAGTGTATGCTGACCTAAAGGATGCGGAGTACGAAGCGAAGTTGAAGGCAGCAGCAGATAAGAAGAAGGCCGCTGACGCTAAGAAGGCCCTAAAGGGTTAAGCGGCAGCGGCCAGAGGATGTGTTACAGGGTGACCGTGAGGCTAAGGCGTCCTATCGTGCCTCTCACTAAATGGGACCGCCATAACATCGTTGATAGCGCCTAAGAGTCGGTCAGGGTCTACATGCCCCTTTGTTTCGTCTAAGTGGTCCAGCACTGCGGCACATATGGCAAAAGCAAGCGCCTCTGTATCGACGCCAAACACTCTAGCCGTCAATACATTCTTTTCAGCCAGTTGCGCCGCGATCTCCCAGGCAGCAGCCGCCAAGCTGTAGCCGATACTACACAGCGCTATTTGGCTATCAGGCGGCAGCAAGTGGACGTTTGTTTGATTCTTTCAATCCGATCCGAGACCAGAGATTTGTAGCAACTTCCCTCAGCCACGTGGGTGCGGACTGGCAGACTGGTTTTTGTTTTGCGTTCACGCTGGCACCGCCTGCGTGTGTTCAACGCCGATGGTGTTCCAATCAGAACGGCTCCAATCGAAACGGGAAGTGAAAGCTATAGCTTCTTCCGGGGTTACGTTGGCAAGGGCCAACACCCAATCCGTGTAGCCCTCATCAAAATGGAGACCGCGTTTCTCGCGGTAGTAGAGATTTACCAGTTTTTGCTCTGCGCGTGGGGTTTGCGAATTCACCTTCAGATCCTCCCATCCTTTTTTTGTGTGTGTGTTCTCATTTGATCCGCTTTGGCTTGGGTTCATCCCACGCCTTAGGCACTACCTGGCGGCCTACTCGGTCTAGTTCAGGTAGCATGGTCTTAATTGGCTGTTGCTCTACAAACCAGCGCAGGTGTCCTGTGCACAGGCGCACTGCCTTAGTGTTGGCCTGCTCACGTTCCTTGCGTCCACCTGGCGCTGAGAAGATCACGACAACCGATACAGCGCCTTGCCGCTCACACTCTGGCGCTGCACATATCCACTGCTGCTTACCAAACGACATCCGTGTCCACCTCCTACGATCGGCACAGTGTTAACACTGCACCTGGCTAAGTGTTAACACATGGGCCGCCCGGAGTCAAGTGTTAACACAGGGTGTGTGGGGTAGGGCCTGTTTTCCCTGCAGGCGGTGTTAACGCAGACGTGGCAGGTGTTAACACGTCGTTTCCAGGGTATCCGACCTCCCTCGCCCAGGGCAGCCAGGCTGCCTGTGTTAACACTTGCTGCCGGCAACAGGTGTTAACACGCAGGATCCCGCGGGACGGTTTTTTGTCGGACTTCAACGTCGACTGTGGACGCGCCTAACACTTGCTGCCGGCAACAGGTGTTAACACGCAGGATCCCGCGGGACGGTTTTTTGTCGGACTTCAACGTCGACTGTGGACGCGCCCAG
>Ga0310915_10001175_pt1 | contig 13382 bp, 30 predicted proteins | sample GREbulkMGAN111_FD_202508 | JGI IMG/M metagenome (GOLD analysis project Ga0310915, IMG submission 202508) | Lab enrichment of tropical soil microbial communities from Luquillo Experimental Forest, Puerto Rico - GRE.bulkMG.AN111 | ecosystem: Environmental > Terrestrial > Soil > Tropical forest >...
AGTAACCGTGGAAAAACCGCTCCTCCTGATGGCCGTGCAGCGGATCGTCGGTGGCGTCGAGATCGAGGGTGATCTGTGGCGGTGGCGCCGCATGGGCATCGAGAAACAGGTCGACAATGGGGTGTGACAGTGGGCGGGCCGGATTGATTCGCCGGTAAATACGACAGGCTGTCGTATTTGAGCCCGCCGACCACAAGGGTTTCTGCGGCACTACTGCAAGCGCAGTGGACGCCGCCGTCAATGGCGGCAAGCTCGTCGGCTGTCGTCAACCTTCTGGAGCCCAACAGCCCAGAAAAGCAGAAGCCCGCCGAGGGGCGGGCCTTGCATCCGGTCGAACCGGGAAATCTCGATCTGTGGCAGGACCGAGCTTTCCCGACATCGCATCCGGCAGTCAAGCGGTGATTTTCCGCTGACAGGGAAGGTCTGTGCCTGACGCGGGCATTGGAGCCCGTATGCAGCTTGTTTTGCCGCGTTCCCTGCGGCCAAAGCGCGAGAAGATATTCGGGCCGGCCCCCTCACATCGCCTCGACGGCAACGCCAAGGCCCGCGTCTGGGCCACGGCCGCCGCCTACAACAGCGCGAATCGCCAGCCTCGCCAGCACCAGGGCCCGCTGACCTGGGCGACCCTGCGGGTTCTGCGCGCGCTCTTGTGGCGCTTCCACGGCGCCGATGGAGGGGGGCGGTGCTTCCCGAGCTACGAGCGAATCGCCACCGCTGCGAAGTGTCACCGCGACAGCGTGTGCGTCGCGATCGCCGCGCTGGAGGACGCCGGCCTGCTGACCTGGGTGCACCGGCTGACCCGGATACGACGTCGCGAGCAGGATCTGTTCGGCCATTGGGGATCGGTCTGGCAGGTGATCCGCACCAGCAACGGATACCAGCTTCTCGACCCGTCAGCCAACGGCCAACACACGGGCTTCGAGCTCGCGGTCCCAAAGCGCCCAGTCCTCGCGGGTGGGCTTGGTATCGAGCCGAGTGATCAGCGCCGCCCGTTCGCGCCAACAGCCCTGTTTCGATCGTCGGTAATCACTCACCGCCGGGCATCTTCTTCGATCGTGACCATGTCATCGGGGTCGGCGAGCTGGTAGAAGATTTCGATCTTGTCGATCGTGTGGAAGCCCGGCCCCCGCTCCACCAAGTCCTGAAGATCCTCAAGTTCCTCGATAAAATGCTCGCATTCGATCGGACCGTTGTCACTGCGATACCAGACAACGGCCCGCCAGCGCGGTGTGTCCGGCCCTGGTTCCATATTCATTTGATCACACCCCCAGCGGTTGGCGCCGTGACGACTTTGGCGCCGCCGTTTGGGGTGTGAGAACGAGCGGGGAAAAGGTCCTGAGATGATTTGTCGCGGGCGAGATCGGCCAAACCCGCCAGGGAATGACGCCGCTCGTGCGTAGGCAAGCTGCCAACTAGGCAGGAAAGGGAAATACCATGAAATGGCGTAACGTTTACGGCAAGGCTGCCTACGGCGCGGAGACGGCTCATGAAATCCGCGCGGGCAAAGAAATCTCCCAGGGTAAAGGCTTTACTCTATGAGAGCGCCACCAGCGGCAAGCGCGCCATCCTTGAGATGGGCAAGACCCTCGAAGCGATCGGCGCGTCGGGGTTTGGCTGCTATGAAGAGTTCGACAAAGCCGAGGTGATCGCGCAGTTCAAATGGCGCGACCGGCAGGTGACGATCCCCGCCAGCGCCAAAGGCTATGCCGCGATGTGGCTGCACGCTGCCCCACTTGCAATAGAGGCGCTACAGCGCTAATCGCTGAAGTCGCGGATTTCCCCCATCCGCACTCGAGGCGTGCTCTGGTGCACGCCCTGGGGCGCTCACTTGGGGAATATCTGTGACCCAACTCAACATTGCCGAGGCCGCCAAGATCTCAGGGCGCAACCGCACGACGATCATTCGTGCGATGAAAACGGGGCGCCTGTCGTTCACCCGCAATGGTGCCGGCGAGCGCCGCATCGACACCGCTGAGCTCGAGCGTGTCTTTCCCGCCACTGTGGTGCGCACCGCGCAAAGCGATACCGTGCACCTCTCCGAGCTCCTCGAGGCGGAACGCAGCAAAACCGTTGGGTTAGAACGCACAATTGATGATTTACGTCAGCGCCTCGACGCCAGCGAGGGGGAACGGCGCCAGGTGCAGGCGCGACTCGACGCGCTACTCCCGACACCAACCCCTAAACTGCGCGGATGGCGTTTCTGGCGCAGATAGGCCGCGCACCAGGCCACGTTCCCGAAGCGACACCGGCGCCTAGCGCCTCGCACATGTCGAGTCATCGACGGAAACCACCAAGGCAGCCGACCGCGACGTCGCGCGGATGAGCGGCACTAGCGGCCGGTTGGTGGACCCTACGGCAACAAGGTCATCACAGCCGAGAGGGCGACCGCCGCTCGCGGGGCTTCCATGCAAACCGCGGCTGCGAGAGCTCGCTCGGCGGCGCCACCAGCAAGGGCGGCACCAACCGGCAAATATTCGAAGAGCGCCGCAACCGCGCCCAGAGCCCGTTCACCAAGAACCCGGGCGAGGAGCGGTGTCCCGTTTGGATCAAGGCGCGATCGAGGGCCCCCGTTGCCGGGTTAAGTCACTGCGGCCTGTAATCGCGCCGTCCGCTCCCGGCCTGGGGCATGCCGTTAAACTGCCCCGATCCGCGCCTCGAGATCGCAACCCCACAGCTCCCAGTCGGCCTTGGTCGGTTTGCTGTCGAGCCTGACGCAGAGTGCGGCCCGCTCGGTAGCTGACAGTAGAGCTCCAGCTGTCGGGTCGTGCTCTCGTTGGAGAGCAATTTCGGGCCTTTCCGTCTGCTCTGGCGGTGCCTGGGAGGTCTCCTCTTGTATGACTTGCGCGCCGTCGAGGCGCGCTCCGTCTTTCTGTTTCTCTCGGTTCTGGGGTCCAGCCGGATTTTCCGACTTACACCAAACACGGCGGCCGGGTTCGCGGTCGAGCGGGTCGAGAAGCTGGTATCCGTTGCTGGTGCGGATCACCTGCCAGACGCTGCCCCAGGCGCCGAACAGATCCTGCTCGCGGCGGCGGATGCGGGTCAGCCGGTGCACCCAGGTTAAGAGCCCGGCGTCCTCCAGCGCCCTGATCGCCACGCACACCGAGTCGCGGTGACACTTCGCAGCGGTGGCGATTCGCTCGTAGCTCGGGAAGCACCGCCCCCCTCCATCGGCGCCGTGGAAGCGCCACAAGAGCGCGCGCAGAACCCGCAAGGTCGCCCAGGTCAGCGGCCCCTGGTGCTGGCGCGGCACCCGATTCGCGTTGTTGTAGGCGGCGGCCGTGGCCCAGACGCGGGCTTTGGCATTGCCGTCGAGACGATGCGAGGGGGCGGGGCCGAATATCTTCTCCCGGCGAGGCCGCAGATGGCGCGGCAAAACAAGCTGCAATGCGGGCTCCTCGCCCGCGTCGGGCACGCACCTCGCCTGTCAGCGGAAATTACCCGCTTGACGGCCGGTCGGATTGTCGGAGAAGCTCGCCGTTGCCAGACTTTGAGTTTCTCCGGTCAGACCGGATGCAAGGCCCGCCGAGCGGCGGGCTTCTGCTTTTCTGGGCTATTGGCTCCAGAGGTTGACGATAGCCGACGAGCTTGCCGCGATTGGCGGCGGCATCCAGTGGCGTTGCAGCAAAGCCGCGGAAAGCCTGGCTGTCAGCGCCGGCAAAAACGACACTGTGTCGGATTTGCTGCCGAATCAGCGGCGCCGCGAGGGCGGATTGCGGAAAATCCGGTCGGTCTCGAACCACGCCAGTACCGGAGGGCCGGCGGTACCCCTGGATCTGTCCCGGTACCATCGGGCCTTCTTCGACATGCCGTCGAATAGATCTTCCCACGGCGCCTCGATCGCAGCCGGCGGTTGCGTGCCCAGCGCGGGCCACACCGGGTTGCCGCGCGAGGCGATCAACAGCAGCTCGCAAAGGCCCGGCCCTGGTGTTCAGTGGTAAACGAGGATCAGCCAGAAAGCGATGCCGATCGGCGACAGGCCGGCACCGATGATCAGCGCCCAAAACAGCGCGGCGAGAGCGTCCTGCCGCTGCGCTTTTTGTATGCGCGGAGGATCGCTCTGGTTCGCGGGCGGAAGGTCAACAAGTGAACCGCGCTCTACCTGATCGATTACGTCCATATGTTGCGGACAGCTTGTTGGAATCGATCGTGTTGGGGTGACGGACCGGCCCAGGCGGCCGGGCGCTGGCGGATCAACTCGCGCGAGTGCATCGGTGCCTTCGCAGGTGACGCCACAAAAAATGCAGCATTTACAGGCTCTCCCGAGCCCGCCTGGTGCGGCCCTACGTCGGGCACAAACCTCCCCGCTTGACGGCCGGGCCGATCTCCAGGGAAGCTGATGCCTGCCACAGCTTCATTTTCCCCGGTTTGATCCGACTGGAAGACGCGGCCCGCCCTCGCGGGCTTTGTCGTTTCGGGGGGCGTTACGCTCCAGAAGTTGACGACAGCCGCTCAGGCTGCTCCAAACCCAGCACCCGTCAAACCCGCCACCCCCAACATGTTGCAGAGTGCGGCCCTCGGCCTACCAGAGGTCAAGGATTCCCGCCGCCGACCGGCGAATCGATCTGCCCGCGATTTCAAAAATCAAAATTTCAGGTCCCGGCGTCGAGGCCGGGGATTTCCCCAAGGAGCCGCGCCTCGGGCCTGGGATCGAGTGCCTCGCTCATGTGAGCCCTGGGTGCGCCGCCTTTCGAACTTTCGAATTGTCCCGGCATCGGAGCAATTTGCCGCCTGTCGTTCTGAAGAGCTGGTGCCGAATAGCGACAGCGCAGATGGCGACGGAAAGGGTGCCCTGGCGGGTCTCGGCGAGGATTTCCGGCGGATTGGCGCGAACTCGCAATTATTTGGCCGGAATTATCAAGCAGGGCGCCCTACCGTGCCCTAGTTCACCGGCATGAAACGGAAAACTGCCAATATCGACATCCGGGTCGAACACGACCGGCCAGAATTAGTGCGGACCAGGCGGTTAGCAGCCGATCTGCTTTACGTTTTGCGCCCAACTCTTGCTATCCAGCCGCACCGCGAAAATGCTTACGTCGCGCTCGATGCCGTGGCCTGGACCGCAGCGATAATCCTCGTCGGCACTGAAGACCGTGACGCGCTGGATTACTTCACCCTAGCGCTAACGCAGAACCTTGCTGACTTGGAGAACCCAAACCCACCTCAGACAATCCCAACACCTCCGGCGGCTCCGGAGGTGTCCGAAAAGGACGAACGGTGCGGTGATCCGCACGAATTATAAAAAATTTTTACGGAACCCTGACGCGCGTTGCGATGAGCGAAAATTGCTCATGACCGGTCAGGCCCGCCGCGGCCCGCTTGCTGGGGAGTACCGCAGTCGTGCTCCCGGCCTCCCTCCGGCCGCTACGCAAGCGTGCGTTGCGCGACCTGATCCCGGTCTGCCTCGGCGGGGACAACGCCTCGCCGCTCAACCACTGGCCGCAGCCGCTGCGCGGCGAGTCGTCAAAGCCACAGCCGCAGCAAGCCCCGTCGAAGGTTCATCGCCGGGCGGTGCGGACGAAGTCGACATCGTGCGAGCGGCAGGCGGAGCACACGAGCCGTTTGTGCCAGTCGAGGACCGGGGTATCGGCGCCGTAACGGGCAGCCTGCTCTGCGGGGTCGGGTTCGGTTTGGCGACCGCACCAGACGACGAGGCGGACCTAGGCGGCGGCCGCTCCCAAGGTCATCGGGGGGCCGGGTAGGGTTTCACCGCCCGCGCCTCTGGCGGGCCGAGGCGCGCGGCGGGGCATAGACCTTGGGCGGCGGGCGCGGCTCGCGCGGCTTTGGCGGCGCGATCTTGGCGAGGACGGCCCTTGAGCGGATTCCCAATTATGTCACCGGCAAGCCGGTCGAGTTCCGTGCAAATCTCCTGCAAGACGGCGCGTCAGGGCTAGAACTCGCGCGAATACGGACCGCAAGGGAAATACTGGGAAGCACGGACATGAGCCGCCTCACCGAAGAGTTCCGGCACCTCGACGCATGGATGGAGCAGGCGCCGGTTAGCCTAGTGGTGCTGATCGGTGGCGTGACCGGGGCGATGCTCGCACTTCTGTATTGGGCGTGGTGACGGCTAGTCGGTCCGCACACCCACAAGACGAACAGCGGAAGCATGGATAGCCTGCCGGTCTGGGACTGGTCGTGGATAACTGTAGTGGCGATCGGATTAAAGCTCGATTCTCACGACATTCGTCGTTCTCATCGTCGGCCGTCGTTTCCCCGCGCGCAGGCTTTCGCAGGTCGGCACGTCAGCCCAATCCGCTGTGATTACAGCACAGCCCGGACCAACGCGAAGACCGCTGCCCACAGTCCGACCGACGACAGCAAGATTACAACCAAGGGCGCACGGGCGCCCCTTCCTGAGTTTGCAGCCATATTAAGGTTAATATAATTGGTAAATAGCAGAGGTCCAGCCCTGTTATAACTAAACGCAACGCCGCGCGGCTGCGGCAGTGGTTGAGCGGCGAGGCGTTTTCGCCGCCGAGGCAGACCGGGATCAGATTGTCGTCCTCGAAGAGCGCGGTCTCACTGGTGGCCGATGCGGGATTTGGCGAGCGTACCGGCCTTGTCGCTCCAGACGCGGTGGGCCCGGTAAAAGCGGAACTTGGCCAAGGGCCAGGGGCGTTAGGCCCCGCTCTGTGAGCAGGCCAGTGACGCCGACTCCGATAAGGCCGTGCGTACATCCATGATCCGCATGCCGACACTAGAACAGGCGCGCGAGGAAGCCCGCCTGCTCACCGCGCGAGGGCTGACCGTTTACGTCTATCGGATGGGCGACGGCGGCTACTGGCTCGACACGGCGCCGTCGCGGCTGGTCAAGCTCGAATTCGTCGAGAAGGTCGGCCCCCTATCGAGCCTCGGCGGCGGTTTCTGACGGGTTGGCGCGGGCTGTCAATTTTTTGGCCGGGATTATCAAGCGGGGCACGCCTTAACCCCGTATCTGTAACCCCGCACTCGAAATTTGTGGGGCGGCCGGGCGGCTTTACCCCGGCTTGCAATCCTCATCAATCAGGAACAACAGAAATGCGACAACCCCCGCCGGGCGCGTTGCGCCTAAAGAGCGAACCGAGCCGAAAACTGCCCACCCCGCCGGTCAGGGTTCCCGCGCGCGCCGGCTACTGTTGGGCGACGGTGCGCGTCAACGCAGGCCCGGATTGGCCCGATATCGCCAACTGCGACCTGCTCGCCCGCCCAGATTTCCTCACCTGTGGCAGTCATGCCAGCCGCGAGCAAGCCGCGCAGTTGCGCAAAAACAACCTGCCATGAACGGGCTGATGATCTCGCACCAGAGCGTGGCGAACATCCTGGCGCGGCAGTCTCAGACGGGAGGAGCGGCGTGAGCGGCTACGACGTCAGCGAGATCGCCCTCAAATGGGCGACCCGCCTTGGCGTCGAGTTCCATCCCGAAATTTACGGCAGCGACTATGAGCCGCCGCCGACATGGAGATGCTGTTCTCCCTGTGCGGCGGCGATCAGGTGGATCCCTACAAGGTCTGCCTCGACGCCATGCGGCAGGCGGGCTTGCCCGTGGAGCCGAGAGGTACGGCATGACTGATCGCCCGACCTTGATCCGCACCTTTGAGGGAGCAGGCATGGAGAGCGCCGCGGCCGAGAGGATCGCCACGCAATCCACGACAATGTCGCCGCCGTTCGCGGCGCTCACTAAATGATGCCCCGCTGTGAGTGCGCCTGATCCCCGCTGGCGAGCCGCGATGACCGTTCCGGTGATCGCCGCCGTCGCCTTTTTCTGCACGCAGACGACGCAAGTCCACGCCAAGCTCGTCCACGGTTTTGCCGAACTGCGCGCCGACATAGTGGCGCAGACCACAGCGGTCATCGCCCAAGTCGAGTCGCAGCGCCCCTACTCCTGCCGTCTCCTCACCGACGAGCAGAAGAAATGCGCCTTCGGGAGCTGCGACCAGCGGGTGGTCGAGCGGCTCAAGCGCGAGTGCCTGCGCGACGGCGGAAGGCCATGATCCTCGACCTCGACGACGACGAAGCCCGCGCGCGCTATACTCGTTGCTATGCTCGCAGTGCTTGGGGGCTCGCATGCCGATCACCTTATGGCCTCGCGCAGGAGCATTCCTCGCCCTTTTCGCGATATCGTCTCTGCCGCCACAGACCGGTGCCCGCGCCGGTACCATTACCTTTGACGACCTCTCGGATAGCCTCACCGTCGACAGCTCGATCCCCCCGTCGAGAATAGAAAGGCAAGAGTGCACCACCTCGGCTTTCGCCGAATCCTGCATCTTTATGTATTCCGCACCCGCCGGTACCGTGAGCGCAGCGGGCGGCACGCATTTTCTGAACGTGCTCGAATCGCCAGGCGGCCCTATCAGCGACGTGGTCTCGCTCACTTTCTTTGCGAGCGGCGCCGGTGCCGGCGGGACGGTCGATTTCACCTCCGATGTCGAAGGAGGGGCGGTGCTGGACCCGGTGCCGGGTCCTTTCATCGTCGAGACCGGCGCCGTCCAGGGTGCGGCGAGCGTGACCTGGACGCTCGCCGACGGCAGCACGGGTGTCGATACGATCCAGTTTGCCTCGGACGTCTCGGACATTCCCGAACCAGCCTCAGCGGTATTGCTCGGTGCCGGTCTCCTTTGCCTGGGTCTTTCACTCCGCGGGCATTGCTCAACCTGCTGATCGACACGATCGAGAACGACCGCTACCCGAACTCACCACGCATCCGGGTGTTGCGCGAAATCCTCGGCAAGTGCGGCGAAGTCGGGGGGCTCTCGCCGGAGCTGACTGCGCGGCTGCGCCGCTATGGGCCGCCGCCTCCCGCTCGGCCTCCCGCACCCGAGGAGCGCGATCCCGCCCGGCGCCCACGGCTGGGCCGGCGAACCCAATAAACGAGCCGCTGACGGTCGGTGCCCGATTGGCGCGCCCGGCTGGTGTGCCCGCAGTGCGGCAGAGCGGCCGCTGATTAGAGGAGGCCAATGATACATCGACGAAGAATGCTGGCGGCGGCGCTGGCAATCATGGCTCTTCCCGTTGTCGCCCATGGGCAACAACCAATGCCCATGCCGACACCTCCGGGCCGCCCCCCTCCGGGCGGTCCCCCCACAACGCTGCCGAGCCCTCCGGGCCGTCCCCCGATGCCGCCGCCGCGCCCCGAGACGCGGCCGCCGCGACCCAAGGGACCCCATCACTGGCGCTGGTCGCGAGGTCGCTGGCGCTGGAATGGCCGTCGTTGGGTCTGGGTTCCGGGTAAATGGGGGTGGTAGCTGTTGAAGGGGCCGCCGCCTCCGATAAGGGCCGCGCGTACACGTCCATGATCCGCATGCCGACACTAAGACGGCGAGATGTCGCCTATCTGAACCACCGCCGCCACCACGGGCGGCGCGAGCGATTGGCCGCTATCAAGTTTTTGGCCGGAATGATCAAGCGGGGCAGCTCGGCGGCGCCCACCTCGCCGGCATGACAACCGCAGCACCTTCCTCGAAGCTTTACGACACCCTTGCCGAAGCGGTCAGCGCAACCAACGCGCGCAACGCCCGGTCGCTGCACCGCACGCGCCGCCGTTGGGTCGCCGTCGCCGCTGAGGGCGGCGGCTTCACCGTGCGGTGGCTGGACAGGCCCGGCTCCCGCCCCCGCTTCCCCGCGCAATCGGTCACCTGAACCACCCCACGGGCGCCGGAAGCTCGGACTGCCGGCGTCGCGCCTCAGGGGTCATCGATGGGCCAGGCAAGCGTCGTCAATTGCCATCTGTCGGCGGTCAGTGAGCTGCATGCCACCCTTACTCGCAGTGCTCGCTTCGCCTTACGGCTATGCAGATTACAGCGAATTAATGCCGATGAAAGTCGCCTGTCACCTCGCCGGACTATCTCTTTGTCGATCCGCTCTCGCTGGAGATTCCGCAGCCATCGGGGAGGAACTGGGGAACAGCAAAGTTCCGTGGAAGGGCTCCTACTTGGTAGACTCGCGGAGGCAACCCGCCCAACCGCTCGGGAAGCGTGCTCGCCATCCGCGCCTGGATCGAGTCGTGTCCTTGATCCTGATCTTGCTCCTATCGCTTGGGCTTTGGGCAGCAATCTGGGCGGTCGCATCCGATATGATTTTCCCCTAACGTCGAATCGTTCGCCGGGCGCAAGGGAGAAGCGAGAAATGGATGGGCGGGAATGGTCAGCAACTCGCAGCGTCGGTCTCGCTCTCGACGCAGCCGCAAAAAAACGCTGCCGAGGCCGTGCGCAAGTACGGGGGTAGGCCGGTCGAGCGCTTCCTGAACCGCTTTCTTTCTCACCTGATGGAGTATCCGGAGCCGCGCCCCGACGCCCCCGAGCCGGCCTCTCAGAGCCATCGGCCGCCGCGCGCCGCTTGAACTTGAACCACGGGCGGGTTGGCGAGGTGATGCCGGCCACCGGTCGAGTCGATGATGTTCTGGTTGATCGGCGAACCTCGATAGCGCTTAGACTGCGTCTCTTCCGCGATATTCGGGAGCGGCGATGCGGAGGGACCTGCTATAGTGTGTATGCTAATACGCATAAGCAGCGTCTGCCACTTTGCCAAGCCAAGAAGGTTACCTCCGGTAACCTGGCTCCTTTTACGAATGTTGCTAAATCCCGTTCCTGTGGAAAACTTTCATACATTCGATTAAAGTCGAGTAGACAATTCTAAGCGGTGCGGCTGCGATGCCGCCGGCGATCTGGGAGGAGAATGGGAGCCGCAAAGATGGCTTGGGACGACGAGGCATTCAAAGCGCGCGTTACGGCACGCTGCCGCGAGCTAGGAAAATCGGTTCGCAGCGTGCTGCTTGAAGGCGGACTCGACCCCGCTTATTTGCAGAAAACCTCGGTGCAGGGGCGGGCCATCGAGACGCTCGAAAAGCTCTGCGGTCCGTTGCAATGGAGTCTTAAGCAGATCCTCGGCCTCCCGCCGGTTCATGCCGAGGTTTCGTCCGAACTGATGACGAAGGCAGGCAAAATCGTGCGGAGAGGGCTTCGTCAAGTCCCGACGACTGATGACGATGAGTTTCACGCGCTTACCATAGCGTATAACGCGCTACTTGATCACCAACGGAACGGCGGGCAGATCGACGACGCGAACGCCATCGGAATGCTCGAAGCATCTATTGCCGCTCATTTCGGTTTTGCTCGACCACCAAGGTGACGACCAGCCAATCATCTGATAACTGTATCTTTTAAATACGAGTATTTCGTTCGGCGGCATGTAGGACATTAAGCCGAGGACGTTGCCAAAAACACGGCAACCGCTTTCGAAAACCGACCTGCGCCAACAGCATCGCATCGTAAAGGTTAGAATCGACCCCGAGTCGGCACCTGCTGGCGCACGGACCGTCATGCTGAGTCCGACTCCATGTAGGGCACCTCCCTCGGCAAGCGCGCCGGGTGCGAAATTAACCCAAACTAAATCTCGCTCCCCACGCCAGCCGATAACAATCCTGTGATATGCGTCAAACCGATTTGTGTATATGTGCGTGTTCCGTCATCTGTTATCCTTAGAGGTATATGCCGCTGGCGGGCGCTGCTGTGGACCGACGCGACGCTCTCGGGCGGCCGCATCTGGGGAAGTCTTTATGTCGTCGATGTACTTAAAGCGCCTAAACGACGGCCGATATGAGTATGGCGATCTGATCCTGCGCGAAGGCAAGTATGAGGAGGTGCCTCGCGGAAATGCTCCCAACTACGACGCAGGTCGCAAAGGTATTAGGCTTACCGCCGACCCCGACCTCGCCGATCCTGGTCACAAAGCCGTTGCGGTAACAGCCGGCGAGTGTCGTGACAACCCCGTCTGCGGGCGGCTGGAGCGCGTTTCTCCCGAATCCAGTGCGCCCGCACCAATTTCATTTGATACGTGATGCAACCGTTGTAGCCTTTTGATCGGCCTCGCTTTCCCCCGGCGCAGGCAACGGGATGCAGCGGCTGCGACACGCTGCTCTGCAACGATTGGCAACGGGGGCACCAATGGCACTGATCGGGTTGGCCGAGGCGGCGCGGCTGAGCGGCAGGAACCGCGCTACCATCCACAGGGCAATGAAGTCCGGCAAGCTCGCCTACACGCTGGCCGAGGGTGGCGAGCGCAAGATCGACATCAGCGAGCTGGAGAGGGTGTTCGGCACCAGAGCAACGATCGGCAACGGCGTACAACCGTTGCAGAGCGACGCGTCGCAACGTCGCGAAATCGAGACGCTGCGCGAGTTCCTGGCGGAATCGCGTGCAGCCGTTGCGGATCTGCGCCGCCGTCTTGATGAGAGCGAGGCCGAGCGCCGCCGCCTGACGCTGCTGTTAAGTCCGCCGACACCTCCGGCGCCGGCCATGCCCGATCAGCCGCGCCCGCTGGGCCAGCGCATCCTGAGATGGCTCGCCAAGCAGCACGTCTAATGATGAACGTTCGACGCGGGTTGCTGCGGCTCTGGGTGGTGTTCTCGATCGCCTGGATTATCGCGGTCGGGGTCCATGCCTACTCGGTTTGGCCGACAAACATCGGCGGCCTTTGGACTGCATATCAGGCGGTCGTAGGGGCCGCTCCCGTTGTCCAGAAAAAGACGCCGACAGTAGAGGAGCAGCAAGAAGCGCGAACAGGGCAAGCTCGTCGTCGGTGTCGACGTGCCGTCAAAGGAGGAGATCTCGCTGCTGCTCGATCGGGCGCGGGGACGCTGGCGCCCGGTCTTTGTGACTGCGGTCTGCACCGGCATGCGGGTATCGGAGCTTCGCGGCCTCTCTTGGGACGCGGTCGATTTCGAGCGCAAGGTCATCCATGTCCGCCAGCGGGCCGACGCGTGGGGTGCGATCGGCGATCCGAAATCGGCAGCCGGTGACCGGACCATCCCGATGACGCCAGGAGTGCTGAACGTGCTGCGGGAATGGCGTCTGGCCTGTCCGAAGGGCGAGCTCGGGCTGGTCTTCCCGAATGGCAACGGTAGGATCGAGAGCCACGCCAACATCGCCAGTCGCGGCTTTGCGCCTCTACAGCGCGCGCTGGGGCTCGTGGATGCGCAGGGTCGGCCTCGCTATGGGCTGCACAGCCTCCGTCACTTCTTCGCATCCTGGGCCATCGAGCAGGGCTTCACGCCGAAGCGGCTACAGGCGCTTTTAGGTCACACCTCGATCCAGATGACCTTCGATATTTATGGCCATTTGTTCGCCGATATGGAGGACAGCCACGCCAAGTTCGCTGCCGGGGAGGCCGCGATCCTGGCGGCCGGGAAGGTGGTGGCGGCATGAATTCGGAAGAGCACAGGCGGCTTCTCGACGAGATCACCGCGGGGCTTTTACAGCTTGTCGAGGGGGTGCGGCTTGAGGTGATCCAGCACTACCGCAATGATCCCCAAGATACCGCGGGGGCGGCCGCGAAAACGATCGCCACGGCGCTGAAGGCGGCGTTTGAGCTGGGCACAGAATACGGGAGGGGAAACCTCCGCCCATCCC
>Ga0310915_10001179_pt1 | contig 13369 bp, 9 predicted proteins | sample GREbulkMGAN111_FD_202508 | JGI IMG/M metagenome (GOLD analysis project Ga0310915, IMG submission 202508) | Lab enrichment of tropical soil microbial communities from Luquillo Experimental Forest, Puerto Rico - GRE.bulkMG.AN111 | ecosystem: Environmental > Terrestrial > Soil > Tropical forest >...
CTGGCTTCGCTGAAGGGCAAGAAGGTGGTGCTGTATTTTTACCCGAAGGACGATACCTCGGGCTGCACGGCGGAAGCTTGCGCTTTTCAGGAGTCTCTGCCCAATTTCGCCGGTATCGACGCGGTGATTATCGGCGTCTCGAAGGACTCTCCGGCCAAGCATGACAAGTTCAAGGCCAAGTACAATCTGGCCTTCACCCTGATCTCGGATGAAGAGGGCCAGCTGTGCGAAGCCTTCGGCACCTGGGTCGAAAAGAGCATGTATGGCCGCAAATATTTCGGCATCGAACGCTCGACCTTCCTGATCGACCAGACCGGCGTGGTGCGCAATGTCTGGCGCAAGGTCAAGGTCACCGGCCATGCCAAAGAAGTCCTGAAGGCTGTGGAAGCCCTGTAAGGAGCAGTTCCGGCAGGTTTGCGCAGCGTCCCGGCTTAGACATCCCCTCCTGTAATCCGCAGCGAGGGGATGATCATGAGTGACGACAGCCCGGAACCCGCCGTTCCGCCGAGCAAAGGCGATTTGCCGCCGCTCCTGATGCTGGATTTCGCCCGGCTTAAGCGGAACCTTTTGCTGATGCTGAATTACGCTGTGGCGCGTCCCGATATCCATCTGGACGCCGCCCTGGTGGATATCGTCGTCGAGACCTGCCGCAGCGCCGACGACAGCCTGCCTGCCGATTTCTGGAAGGCTTACGATACCCTGGCGGTGGCGATCCGCCCGGCCACCGCCGAAAGCATCGCTTATGCCAATATGGAGGAAGACGCCACCCCGCCGCGGCTGACCGACTTCCTGCCTTTCTCGCGCAAGGCCCGTTTCACCTCGATCATGGTGTCGAACACCTTCTGGCTGGTGATCGCCTTTTTCCTGACGTTGGTGTTCCAAATCCATGCCACCATCGGGCTCAATCTCGCCGCCGATCTGGCCAAGGCTTTGCGGGCCGACAGCTTCGATCCGCCCCAGGTCGCCAGCATCGCCGCCGATCTGCAAAGCTGGAGCCTGATGCCGCTCTCCACCGCCTCGACCCTGGACGAAAACGAGGGCGGCAGCCCCATTTCCCCCACCGACCCCATCGCCATCAAAAGCCACGCCAACGCCGTGCTGGAACGGGCGGAAAGCGTGCTGACCGCCCTGTCCAATCATGTGCTGCCGGCGCTTTACGGCTTCCTAGGGGCCTGCGCCTTCATCGTGCGGGCTTTGTACGAAAAACTGATGACCACCAGCCTGCTGCCGGGCCAGCGTTTTTCTTACGCCCTGCGCCGATTGCTGGGCACCACGCTGGGCTTTGCCTCGGGCATGTTCTGGGACATTACCGGCAAGGAAAGCGGCGACACCAAGCTTTTGACCCTAGCCGCCTTCGCCTTCCTGATGGGCTATAGCATCGAGGCGATGTTCTCGCTGCTCGACGCCCTGGTGAACAAGATCAGCGAAAGCTTCAAGACCGACCAGAAGCCGCCGCCGCCGCCGACCACCGTCAGCCTGCCGGCGTCATAATCTTTCCCCAGTGCGTCCAAGAAACTTGTCACACCCCCGGCATCTGCCCATGATGCCGGGGTTTTTTCCGCCTTTTTCTTCGGACCCATCATGACCACCCTGACCGAGGCCGCCGCCCAGGCCCTGTCCGCCGCCGATCCCGCCCTGAAAATCCGCCTGACCGTCGAGTTCGCCAAGGCTTGGCAAGCAGGCGAGATCACCGAGATCGGCCAGACCCGCCCGCCGGCCCAGCCCGGACGGCCCGCCAAGCCGGAAATCCTGCCTCCCGGCAAGATGCTCCGGCGCGGCACCAAGGGCGTGGCCGGACGCATCGCCCTCTATCACGCCCTAGCGCATATCGAATTCTATGCCATCGATCTGGGCTGGGACATCATCGCCCGCTTCGCCGATCCGTCGCTGCCCAAGGAGTTCTATGACGACTGGGTGCTGGTGGCTTGGCAGGAGGCCGAGCATTTCGAGGCCTTGCAGGCTTTGATGCAGGAACTCGGATCAGGCTATGGCGAACTGCCGGCCCATGACGGGCTGTGGCAGGCGGCGGAAAAGACCTCGGACGATCTGCTGCATCGTCTGGCCATCGTGCCGATGACCTTCGAGGCCCGAGCCCTGGACACCGCTCCCAACACCATCACCCGGATGCAAGGCGTGGTAGAGAGCCCGGCCCTGGCGGCTTTGCAGAAGATCGTCGACGAGGAAATTATCCATGTCGCCGCCGGCACCCGCTGGTTCCTGCATGTCTGCGCCCAGCGCGGTATCGAGCCGAAGAGCCATTACCAAGCCATCGTACGGGACTATTTCCCCGACGGACTGAAGACGCCGTTCAATTTCGAAGGCCGCACCCAAGCAGGACTGCCGAGGGAGTTTTACGAGGATCTGGGGGAAAGGTAGGTGAGGAGTATATCTAAGGTAATAAATTTCGCTGTCAGTTAGCCATAATTCCATATTGTGGATATGAAAAAACAGACCTAGAGGTTGTAGTTGAAACCAAAATTTTTCTTAAGGGCGTCAACATGAATAAAATTCTTGTTTCAGTTTTGCTGGCTTTTAGCTTGGCCGCTTGCGCATCTGGCGGAAATGAGAAAGTTCGCACCGAAACCATGGATAGCGTCGGCCAGAAAGTTCAGAAGGGCGTAACGACATCGACTCAGGTCAAAGCCATGTACGGAGAACCTGCGAGCGTTTCCCTGACGGATGGAGGGAACGAAGTCTGGAATTATAGCTACTCCCACGCAACGATCAAAGCCGCCACCCTAATCCCGGTGGTTGGCATATTTGCAGGCGGCTCTGACGTCAATAAGAACGAAGTCGTATTCTTGTTTGACTCCAAAGGCGTGTTGCAAAACTACACTGTTCATGCCTCGCAGACGGAAGTCCACAACGGCGGCCAGGATGTCGGCGCTGCGGCTAAGTAACCAATAAGCTGGAAAGAGGTGACGACAAACTCACGGCGTCACCTCACCCCGCCTTCCAGAACTTATGCAAGTCCTGGGCGTCACCTTTGAAGATGTTGCGGTCGCAAGACTCGATGCCCCAGACGCCGCGGGTGCGGTGGCTGCGGGGGCCGTAACTGTCGGCGTCGCCGGCATATTGCCAGAAATGCCAGCCCTTGCCCCGCCAGGCGCGGGGAACCTGGGGTTCCGAACGGTAATCGGCCAGCCAGAGCGGACAGAGCGCCAGCACCGACTTTTCGGTGACGGTGGCGCCCAGGCCCCGCCCGGCGCTGCCCATCGGCTTGCCGTCGGCCCAGAATTCGGTGGTGTAGATCACCGGGAAACGCCCGGTGGCGGCATGGATCGCCTTGACGAAATCCTCGGCCTGCTTCAGTCGCATGGAATTGGCCGGGTTGCCTTCGTTCTGCTCGAAATCCAGGGCGATCAGCGTGCCGGGGCCGGGCTTGGCGTAAGACAGGAACAGCTTCGCCTGCTCGTCGCCGGAATATTGCCGGGTGCCGAAATGGTAAGCGCCCCACAGCATCCCCGCAGCCTCGGCCTGAGCCCGGCGCTTGTGATAGAGCGGGTCTTTCCAGTCCCCACCCTCGGTCGCCTTATGGATCACGCCCATGATGTTGCTTTTCTTGCGGGCAGCGTCGAAGTCATGGACGTTCGACAGATGGCTGATATCGATGACGGCATCCAGGCGTGAACGCGGCTTGGCGGCCAATGCCTCGCCGGGCACGGCCAGCAGCCCCGCCATTCCTCCCAAGAACATCCTGCGCGACAACATCTCTTTAGACCGAAACAATAAAGCGGTGCCCCCACCAAGAACGGTTATAGCACGCCAAAAGCCAAAATTGGGTTAAATCAGGGCTGTTTCTTGCCCAAAATCTCGCGGCAGGCCAAGGGCGGCAGGCTGGGTCCACGAGCGCCGCCGGTGGGTTTGACCGCCCAGGCGCCGTTTCTGATCCAGCTCATCAGCTCTTCGCCGCAGCCGTCGCCTTCGGGCAGCGGCGGGCCGGAAACGCAGTCCACATCCCCCGCCGGGCAAGCAATGCGCACATGGAAATGCTCGTCATGCCCCCACCAGGGACGCAAGCGGCGCAGCCAGGAGCGATCGCCCTTGGTGGTCTTGCACATGGCCAGCTTGATAGCCGGATTGACGAAGATGCGCTCGACCCGGCTATCGGATGCGAAGATGCGCAACAATTCGGTCTGCTTCGGCCCCCATTGGGCAGCGATCAAAGCGCCCTTGTCGGTCAGCACGCTGTCCATCACCGGCTCGGCGCGATCCTTATCGCTCAGCGGCTTGTCGGCCAGACGATAGAGGATATCCACATCAACGCCGGTCTGGTGGCTGCCATGGCCCGAAGGCATGCGTCCGCCACGCGGCTGGGCCATGTCGGCGATCAGGATGGTGCCCAACCCATGCGCCCGCCCTGCCCGCTCCTTCAGGAACTCGATCAGCTCCGGCGTGCCCCAATAGCGATTGCGGGAAGGTCGCAGCACTTCCCACCCCGGTCCCGATTGCGGCATGGACTGGCCGCCCGACAGGCAGCCATTGGCCGCCGAGCCGATGGCATGGGAGGGGCCCGGATAGGGCCCGGCCGACAGACCAGCCAGCCGGCCTTCGAGGGCATTCAGCAGATCGGCGGCAAAGCCCTGGACGGGTGCCGCCAGCAGAAGGGCGAGAAGGACAGCCTGTCTCACCCGCACCGGCATCAGTTCTCTTCCCCGACGCCGCCCTGGATGCGGGCGGCCAGCGAGGCGGCCATGAACGGGTCGAGATCGCCATCCAGCACGCCGGCCGAATCCGAGGTCTCGACCCCGGTGCGCAGATCTTTGACCATCTGATAGGGCTGCAAGACGTAAGAGCGAATCTGATGGCCCCAGCCGATATCGGTCTTGGCGTCGGCCTCGGCCTGCGAGATGGCTTCACGCTTTTGCAGCTCGGCCTCGTACATGCGGGCGCGCAGCATGTCCCAGGCCATGGCGCGGTTGCGGTGCTGCGAGCGGTCGATCTGACAGCTGACCACAATGCCCGACGGAATATGGGTGATACGGATGGCCGAGTCGGTCTTGTTGATATGCTGACCGCCAGCGCCCGAGGCGCGGAAGGTGTCGATGCGGCAGTCGCTTTCGTTGATCTGGATGTCGATGGTGTCGTCGATCACCGGATAGACCCAGATGGACGAGAAGCTGGTATGGCGACGGGCGGCGGAGTCATAAGGCGAGATGCGCACCAGACGATGCACTCCGCTTTCCGTCTTCAGCCAGCCATAGGCGTTATGGCCCGAGATGCGCACCGTCGCCGACTTCAGGCCGGCTTCTTCGCCAGCGCTTTCTTCCAGCCATTCCACCTTATAGCCATGCTGCTCGGCCCAGCGGGTATACATGCGCAACAGGATTTCGGCCCAGTCCTGAGCCTCGGTGCCGCCAGCGCCGGCATGGACTTCCAGATAGCAGTCGTTGGAGTCGGCTTCGCCGGACAGCAGGCTTTCCAGCTCCATCTTGGCGGCCTGATCCTTGAGGCCCTGAAGAGCGGCCTCGGCGTCGGCGACCACGCCCTGGTCGTCTTCCATCTCGCCCAGCTCGATCATGCCCAGCTGGTCTTCCAGCTCGCGCTCGATGGACTTCACGGTGCCGGTGGCGGTCTCCAGCTGGGTGCGCTCGCGCATCACCTTCTGGGCTTCCTCGGCCTGATTCCAAAGATCGGGATCTTCCGCCCGCGCATTCAGCTCGTCCAGCCGGCGCAGGGCATTTTCCCAGTCCAGATGGCGGCGAAGCAGCTCCAGCGACTGTCTGATTTCCTGAGCAATGGCCTCGACTTCGGCGCGCATGGTGCGGTTGTCCTATGAATTCCGATGAAATGCGAAGGGCCGTTTTTACGGGAAACGGCCCTTCGCCGCAACTCTCATACCACCCGACCCATCAATTGGCTCTCGCCACCCATCTTCTCCGTCTTGCCCGGACTTGATCCGGGCATCCACGAAAAACCAGTCGGAAGCGTGGATGGCCGGGTCAAGCCCGGCCATGACGAATAAGGTAAGCCTCAGTAAATCCCGCCGGCCTGCGGAGCCGACGGCTGGCCGGACGGCTGTTGGTCCGAAGGCTGCTGCGGCACCAGCGGCGGATAGCTGGTCGCCGGATAGGCGGCGGCTCCTGCCGGCTGCTGCTGTGAAGCCGCCTCGTTGCCCGGCTGGTCGTCGGTGGTGCCCATGCTGCCCATCGAGGCCGAACCGTAACCCAGGCTCATCACGCCGGCATCATTGTCCAGCACCTGCTCCTGACCGCCCACCGGCACGGTGTCGGGCTTGAAGGCTTCGTAGATGGCGTTCTTGTCCGAGGAATCGGTGGGCCGTCCGGTGGCGGCGTTCACCCGCACCATATGGATGCCCGGCGGAATGCGGAACGGCACCGGCGGCTTGTCCTTCAGCGCTTCCTTCATGAAGTCGCGGAAGATCGGCACCGCCGTGCTGGCGCCGGTTTCATGTCCGCCCAGGGTCGAGGGCTCGTCGAAACCGACGAACACCCCCACCGCCAGATCGGGCGAGAAGCCGACGAACCAGTTATCCTTGGAGTCATTCGAGGTGCCGGTCTTGCCCGCCAGCGGACGGCCCAGCACCGAGATGGCCTTGCCGGTGCCACGCTCGACCACGCCCTCCAGCATATGCACCATCTGATAGGCGGTCATCGGGTCCACCAGCTGCGGCCGGGTGTCCGGCACGTCGGGCATGTCCTGGTTGGTATAGAAGGTGGCGGCGCAGCCGTCGCAGTCGCGCTGGTCATGGCGATAGACGGTCTTGCCGGTGCGGTCCTGGATGCGGTCGATCAGGGTCGGCGTCACCTTGCGCCCGCCATTGACGATCTGAGCATAGGCGGCGGTCATACGCAGCGGCGTGGTTTCGCCAGCACCCAGCGCCATCGACAGCTCACGCGGCAGCTTATCCACCACGCCGAAGCTTTCGGCAAAGCCGGAAATCTTTTCCATGCCGATGGTGGCGGCCAGACGCACGGTCATCAGATTGCGCGACTTCTCAAGACCGACGCGCAGGGTGGTCGGGCCCAGATAGCCGCCGTGATAATTCACCGGACGCCATTTCGGCAGGCCCGGTCCCTGGTCCAACTCGATGGGCGCATCCAGCACCAGCGAGGCCGGGGTATAGCCGTTGTCCAAAGCCGTCATGTAAACGAAGGGCTTGAAGGACGAGCCCGGCTGACGCTCGGCCTGCGACGCGCGATTGAACTGGCTGCGCAGATACGAGAACCCGCCCTGCATGGCCAGCACGCGCCCAGTATGGGGGTCGATGGCCACCAAAGCGCCCTCGACCTTGGGCGGCTGGCGAAGGGCGAAGGTTTCGGGCGCGTAAGTTTCCTTGCCGTCATCGCTCTTGGTCACCGGCTCGACGGCGATCACGTCACCGACGCCGAATACGTCCGAGGGACGCTTGGGCGAAGCGCTCACCGTCTGCTGCGGCAAGGGCTGACGCGCCCACAACAGTTCCGACATGGGGATATGCCCCTTGGAACCGTCGGCCAGCCCGATCTCGGCCTGTTTGTCGGCCAGCGACAGCACCACCGCCAGCTTCCAGGGTTCCAGATCAAGGCGCGGCGGCAGGGCGGCAAGACGCTTGTCCCAACCGGGCGAGGCCTCGATATGGGTGATCGGCCCGCGCCAGCCATGGCGGCGGTCATAAGCCACCAGCCCGGCCCGCAAAGCGCGATAGGCGATGTCCTGAAGATTGGGGTCCAGGGTCGAGCGAACCGACAGACCGCCCTTATAGAGCGCCTGCTCGCCGAACTCGGCGGCGATCTGGCGGCGGATATCCTCGGCGAAATATTCGCTGCCATGAACGGTGGCGGATTCGGCGCGATTGCGGATGATCAGCGGCTCGGCCCAGGCCTGCTTGGCCTCGTCCGCCGTGATATAACCGTCTTCCAGCATGCGCCCGATCACCCAGTCGCGGCGCTCCTTGCCCGCCTGGGCGGTCGAGGCGTGATTGGGGTTATAGTTGTTGGGAGCCTTGGGCAGCGCGCCCAGATAGGCCACTTCGGCCACCGACAGTTCATCCAAGCTCTTGTCGAAATAGTTCTGGGCGGCGGCGGCGACGCCGTAATTGCCCTGGCCCAGATAGATTTCGTTCAGATAAAGCTCAAGGATATGCTGCTTCGGGAAGGTCTGCTCGATACGGAAGGCCAGGATGGCTTCCTTGATCTTGCGCTGAAGCGACGGCTCGTTCGTCAGCAGGAAGTTCTTCGCCACCTGCTGGGTGATGGTCGAAGCGCCCATGGGCCGGCGGTCGCTGCCCAGGCCCTTGTTCTTCAGATTGATCACCATGGCGCGTGCGATGCCGATGGGATCGACGCCCGAATGGGTATAGAAATTCTTGTCCTCGGCCGCCAGGAAGGCGTTGCTGACCCGCGGCGGAATGGCGTTAAAGGGCACGAAGCTGCGCTTTTCCACCGCATATTCCGCCACCATGCGGCCGTCGCCGGCATAGACGCGGGTGGTCACCGGAGGCTCGTAATGGGCCAGCGCCCGATAATCCGGCAGATCGCGCCCGTAATGCCAGAACAGCCCTACCGCGCCCGCCACGCCGACAATAGCCAGCAGGAAAAGCGTGCTGAACAAAAGCGTGATCGAGCGGTACATGGGCGGTGCGACCTGTCTTAAAGAAACGTCGTGAAAGGCGGATCAGCGTTTCTTGATCCGCTTGGCCTCGGTGAAATAGCCTTCGATGGCCTTCGCCAGAGCGGTCGCCAATTTGGCGCGGTATTCGCTCTTACGCAAGTTTTGCTCGTCCTGGACATTCGACAGATAGCCGTTTTCCACCAGCACGCTGGGAATGTCAGGCGCTTTCAGCACGGCGAAACCGGCAAAGCGGTGGGTGTTCACCTCCAGCACATTATGAGTTTCGCGCTGGACGGAATGGATGATGTCGGTGGCGAACACCGCCGATTTGTTCATGGATTCCCGCTGCACCAGATCGATCAGGATGTTGGTGACCTCGGCGGATTCGTTGGAAAGATCGATGCCGGCGACGATGTCGGACTTGTTTTCCTTATCGGCCAGCGCCTGGGCTTCGGCGTCCGAGGCGTTCTGCGACAGGGTATAGACCGACAACCCGCGAATGGTCGGATCGGTCACCGTATCGGCATGCAGCGACATGAACAGATCGGCGTGATGGGCGCGGGCGATCGCCACACGCTCACGCAGCGGAATGAAGAAGTCGGAATCGCGGGTCATGATCGCCTGAACCTTGCCATTGCGGTTCAGGATGTCGCGCACCTCCAGCCCCAGGGCCAGGACGATGTTCTTCTCGAACGCGCCGCTGAGGGAGGTGGCGCCAGGATCGACGCCGCCATGGCCGGGATCGATCACCACCACCGGCTTAGCGTTCGGGACCTTGCTTGGTGCAGCCGGCGGCTCGGTGGTGGTTACCGAAGCCGGCTGCGGCACCGGCCTGGCGGGAGGCGGAACCGGGGGCGGCATCGGCCCGGCGGCGACCTTGGTGCCGCCGGCGGGATGCTTCAACACGCCCGAGGTCGTGGCCGCCACCGGCTCTTCCGCCGGCTTGGGCGCGTCGGCGGCATCTTCGCTGTCGCTATCGTCAGCCGTCTTGCTGTCGGCGACAGGCTTAGGCGCAGTGGGCTTGGCGGCGACAGGCTGAGACGGCGTCTCGACCGACGTCAGGATCGGATTGCCGGTGGTCATCGCCATCACCTTGGGCGCGGAAGCCTGGGTCACCGGCGGCGAAGGTGGCGTGGCGACGGCCGGCTGCCCCGGACGATGCAGCTGGATACGCGGCTGTTCGGCCGCAGCGACAGGCGGTGACGGTGGCGGTGACGGGGCATCCGCCGACAGATCGATGACCAGACGATAATTACCTTCGTCATTGGGCGGCATGATGAAGGCCTTCTTCACCCCGGCCTGACCATCGGTTTCGAACAGGATGCGGCCCTTGCCCCCACCAGCCGGGCCATAGCTCCAGTTGCGCAGCACGCCCACCGGCTTGCCCATGCCCTTCTTGCCGCTTTGGCTCCAGTCCAGATCCGGCAGATCGATGGACACCTGCCCGGCCACCTGTCCTACCTGGAAGGTGATATGGTCCGACAGTTCCATCACAAAACGGGTCACGCCGTCATGGGCGGCCACGCGCACAGCCGCCACTTCCGGCTTTTCAGCGGCAAAGGCGGCCGGGCAAAAACCGCCCAAAACCAACAAGCAGACGAGGAAGAGGCCGACGATCCGCCTCATTGTGGAAGAATCCCCCCAAAAACAAGCGCCCTCATATAGCCAAAAGCCAGGGTCGGCTTCAACGAAAACCCTTTGATTCCCCATGATCTTCTTTCAAGGGAAATGATCGGCCCGGCAAGAAGGCCATTGCCGCGACCCGCCGCTACGGTTATGTTTGTGGCGCGATGGCCGCAAGCCGGAAGCCGGGCCCCTGAAACGGGCCCTGCCCCAAGGCGGCCGGAGCGGCGTCCCCAACCGGCTGAATGGCCTTGGGTTCTGCCGCCCGGACCCGACCGAGACATTCCGCCAAGCACCATCGTACGGACAAGATTTCGATGCCGGGCGTGCAGCCCGCCAGGGTACACTGAGACTTCATGCACTTCGTCACACATACGACCAAGACGCTGACCAGTAAGACCGCAGGCGCCGCCGGCTTCGTCGGACATAACAGCTGCGTGATGGCGCCCCTTGCGCCCGCGACAGCGTCTTGGAGCTTTGGGTTTAATGGCAAAACGTATGCTGATCGACGCGACCCACGCGGAGGAAACTCGCGTGGTCGTCGTCAATGGGACGCGCCTCGAGGAATTTGACGTCGAGACTTCGACCAAGAAGCAGTTAAAAGGCAATATCTATCTGGCGAAAATCGTGCGTGTGGAGCCTTCGCTCCAGGCCGCTTTCGTCGATTACGGCGGGAACCGTCACGGCTTCCTGGCCTTCAGCGAAATCCATCCCGACTATTATCAGATCCCCGTCGCCGACCGTCAGGCTTTGATCGCCGAGCAGCGCGAAGTGATGAAGCAGAGCGCCACCGCCGCTTCCGCCGACTTCGACGACGCCGACGACAGCGACAGCGAGGTCGAGGCTGAAGCCGCCCCCGTGGTGATCGAGACCGTGGGCGGCGCCGTTCCCGCCGATCTGCCGGAAGGCGAGGGCGAGGCTCAGCCGGTCATCGAGATCATTCCCCCCGACGCTCCGCTGCTGAGCGACGAAGCTGCCTCGCAGGACGAGACTCAGGGCGACGAGACCGAAGCCGAGGAACCCGGCGTCGAAGTCGAGCGCCGTCCCCGCAAGTCGCTGCGCCAGTACAAGATTCAGGAAGTCATCAAGCGCCGCCAGATCGTGCTGGTGCAGGTGGTCAAGGAAGAGCGCGGCAACAAGGGCGCGGCTCTGACCACCTATCTGTCGCTGGCCGGCCGTTACTGCGTTCTGATGCCGAATACCGCCCGTGGCGGCGGGGTGTCGCGCAAGATCACCAACGCCACCGACCGCAAGCGCCTGAAGGCCATCGCCAACGAGATGGAAATCCCCGACGGCATGGCGGTGATCGTGCGCACCGCCGGTTCGGAGCGCACCAAGCCGGAAATTCGCCGCGACTACGAATATTTGCTGCGCCTGTGGGATTCGGTGCGCACTCTGACTTTGCAGTCCACCGCGCCGGCCCTGGTCTATGAAGAGGCCAACCTGATCAAGCGTTCGATCCGCGATCTGTATTCCCGCGATATCGACGACATTCTGGTGGACGGCGAGGAAGGCTATCGCCTGGCCAAGGACTTCATGCGCATGCTGACTCCCAGCCATGCCAAGAAGGTCCAGCTGTACAAAGACCCCACCATGCCGCTGTTCCAGCGCTTCCAGATCGAAAGCCAGCTGGACGCCATGCACAGCCCGGTGGTTCAGCTGAAGTCCGGCGGCTATCTGGTGATCAACCAGACCGAGGCCTTGGTGGCCATCGACGTCAATTCGGGCCGCTCCACCAAGGAACGCCATATCGAAGAGACGGCGCTGAAGACCAACCTTGAGGCCGCCGACGAAGTGGCCCGCCAGCTGCGCCTGCGCGATCTGGCCGGTCTGATCGTCATCGACTTCATCGATATGGAAGAAACGCGCAACAACCACGCCGTCGAGCGCCGGTTGAAGGAAGCCATGCGTTTCGACCGCGCCCGCATCCAGCTGGGCAAGATCAGCCCGTTCGGCCTGCTGGAGCTGTCGCGCCAGCGCCTGCGTCCCAGCCTGATGGAAACCAGCTTCCAGCCCTGCCCCCATTGCGGCGGCACCGGCATGGTGCGTTCGGTGGAAAGCTCGTCGGTGCATGTGCTGCGCGCGATTGAAGAGGAGGGCATCCGCCGTCGTTCCGCGGAAGTCACCGTGCATGTCAATTCCGCCATCGCCCTTTATATCCTGAACCAGAAGCGCGAAGCCCTGTCGGATATCGAGATGCGCTATGGCTTCAGCGTCTATCTGATGGGCGATGACAGCCTGATCCCGCCGGCCTTCCGCATGGACAAGGTCAAGTCGGAATATCCCATCGAGCTGCCGGTCACCCGTCCGACCAATGGCGATCTGCCGATCGTCCATGATCCTGAAGACGACGATATCGTCGATGAAGAGATCGAGGCCGAGGAAGTTTCTGAAGAAACCGCCGCCGCCTCGCAGCCCTCTGCCGGCAATCGTGGCGGCGAGGAAGATGGCGAAGGCCGTGGCCGCCGCCGTCGCCGCCGTCGTCGTCGTGGCCGCCGTGACGAAAATGGCGAGATCGAGAACGACGCCGCCGAAGGTGAAGAAGGGGCCGACGACTCTGCCGAGCCTGCCGAAGGCGAAGCCACCGAAGCGGATGCCGAGGACGAAAACGAGGGCGACGAAGAAGATCAGGACGGCGTTCTGGTCGATGGTCAGCCCGCCGCCCGCCGCCGCCGCCGCGGCAAGCGCGGTGGCCGCCGCCGCAACCGTGGCCGCGACGGCGCCGCTCTGCCGCCCATCGGCGAAGGCGTCGAAGGTGAGATCGAGGCTGAAGGCGAGGCCGGTGAAGCTGCCGCCGAGGCTCCGGCTGTCGAGGTGATCCCCGCCGTCACCGACGAGGCGAAGGCCGAAGAAGAGGCTGCAAAGCCGAAGCGTACCCGTGCTCCGCGCAAGAAGAAGGCGGACGAGGTGGTGACCGAGGAAACCGCCGCTCCGGTGGTGGCCGAGGTTGTCGCCGAAGTGGTGACCGAGGCTCCGGCTCCCGTCGTGGAACAGCCGGCCCCGGCGCCCGAACCCGAGCCTGCTCCGGTGGCAGTGGCCGAAGAGCCCGCTCCGGCGCCGCAGCCCGAGCCGGAACCGGAACAGCCCAAGGGTCCGCCCCGCAAGGGCTGGTGGAACCGCCTGCTGTCCTAAGCAAACAAACAAGGCGCCGGAGCAATCCGGCGCCTTGATGCTTTATGGGGATGTTTATGTC
>Ga0310915_10001184_pt1 | contig 13341 bp, 10 predicted proteins | sample GREbulkMGAN111_FD_202508 | JGI IMG/M metagenome (GOLD analysis project Ga0310915, IMG submission 202508) | Lab enrichment of tropical soil microbial communities from Luquillo Experimental Forest, Puerto Rico - GRE.bulkMG.AN111 | ecosystem: Environmental > Terrestrial > Soil > Tropical forest >...
CGATCTGGGATGTTGACAGGCGGAAGTCCCCGAAACCCCCGAATTCGCGACGAACCCGCCGAAACTCAAAGGCCACTCTTTGGCGGAAGTTAGGTGCCGAAAATAGTTACCATTCGCAAGTGGGAGCCGTTTCCGCCAGGAAACGCCTCAACTGTTTTCCTCCGCTTAGCTCACGCGACCGCTCGGTTACACGCAGGCACGAACCCAAGCGTAGCCGTTCCATACACGGCGCCACACGCAGGGCGGCGGGGGATAGGGATACTGCGCGTAATAGCCGTACGGATAGTAGTACGACGAGGCCAGTGCGCTGCCGATGACGGCGCCGGCGGCAAAGCCGCCGAGGCCCCAACCCCAGCCCCAACGCGCTTCCGCAGGCGCCGAACTTGCAACCGCTGCGCCGGCGAGGGTGGCGGCAGCGACGAGGGCGGTCAGTATTCTTTTCATGACGTCACCTCACGTTTCGCTCGCAATCCCAGATTTGCGACTGTCGGCCCTAAAATCCCATTTATTGGTGAATGCACACTGAATGGCCCAGCCAGAATACAGCCATCTTTAGCCCCCTCTGCGGCGCCTATCCCGCCGCGCCATCAGGCTTATCGCGGCGCCAGGCTTTTTTACGCGAGTGCGGTTTGACCCTCCGCCGCCTTCAGTTCCACATCAAAACTTTGTCATTACGGCTCGCAAGCCGGATCGCATTTTCGTGGCCGAATCGATCCGTCGGCTGGTTCCAATTTTCCATTCTGCAGAGGCGAAAAGACCGCGCCCATGCCGATACCGGCGCTCACGCAATAGTCACGCAATGATGTCTGGCGTGAGCTGGTCCTCGATAAAGGTGATGCGGTCGCGCAGCAGCAATTTGCGCTTTTTCAGGCGCTGCACCTGAATAAGGTCCGATCCCGGCGATTCCTGCAGCGCCGCAATCGCGGCATCGAGGTCGCGATGCTCCTGCTGCAGGCGCGCCAGTTCTGCCCGAAGCTCGCGTTCTTCCTCTTGCGTCATCGCTGCCCTGGTCGCGCCGAGCCTACCAAGCGCGGTTTATCGGCCGAAAAGCCGCCGGGTCTTGCACCTGACTGCACCTAAGTGACGAGCGATTATCGCGTTTTGGTCAATCGCCCACAAGTCCGCCGCAACTCCGCCGGCGGGGATTTCCGAAGAGGCAAAATCGGAGTAACCTGAAAACCGATTGTCCGGGTGTAGGAACGATCGGAACTGGCCATCTGCAAGGAGAAATGCCACATGGCGATTGAATCGCATCTTGCGGAACTCGAAAAACGGCACCAAGCGCTTGAACAGGAAATCGCAGAAGCACTCACCCACCCCTCGATCGACGACCTCCAGATTGCCGAACTGAAACGTAAAAAATTGCACGTCAAAGACGAGATCGCCCGGCTAAGGCAGGACACGCTCGTCCATTAAGTTTCGTTGTAGCATGGTTCCTAAAGTATTCCGTTCGAAACGGAATGCAGCCGTCATGGCCGGGCTTGTCCCGGTCATCCACGTCTTTGTGGCTACGCGATTAAGACGTAGATGCCCGACATAACGCCGGGCGTGACGCAAGTCTCACATCGCCTTTACCATCTCCCGTAGCTTGAACTTCTGCAGCTTGCCGGTCGAGGTCTTCGGGATTTCGGCAAACAAGATGTGACGCGGGCATTTGTAGGAGGCGAGGTTCTTTCTGCACCAGCCGATCAGCTCGTCGGCGCTGGCTGTCGTTCCCGTCTTGAGCTCGACGACCGCGCACGGCGTCTCGCCCCATTTTTCATCCGGCTTGGCGACCACCGCGACCACCTGGACCGCCGGATGTTTGTACAGCGCGTCCTCGACTTCGATGGAAGAAATGTTCTCGCCGCCGGAAATGATGATGTCCTTCGAACGGTCCTTGAGCTGGATATAGCCGTCCGGATGCATGACGCCGAGATCGCCAGAATGAAACCAGCCGCCGGCAAACGCCGCCGCGCTCGCCGATTTGTTTTTTAGATAGCCTTTCATCACCACGTTGCCGCGAAACATCACCTCGCCCAAGGTTTCGCCGTCGCGCGGCACCGCCTCCATGGTCTCCGGATCGATCACATCGAGTGCTTCGAGCACCGGATAGGCGACGCCTTGGCGCGCTTTCCTTGCGGCCTGATCGGACGAGTTCAGCGCCTCCCATTCGCGATGCCAATCGTTGATCGCGGCCGGTCCATAGGTTTCGGTCAGGCCGTAAAGATGCGTGACGTTGAACCCGGCTGCCTTCATGGCCGCCAGCACCGCCTCCGGCGGCGGCGCCGCGGCGGTCGCGAATTGCACGACGTGCGGCAACGGCTTTTTCTCATGCGCCGGCGCATTGAGCAGCGTCGACATCACGATCGGCGCGCCGCATAGATGCGTGACCTTGTGCGTGACAATGGCGTCATACATTGCCGGCGCGCGCACCGCGCGCAAGCAGACATGGGTGCCGGCGACAACGGATAGCGTCCAGGTGAAACACCAGCCGTTGCAATGGAACATCGGCAGCGTCCACAGATAAACCGGATGCTTGCCCATGCCGCAGGTGATGACATTCGCCATCGCCAACAGATAGGCGCCGCGGTGGTGGTAGACGACGCCTTTCGGGTCGCCGGTAGTGCCTGAAGTGTAATTGAGCGAGATCGCGTCCCATTCGTCCGCCGGCATCAGCCAGGCAAAATCCTGATCGCCGCCGCGCAGAAAATCTTCGTATTCGATTTCGCCAAGACGCTCGCCGGCGCCGGTGAATTCCGGGTCGTCGTAATCGATCACCAACGGCTTGTTCTTGCAGGCGGCGAGGGCCTCTTTGACCACCCGCGAATATTCACGATCGGTGATCAGCACTTTGGCGTCGCCGTGGTCGAGCGTGAACGCAATGATCGTCGCGTCCAGCCGCGTGTTGATGGTGTTAAGCACGGCGCCGGCCATGGCGACACCGTAATGCGCTTCCAGCATCGCCGGCGTATTGGCCAGGACAACGGCAACCGTGTCGCCGCGCTTGATGCCGCGGCGGGCCAGCGCCGAGGCGAGGCGTCGCGTCCGTGCATAAAGATCCCGGTAGCTGAAGCTGCGTGCACCGTGGATGACGGCGGGATGATCGGGATAGACCGCGGCGGCGCGCGCCAGAAACGACAACGGCGTCAACGGCTGGAAATTCGCGGGGTTGCGATCGAGGTCGGTATCGTAGGGACTGGCCATGTTTTCGCTCCCCGACGACTGTTTGCTGTTGAGCCAAGCCTAGCGAAAAGAACGCGCCGCGCGAATAGGCATTGACATAGATCAATAGCGACCCGTTGCCGCTCGACCACTCTTGCTATTCGCGAAGGCATGGCGGCGCTATAGTGTGACCGGCATCGCCATAAAGGCAGCGTCGTAAAGGCAGCGCGATGGACATCCGCACAAGCCGCTATCACGAGATCTATGCACGCTGGCAACGCGATCCGCCCGGATTTTGGGCCGAAGCGGCCGCCGACATCGACTGGTTCGAGAAACCGAAGAAAGTTTTCGATCCCAGCGCCGGAGTTTACGGCCGCTGGTTTGTCGGCGGCGTCTCCAACACCTGCTTCAATGCGGTGGATCGCCACGTCGATGCCGGACGCGGCGAGCAGCCGGCGATCATCTACGATTCCCCCCTCGCCGGCATAAAGCGCACGCTGACCTATCATCGGTTGCTGACCGAAACGCAGGTGCTCGGCGGCATGCTGCGCGATCTCGGCGTCAGCAAGGGCGACCGCGTCATCATCTACATGCCGATGGTGCCCGAGGCGGTCATCGCCATGCTCGCTTGCGCGCGCATCGGAGCCATTCACTCCGTCGTGTTCGGCGGCTTTGCCGCACGCGAGCTCGCCACTCGTATCGATGACTGCAAGCCGAAAGTCATCTTGTCAGCAAGCTGCGGGCTCGAGCCGGGCCGCGTCGTGCAATACAAGCCGCTGCTCGACGAGGCGATCACGCTCGCCGCGCACAAGCCGCAAACCTGCCTGATCCTGCAACGGGCGCGGGCGCAAGCGCCGCTCATCGAAGGCCGCGACCGCGACTGGGCGCAAATGCGCGATCACGCGCTCATCCACGCGCGCTCCGCGTTCGATTGCGTGCCGGTGGACGCAACCGATCCGCTCTACATTCTCTATACCTCCGGCACGACCGGCCGGCCGAAAGGCGTGGTGCGCGACAATGGCGGCCACATGGTCGCGCTCAAATGGTCGATGAAAAATCTTTACGGTGTCGAGCCCGGCGAAGTGTACTGGGCCGCCTCCGACGTGGGCTGGGTGGTTGGACATTCCTACATCGTCTATGCGCCGCTGTTTCACGGCTGCACGACGCTCCTTTACGAAGGTAAGCCGGTCGGCACGCCGGATGCCGGCGCGTTCTGGCGCGTGATTTCGGAATATGGCTGCGCGGCGATGTTCACCGCGCCGACGGCGTTCCGCGCCATCAAGAAGGAAGACCCGCAAGGCAAGCTATTGGCGCAATACGACCTGAAGAAATTCCGCACCCTGTTCCTCGCCGGCGAGCGCGCCGACCCCGACACGCTCGCTTGGGCGGAGAAGCTCCTCAACGTGCCAGTGATCGATCATTGGTGGCAGACCGAGACCGGCTGGGCCATTGCCGGTAATCCGGCGGGCCTTGGCATGCTGCCGATCAAACACGGCTCGCCGACCGTGGCGATGCCCGGTTACGATATCCGCATCGTTGACGAAGGCTGCCGCGAACTGCCGCCCGGCAAGATGGGATCGATCGTGGTCAAGCTGCCGCTGCCGCCGGCCTGCATGCCGACGCTGTGGCAGGCCGATGCGCGCATGCGCGAAAGCTATCTCGACGAATTTCCCGGCTATTACAAAACCGCCGATGCCGGATTCAAGGACGACGACGGCTATATTTTCGTCATGGGCCGCACCGATGACATCATCAATGTCGCCGGCCACCGGCTCTCGACCGGCGGCATGGAGGAAGTGCTGGCCTCGCATCCCGACGTCGCCGAATGCGCCGTGCTCGGCGTCAAGGATCAGCTCAAGGGCGAGGTGCCGTGCGGCTTCATCGTGCTTAAGTCGGGCGTCAACCGCCCGCCCGGCGAGATCGAGAAGGAATGCATCGCGCTCATTCGCGATAAGATCGGTCCGGTGGCGGCATTCAAAATCGCGATTACCGTGGCGCGGCTGCCGAAAACCCGCTCCGGCAAGATCCTGCGCGGCACCATGAAGAAAATCGCCGATGGCGAGACCTGGCAGATGCCGGCCACCATCGATGATCCCGCGATCCTCGATGAGATCGGCACAGCGCTCAAACGAAAAGGGGCGGACGCGGCGTAAAGTCAAACCGCACGATTGGCGAGCTTGTGCGTTAGACGGGCATGGCTGTTGCGAGAGTCTTCGTTATTGTGATCGTGGCGGCCGCGCTGTGGGCCGGGCTTGCCCGAGCGGAGCAACCAAGCGCGCCGCCCGTGGCACCAAACGGGGACGCGCCGCCCACGGTGCCAAATGCAACACCCCCGGCAAGTCCGGCAACCGCGTCGCATCCCCCTACTCCCGAGGATATCTGCCGCGCGCTCGAAGAGGACGCGGCCGAGAACGAGCTACCGGTCGAGTTCTTCGCCCGGGTGATCTGGCAGGAAAGCCGATTCAACGCGCGCGCGGTGAGCAACAAGGGCGCGCAAGGCATTGCCCAGTTCATGCCGGCCACCGCCGACTATCGTGGGCTCGTCGATCCGTTCGATCCGATCGAGGCACTAAAGAATTCGGCGCGCTATTTGCGCGATCTCAAAGCACGCTTCGGCAATCTCGGCCTCGCCGCCGCGGCCTATAACGCGGGACCCGGGCGCGTGAGCGCCTGGCTTTCCAACCATCGGCCGCTGCCCGGCGAAACCCGGAACTACGTCGCTATCATCACCGGCTGGACCGCGGACGAATGGGCCTCGGCCAACCCGCCGAAAACTTCGGAAACGACGATCCCGCAGGGCGTACCATGCACGCGGCTTGCCAATCTGATCCTGGCGCCGAAAGAACAGGCGCAGCGCATGGCCGCCTATGTGCCGCGCTGGGGCATGCAGCTCACCGCCAATTGGTCGGAGAGCAAGGCTTGGGCGACGTATCGGATGATCCAGAAGCAATATACGGCGCTGATCGGCGATCGCGAGCCGATCGTGATAAAGAGCCGCGGCATCGGGTTAGGCTTCGCCATGCGCTACAACATCCGGATCGCCGACGACGATCGCGCCTACCTTGAGAAATTTTGCCAGAAGCTAATCGCCGCGGGCGGCGCCTGCGTCGTGCTGCGCAACGATCGGGGTTGATACGTCATCCTGAGGTGGCCGCTGATAGCAGGCGCAGCCTGCGTACACTTGGCTGCGATGGCGGCCCTCGAAGGATGACTTTTTCGGGCCGTCGCCCTTCGTGGCTGGTCGCGGAGCGTGTCATCGGGCCGGCCACTTCGGGCCGGACCCGTTGGCGCCGAGCACCTCAGGGCGACGGAGTCACTCGCTCTTTTGGCCGCCGCCGAGCTGTTTGAGCTTGGCGAACACCGCCTCGACATTGAGCTCCTCGCCCGGCTGCTTCGCCGCGGCGGGCTCGGGCTCCTCTTTCGGCGCGGTGGTGACGGAAGCTGGCAACAGTGTTGCGCCCGGCTCCTGGACCGGCGCGGGCTTCTCCTTCGCTGCCTTCTGCACTTCGAGATCGAGATCGATCTGCGAGCACAGCCCCAGCGTCACCGGATCGAGCGGCGTCAGGTTGGCTGAATTCCAGTGCGTCCGTTCGCGGATCGCCTGGATGGTCGATTTCGTAGTCCCGACAAGCCGCATAATTTGGCTGTCCTTGAGCTCGGGGTGATTGCGCACGAGCCAAAGGATCGCGTTGGGACGGTCCTGGCGGCGCGACACCGGCGTGTAGCGCGGCCCTTTCTTCGGCTTGGCCTCGGGCAAGCGCACCTTCGGCTCGGCAATGTGCAGCCGGTGATTGGGATCGGCCTCCGCCGCCTTGATCTCCTCGCGCGTCAATTGCCCGGTGAGGATCGGATCGAGGCCCTTGATGCCCTGTGCCGCATCGCCGTCGGCGATCGCTTTGACCTCGAGCGGATGCAGATGACACAGTTCGGCGATCTGATCGAACGACAGCGAGGTGTTTTCGACCAGCCACACGGCGGTGGCTTTCGGCATCAATGGCGTGATCGTCATAGCTAAATCTCCTCTGTGCTCCGCCCGCCTCCTTGGCGAAGCCACTCACGTCATCAACGATGACTGGAAAAGCTGATGGAATATAAGCGCGAGGCGGGTCCGGTGCAACCGGCCGTTTGCCGCGGATATCAGCAGTTATTGCGCGGCCGCTGGTAAATTTTTAACTGTATTTCGCCTCGCCGAGAGTTTCAGGCGCGCGGTTTATGGAACGACGCCCTTCACGGCATTGGCGAAGGCCTGGTAAGAAATCGATCCGTCCGCGGCGATCGGCAGCCGCTCGCGCAGTCGCGTCTTTAATTGTTCGAGCGCGCCCGGCGAAAGCTCCGAGAGCGCTTTGCCGGACGGTCCCGACCGGCACGGTGTTAGAATCCCAGAAATCGTCGAAGCTGGGAAAACTGACGCGAATGCGGATCACCTCGGTTTCGATCGCGGTGAGCCCGGCTTCTTTCCAGATCGCTTGCATGGCACCGCGCGCCGAAGCCTGTACATTCGGCCGCTCCGGCGGTGCCAGGACCCAAATCCTTCATCGCCGCCGCCAAGGGCGCTGGCGGAAAACCGTCGGGAAATTCCCACACGTAAGTGGCAACGACGCCGCCGGGCCTCACCACGCGCACCAGTTCGCGCGCGGCCATCCGCGGATCGGGAATGAAGACGATAACCAGCGCCATGGTGGCGGCGTCGAAACTGTTGTCAGGAAACGGTAAGGCCTGGGCGTCGGCAACGCGAAACTCGGCGCGCTTTGCTCCCGGCCGGGCGCGGGCGTAACCGAGCTGGCCTCGGATGGATCGACGCCGGTCACCGCTGCTGGCGCGCACCGCGCGATCAGCACTTCGGTGAAGGCGCCATTGCCGCAGCCGATATCGATCCATTTCAGATTTTTTCGGCGCATCAAGCCAGTCGAGAAATTTTCTCGCCGGCAAGCCGGCTCCAGCGGCCCATCAGCCGCTCATAAGCTTTGCCATCGGTAAAAAGATTCGGTGTTTGGTTCATGGGCCCATCATTCCGCTGCGACTTTGCTTTCGCGCGCCTTGATCGCCGCCCAGACGCGGCTCGGCGTCGCCGGCATGTCGATGTGTTCGACGCCGAGCGGGGTCAGCGCATTGAGTATGGCACTCATGATCGCCGGCGGCGCGCCGGTGGCGCCGGCCTCGCCCGCGCCTTTGACGCCGAGCGGATTGGTCTTGGCCGGCACTTCGGTAAGCTCGGAAACCAGTTCCGGCAGATCGTCGGCGCGCGGCATGGCGTAATCCTGGAAGCTCCCGGTGACGAGCTGGCCGGCAGGATCGAACACAATCGCCTCCATCAGCGCCTGCCCCGCCCCTTGCGCGACGCCGCCGTGGATCTGACCTTCGCAGAGCAGCCGATTCATAACTTTGCCGACATCGTCGACCGCTGCATAGCGGGCGAGCGTCACCGCGCCGGTCTCCGGATCGATTTCCACTTCGCAGACGTGACAGCCGTTCGGATAATTCGGCGGCTCGGCGGCGAAGGTCCCGGAGGCTTCCAGCCCAACGTCGAATTGCGGCGGCAGCATCACCGGGCGGTAAAAAGCCTTGGCCACCTCGGTCAGCGGCAGAGCGCGGTCTGTGCCAACAATGCGGAAAGCGCCGTCCTTGAATTCGATGTCGCCGGCGGCGGCTTCTAGCATCGTCGCCGCCATCGGTTTTGCTTTTTCGAGGATCGCATCGGCCGCGCGTTTGAGCGCATTGCCGCCGACATGCATGCTGCGCGAACCGTAGGTGCCGCGGCCCATCGGCACCGCATCGGTGTCGCCCTGGATGAAGCGGATATTCTCGAACGGCACGCCCAGCCATTCGCTCACCATCTGCATATAGACAGTCTGATGGCCCTGGCCGTGCGAATGGGTGCCGGCGAGAATCGTCAGCATCCCGCTCGGATCGAAGCGTAGCACCATGCGGTCGTTGAACACCGCAGCTTCTTCCAGGAAATAGCCGATGCCGCGGCCGCGCAGCTTGCCGCGCTTTTTCGATTCGGCAGCGCGTTTGTTAAAGCCGCCCCAGTCGCCAAGCTTGAGGCACTCGTCCATGACATGAACGAAATCGCCGCTGTCATAGGTGATGCCGGTTTGCAGCTTGTGTGGCATCGCCGCGGCCGGGATATAATTGCGCCGCCGCATTTCCACCGGGTCGATTTTCAGGACGCGCGCGGCGCGGTCAAGCAGCATTTCGATCAGGAAGGTCGCTTCGGGGCGTCCGGCGCCGCGATAGGGCGCAAGCGGAATAGTGTTGGTGAGCACGGCCTTGCCGACGGCATGGACCGCCGGAACTTGATAGACGCCGGGCGAGAGCCGCATGGCAAAGAGCGGCACCACCATCGACGCGCCGAAGACATGCGAACCCATCGCGTGCAGCGCGCTGACGCGCAGGCCTAAGATTTTGGCGTGCTCGTCGAGCGCCAGCTCGCCGGTGACGATCTGGTCGCGGCCTTGCGAATCCCCGAGCAAGGCTTCCGAGCGGGTCGAAACCCATTTGACCGGGCGGCCGCCGACGCGGCGCGACGCCCACACCACCAGCGCATCCTCCGGATAGCCGCCGAACTTCATGCCGAAGCCGCCGCCCACATCGGGCGAGATAACGCGAAGCTTGGTCTCGGGAATCTTAAAGACTTGCCCAGCGACCGCTGAGCGCGTGCCGTGCGGATTCTGCGAGGTCGAATAGAGCGTGTAGCCGTCACTGTCCGGATGATATTGGCCGATCGCGGCGCGCGGCTCGATCGAATTCGCCGTGATGCGATTGTTGTTGAGCTTGAGCGACACCGCGTGGCAGGCCTTGGCGAAGGCGGCGTCGGTCGCCTCCTTGTTCCCCATCATCAGCGTGAACGCGATGTTGTTCGGCTGCTCGTCCCACACCGCGGGCGCACCGGGCTTGACCGCATCCTCGACGCCGATGACCGCAGGCAGCGGTTCATAGTCGACTTCGACCAATTCAGCGGCGTCACGCGCCTGTGCATAGGTCTCCGCGACCACGAAAGCGACGCGATCCCCGACCGTGCGCACCTTCTGACCTTCGAGGATGGCGCGCAGCGTGCGGAATCCCTTGGGGCCGCCCATGTCCTCCGGCATCGGCGGCGCGAGCCCGCCGAGCTTGTCGGCGACCACATCCGCGCCGGTGAGCACCGCGAGCACGCCCGATGCGGTTTTCGCCTTCGTGGTATCGACGCGCTTGATGCGCGCATGCGCGTGTGGCGACATGACCACGACGCCGTAACATTGCTGCGGCAATTCGAGATCATCGACATAGCGGCCGCGGCCGGTGACGAATCGCGGATCTTCGACCCGGGGAACGGGCTGCCCAACACCGAATTTGTTCACGCGCAACTCCCTAGATTTTCGCTCTCCGCCCCCGCTTTCGCGGGCAGGGAAGAAATTTATACTCACCAATTCCGGCATTGAGAATGGAGGGCGGCGGAATGGCGGCGACTCCGGACAAAGCACCGTTTGATTACATCGTCGTCGGCGCCGGATCGGCCGGCTGCGTGCTCGCCAATCGCCTGACCGAGTCTGGCCGCCATCGCGTGCTCTTGCTCGAAGCCGGCGGCCATGACCGCCATATCTGGATTCACATTCCGCTTGGCTACGGCAAGCTGTTCGACAATGCCAAGGTCAACTGGCTATACAAGACCGAGCCCGAACCCGAATTGAACAATCGGCAGATCATCCAGCCGCGCGGCAGAGTGCTGGGCGGATCGAGTTCGATCAACGGCTTGCTCTACGTCCGCGGCCAGCACGAGGACTACGATCATTGGCGGCAGCTCGGCAATACCGGCTGGGGCTTTGCCGACGTGCTGCCGTATTTTCGGCGCGCCGAGGATCAAGAGCGCGGCGCCGACGACTTTCACGGCGCCGGCGGGCCGCTTGCCGTCTCCGACGTCTGCGAGCCACATCCGCTGTGCGAGGCTTTCATCGAAGCGGCGCAGCGCGCCGGTGTTCCGCGCAATGATGACTTTAACGGCGCGGCGCAGGAGGGCGCCGGCTATTTCCAGTTGACAGCGAAAAACGGCCGGCGCTGGTCGACCGCCGTCGGTTATCTGCGTCAGGCGCGGCGCCGGCGCAATCTCGCGATTGCATCGAACGCGCTGGCGAGCCGCATTCTGTTCTCGGGACGCCGCGCGGTTGGCATTCAATACGTTGAGCATGGCATGCCGCGCACCGCCTACGCGGACGGCGAGGTGATCGTTTCCGGCGGCGCGTTCAATTCGCCGCAGCTGTTGCAGCTTTCCGGCGTGGGACCGGCGAAGATTCTGCGCGATCTCGGCATCGAAGTAATCGCCGACATGCCCGGCGTCGGCGCCGATTTGCAGGATCATCTGCAGATCCGCATGCAGTATCGCTGCACCGAGCCGATCACCATGAATGACGTCATCAATCACTGGCGTCACCGCTACGGCGCGGGCTTGCGCTATATTATGTCGCGCAAGGGATTGCTGACGATCGGCGCCGGCTATGCCGGGGCGTTTTTGCGCACTCGGCCCGAATTGGCGACGCCCGACGTGCAGATCCATTTCCTGATTTTCAGCGCCGACGCCGCCGGCGGCAGGCTGCATGCCTTTCCGGGCTTCATGGCATCGGTATGCCAATTGCGGCCGGAGAGTCGCGGCTTCGTGCGCATCAAATCGAGTGATCCGGCGGTGCCGCCGGCGATTCAGCCGCGTTATCTCTCCGCGCGCAGCGATTGCGACACCGTGGTCGCCGGAATGAAGGGGATGCGCCGCATCATGAACGAGCCGGCGATGCGCCGCTATATCGCGCAAGAGCGCGCGCCCGGCGAGCATTGTGTCATCGACGACGATCTTCTCGCCTTCGCCCGCGACACCGGCACCACGGTCTACCACCCGACCTCGACCTGCCGCATGGGCCCCGATCCGTCGGCCGTCGTCGACGAACGCTTGCGCGTGCGGGGCTTCGAGCGCCTGCGCGTGATTGATGCCTCGATCATGCCGACGGTGGTGTCGGGCAACACCAATGCGGCGGCGGTGATGATCGGCGAAAAAGGGGCCGACATGGTGCTGCAGGATGCGGCCGCGCTTTCGCCGGTGCTGGCGCTTTCGGCTTGATTTAACCCGCCGCTTGCAGGCGATCGATGTTGAGCGCGCCCGCTTTGATCCGAGGAATGAGCTCGCGGCCGAACTCGACCGTGTCGTTGAACGGATCGAAGCCGCGGATCAGCACCGAGCCGATGCCGAGCTTGTAATATTCCAGGATCGCGCGCGCCACCTGCTCCGGTGTGCCGACGAGACACGAGGTATTGCCGAGCGCGCCGGTCGCCCGCGCAATCGGCATCCACAGCCGCTCGTCGTGCACGTCGCGTTCGAGCGCGAAGCTCATCAGCCGCTTGCCGGCATTGTCGACCGGCCCCGACATTGCCTCCTGGCGACTCCAGCCTTTGGCGCCGGTCATGCCGGCCAGGATCTTGTTGGCCTTGTCCCAGGCGGCGCTTTCGCTGGCGGCGATGATCGGGCGCACCGAGACGTTGAAACCCGGTGTGCGGCCATACACGGCCGCCTGGGCGTGAAATTGTTTGATGCGTTCGCGCGTCGACGCGAGCGGCTCGGCATAGATCGCATAAACGTCGCACAGCCGCGCACCCATATCCAAAGCGCCGTCCGAAGCGCCGCCGAAGAACAGAAGTGGATGCGGTTTTTGCAACGGCCGCACGTCCGAATGCGCGCCATTGACTCGATAGAACGAGCCGGCGAAGTCAAACGGCCGCTCGCTCGCCCATGTCAATTTCATCAGTTCGAGATATTCGGCGGCGCGGCGATAGCGCTCGGCCTTGGGCGTGAAATCGCCGTCGCCTTCCTGCTCGTCGTCGGTCTTGCCGGTGATGATGTGGAGCGCGAGCCGGCCGCCGCTCAAATGATCGAAGGTCGCGATTTTGCGCGCCATCAAGGTCGGCGCGACGAAGCCAGGGCGATGCGCGATCAGATAACCAAGCCGCTCAGTGCGCGCCGCCGCATGCAAAGCAACCAGAAAGCCCTCGGCCGACGACGATGAATAGCCGACCAGCACCAGGTCGAAGTCGGAAGCTTCGTGGGCCCGCGCGGCCTCGGCCACATAGTTCGGCGACAATCCGCCCTCGATGACATGCAAAGTCGCGGCGCTGGTCGGCGGCGTCACTCCGATCATGCCGATCACGCGCATGGGCATTGTGGTTTCCGTCGAGGCAATG
>Ga0310915_10001190_pt1 | contig 13327 bp, 8 predicted proteins | sample GREbulkMGAN111_FD_202508 | JGI IMG/M metagenome (GOLD analysis project Ga0310915, IMG submission 202508) | Lab enrichment of tropical soil microbial communities from Luquillo Experimental Forest, Puerto Rico - GRE.bulkMG.AN111 | ecosystem: Environmental > Terrestrial > Soil > Tropical forest >...
TCAAACAGTTCCGTGCCATCGCCACGCGCTACGACAAAACCGCGAGAAATTTCCTCGCCGCCCTCCACCTCGCCGCCGCTTCAATCTGGCTCAATTGACGACACGCCTTAATACGCTTGAAAATTCGGGCGGAGCAAAGGCGCCTGAGAAAGCGGGTGGAGGGGTTGGATGAAGGGCTGTGGAAACGCGGAAACTGCCTCAGGCGGCATCGACGAGGACGAGCTCGGTGTCCTCGAGTGCCCGCACCTTTACCACCGGCTCCTCGCGGATCGCAGCACCGTCACGCGCGTTGAGTGCCACGCCGTTGACTTCGACCGAGCCTTTGGCCGGCACCAGATAGCCGTGACGTTCTTTCCCGAAGGGATATTCCACCGTCTCACCAGCCTTTAATGTCGCGCCGAGAACCCGTGCATCGGTGCGGATCGGCAACGCATCGCTGTCGCTCGGGTCGCCGCTCGCCAGCGTGACAAAGCGGCCGGAGCGATCACCTTTGGGGAACGGCTTGGCGCCCCAGCTCGGCGCCTTGCCGCGGCTTGTCGGCAGGATCCAGATCTGGAAGATCCGGGTCGTACCCGGCTCCAGATTGTACTCCGAATGACGGATGCCGGTTCCGGCACTCATCACCTGCACGTCACCGGCGTCGGTACGTCCATTGTTCCCGAGGCTGTCCTGATGGGTGATCGCACCCTCGCGGACGTAGGTAATGATCTCCATGTCGGCATGGGGATGCGGCGGAAACCCAGTGTTCGGCGCGATCGTGTCGTCATTCCATACCCTGAGCGAGCCCCAACCCATGCGCTCGGGGTCGTGGTAGTCGGCGAATGAGAAATGGTGCTTGGCGTCGAGCCAACCGTGGTTCGCTCCGCCGAGGCGTTCAAAGGGTCTGCGTTCGATCATCTTACTTCTCCGATTCATCGAGGCGAGGTCTCGTCTCGGCTATGACCCCTAGATCGTATGTGTCTGGTACATTAAAAGAAGAAACGATAGAAACGCACCGTTTCCAATATGGGTCTTCCGGATCTCGAAGCCTGGGCGATCTTCGCCAAGGTCGCTCAAAGCGGCTCCTTCTCGCGTGCGGCCGTCGAGCTCGGCCTCGCCAAAGCGACGGTTTCGAAGGCGATTACTCGACTGGAACGCCGGATCGGCGCCGCCCTCCTCCACCGCACCTCGCGCAGGGTGGTGTTGAGCGAGGTTGGTCGCAACCTGCTCGCACACGCGTTGCAGGTGTTGAACGAGGGCGAGGCCGCCGAAGCCTTTGCCGTCGCGCAATCCGAGGTGCCGCGCGGCACGGTGCGCCTCGCCGTGCCGATGTCATTTGGTCTCGCCCATGTGGCGCCGATCCTGCCCGAGTTCCTGACCTCGTATCCGGAAGTGATGATCGATTTCCATCTGGGTGACGAGATCGTCGACCTCGTCGGCGGCGGCTTCGACGTGGCTCTGCGTATCGCCGCTCTGCCGGATTCGACCCTGATTGCGCGCCGCGTGTGTCAGGTTCGCCGCCTTGTCGTCGGGGCACCGGCATATTTCGACCGGCGAGGCCGCCCGACCCATCCATCCGAGCTCGCCAACCATGATTGTCTCGGCTACGCCTACTTGCCATCGCCCGAGGTCTGGCGTTTAACGCATGTCGGTGGAGACGAGGCGGCGGTAACACCGCGCGGCCCACTGCGCGCCAACAATGCCGATGCCCTCGCGCCAGCGTTGCTGGCGGGGCTCGGTCTGGCGATCCAACCCGAATTCACGGTGTGGGAGGATTTGGCGGCCGGGCGGCTCGAGCAGGTTTTGACCGAGTGGTCACTGCCGCTTATCGCCTTGCACATGGTCACGCCGCCGGGTCGGTTGCGGCCGGCGCGGGTCGGCGTGCTAATCGACTTCCTGGTAAAGCGGCTTGCGGCCGAGCCTTGGGCGAAATAGCCGGAAGAGTGGTGGCCGGGACATAGCAACCGGAAATGAATCTCTAAATGTCAGTAGTTTACTCGTTCCCGCGAAAGCACAGGGGCTGTCCGGGGGAAGAAATCCGGTTGTGAAGACCGACAGCGACACTCAGTTTTATCGTCTTGGCCGGGCTTGTCCCGGCCATCCACGCCTTTCCTGCAACGCTCGCAAGACGTGGATGCCGGGCATGAACGAGTTTGGATTACGGCGCTCTGAGAAGCGGGTCCGAGGAAGCCTCGCCGCTTCGCTCAAATCGCGCCGTATTTCGACCCGGTGAAATTTCGGTTGATATTCGACTGTTACGGCCACTTTAATTCGTTGATCCCGTGAAAAATTCCATTGATCCGCCGAGCAACGAATTTGCTGGATAAGCCGCTGAAATGATGAGCGATTGTATCCGGCCGTCGTGTTTTATGGCGAACGCACGAATTTCGTTGTATTTCGCCCGCGGCGGAGCGGGGAGTTATGCCCCATGCAAGGACATGACACGGCTCTACCGATCGGACGCATCGCGCGCTAGGGTGGGCGCGGAAAGGAGTACCCCGATGGCCCTCGACGAGCGCGCGACCGTATGCACCTTCGATTGTCCCGACACTTGCAGCCTGACGGTCGGCGTCGATCAAGGCCATATCGTCAGCGTGCGCGGCTCGAACGCGGTGCCCTACACAGCCGGTGTGATCTGCAACAAGGTCGCTCGCTTTACGGGCGACTTCGTGCACGGACCGCAGCGCCTGCTCCATCCGCTGCGCCGCACCGGGCCCAAGGGTTCCGGACAGTTCGAGCGCGTCTCGTGGGACGCCGCTCTGGACCAGATCTTCGAGCGGGTCAGCGCGGTCATCGGCCGGTGGGGACCACAGGCGGTGATGCCGTTGAACTATGCCGGTCCCCACGGCTTCCTCGCCGGGGACAGCATGTCCCTGCGCTTCTTCCACCGGCTTGGCGCCACGCAACTCTACCGGCGCGCGTTGTGCGGCGGGGTGCGCAGCGAGGCCTGGGCAGGGACCTATGGCGCCGTCCCCGGATGCCCGCCCGAATTCGCCGAGCACGCAAAGCTCAACATCGTCTGGGGCAACAACGCGACCGCCACCAATCTACACCTCGTCCGGGCCATTCGCCGGGCAAAGCGGGCGGGCGGCAGGCTGGTCGTGGTCGACCCGTTGCGGACAAAAATCGCCGAGCAGGCGGACCTGCATCTTCAACTGGTGCCCGGCACCGATGTCCTGCTCGCTTGGTCCGTCGCCGCCGAGCTGGAGCGGTCGGGGTCGCTGGATGACGCCTTCATTGCTGCGCACATCCTGGGCGCCGAGGAGTTCATGGCGCGAGCCCGGGAATGGCCCGCGACGCGGGCGTCTGCCGTCTGCGGATTGGAGGAGAGCCAAATCCTGACCTTCGCACGTTGGCTCGCCGAGGCCGGACCGCTCGTCCTGGCGCCGGGTAATGGGCTCGAACGCGGGCGCAATGGCGGTAGCGGGATCCGCGCCGCGATCGCGTTGCCGGCACTGCTCGGCAAGCTCGGTAAGAGCAATGGCATCGTGCTAGCCGCCGGCAACGCCTTTCCGAAGACCCCGGCCCGGCTGCAGCGGCCGGATCTGCTTCCCGCCGGAACCCGCACCCTCAACATCAACGATATCGGCCGGCATCTCGCTGACGACGACATCGACCCGCCATTGCGCGCGTTGTTCATCTACAACCACAATCCGATCGTCGTGCACCCCGACCAGAACCGCATGCGCCGCGGGCTTGCCCGCGACGACGTGTTTACCGTCGGCATCGAGCTGACGATGACCGAGAGCATGACCCATTGCGACGTGGTGTTGCCGGCGGCAACCCATTTCGAATACGCCGAGCTTTATGCTTCCTACGGTCATCATTGGCTGCAGCGCGCCGAGCCGGTGATCCCCCCGCTCGGCGAGTCGCTGCCGAACACCGAGATCTTCCGCCGCCTCGCTGCGCGCCTCGGCTTCACCGAGCCGTGCTTCGAGGCCACTGATGCGGAGTTGATGGACGATGCGATCGACGGGGCCGATCCGCGACTGGGCGGCATCCGGCCGAGCGAGATCGCGACCCGCCGGGCCGTGCAAATGGCGGGGCCGGACGGAAAGCCGCTTTCCCTGTTCGACAATGTCTTTCCCGCGACACCGTCAGGCAAGATCGAGCTCAGATCAGAGGCATTGGCCGAGCGATGGGGTGCGGCGGCCGCACTGCCGGCTTGGCGTGAGCGGCGAGCCGCCCATCCGCTGATGCTGATCTCGCCGTCCTCGGACAAGCGCATTTCCTCGACCCTTGGCGACCTCGCCGACTCCCGCGCAGCGCCGCCGCTGTTGATGAACCCCAAGGACGCAGCGCTGCGCGGCCTCGGACAGGGTAATCAGGTGCGCGTGTGGAACGAGCGCGGCGAGGTCATGCTGCGCCTCATCGTGACCGACGCCGTGCGCCCGGGTGTCGTCGCCAGCGAGAAGGGCGCGTGGCTGATGACGAGCCCGACCGGCCAGACAATCTCGGCCCTCGTCTCGGCCGATCTGAAGGCCGACCTCGCCGAGGGCGCCTGCTTCAACGACACCCCCGTAGAGGTCAGCCGCGTTGCGGCCTAAGCAGGGCCGCAATGACCAGGCAGGGCGGCGATCGAGCCGAGGCGGTTGCCGAGCATTTTCGAGGTTTTTTCGCAGGCCTCATCGTAAACCTCGCGTTAACCAGCATCGCGTACTTGGAGGGATATCCGTCCACCGAGACAGAGAGCGGTCATGTCGGAGGCCAAAATTCCGCACCCTCAACGGCCAAGAGCCGCCGCGCGTACCAAGCGCGGACATCGGGTAGGATTTGCGAAGCGCGACGTGCGGTTGCTGCCTGCAGAACTCCGCGGCTTTTATGGCCACCGGGAACGGCTGCGCCGGTGTCTGATCTTCGCCGGAGCCGAAAACCTTCCCGATACCGAAATCCTCGAGGTGATACTTTTCACCGCCAACCCGCGCGCCGATGCCAAGCCTCTGGTAGCAGAGCTGATCGAGTGCTTCGGGAGCCTCGCCGAGGTACTGAGCGCCGATGCCGAAGCGCTCGCAGCTGTCGGGCTCGGCCCACCTGCGATCGCTGGCGTCAAATTGGTGCGTGAGGCGGCGCTGCGGCTGATGCGGGCGGAACTGCTCGAACGGCCCGTGATCGGCTCGTGGGACAAGCTGGTCGACTTTTGCACCGCGCAAATCGGTTACAGCAAAGTCGAGGAACTCCATCTCCTGTTTCTCGACCGCAAGAATGTGCTGATCAAGCATGAGCGTCAGCAGCGCGGCACCGTCAACCATACGCCGGTCTACACGCGCGAAGTGGTCAAGCGCGCGCTCGAGCTCGGGGCCTCGGCGCTGATTATGGTGCACAATCATCCGTCAGGCGACCCGACCCCCTCGCAAGCGGATATCTCGGTCACCAAAGACATCGTTAAAGCCGCCGCTCCGCTCGGCATTACGCTGCACGACCACATCATCATCGGCCGCGGCCGGCACACCAGTCTGCGCGACCTCGATCTGATCTGAGTGCGTCTGGAAAACGGCAGCAATGCCGTTTAACTCATTGCCCCGATTCTACAAGGACTCAACCGAAATTACGGGTGTTCGATTAAAATACGAATAGATTCATGCGTTTGTGTCGACGATAGTGAATGTATTCGAACGGATTTTTGACGCGCTTCTGACGCACCCAGTATAAAGGGTTCCGAGCTGGAGAAATAGCCGGGTGAGATCCCGGGGACAGCGTTGTGTATTGGCGGCCCATATCGCGCCCGAGTCCTTCTCGGATGAGGGATTACCGGGCCCCAATGCTGGGCGGATGCTGCAAGGGACCGATCATGGATATAGCAAGCGGTCAACTTCGCGATCAAAATTCGTGGAGTCGATATCGTTCTGTCGTCTGGCTTTCGTGTCTGGCAATTCTATTTGCCACAGCGGGGTCACTCACCGTTTTCCAGCTCATGCCGGCCGTGAACGAGCCGCGCTTCGCCAGCCTGCTGCAGTTCGGGTGGCTCGGATATGGGTTTGGACTCACCGCATTATACCTGACATTCATTCACCGCGAGCGCAGAACACGGACCCGCGCCGCGCGTATAACTAAGCGGCGCTCGGCTGAGCTTACCGAGATCAGAAATTTGCTTACTGCTGAGATCGAAGCGCGGCGGCAAGCCGAGGCCCGCCTACTCCAGAACCACCATGAGCTAAAAGAGAGCGAGAGCCGGTACCGGACAATCCTAGAGACTGCAGACAGCGCCATTATCGTGGCTGACCAGCATGGCCGCATAGAGCAATTCAACAAGGCCGCCGAGGGCATAACCGGCTATCTGGCGGCGGAGGTTATCGGCGAGAATATGAGGGTGTTGTTGCCGCCTAACCTGCGGCATGAGCACTACCGCTATACCGCTCGCTATCTATGGACCGTACGGGAATTGGAGGTCTGCCGAAAAGACGGCAGCCTGTTCGCCGCCGAGCTAGCAATCGCCGATTGGTGGGCGGGTGGACAGCGTCATTTCGTCGGGATGCTGCGCGATCTAACAAGGCAAAAGCGGGAGCAGCTCGAGCGCACGCGGCTGGAGGAGCAGCTGCATCAGGCCCAGAAAATGGACGCCATCGGCAGTCTCACCGGAGGGATGGCGCACGATTTCAACAACCTGCTGGGTATTATCATCGGCAATACCGATTTGCTTCGTGACCTTGAAATCGACCACCCGGAGGCTGACGAACTGACGCGCAGTGTGCTCGATGCCGCGTTCCGCGGCGCCGATCTAACGCGCCGGCTGCTCGCCTTCGCTAGGCAGCAGCCGCTTCGCCCCCAGCGCATCGATGTGAACCAGCTCGTGTCCGGTATCATCCGGCTGTTGAGCCGGACGCTCGGCGAGAATATCGAGATTGCGCTGAACCTGTCGTCCAAGGTTTCGCCCATTATTGCCGACCCGGCCCAGCTGGAAGCGGCTATCACCAATCTCGCTACCAATGCGCGCGACGCGATGCCGAGCGGCGGGCACCTCGCCATCGTTACCGCCAATTGTCAGCTCGATGCTGATCGCGCTGCACAGAACCCTGAGTCGGCGCCTGGCGAGTATGTAATGATTGAGGTCCGCGATACTGGAAGCGGCATGACACAGGAAGTTATGAACCGGATATTCGAACCTTTTTACACGACCAAAGAACAAGACAAGGGCACTGGCCTCGGCCTCAGTATGGTGTTCGGTTTCATCACGCAGTCGGGTGGTCACGTGACCGTCTTCAGCGAGCCCGGCGTTGGCTCGACTTTCCGTATCTTTCTGCCTCGAGCAACGGAAGTGGCTGTCGTGACCCACGAGGACGCCGAGGAGCAACTCATTCGTGGTGGGGGCGAGACGATTCTCGCGGTCGAGGACAATGACGCTCTTCGTCGCGTCATCGTTCGCCAGCTCAACTCCCTACGCTACCGCGTGCTCGAAGCCAAACAGGCCGACGACGCGCTACAGGTGATGGAACTGGAAAGCATTGACGTGCTGTTGACTGATATCGTAATGCCGGGCGGCAAAGACGGCGTCGAACTGGCACGCCAGGCCAGGCAACGGTGGCCAACGATCGCGGTTGTTTTCAGCTCGGGGTTTTCGCAAGCGAAACCGGATGGCAATACCATTGCACTGCCGCCCGACATACCCCTGCTCAGCAAGCCGTATCGCAAGGAGAACTTGGCGTGCGCAGTTCGCGAGGCCCTGCGGAGGACAGCGGCGGGCTTCGCGCCTGAGGCCGAGCCGACTGTTCCGACGGCTCTCTAAACCCTTTCAATAGAGAGCACGACGTCGGGAGGAGAATGACTCACGACAGCTGGGGCACGCTGCCAGCGATGTTCTTCGACCGGGCTGCACGGCTTGGAGAGAAGCCCTTCCTCTGGGCTAAATCAGAGGGACGATACCGTCCGAAGACCTGGGCGGCGACGGCGCGCGATGTCCGACGGGTAGCCCTCGGCCTCCGATCGCTCGAGATAGGCCCAGGCGATCGCGTCGGTCTTGTCGCCGAAAACCGGCCGGAATGGGTCATCGCCGATCTGGCGATCATGAGTGCCGGAGCGATCACCGTCCCGGGTTACGTGACCCAGACGGTCGAAGACCATCGGCATTTATTGGCGCATAGCGGTGCATGCGCGGTGATCGTCTCAAACGCCCCGCCGTCTGCCAACGTTCTTGCGGCAACGAAGCAGGTCGAGAGCGTCCGCACGGTGATCGAAATCGAACCCGTGGCCGGGCGGACAGGATCGGTCGACATCCGATCCTGGGAAGAGGTGTTGGCGCGCGGCTCGCATGACGGCGGCGATATCTCCCAATGCATTGGCGCAATCGAACCTGAAGACACCGCATGCCTAATCTATACTTCGGGGGCGGGCGGCGTTCCCAAAGGTGTCATGACCAGCCACCGCAACATTCTGGCGAACTGCCGTGGCCTCCATAAGGTGCTCGAGACCCTCGGGCTTGATGATGAGGTGTTCCTCAGCCTTCTACCGCTGTCGCACTCCTATGAGCACACAGCGGGGATGATGTTCCCGATCTCACTCGGTGCGCAGATCTTCTTTGCCGAAGGCGCCGAAGCGCTCGCCGCCAATATGCTCGAAGCACGGCCCACGGTTGTGACCGCAGTGCCCAGGTTCTACGAGATATTGCATCGGCGGATCCGCCTAGAGGCTGAGCGCCGAGCTGTCGCCAAGTTGCTGCTCGACCAGGCCGTAACGATCGGACGCAAGCGCTCTGTCTCGCAGCCAATCGGCTTTGGTGAGCGCTTAATCGATACGCTGCTCGACCGCCTCGTACGCAGCAAGTTGCGCCGGCGTTTTGGCGGGCGGCTCAAGGCGATGATTTCGGCCGGGGCACCGCTGAACCCGGAAATCGGGAGCTTTTTTCTGGCGCTTGGTATCCGCCTGCTGCAAGGCTACGGGCAGACTGAGGCCGGGCCGGGGATCAGTTGCAATTCACCGGCACGGATCAAGATCGACACGGTCGGCCCGCCGCTCGATGGTGTTCGGGTACGCATCGCAGAGGATGGCGAAATCTGGGTCGCCGGTGAGAGCGTCATGAACGGGTATTGGGACGACCCTGAGGCAACAGAGCAGGTGCTCGATGACGGCTGGCTCAAGACGGGGGATATCGGCTTTCTCGATCGAGACGGTTTTCTCCGGATCACTGACCGCAAGCGCGACATCATCAAGACTTCCGGTGGCGAGATGATCTCGCCCGCACGCGTCGAAGGCTATCTAACCACTGAACCGGAGATCTCCCAGGCGATGGTGTTTGGCGACCGCCGTCCCCATCTCGTCGCAATCCTCGTTCCTGACCCCGACTTCGTCGCCGGCTTTGCGCCACAGAACACTGATCTGCCCCCCACCGCTGGTGATCCCCGCTTCACCAAAGCGATCGGGACTGCCGTCGCGCGAGTTAATCGATTACTCTCGCCGTGCGAGCGAGTACGCCGCTTCTTGATCGCGGACGAACCCTTTACGACCGCCAATGGCTTGATGACTCCAACCCTCAAAATCAGGCGTAACGCCATCCGTGAGATCTATTGCGCGGCTCTCGACGCGCTGTACGAGCGCGCGCATGCCGCCGACTGAGATCGGCGAGGCTACCCTCTGAGCAGTGTCGCCATCACGCGCTCGCGCGTCAGGGGCAGATCGCGCAACCGCGCGCCCAGCGCGTGGGCTACGGCGTTGCCGATCGCGGCGACCGTCGGACCGCCCGACGCTTCGCCGACCCCGAGGCAGGGTCGATCCATGGCTGGGTCGACCAGCTCGACGGTCACTTCCGGCACCTCACCAAAGCGCAATACCGGGTAGCTCTCCCAGTCGCGCGAGCTGATGCCGCTGGTGTCGAGGCGCACCCCTTCTTTGAGCGCCCAGCTCGCCCCGTGGATGACGCCGCCTTCGAGCTGGTTGATCGCACCATCCGGATTGATCACTAGCCCGGCATCCGCTGCACACCACACGCGAACGAGGCGGACGCTCTCCTCGACCTCGACTTCGGCCACGACAGCCGCGTAGGCGGCCATATTCTTGTAGCGGGCGAAGGCGACGCCGCGGCCGCGCCCAGTGCCGGCCGACAAACCCGCCTGCCAACCGCTGATCCGTGCGACATGCTCGACGACCGCCCGTGCCCGTGCATCGGACAATACCGAGAGCCGGTAGGCGACCGGGTCCTGACCCGCCCGCTCGGCCAGATCATCCATCGACGACTCGATCGCAAAGACGTTGAGCGTGGCGCCGAGCCCGCGCAAGGACGAGGTGCGCACCGGGGTTTCGGCGATCAGGTGATGGACGATCCGCTGTGCCGGGAAGTCGTAGAGCGGCTCGCCGTTGCGGGTGCCGGCCCCCGGCGGATATCCCCCCTCGACGGCGGGCGGATGCGGCGGCGGATCCGGCAGGGCTTCGGCAGCGAGCAAATTGCCGCCGCCGCCCGGCCGGCTCGAATGGCGGCCGCTCCAGATCTCGGTGGTCCAGTCGGCGGGGTGTCCGGACCCGTCGAGGACCGTCTGGGTCGTCACCACCATCGCCGGGCTGACCGGCTCGAAGCCGAATTCCTCCTCGCGCCGCCAGCGCACCCGAACCGGCTGCCCCGGCCGGTGAAAAGCGATGACCGCCGCATCGGTTGCCGCGTCGTCGGCGCCGTTGTGGCCGTAGCAGCCCGGCCCCTGCACATGCTTGACCGAGATTGCCGCAGGGTCGAGCTTTAACGTCCGCGCCAGCGCATCGCGCAATGGGTAGACGCCCTGCGAATGGGTCCACACCGTGAGCCGTCCGTCGCGGTATTGGGCGAGCCCGCAGGACGGCGCCACCGAGGCGTGGGCGATGTGCATCCTCGTATAGGTCGCCTCGTGCCTCGCTGTCGCCGGTACTGGCTCGGCGGGTGGAGGCGGGCCGATGACGCGGTCGATCGATGGCTGTTGCAACAGCCACCGCGCCTCCTCCTGATACGGATTGATCGGATCGAGGCCGTCCCAGGCGACATGATCGGGTGCGACTGCGGCGACGGCTTCGACGACCGTCTCGTCGGCGCCGAGAATGGCGAGAAAGTTGCCGTCACGGATGATCTCGATCGGCCCCTTCGCCGCGCGCCGCAGCCCGGCCTCGTCGACCTTGGCGATCGCAGCACCCCGGCGCGGCTGGCGCACGACGCGCGCATGCACCATGCCGTCGCGAACCATGTCGTGAATAAAAGCTGGTCCGCCGAACACCTTTGCGGCGAGGTCGACGCGCGGCGCGTTCCGACCGACGACGCGATAATCCCCGACGCTCTTGGTAGGTGATTGGCCGGTGGCGTGGCGCGTCAGATCGACGGCGGCCGCAAGCGACCAGTAATCGTGGGGGGTCCTCTCGCCGCGATGAGTGATCGCACCGTCGCGCACCGCCAGATCGGCGCGCGAATAGCCATGGGAAGCCGCGGCATGGTCGAGGAACAGGGCGCGCACCTCGGCGCAGGCCATGCGCAGGGCGACGCCGCCGAATTGGATCGACTGGCTGCCGGCGGTGTACCCTTCGTTCGGGGTGCGATCGGTGTCGCCGGTCTGCAGCAGAATGCGCTCTGGTGCCACCTCGAGCTCCTCGGCGGCGATCTGCAGCATCGCGGTCAGCACGCCCTGGCCAATCTCGACTCGGCCGGTCGAGACCGTCACGCGTCCCGGCGCCGAGAACCCGACCCAGCGATCGAGGCGCGGATTGGCGGCAAGCAATGGCGGCAATGCCGGCAATGTCGGAGTGTTCATCGGGTGCCTCCTTCGCCCAGCACGCGGGCGGCACGCTCGACGGCGCGCAGAATCCGGACATGGCTGCCGCAGCGGCAGATGTTGTCGTCGAGCGCCTCGGCGATCTCAGCCCGCGACGGCGCCGGGTTTCGGTCGAGCAATGCCTTGGCCGAGATCAGGATGCCCGGCAGGCAATAGCCGCATTGGCCGGCCTGCTCATCGAGAAAGGCCTGCTGCAGCGGGTGCGGCCGGTCGGGCGTGCCGAGGCCCTCTATCGTGGTGATCGCCTTGCCGGCGACCGTCGACAGCGCCTTGCCGCAGGATTTTTCCGGGCGGTCGTCGACCAGCACCATGCAGCAGCCGCATTGCTCCTGACCGCAGCCGAATTTGGTTCCGAAGAGGCCGAGATGATTGCGCAGGATGTCGAGCAGCGGCGTGTCCCCGTCCGCAGTGACGCTGACGGTGCTGCCATTGACGATCAGAGAAGTTGGTTGCATCGGTATCTTCGACAAAGGTTCGAACCTATAGTGCTCGCACAAGACCTCGGGGGAGGCAATGTCGATCGATGTCGCCGAATGGCTGCGCGGGCTCGGTCTCGAGCAATATGCGCCGGCTTTCGTGACCAACGACGTCGACCCCGAGGTGCTGCCTGAGCTGACGGCGGATGATCTGATCGGGCTCGGCGTCACCTCAATCGGTCATCGCAGGAAGCTTTTGGCGGCGATCGCCGCTCTTCGCGGCGACGCGGCGCATGCTGCCACCGAGGCCGCGCCCGCGGCTACTCCCGCGCCAAGCGAGGCCGAGCGGCGGCAGCTGACGGTGATGTTCTGCGATCTGGTCGGCTCGACGCCGCTGTCGACGCGCTTCGATCCCGAGGATCTGCGCGAGATCGTCGGCGCCTACCATCGCTGTGTCACCGACACCGTCGGCCGCTTTGGCGGTTTTGTCGCGAAGTATATGGGCGACGGCGTGCTCGTTTATTTCGGCTACCCGGAGGCGCATGAGGACGACGCCGAGCGCGCGGCGCGCGCCGGGCTCGCGGTCATCGATGCGGTCGGCGGGCTCGCCACACGAGAGCCGCTGAATGTTCGGATCGGCATCGCCACCGGCCTCGTCGTGGTTGGCGATCTGATCGGCGCGGGCGCCGCGCAGGAGCGCGGCGTCGTCGGCGAGACGCCAAACCTTGCCGCCCGCCTGCAGGCGCTGGCCCGGCCGGGCACCTTGGTCGTGGCCGACGGCACCCGGAGACAGATTGGCACCTTGTTCGAGATCGAGGATCTTGGGCCCCAGCCGCTCGCCGGTTTCGCCGAGCCGCAGCGTGCTTGGCGTGTGGTCGGCGAGAGCGGGGTCGTCAGCCGCTTTGAGGCCTTGCGTTCGGGGACCACACCACTGGTCGGCCGCGACGAGGAGCTCGACCTCTTATTGCGGCGCTGGCAGCAGGCAAAGCTCGGCGAAGGACGGGTGGTGCTGGTCTCCGGCGAGCCAGGGATCGGCAAATCGCGCCTGACCGCGGCACTGTCGCAACGTATCGAGACCGAGCCCCACACCCGAATTCGCTATTTCTGCTCGCCGCACGATCAGGACAGTGCGCTGTACCCCTTTATCGGCCAGCTGGAGCGCGCCGCGGTGTTCGCCCGCGACGACACGACCGCAACAAGGCTCGACAAGCTGGAGGCGCTGCT
>Ga0310915_10001196_pt1 | contig 13289 bp, 11 predicted proteins | sample GREbulkMGAN111_FD_202508 | JGI IMG/M metagenome (GOLD analysis project Ga0310915, IMG submission 202508) | Lab enrichment of tropical soil microbial communities from Luquillo Experimental Forest, Puerto Rico - GRE.bulkMG.AN111 | ecosystem: Environmental > Terrestrial > Soil > Tropical forest >...
ATGCTCGATCTTGGACACCTTTGAGAGTTCCGCGATGTAGAGCGTGCCGTTGTGGAAGGCGACGCCGTTCGGCCGATAGAGGCCGGACGCCAGCACCTTGACCTCGCGTTTGCCGTCCTTGTTGACGATGGCATAGACCTTGTCGACGAGGCGGCTGCCGACGAACACGGTGCCCTTGTCGCCGAGCGCGAGCGAACGCGCGTTCGCCATGCCCGAGGCGTAGACCTCGATGTTGAAGCCGGGCGCCAGCTTGAGCCTGGCGGCCGGCAGTTTGTCGGCGGCGGCCGGCAGCGGCGGCGGCGCGACCGGCGCAAGCTTCAGGGCGGCCTCATTGTCCGGCCGGCCGATCATCGGGGAACCCGGCGGAAGCGCGGGCGGGGACGCTGCGGCGGTGGTCGGAGCCGGCGCTGCGGCCGGTGCGGGAGCCGCGGCGGCAGCCGGAGAAGGTGACGGCGCAGGTGCTGCCGCGGCCGGTGCTGCTGCAGGTGTCTCGGCAGGCGCCGGCGCAGGTACCGCGGCAGGTGCGGGCACGGGCGCGGCGGCAGGTGGCGAGGCCGGCGTGTCCTCTGCGGCTGCGGCAAGATTGAATGCACCAAGAAAAACGCCCGCGAGCAAAAGCCCGCGCGGCGACAATCGAGCGATCATGTCATCCTCCCCTTGCATGGCGGCCGCAGCTCCTCGCAACCGGTTAAGTTCCGGGGTCGGCCTTCCTGCTTCAGTTTGTTATATTTTTCGTCCCTTGCGCAATCGGAAACATGACGAAGGCGTCCGCGATCAATCGGAAGGGGCGCCGGAATGGATCTCGGGGTCGGGGTAGCGGCGGCGTATCAGTGCCGCGTCACCCGCTCGTCGGGCAGGTCGAGGACCGCTTCCGAAAACGGAAACTCCAGCACTATCTCCCCGTCATCGTCGGTCACCTCGATAACGGCATTCAACAGCAGCACGGTTGAACCTTCGGTTCGCATCAGCTCGAGGATCATCGTGCGCGCGACTTCCCAGGCGTGGTCCGCGTTGCGCAACTCTTCGCCCTCGGGGTCGACGATCAGCTCATCGCCGATTCTCGTGTTGAAAAAATATCTCGGCATAGCCAGTGCAATTGGGGCGAAACGTTGGAAATTGGAAGCGGCCGGTCTCTCACAACTTCTTTATTCGCCGTTCCCGCATCTCGTCCGATGCCGATCAGCCTTGCGCCGATGGAACAGGGAACGAAACCATTGATCCCGTTTTGATTTGGAACTTTTGGCGGCTGCGACGCCCAAACTCGCTATTGCAGCGCAACAAAAGGCGCGGCTCTCTCAACAAAGATTTAGCTGGCTAACTTGCGGTTGCGCGTTAATTTAATGGAGAGGGCGAGGTCGTCCGTTTGCAACAAGGGTCAACAAGGAGAGCCAAAATGGCCTGGAAAGCACCGAAGATTGTCGAAGTGCCCTGCGGCATGGAAATCAACATGTATGCATCTGCCGCCCGCAAGTAATTAGCCGGCGACAGCTTCGCGTTCTTCGCAAGGTGGCTTCGGGCCGCGACCACGTGCCTGCAGGGGGCGTGACCGGGGCCCGTATCCACCTTCTTGAATTTTTACGTGCAGTCTTTGAATGAAGGTTCCAGGGGACGGATCATGCTTCGCGTCGTCGTCCTGGGCGCGGCGGCAGGCGGCGGCGTTCCGCAGTGGAATTGCGGATGCGAAGTATGCCGGGCAGCCCGAGGCGAACATCCCGAACTGAAGAGCACGCAAGCCTCGGTCGCGATCAGTGCCGACGGCGAGCACTGGTTTTTGATCAATGCCTCGCCCGACCTGCGCCAGCAGTCGATCGCAACCCCGCAGCTTCATCCCGCAAAGGGCCGGCTCCGCCACTCCCCGATCGCGGGGGTCATTCTCACCAATGGCGAGGTCGATGCGGTCGCGGGATTGTTGTCGATGCGCGAGGGTTCGCCCTTTGCGATCTATGCGCATCCCAAGGTGCTGGCAGTGCTGAAGGCCAACAGCATCTTCAATGTGCTGAGCGAGGAAAAGGTGCGCCGTGTGGCAATAGAAATCGATCGCACGTTCGAGCCTGCCCTGCCCGACGGCAGAACAAGCGGCATCGAGATCCTGCCCTTTGCGGTTCCGGGCAAGGCGGCGTGGTACCTGGAGGGCAAGGAACATCCGGGCGGACGGCAGGGCGATGGCGACACGCTGGGCCTGCGCATCCGCGACAAGGCGGCCGGCAAACATTTCTACTTCATTGCCGCCTGCGCCGACGTCACCGACGCATTGAAATCACGCCTTGCCGGTGCATCGCTGGTATTCTTCGACGGCACCGTCTGGCGCGACGATGAATTGATCACCCAGGGCCTCGGCAGCAAGACCGGGCAAGCCATGGGACACATCGCGATGGCCGGGAAAAGCGGCGCGATCGAAAGCCTCGCCGACCTCGATATCGACAGAAAGATGTTTCTGCATATCAACAATTCGAACCCGGCACTGCTTGCGAGCTCGGCCGAGCGCAAGATGCTGGAGCGCGCGGGCTGGCAAATTCCCGCCGATGGAATGGAGATCGTGCTGTGAACGCCCCTGCCCTGACAAACATGACTGCCTACTCGATCGGCAAGGGCGTGTCGCTCAACAATGCCGACGAGCTCGAGGCGACGCTGCGCCAGATCGGCGCCATGCGCTATCACAGTCTCCACCCGTTTCATCGGCTGTTGCACGGCGGCAAGCTGAACAAGGGCCAGGTGCAGGCCTGGGCGCTGAACCGCTACTATTATCAGAGCACGATCCCGATCAAGGACGCGGTCGTGATCTCGCGCTTTCGCGATCGCGACATCAGGCGCGAGTGGCGTCACCGCATCGAGGATCACGACGGCGGCCGCGACAGCGAAGGCGGCATCGAGCGCTGGCTCAAGCTGACGGAAGGTCTGGGTCTCGACACGGCCTACGTCGAATCGACCGAAGGCATTTTGCCGGCGACGCGCTTTGCGGTGGAGGCTTACGTGCATTTCTGCCGCGACCGGACGCCGCTCGAGGCAATCGCCTCCTCGCTCACCGAGTTGTTTGCGCCGAACCTGCACGAGGAGCGCATCAGCGGCATGCTGCAGCATTATGATTTCGTCAACCCCGACATCATGAGCTATTTCAGCCGCCGCCTGCAGCAGGCGCCCCGCGATGCCGGCTTTGCGCTCGACTATGTCAGAAAACATGCGAAGACACAGGAGGCGCGCGAGGCGGTCTGCAACGCGCTGATCTTCAAGACCAACGTGCTCTGGGTGCAGCTCGACGCGCTCTATCACGCTTATGTCGAAGGCCACATTCCTCCGGGCGCATTCGTGCCCAGGGGAAACTAGAGAAGGCGAGCCGGAAAAGCATGGCAGGTCCGCGTCACATCAGCGTCAGCGAAGCAAGCCGGCCGGTGCTGCCGCGGCATACCAAGCTGAAGTTCGACCAGACGCGGAACGTGTGGGTGATTCTCGCGCCGGAACGCGTGCTGGCGCCCGACGAAATCGCAGTCGAGGTCTTGCAACTTTGCGACGGCGTCCGCACCGTCGCTGGTATGATCGATCAGCTCGCGGAGAAATACGCGGCCCCCCGCGAGACGATTGAGGCAGACGTGATCGCGATGCTGCAGGACCTCGCCGACAAGGGCTTTTTGACGGAAGCCCGCGAGAAGACGCCATGAGCGACAACGACGCGCTGAACGTGCTGGAACAGCAGCGCTCGAAGGCGGAGGCCTTCGGCATTCCGCTTGCGGTGCTGGCGGAGCTCACGCATCGCTGCCCGCTGCAATGCCCCTACTGCTCGAATCCGATCGAGCTCGATCGCGCAAGGAGCGAGCTCACCACCGAGGAATGGAAGAAGGTTTTGTCCGAGCTCGCCGAGCTCGGCGTGCTGCAGGTTCATTTCTCCGGAGGCGAGCCGACCGCGCGCAAGGACCTCGTCGAACTCGTCAAGCATGCAAACGATGTCGGACTCTATACCAACCTGATCACGTCGGCGGTGCTGCTGACGCGCGAAAAGCTCGCCGAACTGGCCGACGCCGGGCTTTCTCATGTGCAGATCAGCTTTCAGGGCAGCGAAGCCGCGAGCGCCGACCGCGTTGCAGGCCTCAAGGACGCGCACAACAAGAAGATCGAGGTCGCGAAATGGACGCGCGAGCTCGATCTGCCGCTGACCGTGAATGCGGTGATGCACCGGCAGAACCTGCATCAATTGCCTGATATCATCCAGATGGCGGTCGATCTCGACGCAGACCGGCTGGAAGTCGCCAATGTGCAGTATTACGGCTGGGCGTTGAAGAATCGCGCCGCGCTGATGCCGAGCCTTGCGCAGATCGAGGAGACCAGCCGCCTGGTCGAAGACGCGCGGACGCGGCTGAAGGGCATTCTGGCAATCGATTATGTGGTGCCGGATTACTACGCGCTGCGGCCGAAGAAGTGCATGGGCGGCTGGGGCCGGCAGTTCTTCAACATTTCGCCATCCGGAAAGATCCTGCCCTGCCATGCCGCCGAGAGCATCACGGGGCTGCAATTCGAATCGGTGCGGTCGAACCATTCGATCGCCTGGATCTGGCAAAACTCCGAGGCCTTCAACCGCTATCGCGGCACCGGCTGGATGCCTGAACCGTGCAGGAGCTGCGAGTTTCGCGAGGTCGATTTCGGCGGCTGCCGCTGCCAGGCCTTTGCGCTGACCGGCGATGCCGGCAATACCGATCCCGCTTGCACGCTGTCGCCGATGCATGAGACGATTTTCAAGCAGGCCGAGCGCGAGGCGGCCAGTGGCAGCGATCGTTTCATCTATCGCAATTTTTCCGGCGGCACGCCGGAGGCAGGCGGCGACCATGGCGCCTGACGCCGATGCCGGCAAACCACGGCGCGCCGATCCATTTCAGCCGCTGACATCGGAGCAGCTCGCGGTCGGCGACGGTCACGAAATATATGTCGAGAGCGTCGGCAGCTTCGGCGGCGTTCCCGCGGTCTATTTGCATGGCGGGCCCGGCTCCGGCTGCCAGCCGGATCATCGCAGGCTGTTCGATCCCGAGCGCTTTCACGCGGTGCTGTTCGACCAGCGCGGCGCGGGCAAAAGCCGCCCGAAAGGTGGCCGCGACCAAAACACGCTGGCCCACCTGATCGCGGATATGGAGTTGATCCGCGAAAAATTCGGCTTTGAGCGCTGGATGGTGGTCGGCGGCTCCTGGGGCGCGACCCTGGCGCTTGCTTATACCGAGGCGCACCCGGACCGCGTTTCGGGCCTCGTGCTGCGCGCGGCGTTTCTCGGCACCTATGCCGAAGTCGAACAGGCGTTCTGCGAGGCGCTGCCGCGCTTCTACCCTGCGCTGTCGGAAGATTTTCTGAGCGTGTTGCCGAAGGAGGAGCGCAGCCAACCGCTGCAAGCCTATTGGCGGCGGATTCTCGACTCCGATCCACAAGTGCATACCGCGCCCGCGCACGCCTGGCACGACACCGAGCGAATCCTCTCCGAGCACGCGCCGGCACGCACCCGGCTTGATCTTGCCTCGCTCGGCTCAAGCCGGGCGCTACCCGCAACGCCGTTCATGGAAGCGCATTATTTTTCCAACGATTGCTTCATGGCACCGGACCTGCTTCTTGAAGACGCAGCGAAGATCGCCGGCATTGCCGGCATCGTCGTGCAGGGCCGCTACGACCTGTTGTGTCCGCCCTCGACATCGCAGCGACTGGCGGCGCGCTGGCCGGCTTCGGAAATTCGTGTCATCGAAGGCGCAGGCCATTCGCTCTACGATCCCGGCATCCGCGATGCGGTGATGCGGGCGATCGCCGACATGGCTTCGAGGGTGACGAGATAAGGATCGAAAAAATGCCGCTCGCTGGAAAAGGCATGCTGCTGACATCGATGGATATCGATCCCGCAGACGAAGCCGACTTCAACCGCTGGTATGACCGCGAACATCTCGAAGAGCGGGTGGCAATCGACGGCTTCCTCGAGGCACGGCGCTACGTCGCACACACCGGCAGCCCGAAATATCTCTGCCTCTACTCGACCACAACCATCGACGTGCTGGACAGTCCAGCTTATCGCGCAAGGCTCGAAAATCCCACCGACTGGTCCAGGAAGACCATGGCGCGTTTCAAGAACATGATCCGCGCCGTCGCCCGCATCACGTCAAGCCGCGGACAAGGCCGCGGCGCGATGCTCGGCATCGTCCGCCTTCGGCCGCAAGGCGACGAGAACGCTCTCCGCACAACGTTGAAAAAGCGACTCGATCCTGCAACGCTCGACGGCATCATCTCCATGCATCTGATCGAAAGCGATCCCAAATTGTCGGGCCCGACCACGGAAATTTCCGCTGCGGCGGGTGCCGGTGCATCCGACTGGTTCATTCTGATCGACGGGACCAACGCGAGCGCGATCTCCGCCGTGCTCGCATCGCGTTTCACTGGAACTGCAGCTCCCGAGCCCGCCCTGCAGATTTCATCGGGCATTTACGATCTGATGTGGGACCTCGCCAAAAGCGACATCAGAAGCGACGTCTTACCGCGCTGAACCAATGCACGAATTCGGGATGCGCCGCATGTTGCAGTGCCGCAATAGCTAAACCATTACATTAAGTTATGGCATTGCACCGTTGAAAATTAGCGATGCAGCAAATTTGTCTTTGTGCAGCAAGTTGATTGGCTCTAATAACGTAACCCTATGATCCAAATCAAAAACCATAAGGATGCCGCCCCCCAGAATCGGTTATCGGGCGAGCGTTCGCTAGCTTAAAGGCCGCGCTTTGCCCAGGGCGTCAGCGCGGGAAGGTAGGAATGAAACCGACTGATATTTCGGCCCCCGATTACTTTCACAAAGTAGTCGACTGCCAGTGGGCCTGTCCAGCGCACACGCCCGTCCCGGAATACATCCGCTTGATCGCCGAAGGCCGCTACAGCGACGCCTACATGATCAATTGGAAGTCGAACGTGTTTCCCGGAATTCTGGGACGCACCTGCGACCGTCCTTGCGAGCCGGCCTGCCGCCGTGGCCGGGTTGAGGAAACTCCGGTCGCGATCTGCCGCTTGAAGCGCGTCGCCGCCGACTTCAAGGACGACATCAAGCACCGGCTGCCGAGGCCGGCCGCAAAGAACGGCAAACGCATCGCGCTGGTCGGCGGCGGTCCTGCGTCGCTGGCGGTCGCGCGCGACCTTGCACCGCTCGGCTATCACTGCACGGTGTTCGATTCCGATCCGAAAGCCGGCGGGATGATGCGCACGCAGATTCCGAAATTCCGCCTGCCGGATTCGATCATCGACGAGGAGACCGACTACATCCTGAACCTCGGCCTCGAGTTCAAGGGCGGTCATCGCATCGACAGCATGAAGAAGCTGCTCGCGGACGGTTACGATGCCATCTTCGTCGGCTCCGGGGCGCCGCGCGGCCGCGAGCTCGACGTTCCCGGCCGCAAGGAGGCCGCCGCCCATATTCACATCGGCATCGACTGGCTCTCGAGCGTGTCGTTCGGCCATACCGACAAGATCGGCAAGCGCGTGATCGTGCTCGGCGGCGGCAATACCGCAATGGACTGTTGCCGCACCGCGCGCCGTCTCGGCGGCGAGGACGTCAAGGTGATCGTGCGCTCCGGTTTCGACGAGATGAAGGCCTCGCCCTGGGAAAAGGAAGACGCCATCCACGAGGACATTCCGATCCTCAACTACATGGTGCCGATCGCCTTCGTGCACAACAACGGCCGGCTCACCGGCGTCACCTTCCAGAGGGTGAAGGCCGAATACGATGCCAGGGGCCGGCGCAACCTGGTGCCGACCGGCGAAGCTGACGAGACGATCAATTGCGACGACGTGCTGGTCGCGGTCGGACAGGAGAATGCGTTCCCCTGGATCGAACGCGATTGCGGCATCGAATTCGACAAATGGGACATGCCCAGGGTCGATCCGAAGACCATGGGCTCGACCCATCCGAAAGTGTTTTTTGGCGGCGACGCCGCCTTCGGCCCGAAGAACATCATCTGGGCGGTGGCGCACGGTCACGATGCCGCACTCTCGATCCACAAGCTCTGCTCAGGCGAAGACGTCAACGAACGTCCGCTGCCCGAGGTGCAGATCACCTCGCAAAAGATGGGCATTCACGAATGGAGCTACGATAACGACATCTCCATCGACAAGCGCTTCAAGGTGCCGCATCGCGACAAGGTCATCGCACTGAAGGATATCCGCGCCGAGGTCGAGCTCGGCTACGACGTCAAGCTGGCGCTGGGCGAGGCGCATCGCTGCCTGAACTGCGACGTGCAGACCGTGTTCACGACTTCGCTTTGCATCGAATGCGACGCCTGCGTCGACATTTGCCCGATGGATTGCATCACCTTCACGGAGAACGGCGACGAAGCGGACTTGCGGCAGCGCCTGAAGGCGCCATCGGTGCATCCCGACCAGGACCTCTACGTTTCGAGCGACCTGAAGACCGGACGCGTCATGGTGAAGGACGAAGACGTCTGCCTGCATTGCGGGCTGTGCGCCGAGCGCTGCCCCACCGGCGCCTGGGACATGCAGAAATATCTCATCGATATGACTTACGCAGGAACATCATGCCCGAGCAAAAGCCGATCAGCCGCGTAAACGACTTCGTCGTTCGCTTCGCCAACGTCAACGGCTCGGGCTCGGCCAGCGCCAACGAGCTGTTTGCCCGCGCGATCCTGCGCCACGGCGTGCCGGTGTCGCCGCGCAACATCTTCCCCTCCAACATCCAGGGCCTGCCGACCTGGTATGAGGTGCGTGTGACGGAAGCCGGCCATCTTGGCGCGCGCGGCGGCGTCGACATGATGGTCGCGATGAACCCGCAGACCTGGGACAAGGACGTCGGCTCGATCGAGTCCGGCGGTTATCTGTTCTACGATTCGACGAAGCCGATGCCGTCGTCGAAATTCAGATCCGACATCACCGTGATCGGCGTGCCGCTGACCGCGATCACCAACTCGACCTATACCGATCCGCGCCAGCGTCAGCTCTTCAAGAACATCATCTATCTTGGCGCCCTCTGCGCGCTGCTCGACATGGACCCGAAGCTGATCGAGCAATTGATCGGCGAGCAGTACAAGGGCAAGGAGAAGCTTTTGTCTTCCAACGTCCACGCGCTGCATCTCGGCCGCGACTGGGCGCTGCAGAACCTGAAATGCCCGATCGGGCTGCGCGTGAAGAAGGCCAACAAGGTCGGCGACCGCATTTTCATCGAAGGCAACAGCGCGGCCGCGCTCGGCGCCGTCTATGGCGGCGCCACCGTCTGCGCCTGGTATCCAATCACGCCCTCCTCGTCGCTCGCCGACGCCTTCGCGAGCCACTGCAAACGCCTGCGGCACGATCCGGCCACCGGCAAGGCGAAATATGCGATCGTACAGGGCGAGGACGAACTCGCCTCGATCGGCATCGTCATCGGCGCCTCCTGGAACGGCGCCCGCGCGTTCACTGCGACCTCGGGCCCCGGCATCTCGCTGATGACCGAGTTCATCGGCCTGTCTTATTTCGCGGAAGTTCCCGCCGTCATCATGAACGTGCAGCGCGCCGGCCCATCGACCGGCATGCCGACGCGCACGCAGCAGTGCGACATCATCGCCTGCGCCTATGCCTCGCACGGCGACACCAAGCATGTGCTGCTGTTTCCGGAAGACCCGGCGGAAGCCTTCGAATTCGCGGCCCAGGCTTTCGATCTCGCCGAGCGGCTGCAGACGACGATCTTTCTCATGCTCGATCTCGATATCGGCATGAACCACCGGCTGTGCCGTCCGCTGCGCTGGGACGATGCGCGGCAATATGACCGCGGCAAGATCATGACGGCGGAAATGCTGGAAGAAGGTCGCGATTTTGGCCGTTATCTCGACATCGACGGCGACGGCATCCCGTATCGAACCTATCCCGGCACGCACCCGACCAAGGGCTCCTATTTCACCCGCGGCACCTCGCGCGACCGCTACGCGCGTTATTCCGAGGAAGGCCCGGTTTATGCCGACAACATGCAGCGACTGGTGCGCAAGTTCGAAACCGCCCAGGACATGGTGCCGCGGCCCTTGCAGGCCAATGCGGCAAAACCGACCAAGTATGGCGTGATCTATTTCGGATCGACGGCGCCTGCGATGGACGAGGCAATCGGGCTTCTGGAGGAGCACGGGCATCTCCTCGACCGCATGCGGGTCCGCGCCTTCCCGTTCCATTCCTCGGTCGCCAGCTTCATCGCCGACCATGATTTTGTTTACGTGGTCGAGCAGAATCGCGACAGCCAGCTCCGCTCGCTGATCGTCAACGAAAACGGCATCGACCCGGTGCGGCTGATCCCGATCGTGCATTACGACGGCACGCCGATCACCGCGCGTTTCATCGCCAAAGCCATCGGCGACCATCAGGATCATCTCAAAGTGACCCCCCTCCGCAAGGCCGTGTCATGACCTACATTGCAAAACCCAAATTCCATCACCCGGCCCTGAAGAAGAACGCGCTCGGTTTCACCCACCGCGACTACGAGGGCAAGATCTCCACGCTCTGTGCGGGCTGCGGCCACGACTCGATCACGGCCTCGATCATCGAGGCCTGCTACGAGCTGTCGATCGAGCCGCACCGGGTCGCGAAGATTTCCGGCATCGGCTGCTCCTCGAAAACGCCCGACTATTTCCTCGGCAATTCGCACGGCTTCAACTCCGTGCACGGGCGCATGCCGTCGGTGTTGACCGGCGCCAATCTCGCCAACCGCGACCTGATCTATCTCGGCGTGTCCGGCGACGGCGACTCGGCCTCGATCGGCTTCGGCCAGTTCGCGCACTCGATCCGGCGCGGCGTCAACATGACCTATATCGTCGAGAACAACGGCGTTTACGGCCTGACCAAGGGCCAGTTCTCGGCGACCGCCGACCGCGGCTCCAGATCCAAGAAGGGTGTGCTCAACACCGACAACGCCATCGACCTCGTGGCGATCGCATTGCAGCTCGGCGCCACCTACGTCGCGCGCAGCTTCTCAGGCGACAAGACCCAGCTCGTGCCGCTGATCGCGGGGGCGATCCAGCACAAGGGCGCAGCTTTCATCGACGTGATCAGCCCCTGCGTCGCCTTCAACAACCATGCCGGCTCGACCAAGAGCTTCGACTATGTCCGCGAGCATAATGACGCAGTGAACCGGCTCGACGTCATCACCGGGAGAGACCCCATCACCGTCGATTACGCGCCGGGCACGGTGCAGGTGGTCGAGCAGCATGACGGCACGAAGCTCGCGCTGCGGAAGATCGACGCCGATTACGACGCACATGACCGCGTCGGTGCGATGGCGTTTTTGGCCAAGCATGCGGCCAAGGGCCAGATCGTCACCGGGCTTCTTTATGTCGATCCGGAATCGGAAGACCTGCACAGCCATCTCAACACTGTGGATGCGCCGCTGAACTCGCTGGAGGCCGAGGATCTCTGCCCGGGCTCCGCCACGCTCGACAAGATCAACGCGTCCTTGCGGTAAGGGATGTTGAGGTGAGGTTGAATTGCGCGGCCTGCACTCTTTCGCCTTGAAAGGCGGGGCCTATCGCATTTGATACCCTGTGGACGCGGACGCCGACCTTTCCGCGTCGTCATGGCCGGGCTTGGCGGGTCTGTGGAGCAATCCGCGACTTAAGTCGCACCGAACCTGACGCTCACGCCGCCGCGGCGAGCGCCCGTGGATTCAGCACGAATTCCTTCAGGACCTTGTCGGTCGTATCGACCTCGGTCAGCACGACGTCGTAGCTCCAGAGGTCGGCGAGGTGCTGCAGCACGCGCTTGGCATCGGTCTCGTTGAGCTGCGAGCCGTTGACCACGTGGTGGCGCAGCATCAGCCGGCGATCGCCAGCAAGATCGACGTCGACGACCTCGATATTGGCGTCCGTGAAGCCGACATCGTATTGACGCGCCAGTTGCCGGCGCACGCGGCGATAGCCGCGCTCATTGTGAATGGCGTCGACCTTGATGCCGGCGCGCTCCTCGGGATCGTCGTGCAGGTGGAACATCCGGAACTGCCGCATCAGCCGTGGACTGAGGAACTGGCCGATAAAGCTTTCGTCGCGGTAATTGGCCCAGACGTTGCGCAGGACGCCCATGACGTCACCGCTGCCGGCGATGTCCGGGAACCACTCGCGATCCTCATCCTCGGGACGGGTCACGATGCGCTCGATGTCCTGCATGATGGCAAAGCCGAGCGCGTAAGGGTTGAAGCCGGAGAAACGCGGGTCGTCGAATTCCGGCTGGAACACGACGTTGGTGTGCGACTGCAGGAATTCCAGGAAATTGCCGTCGGAAATTCGTCCCTGCTGGTAGAGGCGGTTCATGATGCGGTAATGGACGTAGGTCGCGGTCCCCTCGTTCATCACCTTGGTCTGGCTCTGCGGATAGAAATACTGCGCGATGTGGCGCACGATGCGGATCAGTTCGCGCTGCCAGGACGCCAGCCGCGGCGCCGACTTCTCCAGGAAGTACAGCAGGTTTTCCTGGGGCAGGCCAAGCAGCTTGCGGCGACGCTCGGCACTCAGCACGGCGTTGCTCTTGGCAGGGCCGGTCGGAACGGTCCGCCACAGATCGTTGAACGCGGTCTCCTGATGCAGGCGCCGTTTGCCGGCGCGCTTCTCTTCCTCGCGCAGGTCGAGCTTCTTCTTGCCGGGATAGCGATCGACTCCGTGCGACATCAGGGAGTGCGCGGCGTCGAGCGTCTGCTCGACGGCTACGTGACCGTGGCGCTCCTCGCAATGCGTAACATAGCCCTTGGCGAATTCGAGGTAGTCGAGAATCCCGTCGGCGTCGGTCCACTGCCGGAACAGGTAATTGTTCTTGAAGAAATGGTTGTGGCCGAATGCAGCGTGCGCAATCACCAGCGCCTGCATCGTCGCAGTGTTCTCCTCCATCAGATAGGAAATGCAGGGCGACGAGTTGATGACGATCTCATAAGCCAGGCCCATCAGCCCCTTGCGGTAGGAGGCTTCATGGAAGGCAAAATGCTTTCCGAACGACCAGTGCTTGTAGAACAGCGGCATGCCGACCGAGGAGTACGCATCGAGCATCTGCTCGGCCGTGATAACCTCGATCTGGTTGGGATAGACGCTCAAGCCCAACTCGGACTTCGCGATGTCCTCGCACGCATCATGGATGCGTTGCAGGACCTGAAAATCCCAATCCGCTCCCTTGAACAGGCGGTCGGCTGAGGCGCTCATGACGCGGCCTTTTCATGCTTGGCGCGACGCTGGAACAGATCGTGGAACACCGGGAAGATCTCGCTGCGGTCGTGCACCTTGCGCATCGACAACGGCGCGCCGCTTGCGCGCAGGCGTTCGTACAGCGTCCAGAGCTAGGAGTCCGGC
>Ga0310915_10001206_pt1 | contig 13232 bp, 12 predicted proteins | sample GREbulkMGAN111_FD_202508 | JGI IMG/M metagenome (GOLD analysis project Ga0310915, IMG submission 202508) | Lab enrichment of tropical soil microbial communities from Luquillo Experimental Forest, Puerto Rico - GRE.bulkMG.AN111 | ecosystem: Environmental > Terrestrial > Soil > Tropical forest >...
GGGCGAGCGCGTGACTACAGTATTTCCCAAACAGGGCCACTACGCGCTCGATCCTGATGTTCTGCGCGCGTATCCGCCTGCAGATATGGAGCTTGGCAAGATTGGCGATCTTCTCGCTTACGATCGCTCTGCATTTCTCAAGAAGAAGTCGCCGGCCTGAGAAGCGCGCGCAGGCGCTGCGGGGTCACCGGCAGCTCTCTAATCACGCCGGGAATACCGATGGCATCATCGATTGCTGACGCGATCGCCGCGCCGACCGGGTTGATGCCGCCCTCCCCCGCCCCCTTCAGGCCGAGCGGATTGAGCGGCGACGGCGCGTCCTCGCTGATCAGCACATCAGGCGCCGGCACCTCGCGCGCGGTCGGCATCAGGTAGTCGGCGAAATTGACCGACAGCGGCTCGCCGCGCTCGTCGTAAACGAATTCCTCGAGCAGCGCGCCGCCGACCCCCTGGGCGAAGCCGCCGGCGAGCTGCCCCTCGACCAACATCGGGTTGACGGCGCGGCCGATGTCGTAAGCGAGCAGATAGCGCTCGAGGGTGACGCCGCCGGTCTCGCGATCGACCTTGGCGACGGCGACATGGACGCCATACGGATAATTCATGTGATCGCTGTGGAACCAGCCGGCGGCGGAAAGCCCCGGCGCGCGCGCGCCGAGCAATTTCGATGTCGGCTCCACGGCACGGGCGATCTCCGCCAACGCAACCGAAGGTCCAGCAGCCGCTCCCTTGCGCATCACCTGGCCGTCGACGATGTCGAGCGCTTCCGCCGGCTGCTGCAGCAGCTCGGCCGCAACGTCGATCGCCTTCGCTTTGACGGCGACGGCGGCACGGCGCGTCGCCTCACCGGTCATCACCGTCACGCGCGACGCGAACGCGCCCATGCCGTAGGCGATCCGGTTGGTGCGGCCGTGCACGACGCGCACGCGGCGATAATCAGTACCCAGCGCGTCTGCGCAAATCTGGGCAATCACGGTTTCGATGCCCTGGCCCAGCGAGGCCGAGCCCGTGACCACCTCGACGAAACCCGACGAGTCAACCGATACACGCACGCCGTCGAACGGGCCGAGACCCGTCTTCTCGACGAACAACGCGACACCAGCGCCCACGCATTCGCTCGCCGCGCGCCGCCGGCGCAGATCGCTTTGTAGATCACTCCAATTGACGGCGGCGAGTGCCTTGTCGAGCAGGCCGGCATAATCGCCGGAATCCAGCACGATCTCAGTCCCGAGCGTACCCAACGGCCGGCTATAGGGCATCTCCTTCTTGGCAATGAGATTGCGCCGGCGGATCTCGACGCGATCGATGCCGAGCCGCGCCGCGATCGCATCCATCAACCGCTCGCGCACGAACGTGCTCTCGAATCGTCCCGGTGCGCGATAAGTGCCGCCCGGCGTCTTGTTGGTCAGCCGCACGCGGCCGACCGCGCGGTAGGCCGGCACGCGATAGGGTCCGGGCAACATCGCTGTCGTGAGGTCGGGCACCGTTGCCGCGTGGGTGCGCACGTAACCGCCCTGGTCGTGGACGAATTCGTCATCAAGCGCGAGGACATGCCCGTCGGCGTCGACCGCGGCGCGCACTTTGTGGCGCTGCTGGCGGGAATGATTGGCCGCGATCAGGTGCTCTCGCCGATCCTCGATCCATTTGACCGGCCGGCGCAGGCGCAGCGCCGCGAGACAGACCAGCACGTCCTCGGGATAAAGCTCGCCGCGAATTCCAAAGCCGCCGCCGACGTGGCCCTCGAACAGATGCACGCTCGAGGGAGCGCGCCCAAGCATGCGCGCGATGCTGTCGCGATTCCAGTGCGGCACCTTGGCCGCGCCGTAAAGCTCGAGCATGTCGCGCGCAGCGTCGTAGCGCGCGATGGCGCCGCGCGTCTCGATCGGCACGCCGGAATGCCGCCCGATTGCAAGCTCGAGCTCGACCACGGCATGCGCCGCGCGGAACGCCGCATCCGGGTCGCCGTACGATCTTTCCAGAATGGTTGCCTCGGTCGAATGGCCCTCCGCAAATTCGCCGGGTGCCGCGGAAGCGTCGAGGATGACCGGCAGTTCCGCGATCTCGACTTCGACCGCGTCGGCAGCGTCCTCGGCCAGGTACGGATCGCTCGCCAATACCGCCGCAACCGGCTCGCCGACGTAGCGCACGCGCTCCTGGGCGAGAATAGGCTGGCGATAGGGCGCCAAGCTCTCGACGCGGGTGAGACGAAAATCGATCGGCGGAATTTTGTCCACGTCCTCGCCGGTCCACACCGTAACGACTCCAGGAAGAGCCTGTGCCGCTTTGGTTTGGATCGAGACGATGCGGCCATGGGCATGCATCGAGCGCACCACGCGCATGTGCAGCAGATGCGGAAAAGCGATGTCCGCGGCGAACGTGCCCCGGCCCGTCACCAACGGCCGGTCCTCCAGGCGCGGAACGGAGCGTCCGACGAAGCCCATCTCAATCCTCACGTCCGCGCCGTCGCGCGCAGCGCCGCCCGGATGCGCTGCGGTGTGGCGGGGAACTCGTCGATCGAAACGCCGAACGGCGCAAGCGCGTCGTTAATCGCGTTGACCACCGCGACCGGCGCACCGATCGCGCCGCCCTCGCCCAGTCCTTTCGCCTTGGTTATGGAAGCCGACGTCAGCGTCTCGAGATGATGAATCTCGATGGGAGGAATTTCCCGCGCCGTCGGCGGCGTATAATCCGCCAAACTCGCCGTAAGAATATTGCCGCTGTCGTCATAGATTATCCGTTCCAACAGCGCATTGGCGATGCCTTGCGCGACACCGCCGCAGATCTGCCCATCGACGATCATCGGATTGATCAGCCGGCCGGCATCCTCTGCGACTAGAAATTTCTCGACCCTGACGTGTCCAGTCTCGATATCGACCTCCACGAAGGCGACGTGACAGGCATTGGAAAAGGTCCCGGCCGGATCATAGGTCGCGCTCTCAACGATCCCGGGTGTGACCTCACCTTTGAATCGATGAGCCTGATGGTAGGCGGCGCGCGCAAGCTGCTCGAGCGAAATGGCGCGATCGGTGCCGACGACCCGCGCCGCGTTGCCTTCCAACACGATGTCGTCAGCAGATGCCTCAAGCAGCACGCCTGCCATTTTCGCGAGTTTGGTATGGACCTTCTGTGCCGCCAGCAGCGTGGCGCCGCCGGCGATCACCAGCGAGCGGCTGGCGAAGGTCCCCCACCCGTAGGGGGTGCGGTCGGTATCCCCGTGCACGACCTTGATGCGCTCGGGCGAGGTGCCGAGCTCGTCAGCAATGATCTGCGCCAGCGTCGTGCGCAGGCCTTGGCCATGCGGTGACGCACCGATGCGCGCCTCCACCAGGCCGGAGGGATCCATTGCGATCTCGACCGTTTCCCAGCCGGGCGTGATCTCCATGCCGCGCGCGGCGAACGCGGGCGTTCCATAGCCGGTGCGCTCGGAAAACGTTGAGAAGCCTAATCCGAGATAGCGTCCTTGCGCGCGCGCCTGCGCCTGGCGGGTCCGAAACGCCGAGACCTCCGCTGCCTGCACGGCCGCTTCCATCGTTTCCAAATAGCTCGCCTCGTCGAACAGCAGGCCGGTCGCCGAGGTGTAGGGAAAGGTTTTGATCAGATTGCGCCGGCGGATCTCGATTGGGTCAAGCGCGAACGCTGCCGCCGCTTTGTCCATCAGGCGCTCGAGCGCGAACGTGATCACCGGCCGCGAGACGCCGCGATAAGGGGCCGTCGGGCAGGTGTTGGTCAGGACGCCGCGCGAGACGCAGGCATATTCGCGCACGTCGTAGGGGCCGGGCATTTCCGCCAGTGCCATCAGCGGCTCGACTCCGCAGGTGGTGGGATAGCACGAGTATGCACCCACATCGGCGACGATGTCGGCGTCGAGCGCGATCAGCTTTGCGTCGGTATCGAAGCCGGTTTCGAGCGAAATCGATTGATCGCGGCTGTGGAACGCGGCAATGAGATTTTCACGACGATCCTCAGCCCATGCGACCGACGTCCTGAGCTGGCGGGCAAGCCAGCACACCACCACGAATTCCGGTGCCACCGACATTTTCTGTCCGAAGCCGCCGCCGACCTCGGGCGCGATCACGCGCAGATCGGATTCAGGAATTTCAAGCAGGTCGGCGATTGCGGTGCGCAGCATGTGCGGCATTTGGGTGGTGCAGGTGAGGGTCGCGCGGCCTGACGCAGCATCCCAATTGGCATGCGCGGCGCGCGGCTCGAGCGGGAGCGCATTCTGTCGATGCGATTCAATGTTTACACTTATCCGGCGATGGGCGGCCGCCATTTTCGCATCGAAGCCCGGCGTTTTGACGCGCCCCTCGACCACAACGTTTCCAGCGACGTCTGCGTGCACAAGCGCCGCCTCGGGGGCGAGTGCTGCACGCACGTCGACGATCGCCGGCCGCTCTTCAATTTCAATCGTGACCCCGTCGGCAATATCCTCGGCCTCCTCCTGAGTCGGGGCGACGACGACGGCTATCGGCTCGCCGACGAAGCGCACCACGTCCTTGGCCAGCACTGGCTGACTGATCGGAATGTAGTTGAACTTGTGCAGCAGCGGCCGAATCGGCTTGACGGCTGCGAGCTCGGCGGAGGTGAAGACGCTTGCACCTTCAGCCGCGGAAATCCGAACGATCCGGCCGGACGCGACCGGGCTTCTGATGAACCGCACCCAACGCGCCGCTGGCAGGTCGCCGGTGAACCGGCCGTTGCCGGTCACCAGCGTCGGATCCTCTAGCCGTCGGATCGAGCGGCCGACCCAGCTGGAGCCGCTCGGTTTCGCACCGATACTCACGGCGCGCTGCACCGGGGCGTTACCGTTCGACCGCAACCGCGCCGGAGACCACGCGATTGGTGGTGATTACGGCGAAACGGCGCCTGAGCATTATCCTCTCCGGTCGACGGTTTGCAGCGGGAAATCTCTGTCGATCATGCTACTGTGGACGGCAAAAGTCATCCTGACCCCGCCGCTGCGATTCCTCCAACAGGCGTATTGCGCGGCGCGGGTAAGATGCGACGAGCGCACTCAGCGCGGTCCGGGGAACGGAGGGGACCATGAGAGCCAGATGGCGCTTCGATCGTCAGCGTCGTAGCTTTATCTGCAACTCAGGCGCGGCGGTGACGGCGGCGGCGCTGGGCCCGCTTATCATCACGGATCGCACCATTGCTCAGACGCGCACTTTGTACGTGAACTCCTGGGGCGGCAGCTTCACCGCGGCGCAAGAGGCCGCCTATTTCAAGCCGTTCACCGCCGCGACCGGGATCCAGATCCGCACGATCACGCCGGTATCCTATGGAAAGGTCAAAGCGCAGGTGACGACCGGCCGTTACGAATTCGACATGACGTCGATCAACTCGATGCAGTGGTTGCGGGCAACTCGCGAGGGCCTGGCCGAGCCGATCGACTGGACGGTCATCAAGAGGAATGAATTGCCGTCGTACGCGATCGTCGCCCATGAGCACGGCATTGCATCCAACATTCAGGGAACGAACCTTGCTATCGCCGTGACAGGTTTCCCAGCGGCGGCCCCAAGAGCTGGGCGGATTTTTGGGACGTGCAACGGTTTCCCGGCCAGCGCAGCTTGTGCATCAGCGATCCGCCACGCAACTTGATCTTTGCCCTGCTCGCCGATGGCGTGCCGGCGGACCGGCTTTATCCGCTCGATATCGATCGCGCGTTCAAAAAGCTCGAACACATCAAGCCGCATATCAAGGTATGGTGGAGAGAAGGCAACCAATCGCAACAGCTCATCCGCGACGGCGAGGTCGACATGATGTCGATCTGGAACGGGCGCGCGACCGAGTTGAAGCAGGCCGGCGTTCCGGTGGAGCTGGTCTGGAACGGCGCGGTGCGCAGCACCAGCACCTGGTGCGTGCTCAGGGGAGCGCCAAATCGAAGGCTCGCCTGGGAGTTCATTCAATTCGCCTCCCAGGCCAAGCCGCAGGCGGAGTTCAACAAGCGCCTCTATTACGGCCCGATCAACCCGGAGGCGTTCGCGTTCATTCCCCACGACCTCGCAGTACAGCTTCCCACCTATAGCGAAAACCTCGCCGTTTCGGTCCGCGAGGACGATGAATGGGAGGCGGATCGCATCGTCCAAATCGAAGAGCGCTTCACCCAGTGGCTCGCCTCTTAATCAGCTGAATAGAGAACGAGAATGACTGAGACGTTGGTGCTCTATGAGACCGACGATAAGGTCGGTTTCGTCACGTTGAACCGCCCGGAAAAACTCAACGCACTCAACGCGGATTTGCGCCGCGAGCTTGCCGCAATGCTGGCCAAGGCCGACGAAGACCGCACTACCAGCTTGGTCGTGCGCGCGGTGCCGGCCGCAGCTTTTGTGTCGGCTATGATCTTTCCGGCGGCTCGGGCAGCGAGGAATGGCGGCGCGACGCACTGAAATATCACGAGCGGCTCGGGGCCAGCTTGGCATTGGAAATCACCCCTTGGTACATGCGCAAGCCGGTGATTGCTTCGGTTCAGGGCCATGCGCTCGGCGCCGGATGCGAGCTCGCCATGTTTTGCGATCTCACGATCGCCGCGGACGACACGCTGTTCGGCGAGCCGGAAATCCGCTTCTCGCAGGCGGGACCCGGGTTCGTCATGCCTTGGATCATCGGATTCAAAAAAGCGCGCGAGCTCATGTATCTGGGCGACATGATCGACGCACCGACTGCGCTCGATTTGGGCATGGTCAATCGCGTGGTGCCGCGCCACGCGCTTGGCGCGGAAACCCTGCGGCTGGCCAAACGGATGGCGTTGATCGCCGCTGAAGCGCTGGCCGCGACCAAGCTCGCGATCAATCGCGGCGCGGACGCGGTGGGCTTCCGCAACGCGATGCAGGCGGGCATCGACGTGGTGGCGCCGCTCTATGCCGCCGAGACCGAGGTCGGAAAGCAGTTCCGCGAACGGGCACGCAACGACGGACTCGGCGCGGCGTTGAAATGGCGCAAGGCGCAGTTCAACACTTGAATGCGGCAAGCCGCAGCGGCGCGCGCGGCGACCACGCAGTCACGTCATCCTCGCGGTCCCATCATCGCGTCGGCGCCGCGTGTGGCCCATGCCGTCGTTCTCCGCTCGATGACGGCGGCAACCAGATACATGCCGATCCCCATGATGCTGGTCATCAGCAGGCCGGCGAACGCGAGCGGCACCTCGAAGCGCGACGACGCGACCAGCATGAGGTTGCCGATGCCTTTGTTGGCCGCGACCGTCTCGGCGACGATGGTTCCGATAAAAGCAAACGTGATCGCGACCTTAAGCGAAGCAAAGAAATACGGCATCGACCGCGGAAGTCCAACTTTTGTGATCACCTGCCAGCGACTCGCTCCCAAGGCGCGCAGCACGTCCTGCAGCTCCGGTTCTACCGTGGCAATGCCGACCGCCACATTTACGAGAATGGGAAAGAACGCAATGAGGAAGGCGGTGATGATTGCCGGAATGGTGCCGACGCCGAACCAGATCACCAGGATCGGAACAACCGCGACCTTGGGAATCGAATTGAACCCAATGAGGGCGGGATAGAAGCTGTCGTAGACGAGGGTTGACGACCCTATGGCCACGCCGGCGGCCAACCCGAACGCGACGGCGATCAGAAAGCCGATCACGGTCGTTATGAAAGTCTGCCAGGCATTGTCCAGGATTGGCCAGCGCCACTGCCAGCCCGAGGCGAAGATCGCAGAGGGCGCGGGCAACACGAATTGCTCGATATTGAACGCGCGAACGACGATTTCCCAGAACAGGAACAGACCGATGATAACGATCCACGGCAGCACGAGCCGCAACGTCTTCCGCCGGCGCCAAAACGGCTTGCGTGGCGGCGAGACAAGGACGTCGGCCATACCGGTCACGCGGCGATCTCCGCCTTACGTCGGGTTCAAGCGGGCGGCACTGATGCGCTCGCGCAGGGCATGGACGAGCTCGACCGAGTACGGCGCGTAGGTCATGTCGAGCTTGCGCGGGCGCGGCAGCTCGACGGCGCGCTCGGCGATAATCCGTCCCGGCCGCGCGCTCATCACCAGCACCCGGTCGGCAAGAAACGCCGCCTCGCGCAGGTCGTGAGTGATGAGAATGACGGTCGGCTTGCGCGCCAGCCACAGATCCTGCAAGGCGAGCCACAGCTCTTCGCGCGTGAACATGTCGAGCGAGGCGAACGGCTCGTCGAGCATCAGCAAAGAAGGATCGTGGATGAGCGCGCGGCAAAGCGAAGCGCGCTGCTGCATCCCGCCGGAAAGCTGCCAGGGAAAATGGTCCTCGAATCCTTTGAGACCGACAAGCGCGAGGAGATCGCGCGCCTTGGCCTCGTAGGCTGCGCGCTCGTGGCGCAGCCGTCTGCAGTGGGGCTGCACGATTTCCAGCGGCAGCATCACGTTAGCGAGCGTCGTCCGCCAGGGCAGCAGTGTCGGATTTTGGAAGGCCATGCCGGCGATGCTCAGCGGCGCAGTCACTTCTCGGCCGCTAACCAGGACGGCTCCCGCCGTGGCGGGCCAGAGTCCGGTCACGACTTTCATGAGCGTTGACTTGCCGCAACCCGACGGGCCCACTACGGCGACGAATTCACCCTGTCCGACATGCAGCGTGGTCCCGTGCAATGCGAGCGTGCCGCTGTCGTCCTCTCCGTAGCGTAGCGAGACGCGATCGAGGTCGACGAAATTCATTGCAGCCCTCTGGAAGGCGCTCCAGCGGCAGACACGCGCCGTGATTGGTTCACGGCATTTTACCCCTTGCTCAGCACGGCGCGGTCGAGCATGGCGTGCACCCCTTTGACGTAGTTGACGGTTTGCGTCACGTGCAGATCGACCGCAATGCTGCAGAGTACATAAGCTTCGTCCTTGGCTATACCGGTGAGCGCGACGATCCAATCGATCATCGCGCTGAGCGCCTGGCGCGCTGCCGTATCGAGGTCAGGATCGAGGCCGAACGTGATCAAATGCGTCGCGGTCTCGGCGCGCGGCATGCGCCAGTGCAAATCCTTGCGCAGGCGAAATTCGAACGTGCCCTTTAGCGATGTTTCGATGGCGGTGCCATCCACCTCACCGTCGCCCTGAGCAGCGTGGCCGTCGCCGGTCGAGAACAGTGCACCGTCGTTCCACACCGGCAGGTAGATGGTGCTGCCGGCGGTAAGCTCCTTGCAGTCGATGTTGCCGCCGAACTCGCGCGGCTCCTTGCTGTTCTGCCGGCCGAATGCCTTGGGCGGAGCAACCCCGAGCTGCCCGAAGAATGGCCGCAGCGGGACCGCGAGCCCCGACGGCAGAATCCCGCGATTGCGTTCGCGGTCGAGGGCCACGTGAATGATGCGATAATAGGGAAACTCATCCGGCAGCGTGCCGCCGTAAGCGCGGAACAGATTGTACCCCCAATTTTGGCGCAGCTCGATGTCGAGAATGCGGACCTCGAGCACGTCACCGAGCGCAGCCCCGCGCACGAAGATGGGGCCGGTTAGAATGTGATTTCCGATCCCGCGCTTGACTTCGCGATGGATTTGCTGGAGTTCGGGCAACACCTCGAAACCCGTCGACTTCGCAGGCATCCATTCGGGATTGCCGGATACGCACTCGATCACAACGCAGTCACCGGGATCGATCGTCAGAACAGGATCGAGTGCGCCGTCGAAAAAGCCCCAATGGATCGTTTGCGGGCCGGATTGCAGCAGATGCGTGTTTGTGCCGGCACGCTTGGCAAGTGCAATGTTCATAGCCCCTCCTTCTGCGGTGGCGGCGTTGTGGCCGAATTCAGCCGGCCGAAATGAGGCCCTTGGGCATCGAGAAGCAGTACCTGGCGATATCGCCGGCGCGCGTGTACCAGACCCGATCGCGCTGCTTGTGTTCGACGCAGTGTTTTATGGCTTGCCGAAGCGGTCGCAGCCGGAACGGCTGTCCGACGATGAACCCATGCAAAGCCAACGCAAAGACCAGTGGTTGTCGCTCCGACTGCTCCAGCATCTCCTCGAACTGATCGACGATCATCTCCGCAAATTGCCGGCCGGTATGATCGCGATGGACCTGGCCGCCGGCGTCGTTCAATTCCATTGGATAGGGAACCGACAACAGCGGTCCGGCGCGTGTCTGCATCCAGATCGGTTGATCGTCGACCGGCCAATCCAGCAGATGCGTGTAGCCGGCCTCTTTCAACAGGTCCGGCGTAATGTTTGACTCGAGCGCACCCGGCCCCATCCAACCTGTCGGCCGTACGCCGACATGCTTTTCGATCACTTCCGTGCACTCCTGAATGGCGCGCGCCTCGTCATGCTCCCACATTCCGCGCAGCACTTCGGCATTCGTGCGGCCGTGACCGAGAACGTCATCGCCACGCGCTTTGATCTTCTCGACGATCTCGGGGTAGTGATAGCAAACACTACTGTTCAACAGGATCGTCGCGGGTAGCTTCAAACCGTCCAGGATTTCGAACAGGCGCCAATTTCCGATTCGGTTGCCGTAGTCGCGCCAAGCGAAGTTTCGCGTCGTTTGCTGGCCGGTGCGGTTGGAGGGATCCATGCCAATGCCGGCGCCGAACGCGAAGTGTTCGATGTTGAGCGCAACGTAAAACGCCAGCCGCTTTCCCTCGGGCCACGCGTAATCCGGCCGCTTGATGATCGGCGAATAGGCGTACCGCGCATGTCCCGGAAGCTTCAGCATCGTTCTTCTCCTTGTTGTGCGCGGACGCTAGCAATCGTTGACCACCCTGCCAAGCTGGCATAGCCTGACTCCTCTGGGCTCTAACATCGCTACAACTTGGCTCATGGAGGCACTTGATGGTCGGCGATGGCGCGCATTGCAGAACGCACACACCTTTCAATGTCGGCGCGGCCGCTCAGCCGATCCTCTCATCGTTGTTTTGTTTGCTTTTCTCCGCCGTGACGGCCTCGGCGGAGACCAGGAACGTCAAGATCATGATGGATTGGATCATTCAGGGCACGCACGCGCCATTTTTTGTCGCGCAGGATAAGGGGTATTTCAAAGCCGAAGGGATCAGCGTCGATGCAATCGACGCCGGCAAGGGTGCCACCAACGTTGCCGTCAGCGTCGCGGGCGGCGTGTATCAGTTCGGCTGGGTCGATCTGCCTTCGATGATCCGCTTCAACGCACAAAATCCGGCGTCGCCCCTGGTCGCCGTGTACATGAGCTTCGACGAGTCGCCGCTTGCAGTGATCACGCGCAAGAACGCAGGCATCCGAAAGCCGGCCGACCTGGACGGCAAGAAGCTCGCGGGCGGCCCCGGCACCGCCGTTCACGACACCATCTCCATTTTGCTCAAGGCCGCCAATGCCGAGCACGTGAAAATCAATTGGGTGGCGGTACAGCCACAATTGTTTGGCCCTATGCTCAAGCGCGGTGAGGTTGACGGCACCGGCGGTTTCACCAACTCGAATATTCCGGCGGCCCTCGAGCTTGGCTTCACGTTGGACGATCTCTTCATCATCAAATACTCGGACTTTGGCGCCGATATGTATGGGTTGGCGCTGGTGACCACGAAAAAGTTTGCCGATGAAAATCCGGGAACCGTGCGCGGCGTGGTCAAAGCGCTGAATCAGGGTACTAAAGATACGGTCGCGTCACCGCAAAAAGCGCTGGAGATTTTGAAGGCGCGCGATCCGATGATGAAGCCCGATATCGAAAAGGTCCGCCTCGATATCGCGCTGGGCCTAACCAATACGCCCTACGTCGCCCAAAACGGGCTCAGCTCGGTCACTCCGGAGAAATTGAACAAGACTATCGATGCGATGGTGACGGCCTATCAACTTCCAGTACGGCCGGATCCGGCGACCGTATACACGGATCGCTTCCTCCCCTCGCCTGCCGAGCGAATACCGCCGCGCAGCATGAACTAGCAGATTTGTCACGCGGTAGTTGTCCCGAACATCGCCCCGGACCGTGGCGGCTTCTAGCTTCCGGATTACCCCTTCCGCAGCATCTCATCGCTCGCGGCTGAGCTGGGATTCGGGGGAACGTCGCTGGCGATTGGCAGCTGCGGGCTGGGCAAAGGATCGCCTATCGACTCGAGAAGCTCGTGCCGGTTCGCTACCGAAATCCAGGAATCTCGCAACCTCATGAAAAAGAGCCGAATGTCTTTGTCGGCCGCGTCGTGCGCGCGGGCAGCACATTCCGCAGCTTTTTTCCAGGCGTATTGAACCGTCGAACCCACAGCGAATCCCGCTACTCAGACGATCGAACAAACCGTTTGATTACTGATGGAAACCGCGCGTCGGTCTGTCCGCTGCCCGACCGACCGTCACGTTGCCGAGAGCTGGAAAATCGCGACTGCTTGTCGAATTCACTCGCGAGTACGGAGCCGATCTTGGCGAGCGCATCGGGCCGCATCATTTGGATATGTTCACAGTCGACTTGATGGATCACGATCTTGCCGCCTACGTAGGACCTCCAACTGTCTGTCGCCGGCGAAGAAACATCCTTCATGGCGGTGAATAGCAGCATATCGCCATCAAACCGCTGGGGCAGGAAATTGCCAGCTAGCCGGCTGCTCTGCTTCATGACCTGGAGGATCGCGGAGACGTGCTGCTCGTCGAGATTCGAGAGTATGTCGTGCTTCCCGCGCAGGATGCTCAATGCGCCCGAGATGGATAGTGGTTCGTCTCCGGCATAATAGCCGAGCGCCCTGAGCTGATCAGCGAGAAGCTTCCCATCGTCGAGCGTCCCGCCATTGTGTAGGTGGCCGTTTCCGTTACTTGGGTAACTGTCGAGCAGGGCAAGCAGAGCAACGGTTTCCCCATGCTCTTGCAGCCAAGTGGCGATTGCGTGGGCCACGAGTCCGCCGAACGACCAGCCGAGGAGGTTGTAGGGGCCCGCGGGCTGGATCCGGCGAATAGCTTGCAGATAATCCGCGGCCATTTCCTCGATGGTCTGCGGTGCCCTCTGCGGCTCCGTGATCGCGCGCGCTTGCAAACCAAAGATGGGATGCTCGGGCGGAAGGTGGCGCATAAGTCCGGAATAGCACCAGCTCAGTCCGCCGCCGGGATGGATGCAGAACAAGGGTGTTCGGCTTCCCGAGGATCTAAGCGGCAATAAGATTTCCAGCGGCGACTGTGGAGGACGGCCATGGATGAGACGTTCGCAAAGGAGCGCCACGGTGGGTGCGTCAAACAAGGCGCGAATGGCGAGGTCCACTCCAAATGTCGCGCGAATCCGGCTGATCAGCCGCATCGCCAACAGCGAATGGCCACCCAGCGCAAAGAAGTTCGCGTCAATCCCGGCCCGCTCGATCCCAAGAACCTCGGCAAACAGACCGCACA
>Ga0310915_10001213_pt1 | contig 13177 bp, 23 predicted proteins | sample GREbulkMGAN111_FD_202508 | JGI IMG/M metagenome (GOLD analysis project Ga0310915, IMG submission 202508) | Lab enrichment of tropical soil microbial communities from Luquillo Experimental Forest, Puerto Rico - GRE.bulkMG.AN111 | ecosystem: Environmental > Terrestrial > Soil > Tropical forest >...
GCCGCCGAACGCGTCGGTCGCGTCTGCTGCGGCATCGAGCTCGAGCCGCTTTACGTCGACACCGCGATCCGCCGCTGGCAACGTTTCACCGGCGACGGACGGCAGTCGCTTTGACGACCACGTTCGCGAAAGCGAGGCGCGCGATGGCTGAGTCGGGCAAGCCTCCCTACGACGTAGGCTATTCAAAACCACCCTCGAACACGCGCTTCAAACCTGGTCAGTCGGGCAACCCAACGGGTCGGCCGCGGGGGGCCAGGAATTTCGGCACTGCCATCGAGGATGAGCTGCGCGCCCGCGTTACCGTCACCGAGAACGGCCGGCGCAAACGCCTATCAAAGCGAGAAGTCATTGCCAAACGCCTGGTCAATTGTGCCGCCGAGGGTGACTTGCGGGCCATCCCCTTGCTGCTGAACGAAGCGCGCGGCTTCGAAAACTCGCCGGTTGCCGGAATCGCGATCGGAGTGTTTAGCGGCTCGGAGGAACAAGAGGTCATCGAGGGGATTGTGCAAAGAATCCGACGCGGAGATCACCCGGCTTCCCGGCCTGAGCCGATCCCAGACCCGGCAGGCGGCCCTGAGGGCGACGAAGTGGATGCGCAGAAATGACACTTTCACCGTCGGATTACACGCTGATCCTGCGGCATGATTTTTTGAGTTTCGCCCATCGCGCATTTGTCGAGCTGAATCCGCAGACGCCGCTGTCGATCGCTCGGCATCTAGAAGTCATCGCCAGCAAGCTCGAGGCGTGTCGCCGCGGCACGATAACACGGCTCGTCATCAATAAGGCGTATGACACTGAAATCATTGAATGTATTTTCCACCCAGCGGCGCTCGGACGGCCCATCGCGTCTCTCGGCGGCGCGGGGTGGAGTATCACGCAATGTTTGCGGGGAGACGACTTGGACGCGGCGATAATCTCATAGTGGAGCCAGCGCAAGGGCGGCTCGAGAGATCGAGCCGAACGGTTCGAGCCGCGAAAAGCGTCCGTGGCGAGATCGCCCGGTTTCGACCTGCGGACCGCACCGCACCACGGCAAGTCGCGACCGAAACCAACGGCGATGAGATGTTAAGGTTGTGACACTTGCGAATCCTGCCTCTTCCGCCACTTCTGACAAAATATTATGATATATCAATCATATAGTCGAAGAGATCTCCGGTCTACCCACAAATTCACCCACGACCTTGCCATAGATGTAGGTGGATTTCAGGAGATGATCGTGGACGCTGCCCTAGCCTACGCCACCACCCAACCTAGGACACCAGCCCGGCAGATCCTGCACGAGAACCGCAGAGAGGGTCATGAACGGGATGCAAGATCAGCTCGAGTGAACCACTGCCTAAGCTCGATGTGATAGCCGTTGGGGTCGCAGATCTCCGCCCGAGTGTAAGTCTCGCGAACTCTCGGGCCCCAGACGATGTCCACACCCTTGGTCCTAAGATAGTCGGCCGCCTTCTGCATATCGTCGACTTCGAGCGCGATCATGCGGTAGCCGAGATGCTCATTCTGCGGAGCCGGATCGACAGCAGCGCCCTCATAAGAGATCAGCTCGACGACGGTGCCGCCTAGATCCAGGTATACGAGGTCAATAGGCACACCTAAACCCGAGCGCTCGATCCGGTCACGGATCTTCACCGCGAACCCAAGCACCTCGGTGTAGAACTTCTCCGTTCGATCAAGCTGGTCCGTGACGATCTCGACATGGTCGATCCTCTTGAAGATCATAGTCTCCGGTTCCTTCGCTGACCGAGATTGCCAAGGTTGATTCGAGGCAAGGGGCAGGATACCGCGACACACATCGGCAGTCTCTTCGGAAGCGCGAGGCACCACTCCCCTTGACAGACCACCGATCGTCGTGCGCGGCGTCAAGCCTGGCGACTTCATTCGCGCTCGACAGTTGTCCCTTGAGCGAGTGCGCCGCCTCTCGACCGAAACGCAGGGGTCAGCAGTTTCACCGCTGGGCCCATAGAAAGAACAGGGTTGCCACGAAGCCGAGAGCACTTCGCCCGGCATGAAGAGCACCCCACCGCTCGAGTGCGCGGCACGTTTCAACCGTGGCGGCTTCCGGCGGCGTGTCCATCAGCCAGTTGATCGGCATGATCACGAAGATCGTGTACGGCCAATTTGCGAGCAGGACGAGCAGCTAACGCCAGTCGAGCGTCTCAAAAAGGCGACGAGCCCGAAGATACCGCCCACGATCGCGAGGCTCGCTTGCATGATGTCGCCGCGCTTATAGGCCGGCTTCCACTCGGTAAGGAGGGAGCGATCGTCAAGCCGAAGGTCCGCCGGCTGCTCGGCGATGTTGATGTAGATCGCTGCCCCGGTGAAGACGGCGGTTAGTGTGAGGGCAAGCTCGCCAGCGAGCATTCACCTTCCCCCTGATTAGAACCAGGCCCAGGACTATGGTACCGGCCAGCCCATTATGGGAACGCTGCTGATGCTGTTCTTCGGGCTGCCCTGGATGACGCGGTTACTGTAGGCTACGTAGACCAACACGTTGCGCTGGCGGTCGAAGAAGCGGACTACCTGAAGCGTCTTGAAGACAAGACTGCGGCGTTCGTCGAAGACGCGCTCGCCATCCTTAATATCACCGTTGATCTTGATCGGGCCGATCTGGCGGCAGGCAATGCTGGCGTCGCTAGTGTCCTCGGCCACACCAAAAGCGCCTTTCATCCCCCCAGTCTGTGCTCGGCTGATGTGACAGGCGACACCTTCTACCTTGGGGTCGTCGAAACCATCGACCACGATCTTGTCGTCTGGTCCGAGCAGTCGGAACTTCGTGTTCACCGGGCCGGTGGTGCCGCGCTCTGGCCGGCTGATGATCCACAACGCAAATAGGACCACGACCACTAGGGCACCGGCTCCAAGAACGAGGCCCAATCTCTTCATGTTATCCTTGCCCTTCCCTCAAAAAGTGACACCCATGCAGAGACCAACGCTTTTCCCCGGTTGTGATGGCGAAATCGACGACAAATAGGTCGCGAGGCGATCCGGCAAGTCTTCCAAAGTGGGTCAAGCCGCAGCTTTGCAAAGTGGTGAACGCGCCTCCCCAAGGCCCCGAATGGCTGCATGAGATCAAGTACGACGGATATCGCATGCATGCCCGCCTGCACCGCGGCAGGGCCGAGCTGTTGACGCGCACAGGCTTGGACTGGACGCACAAATACCCGTCGATAGCCCAGGCCGTGTCCACTCTGCCGGCCCGACAGGCATATCCCGACGGGGAGCTCTGCGGCGTTCGCCCAGACGGGAAGACCTCGTTTAGCTTGATTCAGGCGGCCTCGGATTCGGGCAACGTCGATCCCCTCGTCTTTTTTCTGTTCGACGTGGTCGACCTCGATGGCGAGGTGATCAGCACGGCGCCGCTACATGAGCGAAAGGAGCGCCTTCGACAGCTGCTGTCAAATGTCGGCACGCCGTTGCAATACAGCGATCACCAGATCGGACAGGGCGCGGAGTTCTATGCCAAGGCCTGCGAATTGTCGCTCTAGGGCATTATCTCCAAGCGCGCGGAGGCACCCTATTCGCCCGGCAATCGCGGCCTCTGGGTGAAGGTCAAATGCCAGAACCGAGGGGAGTTCGTGGTTGTCGGCTGGACTGATCCCGAGGGTGCACGCCCGTGGCTCGGGGCGTTGCTGCTCGCGTATTACGACCCACACGGCCGGCTCATTTATGCGGGGCGCGTCGGGGCTGGAATCGACCACGCGGAACTCGGCCGGCTGTCGCGTCGCCTGCAAGCTCTCGCCACGTCCGAGATGCCGCTCGATCAGGCTCCCCCTCGGTCAAACCGGTTTGGTTCGGCGATCGTGCTGAGCCGCGTGCATTGGGTGCGCCCTGAGCTCGTGGTCGAGGTCAAATACCTGACTTGGACCGAGGACAACCCGCTTCGGCAGGGGGTCTATCAAGGCTTACGGGAAGACAAGGATCCGAGGGAAGTAATTCGTCCGGCGCCAAACCAATTATCGCGGTAGGCTCCCATGCTCGCTGACCAGCTCCGAGCAGTCGGGCTTGGGTTTTCACATGGGCGACGCCGTCACAGCTTGGCGGCCGGTTCGACGAACTCCTTCGCCATCTGCTCGAGCCGCGCGACCATCTCCCGTTCGGTTCCGGGCCTCCCCGACAATAAGGCAATCTCCTCGACCCCCGCATCGCGATACCGCTTCAAATCGTCAGTCTTGATCGGGTTGGTGTACGGCGACACAGCGAGGTGGACATCGGAGCGCCTGCGGCCATTAGCCTTAAGCAGTTCTTCGATGCGTTTGATCTTAGCCGCTGCTTGATCGGGCAACAGGTTGAAGCCAATCCAACCGTCACCGTATTCGGCTATCCGCCGGAGCGCCGGACCGCTTTCGCCCCCGAACCAGATTGGCACGCCCTTCTCGCTGACCGGCTTGGGATAGCTCAGGACGTTGGTGAAATTGACGAACTCGCCCTGATGTGAGCTGCGACGCTGAGTCCAAAGCTTGCGCATCACGTCGATGTATTCCCGTGTACGCTGTGCGCGACGGTCGAATGAAATACCTAACGCCTGGAACTCTTCCGCCAGCCATCCGACGCCAACGCCAAATATGAACCGGCCGCCGCTGAGCCGGTCGACAGTCGCCACGGTCTTGGCGAGCACCAGCGGATTGTGTTCCGGCACGAGGCAGATACCAGTTCCAAGCCGGATCTTGCTCGTGCAAGCCGCCGCGTATGCCAGGGTCGTGAAGGGATCAGCGATCGGGGTGTCTGGCGGCGCCGGGAATTTTCCGCTCGAATAGGGATACTTCGACGCATATTCCTCTAGCAACACGACGTGCTCTGGCGCCCAAATAGTAGAGAAACCAAGCCGCTCAGCAGCGGTGGCGATCGTCCTCACTAACTCGGCACTCACTGTCGGCCCAATACCAACACCAAAATATCCGACTTCCATGGCTTCCTCCGTTGTGGTTGCGGCCGACGGGCGGGCTCTTAGATCAATTTTGAGCAGCAGCCAACGCCTGGTTCAAGACCATCGCAAGCCGCACCCCTGCTCGACTGAGCTGAAGTGTCACATCCCGCGTGGCTTGCTCCGTGTACGCCGACGGCAGCGAATAGATGGCCCGATCGACGGGTGGCGGCAGCAGTCCGTAGGCGTCGCGTCGAGCGAGAGCGAATGCTTCCATCGCCCAATCGGCCGGTGTGCCGCTCGACCACGCCTGCCGTTGCTCTTCTGAAATCTGTCCGATCAAAGTGACCGCAATTTCGCGCGGGTCGGTCCCCAGCCTCTCCACAAATTCGACATCCCAGTAGTGATGGAGGTTGCCCGGGTGGTTCCCTGATGACGAGTTCGGTGGCGGCGTTTTTAGTCCAGGTGGCGCAAATCCTATCAGCGCGATATCGACCGATATTCTCTGAAGCTCTGCAAGACCATCGGTCAGGGCGGCGGGACCGGGCTGCAGCATCAGTGGCGACTTTATCTCGTACACATCCTGGCGCTGCACGGCCGGAGTTCGGTCGACGCCAGGCCGCGCCATCACCCCGCTCTGGCCGGAACTTCTTGCCGCACCACGAGCCAATGATCAGATCCGGTTCTCGTGCGACCACCTCGTCGATGCTCACCACGCGATCCTTGGCGGAGGCCCGGCCTGGGCGGTCGGCGAAGATGTCGTTGCCGCCGGTGATCTCGACGAACTCCGTGACCCAGCCGATCCCAGAGCAGCAAAGTTGAGAGGTCCGTAACCTACCCGGGCCTGATCACCAGCACTTCTCGGCAGTCTCTCCGAGTATCGCGACGCGCTCGGAGTTGCTCGACCAGAGGGTGGAGAGGATGTGATCCCATTCCTGCGGCTTTCGCCACCCGGGACGCGATCGCGATGGTTTGGAGGAACTCCTATTTTTGTTCGGCAGGGGTCGCGGTGGCGGGCCCTTCGCCGACGATTTCGAGCACGGTGTCGCCCTCCTTGGCGCCATCGTAGTGAACTTGCTTGCCGAAATGCGTGACAAAGCTACCAGCCGGCATCGGCACCGTGGCTTCGGGATCGAATCTGGTCCCGGTGCCAACCCACCAAGTCCCTGAAATCACCGTGATGAAACGGTCGTTAGGATGAAAGTGCGGGTGGCTCATATGGCCCGCATGCCACTTGACCAACACAATATAGAGACCGGGGTTTGACGGATCACCGTAGAGGACGGCATTGGCGTTGCCCGCTGTCGTGTTTTCCTTCCAGTTGATTTGATCGGGCAACTTAAAAACAACCGCCGCCGGGTCGAGTTCGGCAGCACCGGTGCCGGCTGGGGACAACAGCGCCAACACCGTAGCCGTGGCCAGCCCTCGGCGCGCGACTTTCCAACCGTTCATTCACTCCTCCCTTCGCTCCGCATCCGTCAGTCCGGCACAGTGAGATCGGGGATGGCACCACTTCGTCCAGATGGTGGGTGTGGGCCGATGCGGCGGGATCGAGAAGACAAGCTTGATCTCGCTGATATCGGAGGAGAGGAGGGCGCGGCCACATTGGCCCGAACATAGCGCCGCCGGATCGCAGGCCCAAGCGACTGGACACAGCGAAGGGGCGATGCGATCCTCCATGAGAACGAATAAGGAACACGATGGCAGCGAGCTCGAAGCTGATGATAGTAGAGGCTGAGCGGCGGTTCCCGGTCCGCATAGATCAGATGGGGGCGTGGCTCGACGAGAATTGCGGCGCAGATGGCTGGGCGTTGACTCCGTCAGGGGTGCGAGGCGTGCTCAACGACGCGATCTCGATCTACTTCGCCGATGCAATGCTCGCCAGCGCGTTCGTCGCACGGTGGTGCATCGGGTCGAAGGCCGAGACCATGGGCGGTGTATTCCAGGTGCGCGAGGATGAGCCAGCGCCGCGGATCGGCGTGGGGCTGCACCGAACGCCATAAGCGGAGCCGTCGGACCGACTGTAAGCTCAGCTGCGCGCCGGTTTGCTTGCCTGAGCCGTCTAAAGTCACCAGCATCTGCCCCAAGTTGGACCGTGCCGGCCGCAGACCGGGGAAGATTTCCGTCAGCTGGCGGTCGACGAGGCGCAGGTGGCGCTCAAGAATGACTGCAATCGCGGTGCGGTAGTCCGTGGTGACGGCGAGGTCGCGGCCCTGGTAGAGCTGAGCCGCCGCGAGACCGGGCCAGTCGCCGTACATGCGGCCACCGGACGCTTTCGCCCAGCACCCAGATGACGCTTCCGTGGCCATGGTCGCTGTAGTCTCTAATCTATAGAGCAGAATCCCATGTGCCAACGTGCCCGTTTAGCGCCACCAGCCGGCGAACAGGCCACCGCGAATTGGAGGGAGATCAGCTTAAGGGGCCGCGTTATCCTGGCCGGGCCTCAGCGGGCTGCTCACGTTTCGACTGGGTCACTTCCGCGCGGCCGGACCCGCAGCTTGCGAAGCAGCAACCAGCTAATGGCCCCAATCATGCCAACGGCGAGGAATTCGAGAATGCCAGCCTCCTTCAGAACGCCGATGAAGATCTCGACGGCGATAGCCGTCAGGAACGCGAGGACCGGGCTAAGCACGGCAGCCGCGATAATCGACCACATGGCCCAGGATGGGAGACTGTTCATGTCGGTCCCGCCCGGTGACACTGACCTCGGCTATCTAGCACCGCTGCAGTCAACCTCCGTCCGGCCGCCTCACCCTGAGACGCCGGTCGGTTCGTTGCTTGCTGGCTCACGTCCCGACTGACGCTCCGCCTCCGGGCACGGCCAAAGCGTGCGACGCAGGAACCAGCCGATGCCGTCAGCAATCCAGAGAGCGAGCATGGGCGTAAGCGCAACGCCTGCCGCGACAAACCAAAATTGCGTCTCTGAAAAACTGCGCATCGGAATGATGTCCCACTTTGACCAGACCCGTCGAGAGAAATTGAGTGGTGCAGCTATATTTAACACTCAACGTCCTGATAGCGTCGTCTCTAGCGTCACAAACACATCCGATTGTTCTTTTTTTTTGCGAGTGTTTGATATAGATTTGAGAGAAATGCTGAGCATTGCACACCGATATTAACGGAGGGAGGCCGCTCGGCCTACTGAACTGGCTGCCTCTTGGCCACCTCTCGGTCTCTGCTAACGTGACGCGGCTGGATCACCGAGCGTTGGCCGCGGCAGTGGGGCTGAGTGACGATCGCCGGGCTTCCACAAGCTCGTCACTCGCTGGCCCTCGCGACTGAGGTGCTGCTTCGGGGCGCTCCACCAGCACGCGACGCAAAAAACGCCCATAGGGCGCGCGATCAGAAGCGCGAGCCCAGGGCTGAGCCCAACGGCAACCGCGATGATTGATACGGCCAAGTCTGGCAGACTGTGCATGACGCGATGTCCCCCGTCACACTCCCCCTCGGGGCTTATCGTCCCGCCGCCCCCTTAAGATTTTGTTGCTCTTGCTCTAAAGCGATGCAGCCTGCCGCGGTCGCCGCCGGCTGGGTCCCGGTGTTGGCGGCCGGGCTGGCGGCGGCGGGGGTGCCAGCGGCTCGAACTTGACGAGGATGCGCCGCAACGCCTGGATGCGAAGCGACAGCGGATAACGGTCGTAGTCGATCGCGTCCGCGAGCAACTTTCGGAGCGCAGAAGCCTCTTCCTCGGTAAGATCGAACTGTATCCACCTGACGCCGGGTACGACGGAGCGCTGCCCGGTCATATCGTCGAGGTGGTCGGCTTTGCGCTCAAACTGCACGCGAGGTCTCGCAGCTCTAACCGAGCGCGCGGGAATTGGCATCGGCTACCGAGGTCGCGTAGCTCAAGCGCGATATCTCTTAGCAGGCTGCGGAAAAAGTCGGTCGGTGGTGCTTCCAGCCCGATTCGTCGCCTTTTGCCTTTTCGTAACCCGTTGATTTAATTAGACCGGAGTTCCCGTTGCGAGCCCGTTTCATGACCGTTTTTCCAAAATCGCGACTTTTTCCGCAGCCTGTTAGGTGCGTACCGTCTGGCCGCCACACATGCACAGAAAGCCTCGACAGAGTTGTTGGCGAACCGAAGTAGCAGCAAGAAGGGTCGAATGTTCAATTCATTTGATAGTTAATAGATGTAACGTAACCACTATCTTCATTATCAGGCTGCCCTCTGCAATTCGGGAAACGTCCCTCATCCCTTCGCATCGGGCCGGTACCCTGGACGACGAAGTGGCTCGATGGCCTTGTTGACGTTTGAGAGCTGGCTAGTCCCGCTTCCGGGCGTCGCGCCCAACCGCGAGCCTCTTCGCCGGTTCAAGGTTTGTTAGCCGCCGCCCTACTACCCTTGGTCCATACGCTTCCAATTAGGCAGTAATGCAAGCGGCAATATTGACGTTAATCGGCGGTATGGCCTTGGCAGCCATGTCAGCACAGGCGACCCCGCTCACGCCAAAGCCGCTGGGCCCCATTATCTACATGCCAAACCAAGAATGGGCGCCGCTGCCAACGACCCGCCTAGCCTAGCCCCCGTTGGTGCCGTGCCGACTGTCGAACTGGTAGCCCAGAGCTGCGGGTGGGGCTGGCACCGCCACCACTGGCGTGACCGGTGGGGCTACTGGCATTGGGGCCGTTGCTCCCCGAATTGGTGATCTCGAAGCGGCTTGCCTGAGAGAGCAGCTCGCCCGGCTCCCGACCCGTGCCGAGGTTAGGTGGTCATGTTGAGGGCCATGCTTGACGCCTTGGCTGCGATCGGGGCGGTGAGGAGTGGCCGGACGCGGTTCGTGTCTGGGCGCTCGCAGGCAGACGCGGCACGGGGACCACCGCTCCCCAACCCCGCACTCTGCAACGCTCCAAGAGCGGCCGTGTCTGCCGATAAGGCTCTCGCCGTGGCGCAGGGACCCCTCGGCACGCTCCCAGGATCTCCATACCCCGACGGAAGGAAACGGGGCCAGGGACCCTGCGAGCGCGGGCGTGAGGACGATATCGACCAATTGCATTCATTCGATATCGATTGGTCGAACTTTCCGGTTTCGACCCTTTTCGGTCATTCGCCCTGCCGCTTAAAAATCCGGACGCCTGCACCGCCCCGACTTGTTCATCTGGCCGGGACCCGTTGCGTCTTCATTGCGCCAATAGCGTGCGGAATGAACGTACCGAGATCACCGCACGCGCCGCTCGGCTATACACTTTGAAAGCCTCTCTTAGCGCATAGCATCGACAGCCTGCGGCGACGCCGCCGACCCGGTGCTGGCGACTTCGCCCTCCGCGAAGCTCGGGTCTCACTGCAACGACGGCAGGACTATTGCAGCAAATATCGCGCGAGAAACGCCGGCACCCGCGCGAATGCGTCCTTTCGAGCGGCGGGATCGGTACCGACATAGGGCGAGGTGCCTTCAGGGCTGTACACGTTGAGGGTGTGGAGCGGCTCGCCGGGCGCATCGAAATCGTGATATGCGTCCGGATAGATCTGCATCTCGATTTTGGCGCCGCGCGCGACGGCCCCGTCCACGAAGCTCTTGCACGGCGGGGCGCGAGTCCAGGTATCGTTCCACCCCTGGAGCAGCAGAAGCGGCACACTGCTCCGCCAGTCGCCCGGTTGTTCTTTCTCACTACATAGGACGGGATAGAAGGCAACACCGGCCCGAAACGGCGCCGGAGGTGCCTCGGCGAGGAGGCGGGCGCTGTCCGTATTGAGCACCATTAACACGACACCGCCGCCTTGGGACCAGCCGATGACCGCAACCTTGTCCGACTGGACGTAGGGTTGGGACTGCAGATATCTTAGGGCGCCTAGGGCGTCCCGCTTTCGCTTCTCCATTAGATCGAACCATCGAGCGGGATCGGTCACGCGCATAGAGCATGTATTTACGATGCCGCGTGGCGCAAAGCTATTGACCATCAGTACTGTGGAACCGAGGCTGTTGATGATGGTCGCCCATTCCATCTCACGAGGACTAATTGCACCCGCGCTGCCTAGGCCACTGCAGCCATGGAGAAATATGACCGCCGGATGCCGCGCATCGCCTGGCGGCAGAAAGAGCAAGCCGTCGAGCATGGTGGTAGGCTGCCCGGCCCCGTTGTCGTCAAGCGATGGGAAACGGACTTGGGTCGATGCAGCGCTCGCGATCCCGCACTCACCAAAAAGGAGCGCGACCGAAAGCAGGCATCCAAGGCTGATGCGGAATATCATATCGATGCGGCCTTTCCCTTTACGTCCATAGCCTGACGACGCGGTTACACCGGCCGTCGCGAACCGCGAGGATAGGGCTGTCCTCTTCCCGCAAGAACGGGTCATTTCAGTTGAAATAGCAGAGCCGAGCGACGGTGCCCATCCCACCAGATGTTGCGCTGATCGGCGCGCCCGAACCGGGTGCCGCTGTTCGGCGGAACGATCAGCTAGCTTACCCGGGTTGCGAAGGCCCGGTTTCCACCCGGTGAAGCCATTCGCGGCCCGGCGAGATCATCGACCGTCCTCGACCCTAAGCCAACGGCTCAAACCGACCCTAAGCGGTCGCTCGACCACTCGTCTGACGGTATCTGGCGCTAATGCATTGCTGCTCGCTTGTGAACGCGCTAGCCAATAGTGGCTGACTTCGGCGTCCCTGCACCTTGGGCGGCGACATTAGGGATGGCTGAAGCTTTAGCGGCATTGTGGGGTGCTCGTAACCATGTACGACCGCGGTGAAGTCGCCTGCCACCTGTGTTTCAATGACCAGGTGCTGCGAGACTGGATCAAAGAAGAAGCATCCCTCGGACGCGGAAAGTGCCCCTGGTGCGGACGCCGCGGGCATCTGATCTATTTAACTCAATTGTCTGAGCACTTTCGTAAGGTGGTGGACGAGCTTTATACCGAAGCAAGCGGCTGGAAAGCTACGGACCGTGGCGAGCGGATTGGTGATCTGTTGGATTACCAATGGAGGATATTCTCAGAGGAACTCGTCAATGACCGCCAGGAACTAGCTGTCGACATTCTTACAGCGGACCTGCGACAGAAAGAGATGTTGTTCGATTATCCAGATTACGACACAGGTTTGTTTTACCCGCGAGAGTTATCGCTTGAGGAAGATTGGGATGCAAAAGCGTCCGCAGTTCTGACGGGTGTGCTGCCCGAACCTCCTAATCCCGAAATGATGGGCGAACAAAGAGAATTATTCGGTCAGTTCGTGATCGTATTTGAAGATTTGGCAGTCTCCTTTAAACCAGAACAGCAAGGAAGTCTCTTTCGCGCTCGCGTATACGATGACCGAGAGCATAAGGAGAGATATACTGCCGAAGAACTTGGCGCGCCGCCTCGTGAGAAGGTCAAGGCGGGGCGTGCTAATCAAGCGCAGCAGCCCGTACTCTACCTCGCCAACAATCGATCCACGGCGCTCGCTGAAGTGAGACCTTGGAAGGGAGCGGCGGTTGCCATCGCAGAGGTGAAAGTGAAGCAGCGTTTATCGTTGGTCGACCTTTCACAGGTACCGCCGGTTAAAAGCCCGTTTTTCGAGGATTTATTGAAGTGGCGGATCGATGTCGCCGTTCTGTTATACCGGCTGGGACAAGATATGTCGCGACCGGTGATGCCCCACGAGCAGGAGATCCTGTACAAGCCTACGCAGCTTTTGGCGCTGATGATCCAGGCAACGGACTATGACGGTTGTATTTACCCCAGCGCGATGGGCTCAGGCAAAAACTACGTCTTGTTCGACACCCAAGCCGCGGAGGTGCTAAATATCGAGCATGTTCGGGTGAGGAGCGCGACCTTTTTTTCAAAGCCACTGGGCTGCCATGAAGAAATTTATGAGGAAGGCCCGTACGATCACATGGTCAAACGAAGGTAGATCAGGTCGAGTTTATTTGCCGCGCTGCACAGCTTCCGTGCCTTCCGCTTACGGCGCCAGTGGTCGCTCGAATACATATTGGTGAAGGACCGCTTACCACGTGCGCCGTGACAAGGCGTCATAAGGTCAATATGCCGTCATGCGGCTGTCAAAAGTTCTCATAAAGTTCAGCAATATAACTTCCGTATCGTGACCGTTTGTTTTTGCTTGTCCACGGTTCTCCGCTCACGTATTTTGGCCAAACCGTTAGACAAGGGAGATCAAATGGCGCGCAAAGTGCGGGATCGGGATCTTGGCGATCGAGCAAGCCGGGCGAAGCTGAAACCGCGGGGCAAGCCGCACTGGCGGACATTGGACCAAGGGTTGCACCTCGGATATCGGAAAAATAAAGGCTCCGGCAAATGGGTCGTTCGCGTGTACCAGAAAGGCGCTGCTGAGCCGTACAGAACCCATACGCTGCCGGGTGTGGCGGACGACAGGGCGGACGCCGACA
>Ga0310915_10001228_pt1 | contig 13129 bp, 8 predicted proteins | sample GREbulkMGAN111_FD_202508 | JGI IMG/M metagenome (GOLD analysis project Ga0310915, IMG submission 202508) | Lab enrichment of tropical soil microbial communities from Luquillo Experimental Forest, Puerto Rico - GRE.bulkMG.AN111 | ecosystem: Environmental > Terrestrial > Soil > Tropical forest >...
GGCCATCGTCGAAAAGGCGCGCGAGCAGCGCTTCGACTTGCTGACCGGGGATGCGAGCCGAGACGCGACACTCGATCTGTGCAATCTCAATGCCGCGCATGGCCTGATCGCGCTGACCAATGTTGATACTCTGAACCTGGAGATCGCACTCGGCGCGCGCGCCCGCAATCCGACGATGCCGATCGTGCTGCGCATCGCCGAAGCGAGCTTCGCCGAGTCGATCGCTCGGCACTTCGAGTTCGAGACGACCTATTCGGCCGCAGCCCTGGCGGCTCCGGCCTTTGTCGGCCTATCGCGTTTCCCCGGTTCGCGCGGGCGCGTAGCGTTTGCCGGTCAGGAGTTTGCCATAGGCGAGGTCGGCATCGCCGAGGATGGCTCGCCGCCGGGGCCGCGCGATGTGGTCCTGCTCGCCGTGTCGCGGCAGGGCGACTTTGCGATTGCCGACGATTTCGCCGAGCTCGCGCCGGGCGACCGCGCTCTGGTCATCGTCCCGCTAGCGCCGTTCAGAGAGGGAGAGGACACTCTCGCCGCTGCAGCGGCGCGATACCTGCCGGGGGAATAGGCTAAACCGCTAGCTCACACCAGATCGGTGTGTGGTCCGAGGCCCGTTCTTTGGCCCGCGGCTTCTTGTCGATGTCACACGCCGCTATCCTGTCGGCCGCGTGCGGCGAGAGCAGCAGATGATCGATGCGCAGCCCCTCGTCGCGGTGCCACCGCCCGGCTTGATAGTCCCAAAAGGTGTAGCGGTGCGGCTCCCGGTGGAAGACGCGGTAGGCGTCGGTCAGCCCGAGATAGACAAGGGCGCGGAACCGCGATCGCGCCTCGAGCCGGCACAGCGCATCGTCGCGAAACGCCACGGGATCATAAACATCGTCATCGGTCGGACAGATGTTGTAGTCGCCGGCGAGCACGAACGGGATCTCGCGGCATAACAGACCCCGAGTATGGTCGACGAGTCGCTCCATCCAGGCGAGCTTGTAGGTGAACTTATCGGTCCCGACCGGGTTCCCGTTGGGCAAATAGACCGAAGCGACGCGGACTCCGCCAAAAGACGCTTCGATATAGCGCGGCTGCTCGTCATCTTCGTTGCCGGGAAGTCCGCAAACGAGCTCCTCGCCGGGACGTTTCGACAACAGCGCCACCCCGTTATAGGCTCGCTGTCCGATCGTTTCGACGTGGTAGCCGAGCCCCTTAGCCTCCAACATCGGGAAATCGGCCGCCGGACATTTCGTCTCCTGCAGGCACAGCACATCGGGCTGGGCCTCCTCGAGAAACGCGAGCAGATGCGGCAGCCGCGCCTTGACCGAATTGACGTTCCAGCTGGCGATCTTCACGGCCGCGACGGATCGGGTCGGTCAGCCGATCGAGAAGGAATTGCCGCAGCCGCAAGAAGAAGCGGCATTCGGATTATTGATCCGGAACGAGGCGCCCATGAGGTCTTCGACGAAATCGACCTCGGCGCCGTTCAGCAGGCCGAGCGAGACATCGTCGACAACGACGGCCACACCGTCGCGTTCGAACACGAAATCGTCCGCGTTGCGTTGTTCGTCGAAGGTGAGCCCATATTGGAACCCTGAGCAGCCGCCGCCCGAAACGGCGATTCGCAAAAAGGCGTTTTCAGCCTGCTCGTGAGCCCGCAGCGCGGCTATGCGGCGCGCCGCGTTCTCAGTGACGACGATCCGCCGCTCCTCGATCTCGCTGATGCTCTCGGCCATGCCCTCAGGCTCCCATACGGGCCGGCTCGCTCCGGCATCCGGTGAATGTATGTAAGCATCCGCGGGAATATGGTCAAACGCCGCTCACCCGAGCCGTCCCCGCGCAGCGGCGCCGGTACCACCAAGCGCGGGGTCCGGCCCTGCTGACCGCACGGCATTCCGCTGTCGACAGGGGAAAAACCTGTTTCAGCAGCCGAAAAACGTCCTCTGGACGACGAAAAGCCTCTGTAGATCAGCGACTTGGATGGGGTTGGGGCGGGTCGGCCGGTAGCGGAAGCAAGTGCGGCTTCAGGGCACCAAATCGGCGTCGGCAGCGGACTGGCAGCGGAATTCGGGATCATTCGTCTTGACCTTGTTCTATCAACAAGGAAACGTCTTTAAATTGTATCACTGACATGAGTTTTTCTCATTAACATCGTGGCAATTTGCTTCTATAGCATACACCTCTAACCTCCGCAAGCGGGCGACGGTCTGTTCGCAAGGATTTCCTGTCCAAAATCGGCTAATCTGAGTGCTCGGAGCGGGAGTTGAACGATGCTGCGCACCCTGGAGGGCGGGCTTAGTCGAGAGCATCAGGCGGAACCCGACGACAAGCTCGCATGCCTGAGGGCGCTCGAGCGCAAGGTGCTGTGGCTGTCGACCTGGATGATCCACAACGCCAACCACATCCGGCCGAACCGCGACGGGCTCAAGGTCGGCGGGCATCAGGCGTCGAGCGCCTCGGTGGCGACCTTGATGACGGCACTCTATTTCGATGTGTTGCGGCCGCAAGACCGCGTCGCGGTCAAGCCGCACGCCTCGCCGGTCTTCCATGCGATCCAGTACCTGCTCGGGCGTCAGACGCGTGACAAGCTCGAACGTTTTCGCGGCTTTGGCGGCGCCCAGTCCTACCCGTCGCGCACCAAGGACGGCGAGACCGTCGATTTCTCGACCGGGTCCGTCGGGCTCGGCGTCGGCATGACCTTGTTCGCCTCGCTCGCCCAGGATTATCTCCGCCTCAAGCGCCTGGTGCCGACGGACAACCCGCCCGGCCGTATGATCGCGCTCGCCGGCGATGCCGAGCTCGACGAAGGCAACATCTTCGAGGCGTTGCTCGAAGGCTGGAAGCATGACGTCCGCAATCTCTGGTGGGTTATCGACTACAACCGCCAGAGCCTCGACGCGGTGGTTTCCGACCGCTTGTTCGGCCGCATCGATGCGCTGTTCGAAATGATGGGCTGGCAGGTCGTGACGCTGAAGTACGGGCGGCTCTTGGAGGCCGCCTTCGCCCGCCCCGACGGACATCATCTGCGCGAGTGGATCGATGCCTGCCCGAACTCGCTCTATTCAGCGCTGGTCTATAAGGGCGGTGAGGGCTGGCGCGAGCATCTCCACCGCGACCTCAACCGCTATCCCGGTATTCGCGCGATCCTCGACGACCACGACGATGCAGCGCTCCAGCAGCTGATGACCAACCTCGCCGGCCACGACATGGATTCGGTCGTCGCCGCCTTCCATGCGGTCGAAGACGACCGGCCGACCTGCTTTATTGCCTACACGATCAAGGGCTATGGGCTGCCCTTTGCCGGGCACAAGGACAACCACGCCGGGTTGATGAACCTCGACCAGATGGCCTCCTTCCGGCGCAATATGGCGGTAGCCGAGGGCGCCGAATGGGAGCGGTTCGCCGGACTCGACCTGCCGCCGGAGCGGCTCGCCGAATTTCTCGAAGGCGTGCCGCTCGCCGGATCTCGCCCGCGCCGCCATGACGCCCCTGCCGTGGTCGTGCCGCCCAGTCTGCCGGTCCCCCGCGGCGCGCGTCTTTCCACACAGGAAGCCTTTGGCAGGATCCTGGGCGACATCGCCGCGCGCGAGGGAGCACTCGCCGAACGCATCGTGACGACCTCGCCCGACGTCACGGTCTCGACCAACCTTGGACCCTGGGTCAATCGCCGCGGCATCTTCGACCGCGCCGAGCGCGCCGACACGTTTCGCGAGGAGCACGTCGTCTCGGCGCAACGTTGGGCGATGTCGCCCCAAGGCCAGCACATCGAGCTCGGCATCGCCGAGAGCAATCTGTTCCTAGAGCTCGCCGCCCTCGGCCTCGCCGGACCACTCTTCGGCACACGGCTGTTGCCGATCGGGACACTCTACGACCCGTTCATCAAGCGCGGGCTCGATGCGCTGAATTATGCCTGCTACCAAGATGCGCGGTTTATCCTGGTCGCGACCCCTTCCGGGATCACTTTGGCGCCCGAAGGCGGGGCACATCAGTCGGTCGGCGAGCCGTTGATCGGACTAGCCCAACCGGGCCTCGTGAGCTTCGAGCCGGCCTATGCCGACGAGCTGGCGATCCTGTTGCGCTGGGCATTCGAGGAGATCCAGCGCGAGGAGGGCCAATCGGTCTATTTCCGGCTGTCGACCCGGCCGATCGACCAGCCGCAGCGAACGATCGACCCGGCCCTCGCCACGGCGATCGTCGCCGGCGCCTATTGGCTGCGCGAGCCGGGGCCCGGAGCCGATCTCGCGATCGCCTATTGCGGTGCCGTCGCCCCCGAGGCGCTCGCGGCGCACCAGGAGGTGGCGGAAGATATCCCGGACGCGGGGCTCCTGGCGATCACCTCGCCCGACCGTCTGCACCGCGACTGGCGGGTGGCGCGCGCCCGCGGCGAGACCGGGGTCGCCGAGCACCTATTGGCGCGGCTGCGCCCGGGTGCCGCACTCGTCACCGTCGGCGACTTCCACCCGGCGACGTTGTCATGGCTCGGTGCCGTCGCAGGCAATACGATCGTCCCGCTCGGGGTCGACCGTTTTGGCCAATCGGGCGACATCCCCGACCTCTACCGCGCCTACGGCATCGACACCAACGCGATCCTCGACGCCGCCGCCAGCGCCTGCCTGACGGCATTGCGGCAAACGGCATGAGCAGGCGTCGCAGGCCGAATGATATGAGCGCGTTGCCGCGCGAAACAGGTTAAATTCGGCGCGGCAACTGTCGCCGTTCGTATAATGGCCGCCACGACTGCGACCCGTCGTCTCGCCGCGATCCTCGCTGCCGATGGAGTCGGCTATTCCCGTCTGATGGGTGCGGACGAGGAAGGCACGCACGAACGCTTCAAGGCGCATCTCGTCGAACTCGTTGATCCGAAAATCCGCGAGCATCACGGCCGCATCGTCAAGACCACCGGCGATGGCGTGCTAGCCGAATTCGCCAGCGTCGTCGACGCGGTGCGCTGTGCTGGCGAAATCCAGCGCGAGATGGCGGACCGCGATCTGGACCTCGCCGAGGACCGGCGTTTGCGATTTCGCATCGGGGTGAATCTCGGCGACGTCATCGCTGACGGCGACGACATTTATGGCGATGGCGTTAACATCGCCGCGCGACTGGAGGGGTTGGCGGCGCCGGGCGGCATTTGCGTCTCGGGCACCGTGCGCGATCATATCGGCGCCCGCCTCCCGTACGCCTTCAAAGACATGGGCGAGCAGACCGTCAAGAATATCGCTCGGCCAGTTCGGGTCTATGCGTGGTGCCCTGAAAGCACAACCCGGATGCCGACTACGAGCAACTCATCCGCCACATCAAGTCCGCCGCCGGCCGCAACGCGCCCGTCGATTGTCGTTCTGCCCTTTACCAGTATGCATAGCGAATTACGATTGGCTCTTGCTGGTTTGGCGGCAACGGGCGATTTCACATTCCTCGCGCTTACTTTCCCCAATATCAGCCGCTGGGTTACGATTCCTGGGGCGCTTATCTCTTTCGCGCTTACGTTATATTTTTTATCGCCACAAATACACAAATTTCATTTACGACAGAGGTATCGAATCATCGCGACTATTGGCGCGGCTGTATGCGTCGTCGGTTTTGCTGGGTTTGCCACTATCTATTTTTGGCCATCTCCGCGAGAGGCGATCACTTTGCGATATCTATATGATCACGATTATGGAAACTATTTGACGCAGGGAAAAGATTACACCATGGGCCTTGTAGAAATACCAAACGCACGTATCACATTTTCCGTGAAGACGGTTCTTGATTTTGAACACCGCGCCAAATGGCTATATTCCTACATTCCAATGAACAATGGCACCTTTCGAGCTTGCCAATGGCTTATCGACAACGCGGACAATATAATAAATGAATTGGAGCGAGAGGTCTCCGTTACAAACGACACCATGTTAGGAACTGGCGTCATGTCGACAAAAGACCTAATATTTTCACGTAGAATCTATGTTTACCACGAACTGCCAATTACAGACAAAGATCGAATCGCTCTCGAATCCGATGCATCAAAATCAAACCTAAATGTGGTGTTTCGCGGACTCATATACTTACAGGATCACAACAAGTGACCGTACACCTCTTCTCGTCTAACAGGCTGCGGAAAAAGTCGCGATTTCGAAAAAACGGCCATGAAATGGGATCGATGCCGGAATTACGGTCACATTAGATCAATGGCTTACGGCCGTCCCCCAGTCGATGAATGGCAGCGAAACGACGATCAATCGACTTTTTCCGCAGCCTGCTAATCGCCTTCATTGCAGCAAAGAAAAAACGGCGGGAAAGGTACCTCCCCGATCTTGGCCAGCGACTGGACGTCACTGTCTCGACCAACCTCGGGCCTTGGGTCAATCGCCGCGGGATTTTTGACCGCGCCGAGCGCGCCGATATTTTTCGCGAGGAGCACGTCGTCTCGGCGCAACGCTGGGCGATGTCGCCGCAGGGCCAGCACATCGAGCTCGGCATCGCCGAGAGCAATCTGTTCCTGCAGCTCGCCGCCCTCGGCCTCGCCGGACCACTCTTCGGCACCCGCTTGTTGCCGATCGGCACACTCTATGACCCGTTCATCAAGCGCGGGCAGGATGCGCTGAATTATGCCTGTTACCAGGATGCCCGGTTTATCCTGGTGGCGACCCCTTCCGGCATCACCCTGGCGCCCGAAGGCGGCGCCCACCAGTCGGTCGGCGAGCCGTTGACCGGGCTCGCCCAGCCCGGGCTCACGAGCTTCGAGCCGGCCTATGCCGACGAGCTGGCGGTCCTGCTGCGCTGGGCGTTCGAGGAGATCCAGCGCGAGACCGGGGAATCGGTGTATTTTCGGCTGTCGACCCGGCCGATCGAGCAACCCCAGCGAACGATCGACCCCACCCTCGCCGAGGCGATCGTCGCCGGCTCCTATTGGCTGTGCGAACCGGGCCTGGGCGCGGAGCTCGCGATCGCCTATTGCGGCTCTGTCGCACCCGAGGCGCTCGCCGCGCCCCAGGCGGTGGCGGAAGACATCCCGGACGCCGGGCTGCTGGCGATCACCTCGCCCGATCGCCTGCACCGTGATTGGCGGGCGCGCGGTGAAACCAGCGGCGCCGAGCGGCTGCTGGCGCGGCTGCGCCCGGGTGCCGCGCTCGTCACCGTCGGGGACTTCCATCCGGCGACCTTGTCGTGGCTCGGCGCGGTCGCCGGCAACGCGATCGTCCCGCTCGGTGCCGACGGTTTCGGCCAGTCCGGCGACATCCCCGACCTCTACCGCGCCTACGGCATCGACACCGACGCGATCCTCAACGCCGCCCGCGCCTGCCTCGAGACATTGCAGCGATCAAAAGCTTCATCCACCGCGCGCGGCTGAGACCGGCCCTTCTCAATAGCGCGCTCTGGCTGTTTTTACTGTTATTCGCGATAAATGATCAGACAACCACCTCTTTTTCCAGCGGAATCCTGGAGTGCGAGTGGGGTGTTCTACCGCGAAACCAACCCGCCCATTCCGGCCTTAACCGCTATGCTACAAAAATGGGTAGTTCGTTAGTTCTGGCGGACTCCGCGCCTTCGCGCGGGATGACAGCGAGCTTGGCACTGACGTCATGCCGTCAACCGATAGTGATTTCACCCCGGGGTTCGCCAGTTCGAGGGAAGGCCGAAGGCGTCGCAGCTTGGCCGCCACGGCGTGTCTGGACTGACATATCTAGCCCACTCATCCCTCGAAGGTTGCGGCCGGCGCGAAGACAGAGGGCGGAAATTAGTTTCTGTTCGTTAACAAGCCAGAGCTTGATCGTGCCGTCATAACCGCTGCCGCTTGCCAGCCGCCCGTCCGCCCGCACCGCCATCGAATCGACCGAGCTGCCCGACGAGAGGACCACGGGGTCGCTCGTACCCTCCTTGGGCCAGAGCTTGATCGTGCCGTCATAGGCGCCGCTGGCCAGCCGCCCGTCCGCCAGCACCGCTAGCAAACTAACCGGGCTGCCCTGCGAGAGGACCTTCTCCGGCTCGCCCGCACCATCCACCGACCAGAGCTTGATCTTGTCGTCGCCGCCGGCGCTGGCTAGCCGCCCGTCCGGCAGCACCGCTAGCGAATAGACCGGGCTAACGTGCGGGAGGACCTTCTTCGGCTCGCCCGCACCATCCACCGACCAGAGCTTGATCCTGCCGTCGTAACCGCCGCTGGCCAGCCGCCCGTCCGGCAGAACCGCCAACGAATGGACTGCGCTGCCCTGCGAGAGGACCTTTTCCGGCTCGCTCGTACCCTGCTTGCGCCAGACCTTGATCTCGCCGTCGAGGCCGCCGCTGGCCAGCCGCTCGTCCGCCAGCACCGCCAGAGAAAAGACCGGGCTGCCCTGCGTGAGGACCATCGGCTCGCCCGTGGGCCAGAGCGTGATCTTGCCGTCCTTGTCGTCGGCGCTGGCCAGCCGCCCGTCCGGCAGCACCACTAGCGAACTAACCGGGCTGCCCTGCGAGAGGACCATCGGCTCGCTCGTACCCCCCTTAGGCCAGAGTTTGATCGTGCCGTCGTTGCCGCCGCTGGCCAGACCCCCGTCCGCCAGCGCCGCCAGGGACACTTTATCGCCGCCAAACGACGTCGGCTTGCCGTGTGAGAGGACCACCGGGTCGCCCGTACCCGCCTTGGGCCAGAGTTTGATCGTGCCGTCCTTGTCGCCGCTGGCCAGCCGCCCGTCCGGCAGCACTGCCAGCGACTCGACCGGGCTGCCGTGCGAGAGGACCTTCTCCGGCTTGCCCGCACCATCCACCGACCAGAGCTTGATCTTGCCGTCGTTACCGCCGCTGGCCAGCCGCCCGTCGGTCAGCACCGCTAGCGACCAGACTATGTCGGCGTGCGTGAGGACCACAAGTGGCAGGCGGCTCAGCGCGCTCATTGCCGCTTCGATCGCGTCTGCGTCCGGTAGGCCGGTTGATCGCGCGATGCTTTCCAGGGCCAAAGCGCCGCCACGCTCGACGGAATCGGCAGATGTTGCTGCCATGGCCTCGCGGCGTGCCTGCACGGCCAGGAGCAGTGTGCGCACTTCATCACGCGCGATTTGAGCCTGTTCTCTTGCGGCATTGGCTTCTAATGCCATCCACACGCCGAAAGCGGCCAGCAAGAGCGCAACGATAACGCCAATCTTGGCAATCATAATGCGCCGACCCCGCTCACGCGCCAGTTTGCCGGCGGCCTCGGCGAGCTGCTGCTGGCGGCTAAGCTCCGCTTGCCGCACTTCTTCCTTTCGGGCTTCCTCGGCCCGTTGCATTTCCTCCGCCCGGCGCGCCCGCCACTCGTCGCGTTTCCGCCGCAGGCTCTGCAATAGCAGCTGGCGCACCTCTAGCCATTCGGGAGCGGCGTCCGGCTCTGCTCTGCGCGCTGGGCTGATCGCATAGCGCAAGGCCCAGGCCGGGCGGCGGCGCAACGCACGGAACCACGGGTAGCGCTGCCCGAGCGTTGCAGGGTCCAAGCATGCTTGGGGATTGCGCCCGAACTCCTCCGCTTGCACCACCAGTGCCCGCCAGATAAGCCCATCCCGGAACTCCTGCTGCACCCAGCCACGGGGTTGCCCGGTGGCGGGGTCCACCGACGGGTCAGAGATACGCGTCCAGCGACGGATCAGCGCTTCGTGGCTGATGTCGATTGGGGTCGCCTCATCGATCGAGGCGTGCATGTATGGTGTCAGGAATGATACGACGGGGCCGCGAAAGGCATCGAGCACTGTCATCAAAGTAGGGATGTCGGTGCCGACCACCGGCGCTAACTCCGCCAGCGTTTGTGGACGGCGGATCGCGCGCCCTTCCCGGTCGATGTCGGTCAAGGCCCGGAACAGGTGGGCGACGCCGTCCCCCGGCAGCGCCGCGCCGGCCGCCGCCACACTACGCTTCAGCACCTCGTCAGCATGGCGCGACAGCGCCTCGGCGATCTCGCCGGCGTTAACGTAGTCGACAACCCGCAGCTGCGGCGTCGGCCGTTCGCGTTGGCCCTGTGCATTCTCGGCTATCTGCCAGGCACGCATCAGCGCATGCTGCATCACCGGCAGCGGGTCGGCCGTCGCCTCGTCGCCCACCGCGTTCAGTAGGCGCTGCAATAGCGCAGGCTCCATCACCTCCGGCCAGCGGTCGAGCCATTGGTGGGGCGGGATACCGGCGGCGACGCAAAGTGGGCGAGTGATCGCCTCCTGCAGCTGCTCGCGGACCATGCGGGGCACCAGGAACTGGCTGCCGCTGACCGCTTCAGCCAAGCCGCGATAGCGGCCGCATTCGCCGAAGAAGTCAGAGCGCATGGTGATCAGCACATAGAAGTTCGCCTCGGCTGCCCCTGCCGCTTCGAGCAACAAGTTGGCGAACGCCTGCGCCTCGTCGCGGAACAGCGGCAGTTCCTCGTCGGTCTCGTCCGGTTCGTAGCGGAACAGCTCCTCGAACTGGTCCACGACGATCAATACCGGCGTCGCCGGGTCCATCAGGATCTCGCGGGCCGCACCGACCAACCCGCTCGTAGTCCGCCGCAGCGTGGCGCGGAACCGGCTGGCGAGCATTGAGGCGTGCAGGCGGCCGAAGGCATCGGGCTGCTCTGCCTGAGCAAACGTCGCCAGGGAAGCCGCTAGCTGCGCGACCGGTGCGCCCAAAGGCCGCAAGCTAATCACACGCCAAAGCTGCCTGCCCGGCATCCGCTCGCCGAGAAGCCTCGGCAGCAACCCGGCCTCCACCAGCGAAGACTTGCCGCAACCGGACGTGCCAACGACTGCGAGGAAGCGGCGTTCGCCGAGCAGCGCGGTGCGCAGCTCTGCCACCTCGCGCGAGCGGCCGAAGAACAGCGAAGCCTCCTGGCGCTGGAATGGGCGCAGGCCGGGGAAAGGACCGGCCGGCCGGATGACCGTGGAGCAGTCCATCATGCACCCGCCCGAAGGCGGCGGGCCAAAGGCTGCAGACGCGCGGCGTCGATGCCGCCGCGCAGGTCGATGATGGTGTCGCCGGGCGCAGCCGGTTCCTCGTCGTGCTTTTCGTCGCTGTCCGGATCGGCAAGAACCAATGCAAGGCCTTCGAATGGTCGACTGCGCCCGAGTTCCAGCCATTGCTTCCGAAATCGGAACAACTGGTCCTCGACCCAATCGACCCGCTGTGCGCCCCAAGTCACCAGGACGGCATCGGCAGACTGCAGGCGCGTGGCTTCGTGCTTGTCCCGCACATCCTTTGGTCGGTCGGGCGACAGCGGAACCTCGACCGTGAGGCCGAGGCTGCGAAGCGCGCCACGAAGCGGACCGCGGGTGAAGGCGATGTCCTCGTCAGCAGCGACGACATATAGGGTTTTATCCGCGAGCGTTTCCCCCGTCCGGTCCGCCTCCTGCATCGGCGTCGGCGCCAGAGCAGGGTGGAGGGTCCGCTGCACCAGACCGAGGAAGTTGTCATAGGCGCCGGACACGACCTCGTCGCGTCCCGGCCGCAGCGGCGCTCGGGTCGCGTCGCAGTCGGCGAGCGCGCGCAGCAGCTCGGCGTGCGCCGGGCCCTTGGCCGCAATCTTGTCAGTATACCAGATTAGACGACGCAGCCCCGGCCGCTCCGTCGTTGCGGCGGCCGAGAGACGAAGTTGCATCGGCACCATCGGCTCGGTGGCGCCGTCGCACGTCTTGCCGCTGCTCTCGCCAATCAAATGAATCGCCAGCTCCGCCCTTCCGATCGCCTCGGCCAGCAGCCTCTGGGCATCGGTCAGGGTGTCGGGGAAAGGATCGCCGGGACGCGGCAGGACGCCTAACCCCTCCGTCTCCAGCTGCTGGGTCAGAATGCGGTAGGTTTCCATGACAGCGGAGGATGAAGGCGGTGGTGCGACGAACACGAAGCGGCTCGGGGGTGGCGCCGGCGCGACCGCCCGCGCAAGCAGCACCGGCAGGCGGCGCTTGATCCGCTCGGTCAACTCATTGATCAGCTCGAGGTAAGCCTGCTCGTGCTTAGCAAGGAGCCGGCCGGCCATGAAGTAGGGGTGTTCGATGCCGGTCGCGGGATCGATTTCAAAAAACTTGTAGCCGCGGCCCCGGTTCTGCAGCGCGATCGGCAAGTCTTGCTCAGGTATCAAGTCTTGCTCAGGTATATTGTGCTTCAGAACCTTGAAAACTCGCTCCGACTGCTGCGCGGCGTCAGCACCCGGCGAGGCCTTGGCAAAGCTTTCTAATTCGCGGCGGCACCAGGGACGAGTGACATAGTTCGGCGACAGGACGGCCACCATCACTATCGCCTTCTGCAGGGCGTCCTCGATCTCGCGCGCGAAATCGCCGTCGGGCTCGATGTCGTTTACGTCGCGCCAGAACAGTAGATCTTTTGAGACGCGCTGCTTTAGCTCGTACCATAGATTGTCGTGGAAAAACTTGACCCAGCCCGGCCGATCGCCGGCGGCGGGCGGTGTCTCGTCATCGGCCCGGGCGTAGCTGAGAAAGATTTCGCTCATGGGGCAGGTTCTTTCAGCCTTCGTGCCTTCGCATCAACCGCTGTGCTTCCTGTTGCGTCTCCCATTCAGGCCCTAAGTAACGGAACGCGCATTTTTGTAGCATAAGCGGACAGATCGGGAACGGGATAGCGCAATTGCCGAGGAAATCCGCCAAAAATGACGCGTGCCGGTCGTCGGCGTGGTGTCGCACCGTCGACATCCGCGCCAGAGCGCACTCGGACTAGCAGAAAGGCATAACGCAGCGCGACACCCCTGTGTCGGGTCTATTTCCGGCCGCTCTCGGCCTACGCGCGGTGAAACCAGCGGCGCCGAGCGGATGCTGGCGCGGCTGCGCCCGGGTGCCGCGCTCGTCACCGTCGGGGACTTCCATCCGGCGACCTTGTCGTGGCTGGGTGCTGTCGCCGGCAACGCGGTCGTCCCGCTCGGTGTCGACCGTTTCGGCCAGTCCGGCGACATCCCCGACCTCTACCGCGCCTACGGCATCGACACCGATGCGATCCTCGACGCCGCCGCACGCGCCTGCCTCACCGCTTGCGATAAACGGAATGAGAGCTAATCAACTGTGATTCTTCGGGGCTTCCGCCAACCGAGTACTTGCCCTGCTCGGTACGGCGCTCCCGCTGTTTTCCCTGTTATTTACAGGAAATTATCAGCAACCGGGCACTCTTCTCCGCGGAAAGCCTCAAATCCCGAACAAAAGAACAGCGCAATAACAGCGAAAGAACAAAGACGGCCTGCTCACCAGCCTTACAAGTGTGA
>Ga0310915_10001230_pt1 | contig 13126 bp, 21 predicted proteins | sample GREbulkMGAN111_FD_202508 | JGI IMG/M metagenome (GOLD analysis project Ga0310915, IMG submission 202508) | Lab enrichment of tropical soil microbial communities from Luquillo Experimental Forest, Puerto Rico - GRE.bulkMG.AN111 | ecosystem: Environmental > Terrestrial > Soil > Tropical forest >...
GAGCGTTGAGATCGGATTAATTGGACATGCCAAGTGGACGGGTCAAATTTTTCAACACAGATCGCGGATATGGCTTTATCGCGCCCGATGACGGCAGCTCCGACGTTTTTGTGCATGTCCACGACGTAGAGGTCGCCGGCATGAAGATACTGGAAGCAGGCCAAATGGTCGCATACGAAGTCGGTCCCGCGCGGGATGGCCGCTCAAAAGCCGTCAATCTTCGTTTGCTTAAACCATAGCGTTAGAATTGCCTCACTCCTGCGATGCGGATGTTCCTCAATCGACCACCGGAATTGGACGCGTGGGCGTTGTGCAATTTCGTCGCTCGCTCGATCTCGCACAAGATTTTGCTGCAGAACTTAGCAGAGAGCGGCAATGACAGGGCTAGCGGTCCCACAATCCGCACGCTTGCGTTGCAATACTAGGTCACCGGTTCGGGGGCAACGGCCCGACCGTCTTCGCCCATGCCTGCAAGCTTGGCCTCGAAGGCATCGTCTCGAAGCGCAAGGGCTCCGGCTACCGTTCCGGTCGCTCGCCCGATTGGCTCAAAATGAAGAACTCGGATGCACCGGCCGTGAAGCGGGAAGAGGAGGAGGACTGGGGCAAATGACCCGCACTCATTCGCTCAAGCGTGAGCGCTGGGGCGAAAAAAGGCCGCCCAAAGGGGAGGGCGGCCAGGACTCGGAAGTTTAGATAAAGGCTGGTGCCGTCATGAGTGGGGACTCAATGACAGCGAATCATGTTGAGCACGAAATTGCGACTTTTCCCGGATCACCCGGCGGCACGGCCGCACCACGCCCGCGAGAGCGTGGGGAGACGAAGATCGCTTTCAATTATCGATCCCGCTGACGGCGCCGCGCCCGCGAGCCCTTCACTGTGCTGAGGACATCGGCAGCGTGCTCAAGGGAGGCGTGAACGTCTGCCAGTGACAACTTGTTAACGAAGTGCTCGGGCCTCTTGTTACGGAGTTCATTCGCAATTTTGGCCGCGAGGGCGCGACACCTATTCAGCGCGGTCCCAATGCCAGCCTTTTCGGTCGCGTCCAGGCCGTCAAACTCATCAAACATAATGCGCGCTCCTCTCATGACCAACTGACTAGACCCATGGCTGGCCGCTATAGTTGCAACAAACATTGCGCGGCTTTATTTATTCCAACATGTTGCAGCGTACCCTCCCCGCCGGGTTCATCGCGCCGTGCCTCCCGACCAAAACCGATAAGCTGCCGTCCGGCAGCCAATGGCTGCACGAAATCAAGCACGACGGCTTCCGTATCATTGCCCGCAAGGACGGTCCGCGCGTGCGGCTCTACAGCCGTCCGGGCAACGACCTCACCCATCGCTTCGCGCTGATCGTCGAGACGTTGGCGCGCCTGCGCTCGCGCTCTTGCATTATCGATGGCGAGGCTGTCGCCTGCGATGACAACGGCGTTGCCTCGTTCAATCTCATTCGCTACCGCCGCCATGATGACAGCACGTTCCTGTACGCCTTCGACCTGATCGAACTGAATGGCGACGATCTGCAGCGTACGCCAAGGCCAATCCTGGCAAGATCAATTTAGCGTCCGCCGGAATCGGACAGGAACGTCCGGCAGGATTTGCGAGCGCGTCGTCGTGGTTACCGCCAAGGCGCGCAGGTTGCCGGCCCGGATATACCCTCGATAAGGCACATGAAACAGATCGACGCCGGCCATCATCTTGAACATTTCACCGGCCATGGCGAGGCTCAGTTTGGCGGCCTCACCTTCCGATCGCGGGCCTCTGCTCGCCGGCGAGGCGCAGGTATATTTTGGCCCGCTGCTCTCATCGATCGGGTTCTGAGCGAAACCGTGCCGGGCTACGAGGCGAGCTGGTGGGCCGGCATCGGCGCGCTGTGTAACCGTCTGGGGATGCCCGCACGACTGCCTCGGTGGCGATATTGCTGCTGGCGCCGGCTCGGTTCTCGACCACGAATGACTGCCCAAGTCGCTCCGACAGCGCCTGCCCGGTCAATCGCGCGACGATGTCGGTTGCTCCGCCGGCGCCGAAGCCTTCGATCAAGTGCACCGGCCGGGTCGGATAATCGAGCGCGCTCGCAAAACGCGTTGCGGTTGGCAGCGCGGCGGCACCCGCTGCCAGATGCAAGAATTTGCGGCGGGGAAGTTTCATTTTGAACCTCCCTCTTCCTTCAAATCATTCGATCACCTCGTCGGCGCGAAATTCGAGCCCCATCGCCTTCGCTGTCTTAAGGTTGATGGCGAGGTACTTCGTTGGTTGGCTGGACCGAGTTTCAGACTAGTGCGCGCGAGCATCAAGGCAAATCATGCTCGAACTATTGGCAGAAATCCCAATAGCCGCGAGTCTGGGAGGAATTCGACCAATACCAGCACAGGTCGATAGACGGTGACGTTGGCACAGCGGTGGCGGCGATGACGGCGCCCAGGGTGACACCGTCAAAGACGGCCCCGTAGTAGGGTTGCGAGACCCACGGCCTGACGGGCCTCACGAGCGCGGTGGATTTCACGGCCACAGCGCCGCGCCTGCCCACTGCGACATGGGTCCTGCGGGGTGCGACGCCTCGATGTCGAAATGCGACGTGCCTGGTTCTGACCATGACGCCTCGATGTCCGCCTGCGACGTGACGAGTTCTGGTGACGCCCCGATGCCGAACCGCGACGTGCCGGGCTCTGACGCTGACACCTCGATGTCGGACTGCGACATGACGGGTCACCGTGACACTTTTACGTAGTGCGACCGTTTCGACAGACTGGCATTGTTAAGGCTGGCCGCAAACCGGCCGGCAGGGTAACCATTGCGTTGGTGCCCTCCTGGACGAGGGGAACGATTCCCAATGCAAGCGCTACGGCTGCAATTGAAGCTTCGCACACTGCCGCTCTCCTATGTTGCACCTGATACGGTAGTCCCGATTGAAGAGCTGCTCAGTCTTCGACGTGCTCGCCAAAGAAAGAAATCGACGAGCTTTATCTAAACAGCCCCTATTACCTCGTTCCCGATGGCGAAGTAGGTCAACAGGCATTCGCAGTCATTCGCGAGGCGATCCGCAAGGAAGGCATGGTGGCGCTCGGGAGGGTTGTTTTCACCTCTCGCGAGCATGTCATCGCGCTCGAACCGCGGGGTAAAGGTCTTCTCGGGATGACGCTGCGATATCCGTATGAGGTCCGCAAGGAGGACGAATATTTCGAGGATATCGCGGATGAAAAGATTCCGAAGGACATGCTGGAGCTGGCCTCGCACATCGTCGAAACCAAATCGGGGCACTTCGAGCCTGAGAAGTTCGAAGATCAGTATGAGGATGCGATGAAAGAGCTGCTGAAGAAGAAGCAGGCTGGTGAGAAGATTGAGGCACCTAAAGAGCGTGCGCCAGCGAAGGTCATCAATCTGATGGACGCACTGCGCCGAAGCGTGGAGTCGAGCCGCGAGTTAGTGAAACGACAAGCGCAGTCCGTTAAGCCGCGCGGCAGTCAATCCGAACGTCCGAAGAAGAAAAAATCGCGCTAGATTTTGGAAAGGCCGCCTTCGATCAGCCGCAGTACTGGCCTCGCCCTTGGTGGCGGCACCGGTGGATGTTCACCAGCCTGCAGCACAGCAATAGCTTTTCTGAGTTCATCTAGCATGGATTTAGGATTGGTAGTCGCGGCTGCAATGCGCTCGCATCGGTCGCTGGCTACTATCAATGCGGCTCGCTTGGTATCCTGTATCGGGGAATGCTTCAGTTCACGTCGCACCGCTTCATAAAACCGGGACGCTATGAGTTGGCCTCTAAGAACGGGCCCGCCGTGAGCGAGGCTCGCCGCTACGGCGACGAGAGCCTGCTCCCCGAGTTCCCTTAGCTGAGTGAGTGCCACGGAAGTCTCTTGCGCTCACGCCAGCTAGTATATGATTCGATGCCGGATTGGCGAGTGGCGCTGCGCCCGTTTGTGGATAAGGCATGCGTTCCTTTTGCTAGTTGTGCGCACCAGCAGCCCTGATCACCGTTCGTGACGCTGGCGCACAGAGGAGCGGGCGGCGTCCGTTACCTCGTGAGGTTGTAGCGGATGTAGGCGTCGCGGTTGGTGGGATTATTCCCTAGGCCCCCGTTTAGTGGAAAAGAGTGATTAAGTTGGTTGATCTGGCCACTGGGGTTGCTGATGGGCGGCGGAATGTAAACGCCCGTCGATGGCTGGGGCAGCCCCAGCGATGGTGTGCTTAGACGTACTGGGGCGTAGGAACCGCCGCTGCCCCGCGCGGTGACGCGGCGGCGTACTGGGCGCTGGGTTACCTCCCCCTGCTCGGTCCCGCGAGCTTGGCGTCCCGGCCGTACCCTTGGAAGCGTCACAGTGTCCGTTGCAGGTGGCTCTCCCTGCCGCATCTTTCTCACATCCCTTTCCATCTCGAGGCAGGTGAGCCATTCCACATAGCTCGGGAGATAATCGCGTGTTCGCATGCACCGTCGTTTGTCGGCCGACGAATAAGTTGCTTGGTCCTTGATGATCTGCTCTCGGGCCTTTTGCTCAGAGTCGAGGCACGCTTTGCGGTCCTGCTCGGTTGTGCTCCCGCCCATCAAGCTAACCATTGCACGAGCGGCCGCGCGGCAGGTTCCCTCGATGTCGATCTGTGGGATGTCTGCCCGTGTGCTATCTGTCGAGCCACACATTATGGCGACCACAGCGGCGGCGATTACCACCGCATTTGATATCATTGAACTAGGTATCGTTCTCGCCGAGGTGCCGTCATCCACAGAAGTTGAAATAATTCTCATCATGAAGGGCCTCTGCCGGGCCCCCCCATCCCATTCCGTCCACAGCATGAATTATCGCGAGGCGGTTTACAATGCCGTGATGACACTCTCAACCTTGAGACGACGAGCGAGGGCGAACGCCTTCCTGGCCTGATCTTGGCGAGCGGTGGAAATTCTCGGCTGGTGGCGACGGCGTCAGAAGATCGCCTGAACATCCCGCCCAATAATTGATGCGATGCCTGCTTTTGTCGGCTGAGGCTCTGGGCAGTGCCCACGGTCAGCCCTCGCACGGACTTCGGCCCAGATAGAACCGTCGGTCACGTACTCTTCGCAAAGGCGTAGGAGCATGCGTCGCATCGGTATTCTTGGCAGAGTTTGCCACCTTCCCCGGGCAGGGCGTTTCCGCATCGCGGACAGGTCATGCAGGTTTTGTCAGCACCGAGCAGCCCACGGACATTTTCGTTCGTGAATACTGCCGGCGCCGTGCCCGGAAAAGCGAGCGTGGCACGCAACATCGCGCGGTCGCGCTCGTTAAGAGAGCCGGGTTTCCTGGTCATTGTTGCACCTTATCGTTTCTCGAACCAAGGACCCCCTGGAGTAGCCAACGGCCTCGTTATGTATGTAATGCTTTCCCACGGGTTATTTGCACCATGGCTTAGACGAGCAAATATTTGGCGCAGATAAACAAGTCTCCGGCCGTAGGCAAAGCGACTAACAAGCATTCGGTTCTACGCGATGCAGCAGGGCGGAAAGGGCCGAATTCTACTTCGATCCGCTCTGCTTAACTTGCCTCGGCCGTCAATGGCTGGGGCCTTTTTACGTCCATGGCAGCGGCGAACAAATGTTTGGCGCAGAGTAACAAGTCCCTCGGACTGGGCAAAGCGACTAAGAAACGGAACCGCCAATGAACGGGTATGGCGATGAAAAGATGTGCCCGATGTCACGGAAAACTCGGTTTAGGTGTCCGCTCCCGTAATGTGTGGAACGGCCGCTGGTGGGTTCATGTGCTTTATTGCTCGGCTCATTGCGAGGCCCTTCATGAGCTGAAGCGATACGACGCCAGCGCCAAACGTAAAAGCAGCAGCGATGCTCCCCCCGGGGGATAGTTCTGTCTGCGCAGAGGCGGGCTCACCCACGATGGCTGCGACGAACAAATGTTTGGCGCAAAGAAACAAGTCCCACACGAGGGGCGAAGCGACTAAGGAGCGTATCCGCCAACGAACGGGCTATCCGACGATAAGGCTTGACGTGGCATGACGCTCCAGGAAGCCAAATCGATCGCCCGCCATCTTGGGCTCACTCTACGCAAGGTGCGCTCTGGCGATTATCGCGTGAACTTCCGCGATGGAAACGAGACAACGGCCTACTACACGGACAATCTCGAAGACGCCGTCAATACCGCGGTTGAGATGGCCCGTAAGCGAGCGAGCGTTGTGACGAAAGTATGCCCTACCTGCGGACACTCACCATCCTGAAAACCCTGATTATCGCGACTGTGCTGCTGCCGACGCTCGCCATCGCGCAGCGATCCCAGCAACTACCGCAACCGAGACAGCCCGGCCAATGGTGCCCGGTGGGCTGGATGGCGAGCGGCAGCTACTGCGTACCGGGCTCCGACAAGGCGCCGTTTGCTATCCCCAAGAACGGTTGGTGTCCGGCCGGCTGGCGCGAGAGCGGCAGTTATTGCATCCGCTCAGGGTCCGCAGTGATGCAACCGACAACTAAAATCAGGTAACGGGAGAGGGTCATGGCCGAGGACGGATGGTTCTACGCTGAGGGAGAAAGGCCGATTGGTCCTGTAACCTGTGACGCGCTGGTAGCGCTCCTGCGCAATACCTCGGACCCTGGCAAGGTCAAAGTTTGGCGCACTAGTTTCCCTGACTGGCAAGACGCGAAGGACGTACCGCAAATCTTTGATCAGATTTCTCGGCCGCCGCCTCTTTCAGGCAAGCGGCTCGAAAGAACTCCGGAGCTTGTTCGGGAAGCTCAGCCTACCGAGAAGAAAAACGAAACGAAGAGCGCCCAGAAAACCACGCTAGGTCGTGTTGTCCTCGTGATCGCTTTGGCGATCGTTCTCTGTGTTGGGGGATTCTTTAGCACCGTAATTTACAACAATTCAGCCGTGGGGATTGCAAGGCTTATTGGCGAGTTCATGGGCGCGGCACTCTTTCTTTTAGTGCTAGCGTGGTTGACAACGCTTGCAAAGCGCGTACCGCGCGCTAATGGCGAGTCGCGTCGGTGGCGGCGATGGCATCCTTCGGACCACACAACTGCGTTTATTCTAGTTATTACTCTGTTGGTCGTTGGCCTGAATAATAGGCAACTACTCCTGGATGGTCTCGCCGCTCAAGAGGGGCAAGCGACCTTAAAAGATGTTCGAACTCCAGACCAGCTTGAAAAGGCGCTTGCGAAAAATCCATCTAACTCCTTCTTGCAGTTTGCTGCGCACGTGCTCAAGGAAGCACAGGAAACTGATCGGCTCACTCAAAAATTGTCCGATGAGATTGAGCCGCCTTCGCTTGCCAAAAATATAGATTACGCGAAGACCACTCGCGCGGAGCTGGAAGCATATCTTCGTGATCTGAAAACCGCAGAGGCCAATGCGACGGCAGCCATACCGCGTTATCTTGCTCTTCTCAAGGATGAGCGCAGAAGGGTTGAAACTTTTATGCAGTCGCTGCAAATCGATAAGGGGGCCGTGCGCGACGCTCTGAGCGGCATTGATAAGCGGCACACCCGAACCGCTGATTTAGGGTCGAAGATGTTAACGGCGCGGGCAGACCTTTATCGCAGTCTCGGAAACCAATTCGCAATTCTGGTCGAACAGTTCGGCAATTACAAAGTAGACGCAAATGGCCGAATTATATTTTCGAGCCAACAAACTGCAGACCGCTACAACGCTGCGTCCAGTGAGTTTGACACCGCCGCAAAGCGTCTGAGCGAACTGCAGGAAGGATTAAAGCGTTTCGCTCAATTTCAGCAAGAAGGATGGGAGCGGTTTATATCGAGCAAGTGACGACTCATAGCGGGCAAAGCTTTCTGGGATCGGCAATCTGCTTGCCAATCTGCCGATCCAGCGCCCTGGCAAAAGTTTGGGCCGAAGGCCGACAGCAAGCGCGGACCTTACAAAAAAGAGGGAAACTTAATATCCTAGCCCACCGTTCCTAGATGCACGGGGGGACGTTTTGTACCTTCGATTAGAGCCAGTCAGTTGGCGTCAGGAAGTCCGCGACTACCCGAGCGCGCCAGGTCCGCGGAGCGCGACCCGGCAGCACCGCTGCAATGACGCCAAGGTCCGAGGATGCACTATGCGGCCGCTCTGGGGGCCCGCTTTTGAGCCCAAGCGATTTGCCTACCGCGCGATGGAAACGTGGTACATTCCCCCATTGCATGAATGACCCCCAATCGGAGGGTCACATGGCAAGCCACATCGGACGACGAAAATTCTTAGCCACGCTTCTCGGCGCGGCGGCCGCGTGGCCGCTCGCGGCGCGCGCGCAGCAGCGCGAGCGGGTGCGGCGCATCGGTGTGCTCGTGAATCTCTCCGAAGACGATTCGGCCGGACAGAGGTTTGCCGCGGCATTCCGGCAGGCCCTACAAGAATTAGGCTGGGTGGACGGCCGCAATGCGCGAATCGATATGCGCTGGGGCGCTGGCGATCGCGAACGCTATCGCAAATATGCGGCTGAATTGGTCGCGCTCGCTCCGGACGTCGTCTTCGCCGCCACCTCCGACGCAGTGGTGTCGGTGCAACGGGCATCGCCCGCCGTGCCGATCGTGTTCGTCGGCGTCATCGATCCGGTGGGGTCTGGCTTGGTCGGAAGCATGGCGCGGCCGAGCGGCAATGCCACCGGTTTTACTGTGTTTGAATACGCGATCGGCGCAAAATGGCTCGAGTTGCTCAAAGAGGTCGCGCCCCGCGTGACACGGGCCGCCGTGTTGCGCGATGCTAACGTAGCCTCCGGGATCGGCCAGTTTGCCGCAATCCAGGCTGTGGCGCCGGTCGGCATAGAGTTGAGCGCCATTGGCGTGCGCGACGCCAACGAGGTGGAGCAAGCCATTGCTGCTTTCGCGCGCGACCCGAATGGCGGGTTGGTTGTGACGGCAAGCGGCTTTGGTGCAAACCACCCCCAATTGATTGCCACGCTTGCGTCTCGGCATAATCTGCCTGCGGTCTACCCATTCCGCTACTTCGTCAACGCTGGCGGTCTGATGTGCTATGGGCCCGACTACTTCGATCAGTACCGCCGCGCCGCAGGCTACATCGACCGCATCTTCAAGGGCGAGAAGCCGGCGGACCTGCCGGTACAGGCGCCGACCAGGTACGAGTTGGTCATCAACCTCAAGACAGCCAAGATGCTCGGCCTCGAAGTGCCATCGACGCTGCTCGCCCGCGCCGACGAGGTGATCGAATGAACAAGCGCGAATTCATCGTGCTTCTCGGCGGCGCGGCTGTGTGGCCGCTCGCAGTGCGGTGGCAGCAGGCCATCCCATGAAATAGGCGGAGAGCTGATGATCGAGCCTACTCCCCGGGGCGGAGCGGCAGCATCCGGCCAAAGGGCAACGCGGCTCCTGGCGGTACTGGCCGCCGACGTCGTCGACTATACCCGCTTAACAGAGGCCGCCGAATTGGACACCCACGCTCGTCTGCGCGCGCTTCGGGTCGGAATAATTGATCCCTGTGTTGTGTCTTACCGCGGTCAAATCATCAAGAATACGGGAGACGGATTCCTCGCCACCTTTGACAGTTCAGTGGACGCACTTCGATGTGCGGTTGAAATCCAGCGCGAAATTCCGTTACGGGACGCCTCTACACCTCCAGATCTCAGGATACGCCTCCGCATCGGTCTGAACGTCGGCCAAGTGATCACCGAGAAGGAAGACATATATGGAACTACTGTCAACGTAGCGGCCCGTCTGGAGCAATTTTCCCCGCCGGGTGGAATCGTCATTTCTGAGGCGTTGCACGCTGTCGCTAGGTCGAGAATGGAAGTACCGAGTGAAGACCTTGGAGAGCTTGCACTCAAGAACCTGTCGCGGCCCGTCCATGCCTTTTCACTGCGCCTTGCGGGGGTTGACACACACGCGGCCCCCGCCTCGCAGTTCGCCCGACGCGCGAAATTGCCGGGTGTTGCTGTCTTACCCTTCCGGATGACGGGCGACGATCCCGAGCGCGCTTATTTCGGAGAAGGCATTATCGATGACATCATTTTCAACTTGTCTAGCGTGCGCGGGTTGCTCGTCATCGCCCGCACTTCGGCACTTGCCTATCGGCATGGACCTGTCGATCTACTGAAGATCGGGCAAGAATTGGGCGTGCGCTATGTGTTGAGCGGCAGTGTACGCCGGGTCGAGCGTCGTCTGCGTATAACCGCCGAACTCTCGGACGTAGAAAGCGGTTCACCGATCTGGGTCGACCGCTACGACGGCAACCTCGCAGAGCTGTTCGACCTACAGGAGCGTATCGCGACACGCATTGTATGGAGCCTAGCGCCACATTTGCGCGAGGCTGAGCTCCGATCCGCTAGACGCAAGCGTCCGGAAAATATGAATGCCTATGATCTGGTTTTGCAGGCAATTGATCTGCTCTACCACATGAATCAGTCGGATTTCGCGCGCGCGGGAGAATTGTTACGGCAAGCCATCACGGCTGATGATAGTTATGCAACCGCGTATGCCTATGCAGCGCTTTGGGAAGTTCACAACATCAATCAAGGTTGGACTACCAATATCGGAGCGGATTCAAAGGAAGCTCTGCGGCTGGCAGCCGCGGCGGTCGACCGCGACCCCATGGATGGCTTCGCGCTGGCAATTTACGGACACGCCAAAGCAGTGTTGTTTCGGGACTACAACGGTGCCATTGATTTGTTCGATCGAGCGCTGAACGCCGCGTCGGGCAACGCTATGGCCTGGACACTCAGCAGCGGCGTCTATTCGTACACTGGACAAGCCAAGGCGGCGATCGAACGTGCTGAAATGGGAATGCGATTGTCTCCTGTGGACACGCAATCTTTTTTTTATCTCCTATTCCTTGCATTGGCACACTATGTCAACGGAACTTACGACGAATCGATTATCTGGGCTCGCAAAAGCACGGGATTGAATCCTAGACTGTGCTCCAATTTGCGCTGGCTTATCGCCAGCCTAGTGGCGATTGGGCACGTGGACGAAGCGCGCCATTACGCTCAAGCCCTTCTCGACGTTAATCCCGGATTTTGCTTATCGGCCTACGCGAAATGGTGCCCTCTGAAGGAGGAGCTTCGAAACGAATTGCTCAACAGATTGCATGCAGCCGGTTTGCCAGAATGAGGCTTAACGTTCCGGCAGCGCTTTTGAACCCGGTGATGCGATCTGCTTCACAATATGCACGTCGTTTTAGGCCGTAAACTCCAACAATACCCCTCGACTGGCGTCTGAATTAACGGAAAGGAATCCGATTTGGTGACAACCTGTTGGGCCGGATACAGCGACAAGCTTTCATTGCACTGGATTTTGGCAGCAGGAACGCAAAACATGAATCACACACAGAGGTGGCTGGCCGGGGTACGGCCGCGGCACAACCCCGCTGAAAATGCGCTAATCGCCAACATGCGCGACGATCCAAAAATCCCGTGGTTGAATAGCCTTGCGGCAATGCACCACTACGCCCGCCAGCGCTGGCCGCATGACCCAGCCGTACAATCGCTCATTCCCGGGGTATGGCAGCGGTATCAACGCTGGCGGGCACGACGACCTTCCGAAGGGCACTAGGCGCAGGCTGCTATAGTCCCCCGCTACCTTGACACGTGTTTCGAGCCCATCTTCCGGTCAGCTTTCTTCGCGGCGCGCCTGATGTCAGCAGCGGAGACGCCCAGTATCCGCCTTGCTTGCTTGAACAGTTGGGGATTGATGGGATGCGGCTTTAGAGACACGCCCTTTCCGAGCCGGTCCGCAATGACACGAAACGCCGCGATTCGACCGAACGGCTTGTCGTTGGCTGGGATCAGGTACCAGGGTGCAAATTTTGTTGATGTCTCTTCCAACATGTCCTCGATCGCCACAACATAATCTGACCGGCGGGCGCGATTGCGAAAATCCTCGTAGGACAGCTTCCATCGCTTGAGGGGATTGATGATGCGGTCGCGGAAACGACGGACCTGCTCATCCGGTGTAATGTGCAGGAATAGCTTGATCAGACGAACGCCGGAGTCGGTCAGCACGCGCTCGAACTCGTTGATCTCACGATAAGCGCGCCGCCATTCAGCCTCGGTCGCAAATCCTTCGACCCGTTCGACCAGCACACGCCCGTACCACGACCGATCGAAGACGACTATCTGACCCTTCTGAGGCAGATGGCGCCAGAATCTCTGCAGGTAATGTTCGGCACTCTCATGCTCATCGGGCGCTGAAATCGGATGGACCTTGAAGCTTCGGGGATCGAGCGCCCAGCCAAGGCGGCGAACGACACCGCCCTTGCCGGCGGTATCCCAACCTTCAAGCACGATCAGGGCCCGCTCCGAACTGCCAAGGTAGGCCTGCTGTGTGAGTTGAAGCACCCCTTGCAGTGAAGCGAGGCGTCGTTCGTAGTCAGCAAAGTCTAATTCAGGATAATCGGTCAACTTCGAGAGGCGCGGACGATGTTTGACTACAAACCGACGAGGGTTGGTATGGGGTAGCAATACCGCTCGCGGCTTGCGGCGACGGCGTCGATCGTCTTTCATAACCGGCGTCTCCGCGCCCGGTAGTCGATTGACATCTCTTGGTCAATCCTCGTCCATACGACGTGCAATGTTACCTATCGGTATAAGCCGGTCGCAAATGCGCGCCAATGGCTCGCTGCCGGTCTGGCAACGCGATGACCAGCGTGGCCCGATGGCGCTACACCGAGCTGTTTGGCGCTGATCGTCGGCGATCGAGGCATCGATCATGACCCCCGGGGGGGTGGGGGTTCGAAGTGATGGGACCCCGCAGGAGGTAATGGCTTGGGCAGTACCTTCGCTATGTGGACTTCTGCTGGCCCGTGCCGTGCCCTGCCCTGCATTGTGGCGCGAACCCGTGCACTTCAAAAGGCTACCCGCCTGTCAGACGATCCTCAACGTTATTGGCAACTTCCTCGCAGACGGCTGCCAAGTCGAGCAGTTCTTGTTTGCCGAAGACATTTTCGGATTTTTCGGCAAGTTGCCGATACATCGCCGCCTCGTGTCGAAGGTAATCATCCCAATCCATGCTTGCCATGGCGCGTAAGACCTCTCCTGATGGCCCAGGACGATAAGGATAAGATTCGCCGTCGGTCGGCGAGCACCATCACCCCCCAACCGCTTAGGGACCTACCTCAACAGGATATCCTGATCTTGTTTTGCTGCCGGACGTACCAGGCAAGCTCCCACGAAGCTGGCACTTTCGAGACAGTTATGGGGCTCGCAGCGAGGCTCCG
>Ga0310915_10001236_pt1 | contig 13103 bp, 17 predicted proteins | sample GREbulkMGAN111_FD_202508 | JGI IMG/M metagenome (GOLD analysis project Ga0310915, IMG submission 202508) | Lab enrichment of tropical soil microbial communities from Luquillo Experimental Forest, Puerto Rico - GRE.bulkMG.AN111 | ecosystem: Environmental > Terrestrial > Soil > Tropical forest >...
TCACGCGGTCGAGAAAGGCGCGCCGGTGGCGCTGGTGCGCATCATTGGCCAGGTTTCACCTTACGAGATGCTGGCGAAGCCTAGTATCACCTCGATCAAGGACCTCAAGGGCAAGACGATATGCATTTGCGGATTGCTCGACATAAACCGCGTCTATCTTGAGCGCATCATGCAGGCGAACGGACTCCGTGACGGCGATTACGACATCACCGTGGTCGGCAACACCGCGGGACGTTTCGCCGCGCTCAAGTCGGGCACGATCGATGCAACTATGCTGACGCCGCCCGTCAACTTCTTTGCCGAAGACGCAGGCTTTCGCAACGTTGGCATGATCCTCGACTATGCCAAGGACCTGCCGTTTTCGGCCATGGACGTGTCGCTCGTCTATGCCAGTAAGCGTCGTGATACGCTCGCCAAGCTGTTGGCGGTCATCGACAAGAGCATCGCGTGGTTTAATGACGGTTCCCATCGCGATGAGGCGATCAGCATTCTCGCCAAGGAAATGAAGTCGAAGCGCGACCCAGTGGCACGGAGCTATGACTACTTCCGCAAAATCAACTATTTTGCACCTGGCAACGAGGTATCGCGCGCAAGGCTTCAGAATCTCGTCAACGAGATGAAGGCTTTGGGCGACATCAAGGGCGACATTGCTTTCGAACGCATCGTGATGCCCGGCCTTACCCGCCTCGTCGAGTAGTTGTCCTGCGTCACGCATCCTGTCGCGCTGCTGCGCGCTCGAGAGATCGGCGTCCTCTCGCCGCTTTCGCCCTCGGCCGCGGCCTCGCCTTCCTTCGAGATTTTTTGCAAAACTCTTCTCAATCTCGGTTATGTCGAGGGTCGGTCCATCAGCCTTGAGTACCGATGGGCGGACGGCGATCCAGCGCTCTCCGGCGTCCCTCGCCCGGCGCGTCCCCTCACAGAACCGAAGTTATGAACGACGTCGCTAGGGCGCCTCAGGTCGAGGGCGGGGGTGCGAAGAAGCACCGCCGGCTGCCGTCGGGCCGCTTGCAGCGCCAGAATTCGCCGTCGGGCGAGGGTTGGGCTTCGCTGAATGGGACCGACTCGTACATCGATGGCCCGATGCCGGCCAGCGGGCCATGGATGATCACATAGCCTTCACCGGTCATCATGACGCGTTCCTTCGGGACGACGAAGCAATCGCCTTCGCCGCAACACCATTCGCCGGCGGCGTTGCGGTGGTCGCCGCGGCTGATCCAGCTGTCGTGGGCCAAGGTATCGGGAATGACAAAGGCGAGGCCGGCAAAGACGAGCGCGAACCGTGCAAGGCTTCCGAACATTGGGTTTACGTCCCTTTCGTTTTCGTTGTCCCGGCCCGGCAGCTGATCAAGTCAGGCATCCCGAAGACAAATAAGAGCCTATCTGGTTCTGGTTTCGGTGCCATGTCTCCCCTCCCGGCCGCCGGATCGATGTCGCTGTTGCCAAGGACCTAAGGAGGGACTGAAAGAGAGTCTGTGACCGCCATCACACTTTGGTCGAATAGGAAGAAGCTATAACGCAGATCGAAAAATTACTCCGTAGAGTCGTGAAGTTGCACTCACCGTTGCTCAACTCTATTTAAGTTCTTTTGGTCGACGCCAAAGTCGGAAGCTCATTGGACTGCCTTCAGGAGATCATAGAGCTGAAGGTCAGCATCAGTTGCCCCTTGTGCTGGCACGCCATGATGTAAAAAGAAAAGTATTAGGGGCGTCGCAGCGAACGCACCGCTTAAAGCGGACATTGTTCGGCGCGTGCAGCCCTCGCGGCATGTCCGCTTTGGCCCGAAAGCGACCGTCGGCGATCAAACAGTGATCCGACGCTTCGTGGCAATAACGGGCGTTCGGTTTGCTCGATCAGGGCCTTGCGAGGCTACCACCGCCAGTGCGACTCTGTTTCATCATCTCGGCACTCGGAACCAGCTGAGTGCTGTCCTGCGGAACATGTCATCGCGCTCATCAGAGGAGAATACCGAAAGGATACGCTCGTAGGTGTCGTATAATCGGTCAAAGCCATGCGAGAGGGCATCAATGGGCATGTGGCTGCCGAACATGCACCGCTTGAGACCGAACATTTCCACCAGCGACATTATCCAAGGCTTCAATTGCTCCTCGTTCCAATTCATGCCGAAGATGCATTCCACAGCCGAGATGCTGACACAGGTGTTACCGCATCGGCTGATGACGTCCAAGTCGGATTGCCATCGCCCATAGCCATCGACGCCAAGATCAATCGGCCAGCCCATTACTGCGACCGTGAAGCCAATTTCTGGATATTGGCGGACTACGTTCAGGAGATCGGGCAATTGCGGGGCGAACACTTCCAGCCCGCAGCGCAGATCCGCCCCCTTCAGGCGCTCAAGACCCTTCAACTACTTTGGGTCTGCCATCAGATCGGCCCGTGGAGCGAAGCGGCGAAGCGGATTGTGGTTGTCCCATCCGAGATGCTGGCGCACGGCAGTCAAGTTCGAAAGAGAGCGGTAGAGATCCAGGCGCTCCGACAAGTCTGGATCGCGGAAGTCAACCAGGCCAACAAGCGCAATTGGGACTTCCGAAGCCGCAGCCAGTTGCTGCGCCCACGTTACCTCCTTGATGGGATCCTCGGAGATGAATTCGTGCCAGATGAGGCCGTCTACCTTCCGAGAGCTGGTTGCTCGGAGATAGTCATCGAGAAGGTAAGCCCTTGGCAGCGCGGAGTAATCCCCGACAAAAGCTTCAAATCCCGGGTCTTTCCTTGCAAAAATACCGTAGCGGTTGGTTCCGCTGTCGTAGAGATGCGCGTGTGCATCGACGATTGCTGTCAGACGGGTGAAAGAGGGAGTTGTCATGATCGAACTGCGTCTCCTTCCCGTCAGCAAAACCCCAAACTGGAGAATATCGGATTGGGGCGGGCAGTCAGCCGGAGAGGACGACACACTGCACCGCGCAAGCGGCGCCGATGTCCCGCTTGGGGTCAGGAGCGGACATCACGTGCCGTAATTGCGGCCTCCGCTCCATGCCCTCGCAGCTACCGGCCGGAAGATATCCGCTTTGGCATGCGCTATAGGGATGTCGTGACCTTCGCAGAGGACGGCACGACGGTTGCCGATATGAGCAGAATCGGAGAGCTGGAGCCGGATGTCGGCGAGCATCAGGAGTGGGGTTGGACGGAGTCGGAAGAACTGGAATAGACGCGGTAAGATCGGGCTGCGCTCGGCGAATGATCGCTGAAACAAAACACCCTGGCGGTCGTCCGACGCTCGGCGACAAGCCGATGACGTCAGCGGAACGGTCGCGTCGACATCGGGCAAAGCGAACGACAGGAACAATAGAACTTTCAAGTCGGACCATTGACTAACGCGACGGTCCGACGAGCCATTAGAAGCCCTGTCCGCAACAGCGTCATCCGCCTTTTAATCGGCGCCGGAGGTCATGACGCAGCGCGCCGGAACAACAGCTTGCGCACGGCAGCAGCGTCGAAGCGAAACTTCGGAAACACAGCGCCTCTTTGGATTGCACCCGTCAGGCGACCAGCGCGTCGACGTCCGGCTTCACCTGCCGGCAACAGGCTCGCGGCAGATACGACACTCGCCGGTCGTCGTCGAATCGCAGCCGCCGCTCTCCGCGCAAGTAGTTGAGGTAATCGCTGGCGACCTCCTCACACGCTCTCGCGCTGGCGGCGGAGCGACAGCCGAGGCATGGCAGGAGCCGGGAAGCGGAGCTTGGGGATTGCGTCGACGCGGAAGGCATAGCCCAGCATAGGCGTCTTTCTGGGTTCAGCAAGTACACCCGAAGGCCAAGATCTGCAGCTGGCAGTGTCCGCGTCGGCCTGGGTGGCGATGATGTCGGGCGCTCGCGCTTGCCACGCGACTATGCAAATCGTTTTCGCTTGTTGGGGGTCGGGTTCGCTGCGTTCGTGCTCGGGGCGCGGGGTTCATGGGAAGTTTTGCTCGGTTTTCGGATCGAGTTTTTCTCAACTTGGGAAAATTTGCTGTTCGAAAATTTTTGTGAGTATGCATTTTCGTAAGGGCCCGGGCGGTCGGGCGCTACCACACTTTTGAATTTTTCCGATGCCCCCCTGGCCCTGGCCGCGATTGCTAGATCACGTCCGATAGATGGGATGATTTGGATCGAGCGGGAGGCCATCCACCCCCACGCTCCGGTCGTAGCCGAGTCGTTCCAGGTCTTTCTTTCTGGAATTATGGCAGTGCTCACATAACGATTGCAGCTTGCCGAGCCAAAATTTGTTCACGTCGCCGCGCCATGGTTCGATGTGGTCGGCGACGCGGGCAACGACTGGGCCGCGACCTTCGAGCAAGCAGAGTGCGCAAAGCGGCTCGCGCCGGATTTGCGCCCGGGCAAGCCTTCTCCACCTCTCGGTTCCGTACAAACGGCGCATCGGCTTCCTCGCTGGCTCGGGCGAGCCCGCTCCGGCCTCGATAGCGGCACGACCTTGAGCAATGCGCCGCTCTTTCTCATCTCGTCGACAAGCGATTGAATTGGATTGCGGCCGATGTCGAGAGTCAGCAGCTTTGAGCGCTTGCCGTAGAGCCTTGCGACGATGCCCACCTTGGCCCGGTGCCTTATCTAGCGCGGCGCTCAACTCCCCGAGCTTATCCTCGGCGCGCTTCCCGATCTCCCCGCTGCGAGAGCCATGCGTGTGGGTCGGGGCTGAGTATGAGGTCGACGCTTCTTAAAAGCGAACGTCCGGTCATTTCCCTTAAAGGAACGTCCGGTCACTGCCCTTAAAGGACGTTTCGGGCGAACGTCCGGTCATTTCCCTTATAGAGTCATTTAAGGATTTTGACCGGACGTTCGTCTTGCTGGGCATCAACTCAGCGGCCCCAGCCGCTGCGAGAGCCATGCGCGTGGATCGGGGATGAGCGCGAGGTCGAAATATCCCACCCGCTTGTTCATCTTCGGCCCAGCGAGTTGGTATTCGACGCGCGCAAAATCAGGAAGCTTCGGGATGCCTTGCTGTAGCGAGCGGCGTGCGGCCGTGTCGTTCGGCCACCACTGTGGCCATAACCGCACGAGGTCGACGCGTGAGGTCAGCATGACGCCTTCGACGGCGGTTTCGATCAGCAGACTGGGCACCTGCCAGGGGATGACCTCATCGACCGTGACTGGGAGCGCAGTATTGAACAGGAGGTCGGCGTCGAGCGGGTTGACCGCCGTGCGATTGACGCCGCGTCCGCGTCCCAGCGCCTGCACCAGTTCTGCTTCGTGGATTTGCCAGCGTACCGCCTCGGCCTCCGGGTCCGGGTGTTGGTCGCCGCGCGTGGCGACTCCGGAGCCGTCGCGTAGCCGAATGCCGCGCTGGACCGCGTCGTACCAGTGGAAGCCATGACCGTTGGCGGTCGCCGGAGTGGGGCACTTGCCGGTGAGCGCCGCCGCTATTGCCTCCATCGCTGCTGGGCCGGGCGCGGTGCGACCGATCAGGAGCATGAGTCGGACGTCGCGATAGTCGTCGAGGCCGGTGACGTCGTTGTAGTGCTCGACGATGATGTCGTCCGGCAGGCCGCTCTGCTTGAGCCACTCCTCGACCTTCTGCTGGCAGATGACCAGGGACATCGGGCGGTTGAGTTCGAGATAGCGCGCCAGGATGTGGCGGCGAATCTCGATCAGGTTGTGCTCGCGGTCGAGCTTGCGCGCGGAGGTCGGCGTCCCCAGCAACTGGCGGATGCGCACGCTTTTCGGCAACGCCACCTTGATGTCGGCGACGACCTGGGCGCGCGGGTGATAGACCTGGAGCATAGGTAGCGCGGGGAGCGTGGCATCGAGCAGCAACGTCGGAACCGTGAATTGTTTACTGATGTGGCTGATCCCACGCCACTCGACTGTGCGCTGGCCGTTGTCTTGCGTGAGCGTGAGGCGGCCGCTGACGTCGATGTCGGCGTGATCGAGTAGCTCGCGCAGCGCCTCCCAGATTTGGATGACGCGGCGAGAATGCTGGATGAGGTCGATTAGATCGTGGTTGTTGATCAGTGCTTGGAGTTGATGGTCGGACATGCCAGGATGCTGGCCGAGCTTGTCGACATTGGCATTGAAGCGCCCCCACTCCAAGCCGAGGGCGTGTTTGCAGCTTGTCCCGTCAAGGTACAGCGCATCGAAATGCTTGCGTTCGACGCCGCCATTATTCGCTTGTGCGCGCAGCGCGCTCGCCAGCCGGTGGCGCAGGTGGAGAAAGTCAAGCTCACGCAGGCCGTAGCTGTTGATGTTCTCCAGCGTCTTCGGCGGCGGCGGCGTGTTAGAGATGCTATCGATCGCGACCGACCAGTCGAACTCCTCGTTGGCCTCGACGCCGCGCACGCCCTTCTGCCACAGCGCCTCATCAATGATGACGGCAGTGATCGATTCGCCTAACGCCTTCTGGGTGTGGAACAGCATATCGATGGCGACGATCCAGACTTGCACGCCGTCGCGGTTGTCTAGCTGGCGCTGGTAGCTGCACTGTTCAAAGAACCAGCAGCGCTGCTTCTTGTGCTTGCAGCAGGTCGGGGCGACCTCGGCGTGGCATCTTTGCGCCAGCCTGACCGCTGGCAGGTTGAGGCACATTGCTTGTTCTGGCCGTTGCGGGTCGTCAGCTTCGCGGCCGCGAAAGATGCAGGCATTGATGCCGTGAGGCGAACTGCTGCTCGATGCGTTCGTTGAGGTTGTGTCTCGGCGTGGCGTAGATGACGGGACCGGCCCGAGCGGTTGCATTCTTGAGCCAGCGCGCTAGCTCCTCGATGGTGATTTTGGTCTTGCCAACGCCCACGTCGATGCAAGCCGCGTGTGCAATCGGCGGCAGCGGCTCATTGCTGTAGTTCTCCCCGGGATCGGGGTTAGCGACGGCGAATAGGAAACCGCGCACGACCTCGCGCATCCTGTCGCGGCCCTCGGACGCCGCGTTTGCCGCGATGGCGTAGGTCGGCGGGGCTACCGGCAGTTTCGGCTGCCAGCCGTTGCGGCGCGCCTCCGCGAAAATTTTCCCCGCGCCGGTCCGGTTGGGCGGTGAGCCCGTCATGTCGTACCAGCGCTGATCGGTATTCTCGGCGCTGTAGCCGTGCCACTTCTGCGACCAGTCGTCGAAGATTTCTAAACCGCGTTGACCACCACCACTCGCAGCAAATATCGCTAGTCCCCAATTCGCCCAAAACTCCCAGTTGGGATCGTCGTTGGGGACAAGGCGCATCGCCTCGGCCAATTCGTCGAGGTCGACCCGGGGCGTGCCCTGAAATGCCTCGTGTGGACACGGGCTCTTGGGATTGCGGATTGGCGTCGGCTTGCCCGCTTGGATTTTGTCGATGAGCCATTGCGGTGCGCCGACCGGATCAATATCGCGGAAGACGGTGTAGCTTTTCCTCTTACGCACTGACGGCGGCACGATGATGTAACCGCCGATGCCTTTGATCGAGATGCCTTTGGGCATCTGTCCAGGGCTACAACTAATCGGTTGCTCGTCCTTCCATTCGAACAGTACGTGTGGCCCACCAGAGGCGGAGCGGTGCTCGCGCGTCTCGAACGGATCATGCTCGGCGATGAGCGCATCCCAGGCGGTCACGCTCTCGTGCTCGTGCTCAAGCGCGGTGTCGATGTCGGCGCACCACACGCCGGAGCGAGGCCCCATCGGCACCGCGATCAGGGCTTTGGAATTGTGCTTCCACCAGTAGCCGATGATGATTGGATCGGTGGTCGCCTTCTTGAATCCGCCAGTGCCGGGAATGCCCTTCTTGAACTTGCCGGTCGGATCGGGATCACGACGCGGGATCGGGACCTTGGTCACGGGGTCGCAGGGAAAGACTGGGATGCCGTGCTTGCCGTAGATCAGCGCGGCGTCGAGTAGTTTGCCGGTCTTGGCATAGACCTCGACGGCCTCTCGCACTGCAGCAGTAAAGCCGGCAGCGCGCGGCATGGCTCACGTCGCCTTCGCCGTTGGGCAGCGGCAACAGGTGATGAGCGTCGTCATGCGGCAGCCCCTCCATCCTCGAATTGCATTCGGAAAGCGCGTGAGCACAGCGCGGATGACTGCGAGGCATGAGATCGAATGCTTCACGCGCGCCCACACGGCGGAAACTCCGCCAAAAAGACCGAGCGGCTAACGTGCCGACGGACATCGACCAGGACCGCATGCTCGATCTCGTCGTGCGGAATGTTCGGGCAGCGAGGCGCAATCAGTTCAACGACCGCCGTCGTAAGCTGAGCTTCGAAATCCTCGATAGTTCCAGCGATGGCGACTAGCTTGCCGCGCGTGACTGCCAGGGCCAATGCGTCGCCGCTGGCGTAACTCACCGCCGCATCAAACAGCAGCGCTACGGCACGGTCGATTGGGGTGAGGGGCGCGGTCATGACGCCCCCTGCGGCAGAGCGTTCGGGTCGATTACTTGCGTCAGGTCGCTGGTGGCGGGTATAGACATGGCGCTTGCTCATCATTGCGGTCCGCTGAGAACGGATCGTTGGAAACGGACGGGCACCCCATAGGGGTGCCCGCTTCGTTTTCGTGGTCAGGGGATGCTGCATCGCGCTCGGCGACGCATTGCGCGACTAGCCGTCGGCTGCTTTGAGGTGGTTGCAGCTTTAGCCCGTGGTGTGAGAGCCAAGCGACGACCGCAGCGCAGGTGCCAACCCCGAGATTCGGGAAGCCCAATAGCTCGCGGCGCGAGAGAAGCGCGACCGCACGTGCCGCGTCGATCTCGGGCAAGCTCTCCAGTTCGTGCTTGAGTAAGAAATTTAGCGCCCGCACCGGCAGTTTGTCGTGCCAGCGCGGCTGGTCACGCAGCCGTTCGGCCTTTTTGATGACCCGGCGGGCTCGTTCGAGCGAGACACCGAGCGCCTTGCCGATATGGGCGTAAGTCCAACCGTCTTGGCGCAGCGCCAGCGCCAGCTCGCGCAGCGTTTCGGAGCGTGCTTCGCGGCGGACGCGCCGTTCGGTGGGAGTCGTCGCGATGGGGATGCGGGCGCGCATCCTCATTGTAAGACAGAACGCAAAAAATTTCTCTACCCGTAAATAATTGGGTAGGTAACCCTCGCGAACTACTCGGGTTTTTCGCCCTTTGTTACGCTGCGTAGCCAGTTGAGGAGCGCTTGCCCCTCGCGTCCAAGCTTGCCCTCACGCGGTGGAATATTGCTTTTCAGCATGTCGTCGATGCGAGCACACAAACGCTCAATCACCTCACGCCAGCCGAGCCCAATCAGGACATCGAGCAGGTAGCATGCCATTTCCATATTTCTGGTGCGCTGCGCGAGGATGAACGCCCTGATCGCCAGGGCCGACATGTGAAGCCAGGGATCGCCGTCAACCGGGATGCTCTCGGCCTTGCGTGCGAGCCGATCGATGTGCTTGTCGAGGCTTGACGCCGTGAACTCAATCTCGGTTCCCGCGACCGTCAGTAATCCTTCGACGTCTTCGAGCTTAATCGGTTTACGGCTCATCACCCATGCCGCCCAGTGGGCACTCGTATAAGGTCCGTGACCGTCGAGATGAATGCCATGCCACACTGCGATCTCAAACCTTTGCGGGTCGCGATCGAGCGGAACAGTCGTGCCCTTCGGGCGGCCGCGCCTCCTCATGGTCCGCCCGCGACCGCTCATCGACGCCTCCACTCACGGAACGCCTCGGGCTCCGCGACCGTGGCCCAGAGTTCGTCGTGCAGAATTGGACCTGCTGGTAAGGGCTGGGTGCAATCCTGACAGCATTCACGCAATTCGCTTCCAACGTACTTGAAGCAACGCAAAGGACCGAAGAGTTCCTGCATCTTTTGATGCATGGGATTGACGCCGGTCTTGGCTTCGATTTCGCGCATCCTCGCGGAGATCAGGTCGACCTAAGCATGCATAAACTCACGATGACGCTCGGTTTCCTCGTACTCGAATCCCCAATGGCAGAGCGCCGACAGCAAGCCGCGCGATGTGATGTCGACGGTGCCATCCGGGCGCTGCTGGAATTCATCGTGATAGTTCGGCTGCATCGGACGGTTCCCGATGCTCCACATGATGTGGCATATCAGTTGCCGATGGTCGTCACGAAGGAACACGCGCGCCACCTCGCGGGAATTGACCGCGATCTGGCCGTCGAGTTTGGACTGATGCAGCCGCAACTCCGGTGCGAGCGCGAAGATGGGATCGCGCGGAGGTAAGGTGGCGACGTTAGCCATCGGCGCGGTCCGTGGTTATGAAAGGAAATAGCTCGGCCATAGAAACGGTGTGTCCGGAGATGCTCCAACGGTTCATCGCAGCGTTCACCCACGCCCTGAGTGCCTCGGCACTATGGAAGGGCCCCCGGGGAAGCTTCATCATCGCGCCAGCGCTGGCGCTGACATATTCGTCGCGTGCGCTCGCGGGTGCCCACCCATTATCTTCGATCAGGGCCTCGACCGAGGCCCGCGCCATCGTGTGGGGAACAATGCTGACGCGACCGTCTGGCGTCGCGACCGTTCGAACGGCCTCCTTCCAGACTCGATAAAACACAGCCAGATAAATTCGCCGATGAGCGCGACTGAGCCCGAGGCATCGGCCCAAATCATCAATCGCAACCCACGGCAGATCGGGCCGCCCGTCGTCGAGCGGCGTGCAGAAGAAGCGCAGTGGATGCCCGCCGACCGTGGCGATGTGCAGCGGTGAGACCATCATTGCTCACACGGAGCGTCGCGGTTGAAATGCTGGCGCCAGAGCCGGCGCAGCAGCGGCGGCAGCACGTCCTCGGGCCGCTCGCCATCCTCGTTGAAGCGCGTGGTCAACTCGTCGCATTCCATCGGGGTAATCAGACCAAAGCTCCGCAAGATATCTGGCGCCTCGTATGGCACGTGGTGCGCCATGAAAACGGTCATGAGCTCGACCTGTAGCTCGCTGCCGAGCTCGGTCGTGCGGATGGTTTGCGTGAGGTCCACCGTCTGCAGCCCCCAGGCGCACAGCTTGTCGTGCACCGCCTGGTTGACCGCCCGGTCGTCGCTGCGCCACGGGCCGTTCCCGAAAAGGCGCTCCTCCACCAGCGCGCGTAGCTGGCGACTGACTTCTGCTTTATCCACCATGTCCGTCCTCCTGCATTCTGGTTTTCCCTCGAACCAGTCCACTGTCTCGTCGGTGGCATCGACGGCGCCTTCGCCCAGACTGTTTTCGAAAGCGTCGAGCACGTCGCTGGGGAGGGCGCAGAGCGTTTCGATCCATTTGCTCTTGTTCTCGGCGGTCTTGATGAACTGATATACCGGCCTCATCTTGCCGGTGTCGTCGTCTCGCCGCTCACCAACTTGCCGGATCAGGCCGGCGTCCAAGAGAGCGTCCGCCGCGCGCGCAAGGCGCGGATCGATATCATTCAAAATCGCGGCAACGTGTTTTTCCCGCGTCCAAGTCATAGCTTCCCCCTCAGCGCTTGTTATCGGGCTTGGCAAAAACGATGAAGCCTTCGCCCCCAGGGACGTGTTCGACGCCGTATCGGGTGTTGTCGGCATCACCGCAAATGAAGCAACGCAATCCATTTTCGATATGCGTTGTCACAATGGTGCGGGCATCGTTCTCGCCGATGACCAAGGTGTTCTTGTCGCGCCAGGTCAGCCGCGTCGGCTCGCCATTGATGCGGCAGTCGGCGCTGTCGCCGATCTTGAAGCTCTCCGGCATATGCATGATGAACATGGTCTCCTCCTCACGTTGTTTTGGGGCGCTCGCGACGGTTCATTCCTGTTGCTTCGGTTTAGAAAGCCGCTCTTCGACCAGTGCTTTGATAATTTTGTCCACACCCTCCATGTTGTCTTCCAGGCACTGCATCTTCCATCGCAGCTCGTGAATCGCATCGAGCACTTCGTTGGTCATTCGCAGCGGGTCGTAGGCCTCGATGTGTTCGCAGTGATTGCGACAGAGCCAAGTCGTGAAGTTTTCATGGGTGCTGAAACGGACGGCGGCGTCGAGCAAGGCCTTTCGCAGGGTCGTTTCATCCTGCCTTAGCGGCGCAAGTGAATTCCGGATTCGCTTTAGCTTCTTGTCGCTGAAGGCCCGGTCTATCTCAGCCCATAACGTTTCGAGATGTTTCAGCAGCGCCTTGCCTTCATCGTCCGGCAGATCGGGCGTCGGCTTGTAAGATAGATCGAACGGATCACTCACCTTGTCACTCCTTTGGTTGCGCCTCGGCGCGGCGGCGGTCGCGGCTGGACGCGGATGAAGGCGAGCTGTCGAATCAGCTCGCGATCGCGCGGCGGCGTTAGAGCGAATTCGTCCATAACGAGCCTCGCCATTGCGTCGTGGCGATGATCCCATCCGAGCCGATAGCGCAGCGCTTCCGGTACGATTTCAAAACGTTTCTGGGTCTCGTCTTGCATCTGCCCACCATTTCGCTCGGCGATGCTCGGCGCAGAACCACACGAGCCCACCGGATGCGGCATCGCGATAGCCGAACTGAGCCTCCCGCCCGCATGTGGCGCAGGTTTCGAACGGCGAGGGCTCGGGTTTCGGCAGTTGTCTGAGGAATTCATTCGCGGGCGGACGGATGCGTCGGCGGCGGTCCTGCCATTCGGCATTGAGCCGGTCCCACTCGCGCCATTCTTCGGCGGTCACGAGCGAGTAGGCGCCGCAACGGCGCATCAGATCCTGTTGCTCTGGTGTGTAGGTCGCCCATTGTTCGGCTGGCGTGCGGCGCCAATCGCCATGCTGACGCACGAATTCAGCTAAGTCCGGGGGCAGATCGCCATCGCGGCAGGACGTGGGGACGTGAGTCGTCATCACGCGCCCCCGCGAACAGAGGGCGAATCGTCACCAGTTTTTTCACCAGTCTTCGGTGGCGTTCTGTAGTTTTTGGTGCTCTTCCGTTCCCTTGTCGCGCCTGCCGTGGAATTTATCGACTGTCGATAAACTCCCATTTCACCGGCATTTCTGCGCGCTCGCGCCGGGTCCGAAAAATAGGAACGCCTGCTGTTGGTACTGGCGGGCCTATTTCTGGTATTTCCGAGCCTGCTCGAGGCGTTGATGGAAGCGGTCATCGGCCGTGACATCGACTACACCGCGACATTTGGCTTGGCGATCGGCGCCGCGGTCCTGCTAAGACAGCGCATGACGCTGGCCACGCCGCGCTGACCCGCGGCGGGCGCGCCATAGGGAGAGGACGACCATGAAACGCAAAGGACTCGTGATCTGCGCGCTCGCGATGGGCGCGGCGGCGATGGCCGG
>Ga0310915_10001249_pt1 | contig 13073 bp, 11 predicted proteins | sample GREbulkMGAN111_FD_202508 | JGI IMG/M metagenome (GOLD analysis project Ga0310915, IMG submission 202508) | Lab enrichment of tropical soil microbial communities from Luquillo Experimental Forest, Puerto Rico - GRE.bulkMG.AN111 | ecosystem: Environmental > Terrestrial > Soil > Tropical forest >...
GTGCTGTTGTACCGGACACGCGACGGCGTCGTCGAAGTCCTCCTCGCTCATCCGGGTGGCCCGTTCTGGGCCCGCAAGGACGACGGGGCCTGGTCGATTCCCAAAGGGGAGTACACCGATGGCGAGGATCCTTGGGCGGCCGCGCGGCGCGAGTTCTTCGAGGAGTTGACGCTGCCGGTGCCGGACGGGACGCGCATCGAGTTGGGATCGCTGAAACAACCCGGCGGCAAGGTGGTCAACGCCTTCGCCGTCCAGGGCGACCTCGACGTCACGGATGCGCGCAGCAACACCTTCGAAATGGAGTGGCCGAAGGGCTCGGATACGATGCGCGAGTTCCCCGAGGTCGACCGGGTCGGCTGGTTTACCGTGGCGCAAGCACGCGCCAAACTGCTCAAGGGGCAGCGGACATTCCTCGATCGGTTGATGGCGCACCCGGCATTGTCGAGATTGAGCGAAGGGACCTGACATGCAGACATTGCGTACTCCAGACGAACGGTTCGACGACGTACCCGATTTCCCTTATGCCCCAAGGTTTTGCGAGATATCGGATGATGAGGGCGGTGAGCTGCGGGTCGCCTGGGTGGAGGACGGGCCGAAAGGCGCCGATCCGGTGCTCATGTTGCACGGCGAGCCGTCGTGGTCGTACCTGTACCGCAAGATGATTCCGATACTGGTCGGCGCCGGGCATCGAGTCGTGTGCCCGGACTTGGTGGGGTTCGGCCGCTCGGACAAGCCGACCCGCCGCGAAGACCACAGCTATGCGCGCCACGTCGAATGGATGCGCACCGTGGCATTCGATGTCCTCGACCTTCGCAACGTGACCCTCGTGGGCCAGGACTGGGGCGGGCTGATCGGTTTGCGGCTGGCCGCGGAGAATCCCGAACGGTTCGCCCGGTTGGTCGTCGCCAACACCGGACTGCCCAACGGAGATCAGCCGATGGCCGAGATCTGGTGGCGGTTCCGTGAGGCCATCACGACGGCGCCGGAGCTGAACATCGGTTGGTTTGTTCAGGGCGGTTGTCGTGAGCAGCTGAGCGACGAGGTGCGCGCGGGTTACGACGCGCCGTTCCCCGCCGACGAATACTGCGCCGGGCCGCGCGCCATGCCCGGTCTGGTGCCGACCTCACCGGACGATCCCGCAGCGGCGGCTAACAAGGCGGCATGGGCAAAACTGTCCGTGAGCCCGACACCCATGCTCGTCGCCTTCAGCGACAGCGACCCCATCACCGGACCGATGGCCGCAATCTTCCAGCGCGAGATGCGGGGGGCGCAGGGCATCGATCACCCAACGATCCCCGGCGCTGGACACTTCCTGCAAGAGGACGCCGGCGAAGTCCTGGCCAATCACATCGTGGAGTTCCTGCGTCGATGAGCCGGTCTCGCGCTGCGGGCAGAATGTCAGGATGACCACCGCGCCTGCCCAGCCCACCGGGCCAACGGAGCAAGCCGAATCGCAAGGCTTGCTCCTTCAGCTCCTGGACCCGGCCAATCGGGCTGACCCGTATCCGATCTGCGCGCAGGTTCGCGACCGCGGACCGTTCCCGCTGCCCCCGGCCAACGTGGCCGTCTTCTCGACTTACCGCGACTGCGATGATGTCCTGCGGCATCCGTTGTCGAGCAGCGACCGGTTCAAGTCGACTATGACGCGGCGCCTACTGGAGAGTGGGGCGGCACCGCGACCTGTGGGTCCGCCGGGATTTCTGTTTCTCGATCCGCCCGATCACACCCGGCTGCGCAAGTTGGTCAGCAAGGCGTTTGCTCCGAAGGTGGTGAGCGCGCTGCAACCCGAAATCAGCGCGCTGGTGGGCGGATTGCTCGATCGGATCGCCGAGAAGGGCGAGTTCGAGGTCGTCGAAGACTTCGCCTACCCGCTGCCGGTGGCGGTCATCTGCCGGCTGCTCGGCGTGCCCCTCGAGGACGAGCCGCGGTTCAGCCGCGCCTCGGCGCTGTTGGCGCAATCGCTGGACCCGTTCGCTCAGTTCACCGGCCAACTCCCGGACGGTATCGAGGAGCGGCAGCAGACCGCTCAATGGCTGCGCGACTACTTCCAGGGTCTGATCGAAGAGCGCCGATCGAGGCCAGGCGACGACTTCATCTCCGGCCTGATCGCGGTGGAGGAGTCCGGCGACCAGCTGAGCGAGGACGAGATCATCTCCACCTGCAACCTGCTGCTCATCGCGGGACACGAGACCACGGTGAACCTCATCGGGAACGCCATCTTGGCTATGTTGCGCAACCCGATTCATTGGACGGCGCTGAGCGCCGATGCCGGTCGCGCGCCCGCGATTGTGGAGGAAACCCTGCGTTACGATCCGCCCGTGCAATTCGTCGGCCGAATTGCGGCCGACGACATGGCAATTGCGGGCCTCGAGGTGCCAGCGGGTGACGTGATGATGCTGCTGCTGGCGGCGGCCCAGCGGGATCCCGCCGAGTTCGACCGACCAGACACCTTCGATCCGGATCGAGGGTCGTTGCGGCACTTGGGATTTGGTCGGGGCGCGCATTACTGCTTGGGTGCGCCGCTGGCGCGGCTGGAGGCCGGCGTGGCGTTGTCGGCGTTAACGGCCCGCTTCCCGAACGCGCGGCTGGACGGCGAGCCAGGCTACAAGCCGAACGTCACGCTGCGCGGTTTGTCGGAGCTGGCGGTCGCGGTCTAGTCAGCTAGCCGCGCTCCCACGGCGGGTTTTCGCCCGTCTTCTTGTTGTACTTCGCCAGGTGGCTTTGACGCGGCCGACATCTGCCTTGGGCAAGTCGATGCCGCCGCGTGCGCCGTCCATACTCGCGCGGACTCACCCATGCCTCCAACCTGAAGTGTCTGTGTCGAAAACACACGGGGCACATACTTTGAAGGCTCGGGCTGGTGGGCGTCTACGGGCTAGGTGTTGAGCAACCGCGATGCGCTTGTCGAAAGCCCTCGACCGGATTGGTTCCCGCGGGTTCCCTTCTCCGGCTTCCCTTGGACATGGAGAAGGCCAAAATCTCGGCCTTGCCAGCACTATTAAGGCGGTTGAAGTACCAAGATCCGTTATGCGAAATCATTAGCATGTCGCGCTGGTATTGCGCATGGTGCACGATCCAATACCTCAACCTCTTCTTGTTGAAGATGAAGATAAGGAGCCACACCGCCCGGCGAAGCACCGATCCCCCCAGTGTGTAGCGCTGCATCGGCGTCTTGCGCCGAATGGCCTCTGGTATGAATTCTTGGACCAAAGTGTCTATCGCCGACCAGTTTTGCCGACGCTGCTCAAGTCCTCCGGTGTCTTCAGCCCCCTGTCTGGCTGTTGTCTGGTCGGCTTCGTCGCCCGATCCCAACGCCTGAAGAAATTGAGACTTAAACCAGTCCACTGCGACGCGCCGCGAATCGTCTTGGTCGACCCGGACAGCCAGCTCGCGCCCGACCGTTAGGGAACTCCGCGGCCACCCGTCCCGCGCGTACTCGCCGGTGCGTACGGCGTAGGGAGCATCGGCGCCAACGGTGACCGCCAGTTCGAGATAGACCAGCGTTTCGTGAGAGTCGGCATCGTAATTTCCACGCTCGACGTCGGTGATGACGGCGCGCGCTTCCACACCCGTACGCAGGATCTTGCGCTTGTAGGCGGTGTTCCCGCTGGCGAATTTGATCCGATCACGCCTCGACTGGTGTTTTGCGGCCAGTGCTGCCCGTTGCTTGGGCGTGTGGGTGCGCCTGAACCGGTACTCACGTGCGAAAAACAGCACGGCCCCCGAGGACAAGGCGATGGCGAAACACACGGCACGGCCAATGCCAGAGGTGACGTCGAGTACTGCCATCATCACCGCACCGATAATGACGGGGCCGATTATGTACGACGACGCGGCGTCCCACCAAGACCCGCGAAGGTGCCCCCGTCCTTCTTCGCGGCCGGCGCGCGGCTCACCGAGCTGACGTTCGAGGTACTCCGGCCCCCACTCCCCGCGATACACCGGCTCCTGCGGCTCCTCGTGCGGAGGATCCGTTTCCTTCGTCTCGATCAGGTCGTTGGGCAACACCCGGGCGGGCAGTTGGTCGTTGGGCACCACCCGGGCGGGCAGTTGGCCGAACCTGGCGTGCCGGCGCAACGCCAACTCCTCGTCGGTGAACTGCTTGGTGTGCTGACGATCCTGATCCATCGCCGACCTCCCCGTGATCGGGCTCAATTATCCCACGAAAGGCCGGGATTGAACCTGTCGATGACTGCGGCAGCCGGACCCCTCGCCCCGATTGAAGTGTTCTTCACGAAGTCGGTGCCACCAATTGTTGAAGACTTTTTGGACGGCGTGGCACGACGAGCAATGCCCCGATGGCACCGTCATCTGGACTTCCCCGACTGGACACAAGTACGTGACCCGTCCGGGCAGCCGGCTGCTGTTTCCCGCCCTGTGTGTGCCCACCAGCGAATTACCGGTTGTCCCAACGCAATACCGAGGGCCCGGTGATCGCGGGGTGATGATGCCCAAACGCCGGCGCACCCGAGCGCAAGACCGCGACTACCGCATCGACGCCGAACGCGCCCTCAACGACGCCCACGTCGCCGAACGCAACGAGCCTCCGCCTTTCTAACAGCCCATCAACGGTTTACGCAGAGGCGATGTCGCGACGTCCTTCACGCGACGCGCGATAGGCGATGCGCAAGTCACCGTTCAGCGCGTAGCGCGTGTTGGAGAACATCGCGGAAGTGTAAGCAGGTCAGCGAGGTCACTCATCGCCATCGGTACAACGGTCGCGGGCAGGCCCGGGCTGTGCCCCTCGGCGAGTCTCACCGACAGTTAATTGACTCGGCGCACGTTCTGGGCAACTACTGTGGAACCGTCCCAACGCAGGTCGGCCATCATCTTCACGGTCGGACAACAGGCTCCGTCATTCGGACCGTTGGCCAGCCACGTCACATGTGCGACACGGTCCGAGATGGATAGATCGGTCACGACTTCACGGCTGTGGGTGAGGTCGCTGAGGTCGATTCCCCCCAGCCGCTTGGGCCCGGCGGTAGTGAGCTGCGGGCCCGCCGTGTAGAGCTGCACAGTCTCCGGCCACGGAACGTTAACGGTGTTGCAGTCGGTGACCATCACGGCGTCGCCTCCGCCTCCCGTCAGGTCGCCAAACGCCACCTTGTAGGCGCCGGTGTTGTAGTTCAACGCGATCCCGACGTTTCCGGGATGCCCCTCTTGTGGCGGCAAGTGCCCGTTTCTCAGCTGGCCTGGATCGTGCTCGCACAACGCCGGCACGGGCGCGCGCTGCAAGTCTTCGAACGTGACCGCGCGGCTGCCGGTCGTGGGATCGGCGTTGGACATCGCTGTTGTGTGCGCAAAGGCGGTCAGCGCGACGGCCGACAGAAGGCCAATCCGCTTGACGGCCCGGGACTGACGCAGCACCCGCCGGCGCGAAGTTGTGGTCATGTGGTTGTCCTTTCCGGACACGGGTCGTTAGCCGTGCCCGCCTGTGACGGCCGTTCGTGCAAAGAGTTTCGCAGACGCCTTGCCTAATCCTTGTGTGATTCTTGGAACGGCCTCGCCGGTACGAACGGTCGGCATCTCTCGGCTGAAGTGTTCTCTAGCCAGTCGGTACCAATCCCGCGTCAAAGCACTACAGACGGTCCTTGGCAACCAATGGATTTCATATTTCGCTGATGATCTGCTCCCGCCTGACCGTGTATTCGGCGTCGGAGATCGCACCCGTGGCGCGCAGCCTTTCCAGCTCCTTTAGCCGCAGGGCGATCGACCCCTGCGGTGGCATGAGCACCCCGGAGGTTACAGGCGGTAATGACGCGGCCAGCGCTTGGTTCACCCACCCCCCGACTTCATCCAGTCCACTGCGACGCGATTCCGATCGGTTAGATCGACCCGGACAGCCAGCTCGCGCCCGACCCACAGGGAACTCATGTCGCACGGGGGCCGGGGCCGCGTGTTAAACCCACCCGTCTTGTCGTACTCACCGGTGAATACGGTGTAGGGAGCATCCGCGCCAACGGTGACCGCCAGTTCGAGATAGACCAGATACCCCGAATCTTCGGTGGGCTCGTACTCAAGATCGTGCGCGGCGGTGATGACGGCGTGAGCTTCTGCACCCGTGCGCAGGACCTCGCGCTTGTAAGAGGTGGTTCCTTCGGCGAATTTGATCCAATCCCGCCTCAACCGCCACTTTGCGGCCAGTGCGGCACGCTCCTCGAGTGTATGAGTGCGCCTGAACCGATACTCAACTGCGAAAAGGATCACGGCCACTGGAAAAAAGATGATTCCGAAAAGCTCGACAATTCCCACGACAGGACCGTTGATGTGGGCACCGGCAATGTCAGCCGCGATGACGCCGAGTGAAATCCCCCAGACGATTAAGACGGCGGCCTTCGCCTTCCTGGACACGCCCGACATAGCCCGTGCCACCGTGGCGCCGGCACCGGGGCCAAAGAGGTCCTCGCTAAGCCGCCTACCGTGTAGCTGTTCACCGAGCTGACGTTCAAGATCGGCGACGCGCTTCTCGGGGTCGTCCTGGTCCATCGGCAAATTGTCCCACCAGGAAGCCTGACCAGGAAATCGCGGGCACCCGCGGTGGTGGGCCTTGGCTGAAGTGTTCTTTAGCCAGTCGATAGAACCACCTGCTCAAGACTTTTCGGACGGCGTGGCGTGATGAGCAACTGCCCGACGGCACCATCGTTGTGGACCTCGCCGAGCGGGCAGAAATACCTCACCCGCCCGGACCCTCGGCTGCTGTTCCCGGCCCTGTGCCTGCCCACTGGCGAATTACCCACTGTCGCAACGGCAATACCGGCCCATCCCGTGATCGCGCCGTGACGATGCCCAAACGCCGCCGCACCCGAGAACAAGACCGCGCCAAACGCATCGACGCCGAATGCAATCAACCGCCGCCTTTCTAAGCGCATTCAGCCTTGGGAGACGTCCAGTAGCTTGCCCGTCAGGTCGTAGTGGATGATCTTCGACGCACGCGGGCCCTTAACGTCAATTTGAATTTCCGGTTGGTTGTCGTTGAACTTGAATCTCTTGACAAGCACGAATTCGATCTTGGGGTTCTCGACGCCGGAGTCGTTGGGCGCAGATGCCATCGTTTGGGCCAGCACTGCGGGTTTGACGGTATCGCCCTTAAACGCGCTCGCCTCGACTGCGCCCGGCGAGTTGCGGCTGGCGTCGACCGGCGTCACCTCGACGCCGCCGCCCTGGTAGGCGTACTTGTCGACGTTCTCGCGCTTGTGTGGATCGATTGCCTTGACGGCAAGGGAGTACTCATTGATGAGGACCTCCACATAGTCGGCGGGATCGGCGCCGATCTTGGCGTTGATCGCGGCGAACGCCTGGGTCATTTTGTCGGCGGTCCACTGCGAAATATTCGCCGATGCCATCGACTGGGCCGACGACATCGCCGACTGGAGTTTCTCGAGCTTCGAACACCCTGACAATGTCAACAACACTCCGACAGCCAGCCCGACAGCGGTCAGTCGCCGAAATATAGACACAATCTTGCCTTCCCCCGATCTTCGACGGTCCACAACAAAATGCGAACCGATTGAGTGTATCGAAGCGGACACCGTTTGCCGACAGTCAGTTTCGTGCCTGCCGCCTCTTAGTTGAGGTCTTTGATTGGCGAAATTAATTCGATGACAGTTCGGGCGGACTGTGCAACGGGAAACAAGCGAATTACCTGGTGGCCCAACGGCATACCGACCAGCCGATCAGCCGCCGTTCTATGCCGGGCCGAGGCCCGGCACGATCTCGCTGAGGCTGAAGGTAATTGGCTGTTCGAGTTGGGCGTAGGTGCATGAGCGTGGGTCGCGGTCGGGGCGCCAGCGGCTGAACTGGGCGGTGTGGCGAAACCGCGGGCCTTCCATGTGATCATAGCGAACCTCGACCACCCGCTCGGGTCGTAGCGGCACGAACGAGAGGTCCTTGCCCGCGTTCCAGCGCGAGAATTCGTTCTTGCGCGGCGTTCGCTCGCCGGCCTCGTGGGCGGCCCAGTTCCACGGATGGCCATCGAAACTCGTGACCAGTGGCTGCAATTCGGCGAACAGTCGCCGGCGTTCGGCCATGGGAAATGCGCCGATCACGCCGACCGAGGCGAGTTGGCCGTCCTCCTGATACAGCCCGAGCAACAGCGAGCCGATCGCGTCGCCGCCGGACTTGTGCACTCGATAGCCGGCGACCACGCAGTCGGCGGTCCGCTCGTGCTTGATCTTGAACATCACCCGCTTGTCGGGCTGATAGGTAACGGACAGTGGCTTGGCGATGACACCGTCGAGGCCGGCGCCCTCGAACTCGTCGAACCATCGTCTCGCTGTTTCAAGATCGGTGGTTGCCGGCGTGACATGGATCGAGGGTCCGGAGGCCGCCAATGCATCTACGAGAGCGGCCCGCCGCTGGCTGAACGGCCGCCGGGTGTAGTCGTCGTCGCCGAGGGCGAGCAGGTCGAACGCGATGAAGGAAGCCGGCGTCTTCTCGGCGAGCATCCGCACCCGCGAATCTGCCGGGTGAATCCGCTGTTGCAGCGCCTCGAAGTCCAGGCCGTGGTCGGTGGCGACGACGATCTCACCGTCGAGCACGCAGCGTTCCGGTAGCTCGGCCCGGACGGCCGCGACCAGCTCGGGAAAGTAACGGGTCATCGGCCGCTCGTTGCGGCTGCCCAGCTCGACGTCATCGCGGTCCCGAAAGCAAATCGACCTGAATCCATCCCATTTGGGTTCATACGATGCGTCCGGCGGGATCGACCGCACCGGCTTGGCCAGCATCGGCGAGACGGGCGGCATGACAGGCAAGTCCATTGGCCCATTGTGCTGGAATCATGAAGTGGCGGCTGCAGCAGAAGAAATCGACGTCGACGGCATCCCGGTGCGGCTGACCAATCCGGACAAGGTGTATTTCCCCGCGCTCGGGTCGTCGAAGGGCACCAAGCGACATCTCGTCGAGTACTACCTGGCCGTGGCCGGCGGTCCGATGCTGACCGCGCTGCGCGATCGGCCCACCCATCTGCAGCGCTTCCCGGACGGCATCGACGGCGAGGAGATCTACCAGAAGCGGGTGCCGCAGCGCCATCCCGACTACCTGGAGACCTGCCGGGTGACGTTTCCATCGGGACGCACCGCTGACGCGCTGAAGGTGACCCACCCCGCGGCGATCGTATGGGCGGCCCAGATGGGGACGATCACGTTGCACCCGTGGCAGGTGCGCTGCCCGGACACCGAACATCCCGACGAGTTGCGGATCGACCTGGACCCACAGCCCGGCACCGGTTTCGAGCAGGCGCGGGCGGTCGCCGTCGACGTGCTGCGGCCGCTGCTCGACGAACTCGGTTTGGTCGGGTACCCGAAGACCTCCGGGGGCCGCGGGATCCATGTCTTTCTGCGCATCGCTACCGACTGGGGCTTCGTCGAGGTGCGCCGGGCGGGCATCGCGCTGGCCCGCGAAGTGCAGCGCCGCGCACCGGACGCGGTGACGACGTCGTGGTGGAAGGAAGAACGGGGTGCGCGGATCTTCCTGGACTTCAACCAGAACGCCCGGGACCGCACCATGGCGTCGGCGTATTCGGTGCGACGGACACCGATCGCGACGGTGTCGACACCGCTGACGTGGGACGAGCTGGCCGGCGCCGACCCGGACGACTACACGATGGCGACCGTGCCCGAACTGGTGAGGCGCCGGGATGACCCGTGGGCCGGCATGGATGACGTGGTCCAGTCGATCGCTCCTCTGCTGGAGATGGCCGAGGCCGACGAAGAGCGGGGGCTCGGCGACATGCCGTACCCGCCGAACTACCCGAAGATGCCGGGGGAGCCGAAGCGGGTGCAGCCTTCGCGGGATACCGACCGGAAGAAGTGAAGCCCTCCGGCGAGCAGACACAAAAGCTCCCTGTGACCGCCTTGTCGCGGTGATTTTGCGTTTGCGCACCGGGAGAGGTGCGCGTTTCCGCTCATGTTTTGGGGCTCGTGGTGGCCGCATGCTGGCTAGCATGAGCGAGATTGATGCACGGGCGGAGACGCCGCAGTTGGACTGGATCGGGTTGGGCATGAGCGGGCTTTTGCGGACGGGCGGGGTGGTGTTTTTGGCCGAGCTCCAGGGCCGATGAGCGAATTCGACCACCTCGTCTTGGCGACGCCACTGCTGTCTGAAACCGTTCAGACGGTGGCCCGCCTGCTGGGCATGCAACCCGCCGAAGGCGGACAGCATGTCGGGCGCGGGACTCGAAACTTTCTGCTGGGCTTGGGAAATGGTGGCTATCTTGAGATCATCGGACCAGACCCGGAGCAGCCAGAAGCGCAGCCACCTCGGGTGTTCGGGATCGACCACCTGACGGTGCCGCGGCTGGTCACATGGGCGGTGCGGGTGAGCGGCATGGACGCGGCGATTGCCTCGGCCCGAGCTCGCGGGCTCGATCCAGGGGACGCATGGGAAATGGCACGTGCGACACCGGCAGGCGACATGCTGCGCTGGCGGCTGACACTCGATCCGGCGGGCAGCCATACCGGCGTCGTGCCCTTTCTCATCGACTGGGGTAACACCCGGCACCCGTCGCTGGATCTGCCGCAGGCCACGTTGTTGTCGCTGATCGCGATACACCCGGATCCGGCCATGATCTCGGCCAGGCTGCAAAGCAATCTCCACCGACATCGAGATCCGGCAAGGCATGCCGCAGGCGCTCATCGCCGCCGTCGAGGGAGCGTCCGGCCCGGTCACTCTGTTGTGACAGAGGGCGCTGTCGGGCTGGGGTGTCAAGAACAGCGCCGAGGTCGGCATTAGGTGTGCGGCGACAATCGCCCGACAACCTGTCGCATGGCTGATGCCCGCGAGTTGGATAAGTGCAGACGAGCATGGTTGCCCGCGCTGTGGCACCCCCAAGATCCGGGGAGCCGAAGCGGGTCCAGCCCAGCCGCGATACGGATCTGAAAAAGCAGACCTGACCCGGGAGAAATCCGCGTAGTCAAAACCGTGACCCAAGTGAACGGAAAACCCTCGCGCGACTGGCTCTTTGGAATTAGCCTGCTTTCGGGCTCGGGGCTGAGTTTGCCGGGAGGCTTTATGACCAGGTGCACAAAACTACGCATCGGTGTCGTTTGCGTTGCACTAACCGGCTGGGTGGTTGCAGCCATGAGACTTGCCGCTCTGGCTATCGCGGCACCGATGCTCATCGCTGCCGGTCTTATGGCTCCGCCAGTAGCAGCCGCGTATCCCTCGGGAGCGTGCGCCCGTACTGACATAGGAACAGTCGTCCAGGAAGCGAACGCCTACACGCTGTGCACAAGCGTCGGCTGGGTCCACGTCAACGAGCCACTCAAACTGGACCCGAGTGGGTCGTGTGCCCACTTGGGAACAGTTGGCCCGCACGGCAGCAGTCCCTATACCATCTGCACAAACGTGGGCTGGGTTGACGTTAACCGGCCAGTGTGCACCGATTTTCCAGCTTTGTTCGATTGCGCGGGCAACCCGAAAAGCTAGGAACGCGACGGGTGCCCGGCAAGGCGCCGGGGCTAGGGGTTCGTCCGTCGACGGACCAGTCCGTGCCGGAACATAAGTTGACTACGGCTACCCCGCCCGGGCTGGGTAGCTCGGGGTCGCACCCGGAGATCGGCAGGGCGACGTAGGAGCGGACTTCAGCGCTCGCTCTCGGGCTTCCCGCTCGTCGGAAAGGGTGCGGCGATGACCTACGTGACGGCCGAACCACAGCTGATCGCGGCGGCGGCAGCGGATGTCGGGGCAATCGGCTCCGACATCAACGCCGCCAATGCTGCTGCGGCGCTGCCTACTTCGGGCCTGCTGGCGCCTGCCGCCGATGAGGTATCGGCGGCCATCACGAAGCTGTTCGACCTTTACGGCCTGGAGCATCAGGCTGTCGCGGCACAGGCCGCGGCCTTTCACGGCCAGTTCACCGCGGCTTTGGCCGCCGCCGGGGGCGCGTACGCGGCAGCCGAGGCAGCTGCTTCGAAAGCGCTGGGCACACTCCGGGCGGGCACAGCATCAACCGCAATGTCGGCATCGCCGTCGATGGCGGCCGACCCGCGTTTCGACGTCGCCCTCGTCATGGGTGGCACTGGGGTACCGATACCGGCACCGCGAGACATAGACGGCGTGCTCAAGTGGGCCACTCAAGGCAACTTCTCGTGGACCACCGCGCAGGGCGTCTTCACCCCCGAGGGCTTATACCCGCTCACCGATGTCAGGAGCCTGCCCCTCAGCACGTCGGTGAGCCAGGGCGTCCAGATTCTCGATGCCACGATCAAGCAAGAGTTCGCGGCCGGCAATAGCGTTCTGGTCGTGGGCTACTCGCAGAGTTCCGTCATCGCATCGCTGGAGATGGAAAACCTCCTGGCCAGCGGTAACCCGCCGACTCACGCTCAACTCGGCTTCAACCTACTCGGCGACCCCATGAACCCCAACGGCGGACTTCTGGCGCGCTTCCCCGGCCTGAACTTCCCGAGCCTCGGCCTCGACTTCTACGGCGCGACGCCCGCGAACACGCCGTGGACCACCAACATCTTCACGCTCGAATATGACGGTTTCGCCGACTTCCCGCGGTACCCGATCGACTTGCTATCGGACCTCAACGCCATTGCCGGCATCCACTATGTGCATACCAAGTATTCGCACATCGATCCCACGACGCTTCCGCCCGGGGACATCGTTCAGCTGCCCGTCCAGCCCACCTACACCGGGCCCCTCGCCAACACCACGTACTACATGGTGCTGACCCCGAACCTGCCGCTGTTGGATCCGCTGCGCGCCATTCCGGTTATCGGGAACCCGCTTGCCGACCTGCTCCAACCGGACATGACCTATCTCGTCAACTGGGGCTACCGCAACCCTAACTACGGCTACTCGACCGCACCGGCGAATGTGCCCACGCCGTTCGGACTCTTCCCGCCGCTGAACGCAACCACCGCGCTGGGTCCCGATTTGATCAACGGCACGCAGCAGGGAATCAGCAATGCCACGAGCGACATTGTGGTCCAGGGGCATTCATCCCCATCGGGTCCGTCCCTACCGAGCCTGTCGCCATCGGGCATCCCACATTCACCGCGGTCGATTCCCTTGCCGTCGCCTGGCACATTGCCGTCCCCGACTTCGATCCACGGCGCTGTCGAGTCGCT
>Ga0310915_10001266_pt1 | contig 12977 bp, 10 predicted proteins | sample GREbulkMGAN111_FD_202508 | JGI IMG/M metagenome (GOLD analysis project Ga0310915, IMG submission 202508) | Lab enrichment of tropical soil microbial communities from Luquillo Experimental Forest, Puerto Rico - GRE.bulkMG.AN111 | ecosystem: Environmental > Terrestrial > Soil > Tropical forest >...
GGCGCTTTGGTGCAATCGGTGCTCCTGGCGAGTCTCGCCGGGTGCCTGGCCTTGATCGTTGCGCTGGTGCTCACGTCTCCCGCCCGCGCGCTCGACCAGGTCACGCTCCAGCTCAAGTGGAAACACCAATTCCAGTTCGCAGGCTACTATGCCGCAATCGAGAAGGGATTCTATCGCGAGAGCGGGATTGAAGTCGCGATTCGCGAAGGCGGCCCCGGCATCGATGTCGGCTCTACGGTGGCTTTAGGTGCCACAGACTTTGGCGTCTGCACGAACAGTCTTCTTCTCGACAAGAATCAACGCGCGAACACCGTTATCCTTGCCGTGATCTTCCAGCATTCCGCCGCAATCATCCTGACACCGCATCGCGCCGGCATCCGTTCGATTTCCGAACTCAAAGGGCACCCGCTGATGGATGCTCCGGACAGCGACGATATCGCGGCGATGCTGAAGCATGAGGGCGTCGACTATGCGAGCCTTCCCCTCGTCACCCATGACGGCAATCCACGCAATCTGCTCAACGGTACCGCTGACGCAATGGTGGCTTACAGCACCAATGAGCCTTACATCTTCGAAAAGTTGAGTACGCCCTATGTGATCTTCTCGCCGCGCGCCTTCGGCTACGACTTCTATGGCGACAACCTCTGCACCTCGAAACGGCAGGTCGCGGAGCATCCGGAACGGGTGAGCGCGTTTCGCGCGGCGAGTCTGAAGGGCTGGCAATATGCGCTCGAGCACAAGGAGGAGATCGTCGACCTGATCCGTCGGCGTTACTCCACGCAGAAAACACGCGATGCGCTGCTGTTCGAGGCCAGGCAAACGGAATTGCTGGTCCAACCGCGTCTCGTCCCGATCGGCGACCAGACCATCGAGCGCTGGGCCAAGATCGCCAATACCTATGTCAGCCTTGGCATGATGAGTGAACCGGAGGTGCCGGCCGGCATGATCTATCTCACCGCTCGCCAGGATTTGGTGGAATGGTTGAAATCCTGGCCGCTGGCTTGGGCCTTGCTGGCAAGCTTCATTGTATGCGGACTGGGATGGGTGCTCTACCGTCGACACGGGCGCTTGCTGGGCGCGCTGGGGCTGAACGCAGTGATGTCGGGACTCTTCGTTCTGCTCAGTATTCCCGCATTGATTTTCATCCTGCTGTACAATTATCACCAGAACTCGGCGGCGATCCAAGCGACCCTGAAGGACCAGGTCTCGAAGACCAGGCAAGCCAGTCTCGAAGAGGCGGAGAACCTGCTCAACCCGGTGGCGGCCACGCTCACTTTGCTGGCGGCGATCGCCGCCGACAATCCCGAGACATTCAGGAACGAGGAGAGCCGGGAACTGCTTTATGAGGCGCTCACCTCGGCGAGGCAGATTGACGCGGCTTATGTAAGCTTCGAAGACGGCTATCACCGGGTAGTGACCCGGATCGACGACGACCGCAGGCGCTCCGACCCCGCAATTCCGCCAAACGCGAACTGGCATTCCAGCTATATCGGCAGCTTTGGCGGGACGCTGCGGCGGGTGCGCCATCGCACCTTCTTCGACATCTGGCCCCATGTCGTGGGAAACTATGACGTGGAGACAATTGGGGATGTCCGGACCCTGCAGGGGTACCAGGCCGCGAAGGAAGCGCGCGCCCTGATCATCGAGCAACCCTCGGTCAATCCCGATACCGGTTACCCCGTCATTTCCGTCAGATATCCGATCATCCAGGACGGCGCATTCATCGGCTGCGCCTCCGCCAATATCACGCTCGACGTTCTATCCCAGTTTCTCACGGGTCATCGCGCGAGTGCCCACGGCACGACGCTCATCGCCAATCCGAACAACGGGATGGTCATCGCCTACCCCGATCTCAAGAAGAATGTCCGAAGGGAAAATGGCCGGCTCGAAATCGCCACATTGGATGATATCGCCGACGACAACGTGCGGGAGGCCTACCGGCTGCAGGGCGAGACCAATCGCGATGACTTCTTCTTTCGCTCACCGCAAAACGGCGAGGAGATCAGCGCGTCCTTTGCGCGGTATCCGGGCAGTTTCGGGCAACCATGGGAGGTCGTCATCCTGACGCCCACCAGCGACTTCGTCGGCGACCTCGAACGAACCAACCGGCAGATGATTTTTCTGATTGGGACCCTCACAGCCATCGAGTTGCTCCTGATCTATTTCTTTTCGAAGCGGCTGTCGCATCCGATCGAGGGTATTTCGCAGGATTTGAGGTCGGTCGAAGACCTGTTGTTCACGCATGCGGCGCCGGCAACGTCGAGAATCAAGGAGATCAGGGAGCTACAGACCGCGGTCAGCCTGTTCGAGACCTCGCTGCGGTCGTTCTCCTCCTTCGTGCCGCTGGATGTTGTCAGGAAGCTGATCAAGACCGGAACCCCGCTGACACTCGGCGTCGAGCAGCGCGCAATGACGGTGCTGTTCACCGATCTCCAGGACTTTTCCAGCCTCGCCGAGCAAATGGAGCCCAACGATCTGCTCAGTCAACTATCAGTCTATTTCGAAGCGGTCTCGCAGGCGATCGCCGAGGAGCACGGCACGGTCGACAAGTTCATCGGCGACGGCATTATGGCGTTCTGGGGTGCGCCGGCTCATCGCTCCGATCACGCGCTACGCGGTTGCCGCGGCGCCTTGCGCGCGACGCGGCGCATGCAACGCCTCAACGACGAGTGGAGCGCCGAAGGCCGGCCGCGACTGCATCTTCGCATTGGGTTGCATAGCGCGGAAGTGCTGGTCGGCAATGTCGGCTCGAGCGAGCGTTTGAGCTACACGGTGATGGGTGACGGGGTCAACGTCGCGGCCCGCCTTGAAGGGATTAACAAAACGTTCGGGACCACGATCTGCATCAGCGACAGCGTGTTGGAAGCTGCCGGCGGTAATATTGCGGCGAGACCCATCAGGACCGTTCAAGTCAAAGGCCGCAAGCACGCATTCATGATCTACGAGTTACTTGGCATCAGGGATAGCGACGATCCGCAACTTGCAGTGCCTGACGGCTTCGAAAGACTGTGCGAGATGACGCTGGCGGCATCGAGTTGTTTTGAAAAAGGCCGATTCGACGAGGCAGCGCAGCGGTATGAAGAGATCCTCATGGAATTTCCCGACGACACCGTAGCCAAATCGTTGCTCGCAGCTTGCTCCGCGACACCTTCTGCGGATACGGGAGGCTACGTCGCGCGGAGAAGGTCGATTAACGGCGGCCCCTCTGCGGTGCGGCGGTAATTGGGCAACCGCCGACGAAGGCCCACGACCGGACACTGCCAGCTCGGCTATTCGATCACCTCGTCGGCACGCGCGAGAAGCGTCGCGGGAATATCTATTCCGAGCGCCTTTGCCGTTCGAACATTGATCACCAATTCAAAAATGATCGGCTGCTCGACGGGCAATTCGCTCGGCTTCGCTCCACGCAGAATGCGGTCGACAAAGCGTGCCGCATGGCGATAGAGCTCAGGCAGTTTGGGTCCGTACGACAACACGCAGCCGGCTGCCGCAAAGTCCGAATTGATAGAGAAACACGGAATCCTGTTCGCTGCCATGAGGCTGCCGATCTGGTCCCTGTAACCGAAGATGACGGGGTCGTCGATGATCTCAAGGGCAGCCGCTCCGCCTCGAATGGCCTCTTCGAATACACCCGGCAATTCGGAGGGGCTGGAAATTCCCACATCCTTTATTTCGAGGTTGAGCGCCTTACCCATCGCGACATATTCGAGCAAAATCAACTCTGCGCCTCGGCTCGGCCTGTTCCACAGCACCGCGACGCGCGAGGCGCCCGGCAACATCTCTTTGAGCAGAGCCAGACGTTTTCCGCTCGCGTCGGTCGCCTGCGCGCTCATACCGGTGACGTTGCCTTCGGGGCGCGCCAGGTTGGTGACAATCCCCGCTCCGATGGGATCGGCGACCTGCGTAAAGACGATGGGGATCGTCGCGGTGGCTTGCTTGGCAACGAGGGCGGGTTGCGTAGGCGAGGCAACGATCACTTCGGGCTGAAAAGCGAGAAGCTCGTTCATCAGGCGCGGGAGAGCATCGGCGCTTCCCTCGGAGAAGCGCCATTCGATCGTGATGTTGTCGCCCTCTACCCAGCCCGCTTCGGAAAGCGCCTGCAGAAACGCCCGAAAGTTTGGTGTCGGATGAGTCCTGATCGAGCCCTGGTAGAGGACACCGAGGCGCCGCGGTTTTGTCTGTTGCGCGTGAAGGGCGATCGGCCACATCGCAGCGCCACCTGCCAGTGCGATGAACTCGCGCCGTCTCATGCCAACCCGTCCTTAGGGAGCACCGATCGTACAGCTTCAAAATGAACCGTGGGAGGGGGTAACGCGGACCAAAGTCCGAGTTGGATCAACGTTCAGCGACGCCCAACAGGCACGGGAAACGCCGGATCGGGACGCACAGGTGTCCCGAGCGTCATCACGACCAGGCCGCCCTAAATGACGGTTCAGACGGCTTCGACCCACCGACGCCGAATGATCAAACGGGCGCGACTTTCTGGCAAAAGTCTGTCTCCGGTCGCAAAATGCTCTATAGTCTCCACCAAGATCATCGAAAGGTCATGACTGCGTGGGATCAGGATCAATGCAATCCCTCGCCACTTAATTGCAGGCATCCGATGATTGCCCAGCTTACCCGCAGTGAGCGCCAAAGCGCGATCCTGATCAGCCTCGTGGTCTCGGTCATCGGATTGCTGCTTGGCCTGGCGGGCCGGGACGACCCGATCGGCGTCCACGGCGCGCTGATCTTTGTCGCCGGCATACTCACGATCTTTCTCGTCGGCCGGGACTACTATGCGCCGGAGCCCTCGAGTGGCCGGCTTGCCCAATACTACGACGATCCCAGCAAGGCCGGGCTCGTTCTGGCGATGATCTGGGTCATCTTCGGGCTTGCGGTCGGCGACTGGGTAGCGTGGCAGCTCGCCAATCCTGACCTCACCTTCGGCGGGGGCTGGTCGAGCTTTGGCCGGCTCCGACCCGTCCACACCACGTCCGTGATCTTCGGCTTCGGCGGCAACGGCCTCATCGCAACCTCGTTCTACGTCCTGCAGCGGACCTCGCGCGCGCGCCTGCCGGACCAACTCAGCCCGTGGTTCGTGCTCGTGGGCTACAACCTGTTCTGCTTGCTCGCGGTCACCGGCTACTTGATGGGGATTACGCAATCGAAGGAATATGCCGAGCCCGAGTGGTACGCCGATATCTGGTTGGTCGTGGTGTGGGTCGTTTATTTCCTGATCTATCTGCGCACGCTGGCGCGGCGCAAGGAGCCCCACATCTACGTCTCGAACTGGTACTACATGGCCTTCATCCTGGTCGTGGCGATGCTGCACATCGTCAACAACCTCGCCGTTCCCGTCTCGCTGGGCCACGCCAAAAGCTACTCGCTGTTTTCGGGCGTTCAGGACGCCATGACGCAATGGTGGTACGGCCACAACGCGGTGGCGTTCTTCCTGACCGCGGGCTTCCTCGGCATGATGTACTACTTCCTGCCGATGCGAGCCGGCCGTCCGATCTTCTCCTACCGGATATCCATCATCAGTTTCTGGGGCATCACCTTCTTCTACATGTGGGCCGGATCGCACCACCTGCACTACACGGCGCTGCCGCAATGGGTACAAACGCTCGGCATGACCTTCTCGCTGATGCTGTTGATCCCCTCTTGGGCCTCTGCCGGAAACGCGCTGCTGACGCTGAACGGCGCCTGGCACAAGGTCCGCGACGACGCGACGCTGCGCTTTATGATGGTTGCGGCCGTATTTTACGGCCTCACCACCTTTGAAGGATCGTTCATGGCGATCCGCTCGGTCAACTCGCTATCGCATTACACCGACTGGACCATCGGCCACGTGCATGCCGGCGCGCTCGGCTGGGTCGCGATGATTACCTTCGGCTCGATCTACGCCTCGGTGCCATGGCTCTGGAAGCGCGAGGCCATGTATTCGGCGCGGCTCGTCGAAGCCCATTTCTGGCTCGCGCTGGCCGGTACCGTGATCTACGTCTTCGCGATGTGGAACTCCGGCATCATTCAGGGACTGATGTGGCGGACCTACAACGACAGCGGCACGCTGGCCTTTTCCTTCGTCGATTCGCTCGTTGCAATGCATCCTTACTATGTTGCCCGCGCCGTGGGAGGCCTCCTGTTCCTGATCGGCGCATGCATCGGTGCCTACAACGTCTGGCTGACAATCACGCGCCCTGTCGCGGCCGCGGAAACAGCCGGTGACCAGCCGGCGCCAGAGCCTGGCGCCGGCATAGCCCCGCAGCCGGCGGAGTAGCCGTCATGTCGCTGTTCGGATTTCACTACCGGCTGGAACGCAAGGCGATCGGCCTTGTGCTGGGGATCATCGTGGTCGCCAGCATCGGCGGCCTGGTTGAAATCGCGCCGCTCTTCACCATCCATCAGACGGTCGAGGACACCCCGGACATGCGGCTCTACACGCCGCTTGAGCTAGCGGGGCGCAACATCTACATCCGCGAGGGCTGCTATGCCTGTCATTCGCAGATGATCCGAACCCTGCGCGACGAGGTCGACCGGTACGGCCCGTACTCGCTCGCCGTCGAATCCAAATACGATCACCCGATGCTGTGGGGATCGAAGCGCACCGGGCCCGACCTCGCGCGGATCGGCGAGAAATATTCCGATCGGTGGCATGTCATCCACCTCATCAATCCACGCGACGTCGTGCCGGTCTCGGTCATGCCCGCCTATGACTGGTTGCTCGGCACGGAATTGCGCGTCGACGATCTGTCCCTGCATCTGAAGGCCCAGCGCGCGGTCGGCGTGCCCTATACCGACGAGATGATCGCCAACGCACCGCTCGACGCCTATGGCCAGTCCAACCCGGACTCGCCGCAGGCCGAAGGAGTGACCAAACGCTATGGCAAGGCCACGACCATCCGCGCATTCGACGGCCAGCCGGATCGGTTGACGGAAATGGATGCGCTTGTCGCCTATCTGCAAATTCTCGGTCGCCTTACCGACGCGGCCCATACATATGCAGAGCAGCCAGGAGCGGCTCAATGAGTGTCGCGCACGATTTTCTCGTCGGCGTCTCCAAGTCGTTCGGGTTGTTCTACCTGATCGCGCTGTCGGTCGCTGTCTTGATCTACACGTATTGGCCGTCCAACAAGCAGCGGTTTGATCGCGCCGCCAAGTCCATCCTTGACGATGAGGACACGCCATGGCGGTAGAGCAACAAGAGCGTGACAGCTACACCGGTTATCTCACCACCGGCCATGAATGGAACGGCATCAAGGAATTGAACACGCCGGTCCCGCGTGCGGTCTATTTCTTCCTGACCCTCGCCTTCCTGTTTTCAGTCGGATACTGGGTTCTGATGCCGGCATGGCCGCTGGGCGCGACCTATACCAAAGGTCTGCTCGGCATCGATCAACGTAACGTCGTGGCGGCTTCGCTGAAACAGGCAGCCGTCGATCGCAGCGTCTGGACCAAAAAGATCGAAACCGAAGACTTTGCGACGATCCAGTCCGATCCGGGCTTGATGCAAGTCGTGCGTGAGACCGGACATGCGCTGTTCGGGAACAATTGCGCCGCCTGCCACGGCCAGGATGCCAAGGGTGGCCCCGGTTTCCCGAACCTGACGACTTCGTCATGGCTCTGGGGCGGCAAACCGGAACAGATCTTCGATACCATTCGTGTCGGCATCAACTCCACACATCCCGATACGCACGTGTCGCAGATGCCGGCGTTCGGTCGCGATCAGATGCTGCAGCGCGCCGACGTTCTGAAAGTCGACTCGTTCGTCTATTCGCTCTCCCATCCGGGCGCGAAAAACGTCGATCCCGGCAACGTCGAGGCCGGCAAGGCAATTTTCGCCGCCAACTGCGTCTCCTGTCACGGTAACGACGCCAAGGGCAATTCCGAACTGGGCGCGCCCGATCTCACCGACAAGTTCTGGATCTATGGCGGCGATCTCGAGACAATCGACACCACGGTCTGGGGCGGAAGGCAGGGCCAAATGCCGACCTGGGAAAAGCGACTATCAGAACTCGATCGCAAGATCCTGACGCTCTACCTCATCGACAAGCGGACGGCGAACCCATGAACGAGCGCGCCGCAAACCATGCGCGGGCCTACCTGAACAAGACGACCGTGATGCGGCTCTGGCTTCCGCTCGCCCTTGCGGCGGCGGCCTTGTTCGCTGCCAACGCGCAACTGATCTACCTCGCGACAGAGTCGGAGCCGCCTTGCGTTGCTCACGCCCGGCAAGGCGAAGGGAGCGGGGGACACGGTATCTTCAGCGCCGCACAGTCCTCATGTACGCCGCCGCGGGCCGCCCAGGCGATTTCCGAGCAGGGAGAAACGCGATGACGATGATCCCTTCAGTCGCACCGCCGCTTCCGACCCCCAACCAGTGGACCCGGCCGCTGACCTCAGCCGACCCGTTCAAATGGCTCGCCCAGGGATGGCGGGACTTCATGATCGAGCCTGCGATGAGCGTGGTCTACGGTCTGCTGATATTCTTGATCTCTGTCGTCTTTGTCGGTGGCCTGGTCGCACTTGGCCGCGACTATATTTTGTTTCCGGCGTTCGCCGGCTTCATGGTGATCGGCCCGATCCTTGCGGTCGGCCTCTACGAGAAAAGCCGGCGAATCGAAACCGGCAAGCCGCTGCGCTGGCGCAATCTCTTCTTTGTCAGGCCCCGATCGGGTGGCCAGATCCTGTTCACCGGAGTGCTGCTGTGCTTGCTGATGATGGTGTGGATGCGCGCCGCGGTCATCATCTACGCGCTGTTTTTTGGTCTTCGACCTTTTCCGGGCCTCAATCACATTGCGCCAATGCTGTTCACGACGGGGGTGGGCTGGGCAATGCTCGCGGTTGGTACGGCGGTCGGCGGTTTATTCGCTGCATTCTCCTTCGCGATCAGCGCGTTTTCGATCCCGATGCTGCTCAATGAGCCGACCGACGCGCTGACCGCGATGGGGTCCAGCATGGCGCTGGTCTGGAACAATCTGAGGGTGATGTTGATCTGGGCCGTCATCGTGCTTGGGTTGTTCCTCGCGAGCCTTGCTAGCGCGATGCTCGGATTGATCCTGATCTATCCCCTGCTCGGTCATGCCACCTGGCACGCCTATCGAGCCGTACAACCGGGCGCAATCCTATGATTGATTTTTTCTTTCTGGTTCCGATTGCGATCGGCATGGGCCTCGCCGGGCTTGCCGCATTCATGTGGACGTTGCGGAACGGTCAATACGACGATCTCGAAGGCGCAGCGCATCGTATCCTGTTCGAGGGCAATGAAGGGCCGCTGCCGGTTGACGAAGGATCGAATCGGCTGGTCAACGTCGATATGGTCCAGAAGCTGACGCGCAAAACCGGCACGGCCGCCGACGACACAGAAGCCGTCGCATAACGCAAGATATTCGGAACGATGGATCCATCGGTAATTTCAGGTCTTGCGGCATTGGCTGGAGCGGCGATCGGAGGCCTCACCTCGGCCGTGGCGGCCTGGTTTACCCAGCGCACCATGGTGCAAGCGCAATGGGTCTCCGGCCAGGCTTTGCGCCGACAGGATCTCTATCGCAATTTCATCGAAGTTGCGGCCAGATGTTACATCCACGCGCTCCAACACGATGACCCGGACATTTCAGGCCTGGTTGATCTCTACGCCGACATTTCTCGGATGCGAGTCGTGTCATCGTCCGAGGTCATCGAAAGTGCCGAGCGCATCGCGCAGAAGGTCCTGGACACCTATTCGGAGCCGGACAAAAGCTTTGGCGAGTTGCGCGGAATGGTCAAAGATCACGCCATCGACTTGCTCCATGATTTCAGCCAGACTTGCCGGATGGAGCAGGACTTTGCCGTTGGTCGGGTCGGCAAGTATGCCAGTTCAATCCCATTGAAGCGCGATGGACGCGGCGCAACAATCAAGACATAGTAGAGCGCGATCCCGGTCATCAGCCAAGCGGAGTCAGGCATGGAATTGCCGACCTCGGGTAATGAAACTCAAAGCACGACCGAGGCGCCAAATGACGGAAAGGAGCGGAACACGCGCGCTGCGACGCGCGTCCCTTCCATTATCGTCGGTACCGTCGCAGCTATCGTCGTTGCGCTTTCCATCTTCTATCTCCTGAGGCCGGAACCACTGCTCGTGCAGGGCGAGGCCGATGCGACGCGGTTCGACATTGCCGCGCGTGTCGACGGACGGGTCAAGGAAATACCTGTCGAACGTGGCCAGAACGTTCCTGCAGGCGCGGTGCTCGTACGGATCGATAATCCCGAAACTCTGGCCAAATTCGAGCAAATGAAAGCCGCAAAGGCCGTTGCCGAGGCCCAACTCGCCAACATCCTCGCCGGAACGCGAGTGGAAACCATCGCCGCGCGGAAGGCGGAAATGGAGCGCGCGCGGGCGGCTCTGGTGCTGGCGCAGAAAACCTTCGACCGCACGCACACCTTGACCGAGCAGGGCAATGCGCCGCAAGCCCGTCTCGACCAGGTGACCGACAATCTGCACGAAACCGAGCGGGCGGTCGATCAAGCTACCTCAGCCTATCAGCAAGCGGTCAACGGCTACACGAAAGAAGAGCGGGCGATCGCCAGCACCAACGTCGAAAAAGCCAATGCCGACATCCAGAGCGTTCAATCGATCATCGATCAGCTCGAGGTCTATGCCCCCGTCGCTTCGCAGGTCTACCAGCGCAATGTGGAGCCGGGCGAATATGTATCTCCGGGCGTGCCGCTCATTACCTTGATCGATCTGGCCGACGTCTGGATCCACTTCGACCTTCGCGAAGATCTGGTAAAGGGCTTGAAGGTCGGCGATCGATTTGACGTTCACATTCCAGCGCTCGATGACCGCCGCATCACGGTCGAAGTCAAGCTGATTGCCACCAAGGGCGAATATGCGAGTTGGCGGGCCACGCGAGCCTCGGGCGATTTCGATCTCAGGACGTTTTCGATCCGCGCCTATCCGGTCCAGCCGGTGCCCGAGCTGCGGCCTGGAATGAGCGCCTATCTCGACTGGCAGTCGCGACAATGAGTCTGGCATCCAAGCCCGGATTCCGGCTGGTCGTGCAACGCGAATGCCGCTGGCTGCTTCGCGATCGAGTGGCGTTGCTGCTGATCTTCGGCGTACCGCTTTTTGCGTTCGTGGTTCTCACCACCGTGTTCAGCCATCCAGTGATCCGGGGGCTTGGGGTCACCGTCGTCGACGAGGACAAGTCGGATGCATCGCGCGCGCTGGTGGAATATATCGCGGCATCACCGAGCCTGCATATCGTCGACCGCGCCGGCACGCTCTCCACGGCCGTGCACGATATACGGTCGGGAAAAGCAATCTCCGCCGTCTATATCCCGCCGGATTTCGAGCGCGACCTGAAAGCCGACCGCCGGCCACAGGTCGTGGGCTTCTATAACCAGCAGTTCCTGACCCCGTCCGGCATTGCATCCTCGGGCCTGAGTGACGCGCTGTCCGCCGCGGCAGCCGTAGCCGCTCCCGCCAAGCGCGCCGCGCCGGCGCCGGCCTCGATCGGAACAATGACCGCGGAGACCATCGCACTGGTCAACCCGCAAAAGAACTATGCGCAGTTCCTGCTGCGTGCGCTGCTGCCGACGATCATTCACGTCGTGATCACGCTCGCCGCCGGCTATTCCGTCGGCTCCGAATTCCGCCGTCGCGACGCGCGGGCCTGGCTCGAAAGTGCCGGAGGCAATCCGGTCGTCGCGCTGGTCGGCAAGCTCACGCCGCTGTTCTGCATCTTTGTCCTGATCATGTTGGCCGAGCCGTTCGTTCTCGAAGGCGTACTGCAAATCCCCTTCAAGGGAGACGTGCCGCTGCTGGTCGCCGCCGGCTCGCTCCTGATCATTGCCTATCTGTCGCTTGGCGCCTTGCTACAGCTCCTGGCCGGCGACCTCGCGACAGGGCTCGGACTTGCCGGCCTGATTGCCTCTCCTGCATTCGGCTACGCGGGCGTCGGCTTTCCCACGATCGGCATGAACACCTTTGCGCAAGTCTGGAGCTCCATCCTGCCGCTGCGCTGGTACATGGCCGTCCTGCTGGGACAAGCCGCGCGGGGATTGCCTGTCTCTGATTCCGCCGTTCCTTTTGCTGCGCTCGCGGGCCTGGCGGTGCTGTTTGCCATCCTCGCATTGCTGCGCATGGCGAGCCTCACGCGCAAGGGCTGGTTCGAGACGCCGCGACCTGCCGAGCAAGGCGACAGCGACCCGCCCCCACGCGGCATCGGCGGCGCCTTCGCGTCGGAGTGGCGGCGCGTGCTGGGAACGCGGAGCGCCTTCACCCTTTTGTTCCTCGCCCCCCTGATCTACGGCATCTATTATCCCCAACCCTATCTGAACCAGATCCTTCGCAAGCTGCCCATCGCAGTCGTCGACAATGATCTGAGCGATCTCAGCCGCCAGATCGTTGAGACGCTGGACGCGAGCGGCGCATTGCGCGTTGCGGTTCGCGCGCGAACGCTTGCCGAGGCGCGTGCCGCCATCGATCGCGGGGAGGCCTTTGCCGCCGTCGATATCCCTTCCGGCACCGAGCGTGACGTGCTCAAGGGCATCACTGCTCACATTCCGATCTACGCGGATGCCACCTACCTGTTCATATTCAGATCGACCGCAAGCGGCGTCGCCACGGCCATCGGCACATTGACCTCCAATCTCGTTTCGCGGGGCGCACGCTCCGATGGAAGCCTCATTCAGGCGAAATTGGCGAGCATGAGCCCGGCCGACGTTCTCCTGCAGCCGATCTTCAACCCGGTGGGCGGCTATGCGAGTTACGTCGTGCCGGCGGCGTTCATACTGATCCTGCAGCAAACCCTGCTGATCGGCGCGGCCATGCTGACCAGAGCGGCTCTGGCAAAAGGCGGCGGCGCATTCGCCGGCGTGTTCGGCCGCGGCGTCGCCCATCTGACCATCTACCTTCCGGCGGTTGCGCTTTATCTCGTCGTGCTGCCGCGCATCTACGGCTTTTCGACGCTCGGGCATCTCCCGCAACTCATCGCACTCGCCGCGATCTTTTTGCT
>Ga0310915_10001270_pt1 | contig 12961 bp, 14 predicted proteins | sample GREbulkMGAN111_FD_202508 | JGI IMG/M metagenome (GOLD analysis project Ga0310915, IMG submission 202508) | Lab enrichment of tropical soil microbial communities from Luquillo Experimental Forest, Puerto Rico - GRE.bulkMG.AN111 | ecosystem: Environmental > Terrestrial > Soil > Tropical forest >...
GCTCGCTGCGCGCATCGAGTATGCGCAGGCAGATATTCTGAAGCTTGGATCGATCGGGCTCAGCTTCGATGTCGTCGATGCGTGCGGCGTGCTGCATCACATGGCGGATCCGCTTGCCGGCTGGCGCATTCTTTTGTCGCTGTTGCGATCCGGCGGCCTCATGCATCTTGCGTTCTACAGCGATGCCGGTCGCGCCGACGTCGCGGCTGCGCGTGCGTTCATCGCCGAACGCGGATTCAGTTCGACTCCCGACGACATCCGCCGCTGCCGGCAGGAACTTCTTGCAGGGTCGCTCGCGAGCGTGACGCGCTTCACGGATTTCTTCACGACGAGCGAATGCCGCGATCTGCTCTTTCACGTGCACGAGTCACGCGTCACGATTCCGGTGATCAGAGATTTCATCCGTGAGAATGGACTGACATTCGTCGGCTTCGAATTCGACCTGCCGCTACTTCTGCGCCACCGCGCGCGGTTCGCCGCCGCCGGCTGGTCGCTCGCTGATCTTGATCGCTGGCAAGAGGTTGAGACGAAGTATCATGATACTTTCTCCGGCATGTACCAGTTCTGGGTGCAGAAGAACTGAACGCGCTAACGCGAACGAAAACGGCGCGCGCAGTGTTCTCTTCGCTCATCAAACGCAGACGGAGATCTCTTGGCACGATCGTCACCATGAAAGGAGGTCTGCGATGCGTATTCGAACCATCATGCTTGCGACGCTCGCCCTGTCGTGGACGGCGCTGGCGCAAGCACCTGCCAGAGCCCTGCCCTACGACCCCTATACCAATGCATGGCGACGGTGAGCGGGATCGGCGGCTTTTGTACGTACAATCAGTTCTACAACCCACGCCCGTCGGCGAGTCGATCGCGCAAGCGCCCGGCCTACTACTAGGTGCTCCTGAGCCCGGATTGACTGCCCGCGGCGGCCGTGCGCAATTGCGCCGCCGTGCAGTCAGGGCCCTTCAACATTGCGCAAACTTTGCAGGAGGCGCTGCGCCTGCATCAGCAGGGCCGCCTGCGCGATGCCGAAAGACTCTACGCACGCGTACTCAAGGCGTCGCGGAACAATTTCGATGCGCTGCACCTACTCGGCCTGATCAAGGCGCAAGGTGGCCAGATGGGGGAAGCGCATCGCTTGATGGCGTCGGCGCTGAAGATCAATCCAAACGCGCCGGATGCGCTCGTCAATTTCGCCAATGTGCTGCATGCGCTCAAGCGCGACGCCGAAGCGCTGACGCATCTCGACAAGGCGCTGGCGCTGCGGCCGGGCGATCAGGAAGCGCTGCTTTATCGCGGCAATGCGCTGAACGCGCTCGATCGCCCCGAGGACGCCATTGCCTCTTACGACGCCGTGCTCGCGCGCAAACCCGCGCATGGCGATGCTCTACTTAATCGCGGCACGGCGCGCGCGCGGCTCGGCCGCCATGCCGATGCACTCGCCGATTTCGATGCGCTGCTTGCGCGCAACCCGCATCATGTCGAGGCGCTCTTTAACCGTGGCACGGCGCTGCTCGAACTCGAGCGTCCCGAGCCCGCGCTCGCGGCTTTCGATGCGGCGGTTGCGGGCGCGCCCCGGCACACTGGCGCGTGGACCAATCGCGGGCGCGCGCTGCAGGCGCTCAACCGACACGCGGATGCAGTTGCAAGTTTCGAAAAAGCGATTGCCCTCGACAAAAATTTCGCCGATGCACACTCGAACATGGCGCTGTCGCTGCTCACGCTCGGGCAATTGTCGCGCGGCTTTGCCGAATACGAATGGCGGTGGAAGCGCACCGGCATGACCGACGCCCGCCGCGGCTACCGCGGGCGGCCATGGCTCGGCGAGTTTCCCCTCGGCCAGCGCACAATTCTGCTCGCCGCCGAACAGGGTCTGGGTGACAGCATCCAGTTCGTCCGCTATGCCCCGCTGCTCGCGCGCTCCGGCGCAGAGGTCGTGCTCGAAGTGCAGCCCGAACTGAAAGCGCTGCTTGCGAGCGTTGATGGCGTTGCATCGTGCCATGCGCGCGGTGAGACGCTTCCCGCCTATGATGTCTACTGCCCGCTCGGCAGCCTGCCGTTGGCGTTCAGGACCGAGCCGGGAACGATCCCCGCCGACATTCCCTACCTACGCGCCGATGATGCCCATCTCGCGACATGGCGACCGACCATCGAGGCGCTTCCGGGCAAGCGTGTCGCGCTGGCCTGGGCCGGCCATGCCCGGCATGCGAACGACCGCAACCGGTCGATCGCGCTCGAAACGCTCGAACCACTGCTCGCGCTCGACGGCATCTCGTTCATCAGCATCCAGCGCGACCTGCGTGGCGACGACGCGGCGCTATTGGCGCGGCACAAATCCGTCACGCATATCGGCGATAAACTGGATGACATGGCCGACACCGCGGTCGTTCTCGCGCTCGCCGATCTGACGATCGCGGTCGACACGTCCGTCATTCATCTTGCCGGCGCAATGGGACGCGAGGCGTGGGTGATGCTGCCCTTCTCGCCCGACTGGCGATGGACGCTCACGGGCGACCATAGCCCCTGGTATCCGCGAATGCGGCTGTTCCGCCAGCCCAAGCCGGATGATTGGCCGGGCGTGATCGCCAGCCTGCGCGACGCACTCCCGCGCGTCACCCCCGATTGATCTCGTCGATCAGGCCGCGACGCGGGTACGGGCGACCAGCGCCGGCGCTTGCGGATGCGTCTTGAGCCAATCGCGCGCAGCGCGCTGCGCACAGCCGATCTCGAAGTCGCTCATCTGCGCGGCGATCTCACGACGCATCTGCGCAGCATCCTTGTGACCGCGCGTTGCGGCAATGTTAAACCACTTGTGCGCCTGCACAAGATCAATCGCCACGCCTGCCCCCGCGGAAAAGACCATGCCAAGGCCGAAATAATCTTCGGCGTTCGCCGGTTCGGCGCCCCCCGACGCCATTTCCAAGCTCGTCATCGCAATCCCCTATTTGTCTCCGCCGATGTGCCTCAAGGCCCGGCGGACCACCTGTTGTCGAACACGCTTTCAAGCGGCGGTGATCATCGGGATAAAATTTGAATGGCAGTTTAAGTGATGCGATGAATCGGACGTAAACAGCGCGCGCTTTTGCGGCCCGAATGCAGCGTTTCCGCGCCAAATGGTGTATTTGTCACGTCGTTGAGAGATCGCTAACTGAACTCGTTCAGCGGCAACTAACCACCCGGCGATGTCGCCATCATCCCGTCCGCGCGCGCTGATTGAACAGCACCGCCTGGACTTTCGGATCCTTCATATCGATGCCCTGGCGCAATTCGAGGCCCAGCGTCATGCCACGCTTGACCGCGGGCCGCGCCTTCATCGTTTCCAGCCAGCGCTTCAGGTTGGGAAATTCGTTGATGTCCTGTCCCTGGCGTTCCCAGCCATTGACCCAACCGACCAGCGCCATGTCGGCGATCGAGTATTTGCCTGCGATGAACGGACGATCCTTGAGGCGAATGTTCATGACGCCATAAAGCCGGTTCACTTCGTTGATGTAGCGATTGATCGCGTAGGTCAAAGTCTCCACGGCGTAGTTCCTGAAATGATGGACCTGTCCGGCCATCGGTCCGACGCCGCCCATTTGCCAGAACAGCCATTGATCGACTTCGACGCGCGCGCGCTCATCCGCCGGATAGAACTTCCCGGTTTTGCGTCCGAGGTATTGCAGGATTGCGCCAGATTCGAAGATCGAGATCGGCCGCCCGCCAGGTCCCTGCGGGTCGATGATCGCCGGCATGCGATTGTTCGGCGAAATCTTCAGGAAGTCCGGATCGAACTGTTCACCCTTTGAAATGTTTACGGGCTTGAGGACATAGGGAAGCCCGCACTCCTCCAGCATGATGGAAATCTTGAAGCCGTTCGGCGTGGGCCAATAATAGAGCTCGATGGGCTTTGCGGATTTGACCGCCTTCTTCGCTTTCGTCTTTGTCTTGTTAGCCTTTGCCGCTGGCCGTCTGCTCTTCCCGCGCGCCATGTCGTAACTCCGTTCTCAATACATTTTTCGAACAACCCGACAGACCTAGGCCGCACGGCCTCAATTCGCAACGGGCGGGCGCGCGGGCCTCTCATGCGATCGCACGATGGAGCAATACAACCTATGCGGGTTATCGTCCTTTTCAGGTTGCGGACTTAGGTCGATCGCCGGCTGAAGCGCCCCGCACCCGTGGAAATAAAGGGAAGTGCACTCATGCATAAAGTCGTATTCGCTCTCGCGCTGGCGGTGGGATTGATGACAGCGCCATTGTCGCAATTTGTCTCGAGCGCCGCCGCGCAACAGCAGGCGAGCATTGCGAAGAACGCAAAGACGACGAAGGAGCCGAGCGCCGATCAGCTTGCGACGCGCGAGCGGCAGAAGAAGTGCGGCGCGGAGTGGAAGGAAATGAAGGCTTCGAACAAGATCGAGAAAGGAACGACCTGGCCAAAGTTCTGGAGCGCTTACAACAAGCGTCTCAAGTCCGCCGCCAACTGACATTGCTTCGATGCGCGAACGCAGAAGCGCACATAAAAAGACTGAGGGCATCGGCGAGACTGAAATCTCGCCGACGCCCTCAGGGTCATCCGAACCGGGGCGCCTCGGGTAACCGCATTGCGCCGATCACACCACGACGCACGCCGGCCCGTATGACGCAATCTCCGACACGTAAGGCCGAAGATCGGGAAGCCGCGTCAGACTAAAGCTTCCGCTTCCGGCGCTTCGTCTTCTTCGCTGCTTTCGCCGCTGCCTTCTTCCTACGTTTAGCCATTGCTGCCCTCCTAGCCATGGATTATGGCGGGTGTCGCATCAGCACGCGTCGGGAATCGACACGCGCTGCCTTCGGTTTACTACAGCACGAGCAAAAAAACAGCGGTATCGCTTAACTAAACGTGTACTCGGACACCGTGCGACACGATGCGACGCAATCGCGCGATCAAAATCGAATTGTTGACGCACGCGCTCGATTGTCGTCGCAAAGTTTCGCGCACTTTGCAGAAATTGAAAAAGATACGATAAAATAAGGATTTTTACAGCGACTACGGTTGCACACATCGTGTCATCGGTGATGAATTTCGTGTGCAGTGTGCACTGCAATTCAAGTTAACCCTATTTACAATCGGCACACCGACGCGATGAAATACTTTTGCACAGATGACCGTGCACAAGCCTTTCAGACCGCCGGAATCGATCAAAAACGAGCGAATCGGGTCGAGTGATTAGGGGTGATTCGCGTCCTCTTGGGTGACCGGTGTGTCCTCTTTGGGTGACCGGTGCGTCGCCTTAACGCGCACCATGCCATCATCCGCGCGCCAAACTTTTCGCGCGCGCATGTTCACGGAACCAATTCGGAAAAGTTTGTGCGCTGCAAGCAATTTCTTGCGCGTCAGAGTCCGAGTTTGCGTTTGAGAATGTCGTTAACCGCTTGCGGACTTGCCTTGCCGCCGGATGATTTCATCACCTGACCAACGAACCATCCGATCGCTTTCGGATTTGACTTGGCATCGGCAACTTTGTCCGGATTTTTGGCGATGATGTCGTCGACGACCTTCTCGATCGCGCCGGTGTCGGTGACCTGTTTCATGCCGCGCTGCTCGACGATCGCGCGCGGGTCGCCACCCGGTTCGTTCCACACGATCTCAAATAGATCCTTGGCGATCTTGCCGGAGATCGTACCGTCCTTGATCAGATCGAGCATCGACCCAAGTTGGTCGGCCGATACGGGCGAGGATGCGATGGTTTTGCCTTCCTTGTTCAAGCGGCCGAACAATTCGTTGATCACCCAGTTCGCCGCGGCCTTGCCGTCCCTGCCTTTTGCGACGGTCTCGAAATACTCCGCCGTTTCGCGCTCGGTGACGAGGACCCCTGCGTCGTACGCCGACAGCGAAAAATTGCGCATGAAGCGTGCTTTTTTCGCGTCCGGCAGTTCGGGAAGGTTTTTCTCCAGTGCGTCGACATAGGCCTGATCGAACTCAAGCGGCAAAAGGTCGGGATCCGGGAAGTAGCGGTAATCATGTGCTTCCTCCTTCGAACGCATCGAGCGCGTCTCACCGCGCCCTGCGTCGAATAGACGGGTCTCCTGTTCAATGACGCCGCCCTCTTCGATGATGTCGATCTGCCGTCGCGCCTCATGCTCGATCGCTTGACCAATGAAGCGGATAGAATTGACATTCTTGATCTCGCAGCGCGTACCGAGTGGATCACCCGGACGACGGACTGAGACGTTGACGTCGGCACGCAGATTTCCCTTCTCCATGTCGCCGTCGCAGGTGCCGAGGTAACGCAGGATCGAACGCACCTTGGCGATATAGGCCTTGGCTTCATCCGCCGACCGCAGATCGGGCTTCGAAACGATCTCCATCAACGCGACACCCGAGCGGTTGAGATCAACATAGGAATATGTCGGGTGGCGATCGTGGACGCTCTTGCCGGCATCCTGTTCGAGATGCACCCGCTCGATGCCGACGGTGATGGTTTCCCCGTTCTCGAGATCGACTGTCACCGCGCCCTCGCCAACCACCGGCGATTTGTACTGGCTGATCTGATAGCCCTGCGGCAGGTCGGGATAGAAATAGTTCTTTCGGTCGAAAACGGATTTGAGATTGATCTTCGCTCTCAACCCCAGCCCGGTGCGGATCGCCTGACGTACGCACTCTTCGTTGATGACGGGAAGCATGCCGGGCATTGCCGCATCCACCAAAGAAACGTGGCTGTTGGGTGCGCCTCCGAATTCGGTGGATGCGCCGGAGAAAAGTTTTGCCTGGGATGTCACCTGCGCATGCAATTCCATGCCGATGACGACTTCCCAATCGCCGGTCGAACCTTTCAGACGTTTCTTGGATCCTGGCTGAACCGTCATCGCGTGCTGACTAATTTTTCGGCAGTTTCCGCGTCGTCACAAGATGTCGTAGCGGTTCGCGCCCCTCGACTGCAAGCGATCTTCGCGGTGTGTCGATAGGCCGCCGCTCGGACATTTTCGCAGATCTGAGTTGTTGGGTGCGCAAACTTCATTTCACGAAATGGCCCGATTTCTGCAACGATTTTCGCCGAATTCGCAGCCCATTCAGTCGGAACCGGGCTGGAGAGCAGACGTTGGAAACGTCATGAACAAAGACAGCAACGGCACATTCGGCATCATCATCGGCGGCGTCGTCGCCGTTATCGCCGCAATCTTTATTTTGAGCGGCGGCGAATTGGGCGGCAAGAAAACAGTCGAGGGAGATCAGGATCTTCCTCCGGTTGCCACGACGGACAGGTAGCGTCACCACCACGCCTGCGGACTGAACTGACCGGCAGCGTGTTCGACGACGCTTGCCAGCGAGAACAGTGTCTCCTCGTCGAACGGCCGCCCGATCAGCTGCAATCCGAGCGGTAGTTCCTGCGCATCATGACCTGCGGGAACTGCGATTCCTGGCAGACCGGCCATATTTGCGGTCACCGTAAACACGTCGTTCAGATACATCTCGACGGGATCGGCGCTGCCCTTCTCGCCGAGGCCGAAGGCCGCCGACGGTGTCGCCGGCGTCAGCATGGCATGCACGCCGGCATTGAAGCAGTCCTCGAAGTCTCTCTTGATCAGAGTCCGCACTTTCTGCGCCCGCAGATAATATGCGTCATAGTAGCCGGCCGAGAGCACATAGGTGCCGATCATAACCCGCCGCCGGACTTCGGCGCCAAAGCCGTTGCTGCGGGTCTTCTCATACATGTCGATGATCTCGCGAGCGGGCTCACGAAGTCCGTAGCGAACGCCGTCATAGCGCGCGAGATTGGACGAGGCTTCCGCAGGCGCGACGATGTAATAGGCCGGCAGGGCATATTTCGTGTGCGGTAAGGAGACGTCGACCAGTTCGGCGCCTGCGGCTTTCAACCAATCGCGCCCTTTCTCCCAGATCTTCTCGATCTCGGCCGGCATGCCATCGAGGCGATACTCTTTGGGAATACCGATGCGCAGGCCTTTAACCGATTTGCCGACCGCGGCTTCATAGTCAGGCACCGGGATGTCAGCGCAGGTCGTATCTTTCGGGTCGGGCCCCGCCATCGAGCGCATGAGAATGGCCGCATCTCGCACCGTGCGCGCGAACGGTCCGGCCTGATCGAGCGACGAAGCAAAGGCGACAATTCCCCAACGCGAGCACCGGCCGTAGGTCGGCTTCATGCCGACCGTGCCCGTAAAGGCTGCCGGCTGGCGGATCGAACCACCGGTATCCGTGCCGGTGGCACCAAGGCACAGGCGCGCCGCAACGGCGGCAGCCGATCCTCCGGACGAACCGCCGGGAGTTAGCGGGGTGTTCGAACCCTTTCGCCGCCAAGGTGAATGCACGGCGCCGAAATACGAAGTCTCGTTGGAGGATCCCATCGCAAATTCATCGCAATTGGTCTTGCCGAGAAGCACCGCACCGTCACGCCAGAGCTGCGACGTCACAGTCGATTCATAGGTCGGCACGAAATTGTCGAGGATATGCGAACAGGCCGTCGAACGTACGCCCGCCGTGCAGAACATGTCCTTGACGGCAAGCGGAATGCCCTCAAGTGGTCCGGCGTTGCCCTGTGCGATGCGTGCGTCGGACGCTTTGGCCATTTCGACGGCGCGTTCTGGAGTATGCAGGACAAACGCATTGAGCGCCCGCGCCTTCTCGATCGCCGTCTGATGTGCGCTCGTCAATTCGGCCGCGGAGAAGGATTTCTTTTTCAGTCCGTCTCGCGCCTCGACCAAACTGAGCGAGGTCAATTCAATCACGATGGGACTCATCCGCACGTCGCAGCGCGTCACCGGGCTCGCGCTTTTCCGGCTCGACGGGCGCTTCGCAACGAAATCCCGTTTCTTCGGAACGACCTTCCTTTTCCATCAACGCCCGGCGCTCCGCTTCGAGAGCGTCGATCATCGACAGGTATCCGAGCTCACAGGCGATACACATTGTCTAAACCGCTTGCGTGGAACGATGCTTTGCGTTCATTCCACCACCTTGGGCACCACGAAATAATTGTCCTCGCTCATCGGTGCGTTTCTGACGATATCTTCCGCAATGCCCCCGTCAGTTACCGAATCGACCCTTTTCTTCATCGTCATGGGAGTTACCGAAGTCATCGGTTCGACGCCCTCGACCTTAACCTCCGAAAGCTGCTCGACAAATGCGAGCATGGCGTTGAGCTCGCCTTCGAGATGTCCGACCTCATCCTCTGCGACGGCGATGCGCGCGAGGTGCGCAATGCGGCGGACGGTGTTTGCGTCGACTGCCATGCAATTTTCCAGAAGATACTTCACAACGGACTTCCGGCTTGCCTATAGCAGAGCGGCTTTCCGCACGACAACCCAGCTTTATGACCGTATCCCACGCATCAGGTCCTGAGCTTCCGAGACGAACACTTCAACCAGGGCACCCGCGGGCAGTTCACGCCCCAGGGCCGCCGCCTGTCCTGCGAGCATGGGCGAAAAATCGCCTGACCCCTGCGCTTGCGCCTTCGCATGCAGCGGGGCCAGCGCCCCGCTCGCCAGCGGAAACGCCGGGGCGACATCGCTGATGGGCCCGAGCTCCCGGATGATGCGATTGATCAAAGCGCGGGCAGGCCGACCGCTCAGAACGTTGGTCAGCACCGTGCTGTCGTCACGCGCGGCCCGCAACGCCGCGCGGTGCGGCGGCAATATCTTGGCCTCCGGGCAGAACAGAAACGCTGTGCCGATCTGTACGCCCGCCGCACCCAGCATCAATGCCGCCACGAGTCCGCGGGCATCGGCGATGCCGCCCGAAGCGATCACCGGAATGCTCACGGCATCGACGACCTGCGGCAGCAGCGCGAAGAGACCAACCTGCGTTGCAATGTCCACGTTAAGGAACATCCCGCGATGACCGCCGGCTTCGGTTCCCTGCGCGATCACTGCGTCGCAGCCGCCCTTCTCCAGGTGCCGAGCCTCACTGACCGTTGTCGCGGACGCGATCACCCTGGCGCCAGACGATTTAACGCGTTTGACCAGGCCGTCATCCGGCAAGCCGTAATGAAAGCTGACCACCTCGGGTTTCAACTCTGCGACGACAGCACACATTTCGGAGTTGAAAGGAGTCCGGTTTGTTACAGTAACCGGCGCCGATGGGTCGATGTCGAATTCGACGTAGTACGGTTTCAGCTTTTCCCGCCACGCATGTTCGCGCGCGTTGTTCGGCACCGGCGGTTTGTGAGTAAAAAAGTTCAGATTGACCGGCTTGTTCGTCGTCGCCGACCGGAATTGCGCCACCTGCGCACGCAGCTTCTCGGTATTGAGCATGCCGGCCGGCAGCGAGCCGAGTCCGCCGGCCTTTGTCACAGCGATCGCGAGCTCGGCGTCCATCGCGCTCGCCATCGGCGCCTGCACGATCGGATACTCTATCCTGAATAAGTCGAGCAGCCTTCGGTCCGGCCATACAGCCATGGTCATGCTCCCGGTTCGTTCAATCTATCCCGTCCGGGCGCTGCAAAGGATTCGCAAGAGGTTGAGTGCTATCAGGGTTTCGGCGAAGGCTGAATGTGGATGCCCCCAATGAATTTGGAGGCCCGACGCGAACCGGCTACCATTTTCTGCATGTCCTCGCCTACCCATAACCGATACCCCTACTCACCCATTCCCGCACGAGCAGTCTACGACTGGCCCGACGGCAAGCGCCTTGCGGTCTATATCGGGCTCAATCTCGAATGGTTTTCGTTCGGCAAGGGTCTGGGCGCCGAGCTCGCGCCCGGCGGACCACAGCCGGACGTGCTCAATTATGCCTGGCGAGACTACGGCAATCGTGTCGGCGTTTTCCGGCTGGCGGAGTTGTTTGCCGAATTGCAACTCTCCGTCTCCCTTCTCATCAATTCAGAGATGTACCGGCATGCACCGGAGACTGTTGCGGCTTTCGCCGACGTCGAACTGGTCGGTCACGGCCGCACCAATTCGGAGCGTCAGGGCGAGCTTTCCGAATACGAGGAGCGCCTGCTCATCGAGGAAACGACCGCCGCGATAGAGCGGCATTCCGGAAAACGCCCGCGCGGCTGGCTCGGGCCTTGGATTTCGCAATCGCCTCTCACGCCGGATCTTCTGCAGGAAGCCGGATATCGCTACCTGCTCGACTGGTGCCATGACGATCAGCCAGTCTGGATGAAGACCCGCAATGGCCGCATTCTCTCAGTCCCCTATCCGCAGGAGCTCAATGACATTCCGCAAATCGTTGCGCGCAAGCGCGAAGGTCCGGAATTCGCCGACATGATCGTGGATGCCTTCGACGTCATGCATGAGGAATGCACGAAGCGTCCGCTGGTGATGGGCATCGCACTGCACGCCTACATTGTCGGCTGGCCGCACCGGTTCAAGCATCTGGCGCGGGCGATGCGTTTCATAAAGCAGCGCGCGAGCGATCGCGTGTGGTTCACCACCGCCGGCAAGATCGCCGATTACGCCGAGCAGCTTCCTTCGGGTACGGTGCCGTGACAGATGTCAGTCATTCTTCCCCTTGCCGACGCAGCTGCGCATCTGCCGCCCCGCGGCGCTCTTATCGGTCTCGACCTCGGTACAAAGACGATCGGCGTGGCTGCGAGTGATCCTGATCGGAAACTTGCGACCGCAGTCGAAACCGTCGCACGCAAGACCTTCTCGGTCGACGCAAAACGCCTGCTTGCGCTTGCTGCTGAACGAAACGCGGTTGGGTTTGTGCTCGGCCTTCCGCTCAACATGGATGGCAGCGAAGGCCCCCGGGCTCAGTCGACCCGCGCATTCGCGCGTAACCTCGGAAAACTCACCGAATTGCCGATCGCTCTCTGGGATGAACGTCTGTCAACTGCCGCGGTTGAGCGTGATCTGATTGCCGCGGACGTCAGCCGCCAGAAGCGCGCCGCCGTCATCGACCAGCACGCCGCGGCATTTATCCTGCAGGGCGCGCTCGACAGGCTGGCGCGGCTCTAGCAAATAAGAAGAAGCCGCTCCGAAGAGCGGCTTGGGAACAGCGATCGGGCGATCACGATCGCCCGCGAAATTATTCACGATTACTTGGTCGCGAGTTTCGTGGAACCCAGCCACGTTGCCGTCGGCAAATGTGACTCGCGGTGCCCCAATTCGCCGCCGCGACGGCAATGACTCCATTAACGATCCGCACCAGTGCCTTGTGGAATCACGGGGAAACGCCCTTGCCGGGGGAACCCGTTGCGCCTATAGGTCTTGCTTTAATGACCATTGCGCCGAAACCCTCGTTTGTCCTCAGCAGACGGCACTTGTTGGGGATAGAAGGACTTTCGCACCAGGATATCTCCGGCCTCCTCGACCTCGCCGAAGAATTCGTCGAGCTCAACCGTCAGGTCGAAAAGAAGCGCGCATCGCTGCGCGGCCGCACCCAGATCAATCTCTTTTTCGAGGTATCTACCCGTACCCAGGCCTCGTTTGAACTGGCGGGCAAGCGCCTTGGCGCCGACGTCATGAACATGTCGACCAGCTCATCGTCGATGCGCAAGGGCGAGACGCTGATCGATACGGCAATCACGCTCAACGCCATGCACCCCGATATTATTGTCGTGCGCCATCACGCATCCGGCGCAGTCGAATTGCTGGCGCGCAAGGTTGACTGTTCGGTGATCAATGCCGGCGATGGCTCGCACGAGCATCCGACCCAAGCTTTGCTCGACGCGCTCACCATCCGCCGTAACAAGGGCCACATTGAAGGGCTGCTGGTTGCGATCTGTGGCGATATCCTTCACTCGCGCGTGGCGCGCTCAAACATCATCCTCCTCAATGCGATGGGCGCGCGGGTGCGCGTCGTCGCGCCCTCCACGCTCCTGCCGCCCGGCATCGAGCGCTTCGGAGTCGAGGTCGCGCGCGACATGCGCGAAGGCCTCGCCGACGCTGACATCGTCATGATGCTTCGCCTTCAGCGCGAGCGCATGAATGGCTCCTACGTGCCGTCGATGTCGGAGTATTTCCACTACTACGGACTTGACGAGAAGAAGCTCGCTTACGCAAAGCTAGGCGCGCTGGTGATGCATCCGGGACCGATGAACCGCGGCGT
>Ga0310915_10001281_pt1 | contig 12925 bp, 13 predicted proteins | sample GREbulkMGAN111_FD_202508 | JGI IMG/M metagenome (GOLD analysis project Ga0310915, IMG submission 202508) | Lab enrichment of tropical soil microbial communities from Luquillo Experimental Forest, Puerto Rico - GRE.bulkMG.AN111 | ecosystem: Environmental > Terrestrial > Soil > Tropical forest >...
TGATATCGTCCATCAGCTCGCGCCGCGGTCCGCCGATGGCTCGCATATGCCAAAACTGTACGATCTTGATTCGGCCATCCACCGAATACAACATCGAACCAAGAAATCCGTGGACTGAAACCTCGTGCCCGGTTTCTTCCAACACCTCTCGTCTGGCGGCAGCAAGCGCGTGCTCACCCGGATAGAGCTTGCCCTTTGGCAGGACCCAAGACTTGTCCCTTCGCAATCGCACGATTGCGATGCGCGGTCTGCTGCCTTCCGCTAAGACAATTCCGCCCGCAGCCAGAATCGGCGATGAAACCTTCGCGTCGGATAGAAGATGCATGGCGGTTCCCCGTGATCGTGAGCGCCGCGCATGCTGGCTCGGCATACTTAACGCGAGGTTAAAATCGGCATCGCCGCAGGAGACCGCAGGTGCCGCAGGCGCTTGAATTTCAGGCACTTCCGCGTTAACCATTGGCGCAGGTGGCGCAGAAGCCGCTTCCTACTGCTTCCTATGTGCTTCCTAAGTTTGCGTTAACCATGAAGCTTCGACTCGACACTAAGACCGTTCCCGCTCTCGCCCTGGGCAAAGGTCAGCGTGAGCTCTTTGCGTGGGACAGCGAGCTCGCCGGCTTCGGCCTGCGCCTCCAAGGGCAGCGGCGTACCTACATCGCGCAGTATCGCGCCGGCGGGCATACCCGGCGCGTCACCCTCGGCACCACCGAGCGGCTCACCCCCACGCAGGCGCGGGAGGGCGTACGCAAGCTCCTTGCCCGGGTCTCGCTCGGGGAGGATCCGCAAGACGAGAAGGCGGCGCAGCGGACCGCGGCCGAGCGCACCTTCCGCAAGGTGGTCGAGGCTTATCTCGCGGCTAAGCGGAGCACGCTGCGGCCGGCCTCCTACAATGTGACTCAGCTTTATCTCACCGGCCCCTATTTCCGCCCCCTGCACACCCACGGGATTGGCGAGATCAAGCATCCCGATATCGCCGCCCAACTCTCCGCAATTACCCGCAAGCACAGCGCCAACACCGCGGGCGCCGCCAGGCGGGCCATCTCCGCTCTGTTCCGCTGGTCCATGGAAGAGGGCTGGGCGAAGGCCAATCCAGTGGTCGGCACCCGCAAGCCCGCCGATCCCAAGCCGCGCGATCGTGTGCTCACCGACGCCGAGCTTGTCGCAATCTGGAACGCCTGTGGCGACGATGACTTCGGGCGTATCGTCCGGTTGCTCGTATTGCTTGGGAGCCGGTCGCGGGAAGTGGGCGGCATGCGCGCGAACGAGCTCGATCTCGAGGCTGGGACCTGGGAGCTGCCCGAGGAGCGCTCCAAGAATCATCGCGCTCACCTCATCGATCTGCCGCCGGCGGCGCTGAAGATCATTCGCATGGTGTTTCCATTGGGCGAGCGCGATCACTTGTTCGGAGTGCGCGCGCATCACGGATACACGGCATGGGGACACGGCTGGACGGCGCTCGCTGCTCGCCTCAAGGGGACCGTGAAACCCTGGCAGCTACGCGATATCCGCCGGACGGTCGCCACCCGCATGGGCGACATCAAAATCCATCCACATGTGATTGAGGCGGTGCTTAATCATCACAGCGGGTACCGGGCTGGCGTCGCCGGCGTTTACAACCGTTCGCCGTACCGGGATGAGGTGCGGGCCGCGTTAGTTCGCTGGAGTGAACGCGTGCTCGCTTTGGCCGAAGGACGCGACGAGCGTAAGGCTGTGCCGCTTCACGCCTGCTGAAGTGGGCCGGCCAGCGGAAGACTCCATGGCCGGGATTGAAGGTGATCTTACCATATGGGTGCTGCTGCACGACGCGGTGCTCCTCGTCGAACGCTATACCAAGTCGAATCTCGAAGCCCAGTGGTTGATCCTCGAATACGCTAACAAGAGGCACTTCACGGAGTGTCGCTTTAGCGGCGGGCAATTCATTGATCCGCAGTTCTGGAACGCCCACCATCCGCGCTTTGGCCTCTACATTCCGGTCGACTTCCGCAACAGTACGGTGACGCGCCTGCGCGCAGAGCCGACTGAATATCTGCTCCCCGAAATGCTAGTCTAGTTGAAAAATTAAAGGAGCTGCCAGCCCCAGCCGCCCGGCGCGAACGCCACGCCCGACGCTCGATGCCCCCCGAGGCTCGGCTCGCTGCGCGAGCCGAAATGCTAGTTGAAAAATTTAAGGAGCTGCCGACCCCCGAGGCTCGGCTCGCTGCGCGAGCTGCTGCGCGCGCCTGGCCGAAGCCGGCCTGGGCCGGCCTATGCCCTCCCAGATCCTTGCAGATGCATCTTGTGTGCCTTGCGCACCACGAGCTTGTTTCGATGTTGTACAAGGCCGGGTTGTTGGAGCTGTCCGACCCACCGCCAGCACCACCAATGCCCGAGCCGCGCGGGGTCCCTGAACCAACATCAGAGAAGGAGGAAAGGCCACGCCCCGAGCCAGCTTCGAAACGGACAGGGAAAGAGACTCCGGAATGGCCATCCGCCGAGATGCTTGGACTGGGGCCACGGGCTTGGCAGCAGAGAAGGATTTGGACGGAGATGCCCGAGATTTACCGCAGGCATCCGGAACGCTTTGATTCGAATAGGATGTGGAATCGTAAGGCGTCAGACTTACTCATCTCCGTGCAGAACCTTCGGGATGACAAGGCGAGGGCGGAAGGTAAGGCATCAAAAGCCGTAAGCCCAGACTCGTGTGAAGATCTTCTGAAGGCATGGAAGGCATGGCAGACAAGACACCGTGCTTCCAATTGATCGGCGCTCTTGCGAGCGCAAACCTCGTCCTTTAGCTGGCAGCAGGAGCCCAGGTCGCGGTCGGAAACCCCGGCCTGAAGGCCGGGGAGTAGTCATATCTTTTCTCGTCGCGTTTGGCGCCAGGCGGAGCTTTTGCCTCGTAGCGGATTTCTTACCGCGTAGCGGAAATCCGCTAGCGGAAAAGTTCTTCCGCTAGGCGGATAAATCTAACGTCGTCTCGCCCCATGTTTGTTCTCAAGTCTGCCGATCGCGCCTATGTTGCCGCGCAGGCGCAGGAGGTCGCCCCGAGTGAGCACCGAAGCACTTTTCGCCGAGCGTCCCCCGAGCTGGATTGAGCTCGAGAGTGTCAAACGGATGGCAGTCGCGTCGCAGATGACGTCGCTCTCCGGTGACGCCCTTCGGCGAAATTACCCGGACCTCATTGTCAAGCTGTCCCCCAAGCGCGATGGGATGAAATTGAAAGACATCCTCGCCATCGCCAACGGGACCGCGCGGCGGGCCGACAAACCTGAATAGCTGCTGAGTTTGTACGTGCGTACCAACGCGGGCGCGGCAATGGCTGTGTCTACGAACAGGAAAGGTGTGTCCGATGCAACAGCGGATCGTCTGCGATGCCACCGGCAGACGAGACGGAACTAGCACAGTGTGGCGTGAGGGGCCGGCGATGTCCCCAACGGTTCGAAGTCCAGGACATGCCGGCCGCCAAGTGAGCGCCAAGGAGGCGCTTTTGCATGCTCGATATAGTCAAAAGTTCCCCAATCTGCAACGGAAACGGTGCGGGCGAGATCAACGGCCGGGGCGCCCGTCGCCGGAAGCTCACCCCCGAACAGCGCGTCAGCCTCGCGGCCGACATCGCCTTGAGGCTCACCCCGTTTGCACCCTCGATCGGTCAGACAGCTGCGGCGACCGGCGTCAGTCCGTACAGCATTCGCAAGGAATTGAAAGCGCGCTCCGCCGCGAAGGAACTGAAAGCGCGCTCCGCCGCGGCGGAGCGAGAGCGTCAGGCCGAATATTCGCGCCAAGGTGCGTTGCCGATCGTTTCGACTTGGGATCGCGCCACGGTTGAGGGGCGAACAGAGGCGGTCCGGCTCATCGGCCCTGCCACTGTTTGGGACGTGCTCGCCGACGTAGTTGGCTGACAATTCACTGGGCATCGGCGCGCAAATGCGGCGGCGCTTTTTTCGCGGAAGGAAAACGACCTATGAAAACGGTAAAGAACAAGCACTCCGGCTTTGACATTGACGACAACGATTGGGTTGTCAAGCACGGGTCCGGGCGGAAGCAGCGCACCATCTACCAAACCTCGGACGGAAATTTTTTCCTGCGCTACGCCGACGAAGTTGAGGTTGAGGCGATCTCTGAATTGGAGGCACGCCAGCTAGTAAGTGCTTGGGAGTTCATCGACGAACTCGTAAGTGCCTTCCGTACTGGAACGCCTCCGAACATCAAAAAATATCTGGGCTGAAACCAGGGCAGCGCTGACGCACGAATGCGGCGGCACCCTCTCTCACATCGAAAGAGAATTCCGATGACTGACATGCCCACCGCTGATCGTAAGGCCAAACTCGAGTTCGAGCTGGCTCATATTGAGCACGAAATTCGCAACAAGCAGCACGACATCACCTGCTTGCAGGAAGAGCTCTCCGACCTTGAGATCGAACTCGAGGAATTGCGCGAACAGCTTGAGGAGACCACCCAAGCATGAGTTTCCAGGAGCGCAGGTCGATCTCCATCGGTCAGCGGCGAGATCGAGAAACGAAAGACAGCTCTGCAGTGTGCCCTGGAAAAAAGAGAATGCGTTCTCGCCCAAGGCTACCGATCGCCGCACTTTCTCAATGGAGTCAAGTAATGAAACCCATGATGGCCAGATTAAATTTACCCGCAATGCGAGCCGTGCTGAATGAGAGGGCAGCGTGAAGTCATGACAATCGACCCCGGTACTCAACTCGACCTATTTAAGGACGAGAATTGCCGTCCCTTGGCCGCACACGTGTGGCGCAAGGAGTCGAACGGCTTCTACGTTGAGCCGGAATGGTGCTCTAAGCGGCTGTTCCAGGCCGAAACGTTCACCAATTCGATATGGGACCCGTGTTGCGGCGTCGGCCACATTGCCGAATCCGCGCACCGTGCCGGCTACGAGGTGTTCGCCAGCGATATCGTAGATCGAGGCTATCAGCACTTTAACGGCTGCCTCGATTTCCTCCAGTGCGAGCGACCACGCGGGGCAAACTATGTTTTCAATCCGCCATTCGATCACGTCGAAGCCTTCGTCCGTCACGCGCTTTCGATGATCCGGACGAAGAAGGGCAAGATAGCGACGATTTTTCTGCAACGTCGTTTGAATGCAGCGCATTGGCTCGCCGAGCTGCCGCTTGCACGGGTCTATCTGTTGACTCCGCGTCCATCCATGCCGCCCGGGCACGTCATCGCAGCAGGCGAAAAGCCGAAGGGCGGGAACCAAGACTTTTGCTGGCTGGTCTTTTGCCATCAGCAAAAGGGCCCGCCGGAATTGCGATGGCTACATCGCGACGGGATTTGTCGATGACCGACGCGGTCACCATCACCATCAACGGCGAAGTGGTCGCGAAGGGCCGAACGCGGATGACGCGGCGTGGCTTCGTCTATACGCCTACCGCTACGCGGAAATACGAAGCCCACGCCCGGCTCGCCGCGCAAGTCGCTATGGGTGATCGGGCACCCCTGCAAATCCCTGTTCGAGTCGAGTTAGCAGTTGAACTGCCAGTGCCCACCAGCTGGTCCAACAAACGGCGACTTGCCGCGCTTGCCGGTGCAATCGCGCCCACCTCCAAGCCCGATATCGACAACTATGTGAAGATGGCGCTCGACGCGATTAACACCATCGTCGTCACCGATGACGCCCTGGTCGTTGAGATACAGGCCCGTAAGCGCTTCAACGAACAGCCCAAGCTGACGGCAATCATCATCCCGCTCGACGTAGCTGCTTCGAATTCGCGAATCCCACAGCGCGAAGCCGTCGCCGTCGCACAAGAGGTTTGAACGGCCATGAACGCTTTTCTCGAATTCGCCGACAAACAGACACCACCAGCAGTAAAAGCGCGCCAGCGCGCGGCCGAAAAGCGGCGCGTAACGAAGACCGAAAAAAAGGCGCTCGCCGAACACGATTACCTGTTCCGCTTATGGAAGAAATGGCGGCGCGAACGGCTCGAGGCATTGCTGATGGGGCCGCATGGCGCGGCCGCTCACAAGCTAGTTGCATTCCTCCAAGCAATGAAGCTCGAAGATGGGACACGCCTGGTCGAATTCGTTCGCGCCGCGGGCTGGGCACATACCGATGCTGATACGAAGTTCGAAGTCCTGTCGTTGATCAACGCCACGATCACTGCGCTGCGCGAACGCGCCGGGTTAGCGCCGATCGATGATCCCCTACCGCATGAACAGCCAACCGCATTCTTGATCATTCGGGAGCTGTTCCGATGAAAGGCAAGCCCAAAGAAGCTGTGCCGGAAGCGCGGCCCTACGCCCGCACGCTGTTCGCGCAATTCACGCAACCCTTCATCATCCCCGCGCGCGATCTCGAGCAAGGATCGACACGTTTGGTTTTTGACCTCGAGGGAAATGGCCTACTCGAGACCATTACCTGTCTGCACTGCGTCGTCATCGGCGAGCTCGACAACGATCACATATACGAATATGGCCCCGAGCAAATTGCGGATGCGCTCGCACATCTGACGCTCGCCGATACGCTAATCGGCCACAACATTCAAAGTTACGACCTGCCGGTATTGCGCAAGTTGCACGAATGGACGCCGCGACCGGCGACCCGGCTCGTTGATACGCTGATCGCCGGGCGATTGATCCTTCCGCATCTTCCCGACATCGACAGCGAGGTTGCGGCACGGCCAAAAGACAAAGCCTTTGGCCAAATACGTGGAAAGTATAGCCTCGAGGCCTGGGGTGTGCGACTCGGCGTGGCGAAAATCGGCGCTGAGCTCGAGGACTGGTCTAGATGGTCACCTGAAATCCAAACCCGCTGTGTGGGTGATGTGATCATCAACAAACGGCTGTGGCAATTTTTGCAGCCGGATGGCTACCCCCGCGCGGCACTCGAACTTGAGCACGGCGTCGCCGCTATCTGCGACCGCATCGCCGCCGATGGCGTACCCTTCGACATACAGGCGGCGGAGCGCTTGAGTGAGTCCTGGAAAGTACGACGGGCCGAACTCGCAAAGCGATTGCATGAGCAATTCCCAGCACTGAAGAACCCCAACTCACGACAGCAGATCGCTGCGGTACTCAAGGAGCGCGGCTGGCAGCCGAAAAAACTGACCGAGAAAACCAAGCAGCCGGTCATTGACGAGGAACTGATCGACTCCCTCCCCGATACGTATCCGGAATTCACCGGACTGTCGGAATATCACTTGCTCGGTCGGCGGCTCGGATCGCTGGCAAACGGCAAAGAAGCGTGGATCAAACACGTCCATGACGGTTGTATCTATAGCAACCTAGTGCACATCGGCACGCCGCACAGCCGCGCCAAGCACTTTGGGCCCAATGTCGCAGCAGTGCCAAATCCCAAGAAAGGTTCGGCCTTTGGCGTCGAGTGTCGCGCGTTATTCCACCACCCCGGCGACTGGGTCTTTGTTTGTTGCGATCAGGCGACGCTTCAAGACCGCGGCTTTGCACACTACCTCGCCGCCTACGACAACGGCGCCTATGCGCGGACTCTCGTCAACGGGACGATAGACCAGCATTGGCACACCGCGACCGCGCTCGGCCTGGTCCTGGAGGCGCGCGACAAAAGCAACAAAGAACACACCGTCATCCGTGAGGGGGCAAAGACCTTCCGCTATGCCTTCCTCTTTGGTGCCGGTGACTTATGCGCGGGGCAAAACATCGCTGACATTGTCCATGCGACGACAGTCGTCACGCCAGACAGCCCGCTCTGCGAAAAAATCCTGGCCGGGGATAAGCATCCAAGCGAGGCTGTCTTGCGGCGAATTGGTCGGCGGGCGCGCGATAAATTCATTGCCGCAACACCCGGCCTACAGGCACTGCGCCAAAGGCTTTCCGCCGAGCACCGGCGGCGCGGCTGGCTCGAAGGGCTCGACGGTCGGCGGATTCCGACTGGAGCCGATTACAAGGGCCTCAATCGCATCGTCACCGCCGCCGAAGCCGTCATCTGTAAACGCTGGCTCATCGACGCGTATACCGAGCTCTGCGCGCGCTTCCGTTACGGCCCAGGCGGTGACGCCTACCTGACACTGTGGGTGCACGACGAGCTCGTAGTCTGCTGCCGCCCAACCATCGCCGAACAGGTCGGCAAGCTTTTGGTGCGGCACGCGTGCAAGGCCGGCGAGCCCTACGGTTTCCGCGTGCCGCTCGCTGCCGAATTCAAGATTGGGCGCGACTGGGCCGGCACCGCATTGGAGCCCGTAGCGAACTTGGCACCGGCGCTATCCACCACGATCCAAGACGCGGCCGAGGAGATCGCGGCGTCCGAGCGCGAGTTCCGCCTAACGCATTCGCCGATCGCCACCGCGGCGCCCTCATTGATCGCCGCTGCTCCCGCCGCCGAAGAGGAGGTCGTCTATATCGACGATTTCTGACATGACGATTTTTAGGGCGGCCCTCACCGACTACGCGCAGAGCCTCTACGGCCCCCGCAAAGACCGTGCGTTCACGCTCGGCGCGAGCGATATTGGTCAGTGCAGCAGGCGAGTGTTTTTCTCTAAGCACGGCGGCGAGCGCGACCCGGATTACGTCGAGACCTGGGGCGCAACGCTACGCGGCACAATCATCGAAAAAGAATTTTGGGTGCCGGCGCTGCGCGCCCGTTTCGGCGCGAAGTTGAAGTTCATCGGCGACCAACAACGACAGTTCAAGCGCGGTTTTATTTCGGCCACACCTGACGCGCTCCTCACTGAGGCACCGCACGATATCCTGGCACCGCTCGGTGTTCCAGATATCAGCAGCGACTGTCTGCTGCTCGAATCCAAATCAGTCGATCCGCGGGTCAAGCTCGACGCGCCCAAGTCCGAGCATCGATATCAAGTAATTGTTCAGCTTGGCGTCGTGTGCGAGACGACTGAATTCCAGCCACGCTTCGGCCTTCTCACCTACATCGATGCCAGCTTCTGGGACAACATCACCGAATTTGTGATCGAGTTCGATCCGAACGTTTACGCCAGCGCCAAGACGCGCGCCACCAAGGTGCTCACCGCTCGTTCTGCATCCGAATTGCCGCCGGAAGGCTGGATCGCTGGTGGCAAAGAATGCGAGCACTGCCCCTTCACCAAGGCGTGCGGCATTGCGCGACGCGCCATACCGAACGGCAACGATTGCGCAGATCCGCAGTTCGCCGCCGAGATGCGCGAGCTCGCCCGCGCCTACAAGGCCCGCCAGGCCGACGTTGACGCTGCCGAAACGCGACTACGCGAAAGTCAGCACACAATCAAGGAACGGCTGCGCGCCAAGCAGCTGTGCCGAGTTGTCGGCAACGACTTTTCCGTGACCTGGACCCCAGTCAAGGGCAGGCAGGGCTACGACCTCAAAGCGCTGAGCTCGGCGGCGGCTGCTGCCGGCGTCGGCGTGCAAGAATTCGAGACGTCCGGCACTCTCGGCGATCGACTGGATGTGCGGGTACGCGAAACCGTGGAGTTAGTGAAGAAATAAAACGAATTCGAGGACTGGCAGTGTTCTCGATGTTCGCGTGCGCGAAGCACGCTCTTAGCAAAAGGAGACTGTTATGAGTAACGAAGGCGACAAAAACGTACCGATCGTACCGGGGAAGAACCCGTACGAGGACTACGCCGACCGTGTGGACAATCAGATGCTGCTTGGTCAGCTCTTGAAATTCAGCAAAGGCGATTGGCTGATTGGTCGCGACGGTGATGCATGCCCCCACACAGAGCTGGTCGCGCTCATGCAAGGGCTGATGCACGGCTGGACACGCTGGGAAGACAGCGCTCCGGTGGAGCACATCATGGGACTTCTAGTGGAAGGCTTTGTCTCACCTGCACGCAACAAGCTCAGCCACACCGACAAAGCGCTGTGGGAGCCCAACGCCGATGGCGGCGAGCCACAAGACCCCTGGCAACAGAGTGTCTACCTACCGATGATCACGATCGACGGTGACGCCGTCTTCACGTTTGCGACCTCGAGCGACGGTGGCCGCCGCCGTGCGATCGCTCCGCTCTGTCGTGAATACGGCAATCAGATGCGCCAGCATCCGAATGAGCTCCCGGTCGTCGGACTCGAGCAGGACTCTTACCAGCACCCCAATCGCAAAATTGGGCGGGTGAAATACCCGCTGTTGCCGTTCAAGCGGTTGGTCAAGGCCGAGCCTTACTTCGCCGCGGTCATGACACTCACCGGCAAGTCACTGAAGCTAGCGTTGCCGTCTGGGAAAGCAGCGTGATTTCTACACTAGGGCAAACCCGATCTACTTTGCTGCCGGTGGATCGGGTTCACGCCCTTCGCGCGCGTAACGAAACGGATTGTCATGAGTACCGCGCACCCCGCCGCCGAATTCATCGTCGCGCTGTTCGGACCGCACCAAAACGGTCGCGTCTATATCGCCAGCTTGCCAAACATCAAGAATGCGGGCGAAGCCGAAGAAAAGCACATCCTCACCCGTAGCTCGGCCCAGATCGCCGATTTCACTCGCCGCCATGATCGGCCGGGAGAAGGCTGCTTCGTCTGCGTCAATCCGATCAAGGATAAGGCCACTCGCCGCGCTGAAGAGACGGTGGTCCTGATCATCTGCGCGCACGCCGATATTGACTTCAGCAAGGTCGAGGAAACGCCGGAAGAAGTCGAGCACATCGTCACTGGCCTATCGCTGCCACCCAGCCGGGTGCACCACTCCGGGCATGGGTTACACATTTACTGGTTCTTGAAGATCGCGATCGCGGCGACGCCGGAGAACAATGACCGACATAAGCACCTGCTGCACCGGCTCGCCGACATTCTCGGCGGTGACCCGGGCGCTTGCCTGATCCCACAGCTGATGCGGCTGCCCGGCACCATCAATTCCAAGAACGGCGAGCAGCATGAGGTGCGCGTGCTCAGCGACCATACCGAGCTGCGCTACGAGCTCGCCGACCTCGAGCAATGGGCCGCCGCCACCCAGGAGCCGCTACTCCACCGCAAAAACGCGACCGGCGAGACCGGCAATGGCGCCAGCCCTGACAATCCATTCCTGGCCTTCGCCGCGGCGTATATTGACGAGGCCCCGCTCGACGTCGACCAGCTCCTGGCCGACATGGTCTATCTCGGCGCCGGCGGCGGCGGTAACGCCCACGATACCTTGCTGCGCTGTAGCGCCGCGCTGCTGACCCGCGGCGAGAAACGCGAGGTTGTCATCGAGCGTTGCCTCGCTGCCCTCGCCCTCGCCGCCGTACGTTCCGGACTGACGATCGATCCCACGCGCGAGCAATCCATCATCGCCGACATGTGCGACAGCTGGATCGCCAAGCACCCACCTGCGGATAATTCATCAACAAAGACGAACGATAAGCCCAGTGCGAACATACCTGCCGAACCGGCAACAAGCCCGGTGGACTTGTGGAACGCATTCGAACCGCCACGCTTGCCGCACGGATTACTACCGTCAGTGATCGAGGACTTCGCCTTCGAACAGAGCATCGCCATGGGCGCAGACCCCGCCGGCCTCGCCGCCTCCGCGTTGACGGTGTGCGCCACGGCCATTCCCGATCGCATACAACTGCGCGTCAAGCGACACGGCGGATGGATTGAAGCAACCCGGCTGTGGGTCGCTCTCGTCGGCGGTTCGGCTGCCAAAAAGACCCCCATCATCCGCCAGGCCGTGCGCCCGCTCGAGCGCATCGACGCCGCGCTATGGCACGCTTACGCCACCGCCAAGGCAGCGTGGGACGCGCTGGACAAGGAAACGAAGCGCGCGACACCGCCGCCGCCACAGATCCGAATCAAGCTCGACGACGTCACCGTCGAAGCGGCCCAGGAGGTTCTGCGCGACAGCCCCGACGGCGTCCTGTACCATCGCGATGAACTGTCGGGCTTTTTCGGGGCGATCGACAAATACGCCGGCAATCGCGCAGCGGCCAACGACCGCGGCTTTTGGCTGCAAGCCTACAATGGCGACCCCTATACCTTCGATCGCGTCAAGCGCGGGTCCGGCCGCATCGAGCACCTGTCAGTCTCGGTGCTCGGCGGCATTCAACCCGAGCCGATGCGCAAGCTGGCCGCAGACACAGTGGACGACGGACTCATCCAACGCCTCAACCCGATCATGCTGCAACCAGGAAGCATCGATCGCGACGAGGAACTGTCGGGCGCGGTAGAAAGCTACGAAGCCTTGGTGGAAGAACTGCACCAGATGCAGCCGCCCACGCTCGACGACGTAACGTTTGAAGACGCCGCCCGTGCGATCCGCGAAGAAATAGCACGTAAGCACTGCGAATTGGTCACGATCGAAATCGTCAACAAGAAGCTCTCGGCCCACATCGGGAAATACGACGGCATTTTCGCCCGGCTCTGCCTGCTGTGGCACTGTATCGAAAACCCCGCCGCCACGGCGCTACCGCAGATCAGCGCGACGTGCGCCCGCCGAGTGGCGGACTTCCTGTCACGGTTCCTGCTGCCGCACGCTATCGCGTTCTACACCAGCATCTACGGCCTGTCGGACGATCACGACCGGCTTACGGCGGTCGCCGGCTACATCCTGGCGCACAAGGTGGACCGGCTAACGAACCGCGTGATCCAGCGCGGCGACAGCACGATGCGCGGGCTGAAGCGCCATGAGATCGAGAATGTCTGTCACCAACTCAACGCGCTCGGGTGGATCACGGAGGCGCCGCGCCGACGGCCCACAGATCTGCCGCGCTGGGACGTGAACCCGGAGGTCCATCGCCTCTTCCAAGAACGGGCGAAGCTCGAGGCGGCACAGCGCCAGCGCATGCGTGAAGCCATTGCAGAGCACGTAAAATCGAAAGAGGAAGTCTCATGAGCCAAAACAGCAATCACGTTCCAGTAGCACTGGACGACTGGCGAGGCTGGATCACAGCACGCGTGCAAGAGCTCAAGCGCTATTACCCTTTACGTGTAGGCCGTCAGCACTTGTCGGACAGAATGAGCTGATTGCGTAAGAGAGGATTGCTGGCTCATCGTAGCCCCGCTGAGGAGCAACGATGAGACAAGCGAGCAAGCGCATACCGGAGAGCGCTGA